>Ga0207690_10001763_pt1 | contig 13292 bp, 10 predicted proteins | sample KBSC23metaG_FD_184315 | JGI IMG/M metagenome (GOLD analysis project Ga0207690, IMG submission 184315) | Corn rhizosphere microbial communities from Kellogg Biological Station, Michigan, USA - KBS C2-3 metaG (SPAdes) (version 2) | ecosystem: Host-associated > Plants > Roots > Rhizosphere > Soil ...
GGGCTTGAAGCGGTAGCCGAAGGTATAGAGGTCGCTGTCGGAGCGGATGCCCGGATACTTGTGCGTCAGCCAGGTCCCGCCAAAGCTCTCCTGCACCTCCAGGATGACGAAGCTCTTTTCCGGGCATTGCTCCTTCAGGTGATGCGCCGCCCCGACGCCGGATATCCCCGCACCGACGATCAGCACGTCGAAGTGCTCGACGCCCGCGTCCCGACGGGCTGGCATGAAGGTCTGGGCGGCGTCGTCCATCGGGCGCTCTCCTGGGGGCCGTGGCGTCAGTCTAGGACGAGTTTCGAACGGTTGTTTGAGTTAGATCAAGCGGCGCCGGCCGTGATCGTCAGCGCCTGGCCCGTTCCGGTGAACGCGCCATCTCCGAAACGGGCGCGAAGGGCGTTCGCCGCCGCCTCCACCGCTTCATCGAGCCTGGCGGGATCGCGCGCCTCGATCAGGCCGCGCATCGGCGTGCCCGCCACCATCGCGAGCGCCGCATCCTGCGCGGACGACACCGGGGTCGGCAGGCGGACGGTCTCGATCTCGACGGATGCGAAGCCCGCATCGGCGACATCGCGGCGGATAAGGTCGTGGTGGTGGTAGCCGAAGGGGCCACGGGCGAAAAACACCGGCGGGTCGTCCGGAAAGAGCGCCGCCACGGCCTGCTCGGTAATCTCGGAGACGTCATTGGCCGCCAGATCGTCCCAGACGCTGAACACGAACCGCCCGCCGCCGCTCAGGACTCGTCGCGCCTCGGCGAAACCCGCCACCTTGTCGGGAAAGAACATCGCGCCGAACTGGCAGACTACGGCGTCAAAGCGCGCGTCCTCGAACGGCAAGGCCAGAGCGTCGGCCTGGCGCCAGGTCACGTTGGGCGCATCCACCACTGCGGCGGCCCGCCCAAGCATCGCCTCGCTCAGGTCCGTCGCGGTGATGGCCGATCGCGGCGCGGCCTTCGCAAGCTGGCGCGTCACCCGTCCGGTTCCTGCCGCCGTCTCAAGTAGCGCGCCCGTGAAACCCTCGAAGCGCCTGGCCGTGTCGATAGCGTAGGGCTCGAACAGCATCGGTCCCATGAACCGGTCATAGAGCTCCGGAATCGAACCCGCGAACTGGTCGGCCATGAGCTGCTCCTTCGCCGCGCGCAGCCTACAACGAAAAAGCCCCGCCGATCAGGCGGGGCTTCCACGGCAGCTCCTCGTTTTCGGGGGAGAGCTGCGGGTGCTGCCGTTAGTGGTTCACCTGCGCTTCGGAGGGCGAAGTGTTCGGCGTGTTGTTGGTGGTCATGCCGCCGTCCGCGTTGCCGGCTTGTTGCTCGATGGCGTCGGCCTTCGCGTTCAGTTGCGTTTCCTGGGTTTCGTTGGAAGTCGCCGCCGCCTGGTTTTCCAGCGCGTCGGCTTGCTTTTCGGCCGCGTTGTCCTGCTTGGACTCGCAGGCGGCCAGCGTAAGGGCCACGGAAGCCGCGGCCATGATGACGAGAATGCCCCGCATCAGACTCTCCTTTGTTAGGTCCTGACCGAGCTTGAGCGCGCGGGAACGGCAAAGGTTTCAGCAGCGACCAAGAAAAAAGCCCCGCCTGGGGGAGCGGGGCTTTGGGGGGAGTGGCTACCAGATCTTCACCCGCTTCTCCGGCGGGATGTAGAGGGCGTCGCCCGGCTTCACGTCGAAGGCCGTGTACCAGGCGTCGATGTTGCGGACGGGTCCGTTGACGCGGGCCATGTTCGGCGAGTGCGGGTCGGAGACCAGCTGCTGGCGCAGCGCGTCGTCCCGGTATTTGCCGCGCCAGACCTGCGCCCAGCCGAGGAAGACCCGCTGGTCGCCGGTCAGCCCGTCGATGATCGGCGCGGGCTTGCCCTTCAGCGAGGCGTGGTAGGCGTCGAGCGCCAGGTTCAGACCGCCAAGGTCGGCGATGTTCTCGCCCATCGTCAGGTCGCCGTTGATGTGCGAGCCCTCGATCGGCTCCATCTCGGAATATTCCTCGCCGAGCGCCCTGGTCTTCGCGGTGAACTGGGCGAGGTCCTCGGGCGTCCACCAGTTGGCGAGCTGGCCATCGCCATTGAACTTGCGGCCGTCGTCGTCGAAGCCGTGGGTGATCTCATGGCCGATCACCCCGCCGATGGCGCCGTAGTTGACGGCCGGGTCGGCGTCGGGATCGAAGAAGGGCGGCTGCAGGATGGCGGCGGGGAAGACGATCTCGTTGTTGCCCCAGTTGTAGTAGGCGTTGATCGTCTGGGGCGTCATGCCCCACTCGTCGCGGTCCACCGGTCCGTTCAGGCGCGCGACCTGGCGGGCCCACTCGAAGGCCGAGGCCCGCTCCACGTTGCCGTAAAGGTCGTTCGCATCCACCGTGAACGCCGAATAGTCACGCCACTTGTTCGGATAACCGATCTTCACGCGCAGCTTGGAGAGCTTGTCCAACGCCTTGGCCTTGGTTTCCGGAGTCATCCAGGAGACGTTCTGGATACGGGCGGCCATGGCGTCGCGGATATGGCCGACCATCTCCTCCATCTGGGCCTTCTCTTCGGCCGGGAAGTAGGTGGCGACGTACTGCTCGCCGACCGCTTCGCCGAGCGCGCCGTTGGTGGTGGTCACGGCGCGGCGCCAGCGCGCCTTCTGCTCCAGCTGGCCCTGCAGGGTCTTGCTGCGGAAGGCGAAGTTGTTGTCGACGAAGGCCTTCGACAGGGCAGGCGACGCCCCGTCAGCGGTGGTGAACGCTTCCCAGGCTTGCAGCACATCGACCGGCGTCGCCGCATAGATGGCCGCGATCTTCGGGAAGGCGGTGTTTTCGGAGACGATGAAGTGGTCCACGCCGCCCAGGTGGGCGCCGGCGAGATAGGCCTTCCAGGGGAAACCCGGCGCGGCCTTTTCCAGCTCGGCGACCGTCATCGGGTTGTTGATCTTCTCGGGATCGTGGCTGTCGGCCTTCGACCAGGAGGCCTCGGCGATCCGGGTTTCGAGGTCGACGATAGCCTTGGCGTATCGGTCGGGGTCGGCCCAGCCGGCGAGCTTCAGGGTCGAGGCGACATAGGCCTGATAGGCGGCCTTCTTCTCCGCGAACTTCGGCTGCAGGTAGTAGTCGCGGTCGGGCAGGTTGAGGCCGCCCTGGCTCAGGTAGACAGCGTAGTGCTCCGAGTCGTTGAGGTTCGGATCGATGCTGACGTCGAAGAAGGCGCGGCCGAAGTGGTCGGTCGTCGCGCCCTGCAGACGCGCCAGCTCCTCGCGGGTCCTGGCCGCGCGGATGGCGTCGAGATCGGCGGCCAGCGGCTTCGCGCCCAGGCTCTCGATCTTCGCCTCGTCCAGGAACGACTTGTAGAAGGCGCCGATCTTCTGGTTCTGCGGCGTCGGCTTGGCGGCGGCTTCTTCCAGCACCGCGCGCACGCGGGCCTCCGACAGCGCCGTCAGCTTGTCGAACGACCCATAGCGCGAGCGGTCGGCCGGGATCTGCATCTGGTCAGTCGCGAGGCCTTCGGCGAAGCGATAGAAGTCGTCGCCGGGTTTGACCGTGGGATCGCCGCTCTTCAGCTCATAACCCCAGCTGCCGTACCTCGGCGCTGCGGAAATATTGGTTTGGGCGGAGGCGGATGCCGCAACGAATGCGGCGGAGAGAGCGGCCGCGGCAACGGCGCTGAACCAAACTTTTCTCATTACGCGCAACTTTTTCCCGATTTGACGTGCCGCGATCTATCACCCGCCGCGGTCATCGGTCGTCTTACAAATCTGTCATGTCGAGGATGTGGCGAGCTCTGCGAGAGCTGCGAGCGCCTGGGCGCGCACGCCCTTGTAGTCGACCTTGCCGTTGGCGGCCCGCACGATGGGGCGCAGCACCAGTTCGCGCGGCGCCTTGTAGGCGGCGAGGTGCGCCTTCACGTGGGCGGAGAGCTCGGCCAGCGTCGGCTGACAGCCCTCGCGGGCGTCGACCACCGCGCAGACCCGCTCGCCAAAGCGCGGGTCCGGCACGCCGACCACCACCGCGTCGCGGACATCGGGGTGGAGCTTCAGCGCCTCCTCCACCTCCTCCGGGAAGACCTTCTCGCCGCCGGTGTTGACCACCTGCGAACCGCGGCCGAGCAGGCGGATGGTCCCGTCCTCGTTCACCTCGGCGAAGTCGCCGGGCACGGACCAGCGCGTGCCCTCGAAGATGCGGAAGGTCTTCGCGCTCTTTTCCGGGTCCTTGTAGTAGCCGACCGGTATGAAGCCGCTGACGGCGACCAAGCCCTTGTCGCCCGAACCCGGCTGTACCCGCTGGCCTTCCTCCGTGAAGACGCCGACGGTCGGACCGGGCAGGAACATCGCGGTGGCGGCCTCCGCGTTCTTCACCGACGCCGATGCGCCCAGACCCACGGCCTCCGACGAGCCGAAGCTGTCGAACAGCATGCAGCCTTCGGGAAGGTGCTTCAGCAGTCCCTCCTTGTTCTCATGGCTCCAGATCACGCCCGAAGAGCCGATCCGGCGCATCTGCGACAGGTCCCAGCGGCCCGGGTTGGCGTCGAGGACCTCCAGCATCGGCTGGGCGAACGCGTTGCCGACGATGGAGATGGAATTGACGTCCAGGCGAGCGGCCTCGCTCCACAGCTCGACCGGGTCGAAATGGCGCGAGGGCAGACTGACGATGGTCCCGCCGCCGACCAGCGCGCCCATGGCGCTGAACTGGGCGGTGCCGTGCATCAGCGGGCAGGCCGCGATCATCACCGTCGGCGGCTGCATCTCCGGATCACCCGCGTCATAGCGGCGAACCCGCTCGCCGGCCTCGGCGACGGACTCCAGCGGCGGCACGCCCAGCAGCACGTTGCCGCCCGCGCCCAGCACGTTGAAGAGGTCGTCCTCGCGCCACATCACGCCTTTCGGCAGCCCCGTCGTGCCGCCTGTATAGAGAAGCAGCAGGTCATCGCCTGAGCGGCCCCAGGGCGCATAGGTACGCTCGGCGCCCAGCTTGACGATGCTCTCATATTCCACCGCCCAGTCGGGGATGGCGCAGCCGGGCTCCTCGACCGCGATCCAGGCCTTCACCTTGGTCAGGCGGTGGCGGATGGCCTCCAGCGGCTCGGCGAAACCGGCGTGGAAGACGATGGCTTCGGCGTCCGCATTGTCGAACAGGTAGAAGAGCTCTTCCGGCCCATAGCGGTAGTTGGTGTTGACCGGCGCCAGCCCCGCCTTGAACGCGGCGTAGTAGGTCTCGAGGTACTCGGGGCAGTTGGTCAGGTAGGCCGCCACCTTCGACTGCTGCTGCAGCCCGGCCTCCAGCATATGTTTCGCCAGCGCGTTGGCGCGGCGGTCGAACTCGAACCAGGTGAGGACGCGATCGCCCTGGATCTGCGCCGGCCGGTCCGGCGCGGCCGCGGCGACTTCTTCCCAGACGTCCGCGAAATTCCACACCGGCATAGGCGACCTCCCATTCGTACATTTGTTTGAATGGAAGTTAGCGGCGGGGGAGGCCCCACTGTCAACGCTAGTGCATATGCATATCGGGCATCGGCGCGGGCGGCGTCGCCTGCACCGCGAACTCGACGTCGACGCGGCCCGCGCGTTGGAACACCAACGTGGCCGGGACTTTGTCGCCGACCTTCTGCGCCTGCTTGAGGCGGACAATCATCAGGTGGTTGCCGCCGGGCGCGAAGGTCGCCGTACCCCCCGCCGGGACCGGCATGCCGTTTGGCAGCGCCTTCATGCTCATCACGCCGTTCGCCATCGAGCCCTGATGGATTTCGACCTTCTCGGCGGCGGACGTCTCGACCTTCAGCAGCACGTCGGGTTTAGCGCCCGCATTGGTGATGGTGAGGTAACCCGCCCCGTTCATCCCGGCGGCGGCCGGTCGGCTCCAGGGGTGGCCGATAGTCAGGTCGCCGACCTTGTATTCGTGAGCGGCGGCGGGGGTCGCGATCGCGACGGCGGCGAGCAGGGGGATGAGGCGCCTCATGCCACGCGGCTTATTCCTGACCAGAGGGTTCCGCAATCCTCCAGATGTCGGCCATAGTCGCCTTCATGGCGGGCGACGTTTCACCGGGCGAATACAAGGATGTCGTGCTGTTCCTGGCGACGGCAGGCATTGTCGTGCCGCTGTTTCGCCGCTGGAAGCTCAGCCCGATCCTGGGCTTCCTGCTGGCGGGCGTGGTGCTGGGGCCCTACGGGCTGGGCGCGCTCGCGCACGAGGTTTCGTGGCTTGGCCTCTTCACCATCGACAACCCGGCCGAGGTCGCTCAGCTCGCCGAGTTCGGCGTCGTCTTCCTGCTGTTCATGATCGGGCTGGAGCTGTCGTGGGAGCGGCTTCGCGCCATGCGCCGTTTCGTATTTGCGCTCGGTGGGCTGCAGGTGCTGATCTGCGGCGCGGCCATCGCCTTCGTCGCCTGGAGGCTCGGCCAGCCGCCGCAGTCCGCCGCCGCCATCGGGGCGGCGCTCGCGCTCTCGTCCACCGCCATCGTCATGCCCATCCTGGCTGAGCAGAAGCGTCAGCACTCGCAGGCCGGCCGCGCCGTGTTTTCCGTGCTGCTGTTTCAGGACCTGGCGGTCGCGCCGATCCTGATCACGCTGGCGGTGCTGGGCCGACCGGGCGCGACCTTCTCTCCGCAGCTGCTGCTTGCCTTTGCGCCCGCGATCATCGGCATCCTGCTGCTGCTGTTCCTTGGGCGACTGCTGCTGCGGCCGATCCTGCGGTCGGTCGCGAAGTCGAAGAGCAACGAGCTCTTCATGGCCGCCTGCCTGCTGGTGGTGATCGGCGCCGGACTGGTCAGCGCGCTGGCGGGCCTCTCGATGGCGCTGGGCGCCTTCATCGCCGGCCTGCTGCTCGCCGAGACCGAATACCGACGCGAGATCGAGGTGGTCATCGACCCCTTCAAGGGCCTCCTGCTCGGCCTCTTCTTCGTCTCGGTCGGCATCGGGCTCGACCTGTCGCTGGTGGCGGCAAGGCCGCTCGCCGTGGCGGAGATCGCGCTTGGTCTGATCGCGTTGCAGGCGGCGGTGGTCTTCGCGCTTGCCCGCCTCCTCGGCCTGAAGACCGCCCAGGCGCTGGAGAGCGCGCTGCTTCTGGCGGCCGGCGGCGAGTTCGCCTTCGTGATCCTCGGCTCGGCCATGGACCACGCCGTCGTCAGCGCGCCTGCCGGGCGGCTGCTGCTCGTCGCGGTCACCGTGTCGATGTTCTGCATCCCGACGCTCGCGTGGCTCGGCGCGAAGCTCGGCGGGCGGCTGGCGAAGCCTTCCATCCCCGTCGCGCCTGCCACCGCGAGGGCCGAACCCGCCTGCGTTCTCGTCGTGGGCTACGGACGCGTGGGGCGGCTGGTCGGCGAGATGCTGAGCGTCCACGAAATCCCGTGGGTCGCCGCCGAACGCGAGGCGAGGTCTGTCGAGGCGGCCCGCCGATCCGGCGGCCAGGTCTATTACGGCGACGCCTCACGGCCGGAGTTCCTGCTCCGCTGCGGACTGGAGACCGCCCGGGCGCTGGTCGTCACCATGGACAACCCCGATGGCGCCGAGGCCGTCGTTGCGGCCGCCCGGGAGCTTCGGCCCGACCTCACCATCGTCGCCCGCGCCCGGGACGCGCGCCACGCGCGGCGTCTGTATGACCTCGGCGCCACTGACGCCGTCCCCGAAACCATCGAAGCCAGCCTGCAACTCTCCGAAGCCGCGCTCGTCGAGATCGGCGTCCCCATGGGCCTCGTCATCGCCTCCATCCACGAACGCCGCGACGCCTTCCGCGCCGAGCTGAACCGCCCCGACGCGCTGGGCGGGCGACGTCGGCTGCGAGATGCGCGCTGATCCCCTCACCCTGAGGGTGAAGGGTGTGTTCTCTTTCCTGCGGCGACGCTCCGGCCTACTTCTGGGCGATCGCAGCTGGGGAAGCCGGCATGAGACCAAGGGTTCGCCTCGTCGCGGCCGTCGTAGTGGCAGCGATTGTCGCCATCGTGCTGTGGCTGGTGTGGGGTCCGCGCCGCCATGCGGGAGACACCCTCTCGGGCTATGTCGAGGGCGAGGCCCTGTATCTCTCCTCGGCGACACAAGGGCAATTGAGCGATGTCGCGGTCGTTCGGGGGCAGCGTGTCACGGCCGGCCAACCGTTGTTCGCCGTCGACGCGGGGCCGCTTGTGGGACAGCGGGATCAGGCCGCCGCCGCGCTTGCCGCCGCACAGGCCAGGGCCGAGGACGCGCGCAAGGGCCAGCGTCCCGCCGAGCTCTCCGTCTATGACGCGCAGGCCGCCGCGGCGCAGGCGCAGCTTCGCGATGCACAGGCCGAGTTCAATCGGGTCTCCGTGCTGGCGAGGCAGGGCTACTACCCCCGCGCCCGCCTCGATCAGGCCCGCGCCGCCCGCGACACCGCCGCCGCCAACGTCCGCGCCATCGAGCGGGAGAAGACCGTGGCGACGCTCGGCGCCCGCCGCGATGCGCAGGTCGCGGCCGAGGCGCAGGTCGAGCAGGCGAAGGCCGGCCTGATGGAGGCGCAGAGCCGCCTCGACCAGGTCAGCCCCAAGGCGCCGGCCAACGCGCGGGTGCAGGACGTCTTCTTCCAGAAGGGCGAATGGGCCGCGCCCAACCAGCCGGTCGTGGCCCTGATCCCGGACGACCGCGTGCGCCTGCGCTTCTTCGTACCCGAGCGCGCGATGTCGAAGTACCGGGTGGGGCAGGCGGTTCACTTCACCTGCGACGGCTGCGCGGGCGGCCGGGCGGTGGTCAACTACGTGAGCCCAGGCCCCGAGTTCACCCCGCCGGTCATCTACAGCCGCAACACGCGCGACCGGATGGTCTTCATGGTCGAGGCGCTGCCCGACAATCCGCGCGCCCTCAGCCCCGGCCAGCCCATCGACGTGGAGCCGCTGAAGTGAGCCTCGCCATCGACGTGCGGGGCCTGAACAAGAGCTTCGGCGGCAAGCACGTCGTGCAGGACGTCTCGATCCAGGTGCAGACGGGCAGGATCACCGGTTTCCTCGGCCCGAACGGCTCGGGCAAGACCACGACGCTGCGGATGCTCTGCGGCCTGCTCACGCCCGATAGCGGCGAAGGCCAGGTGCTGGGCCTCGACTTCCGCCGCTCGGCCGAGGCGGTGAAACGCGAGACCGGCTACATGACCCAGCGGTTCTCGCTCTACGAGGACCTGACCATCGAGGAGAACCTCAACTTCATCGCCCAGGTCTACGGCCTGCCCGAGCGGCGCGGGCGCGTTCAGGAGGCGCTGGAGCAGCTGGGGCTCGCGAACCGTCGCTCCCAGCTGGCGGGGAGCCTGTCGGGAGGCTGGAAGCAGCGGCTGGCGCTGGCCGCCTGCGTGCTCCACGACCCCCACCTCCTGCTTCTCGACGAGCCCACTGCCGGCGTCGATCCGAAGGCCAGACGCGAGTTCTGGGACGAGATTCATGCCCTGGCCGCCAACGGTCTGACCGTGCTGGTCTCCACCCACTACATGGATGAGGCCGAGCGCTGCCACGACATCGCCTACATCGCCTACGGCAAGCTGATCGCGCGCGGCACGGCCGAGGACGTGATCGCCCAGTCGGGCCTGACCACCTTCCGCGGCGAGGGTCCGGGCGCCGACCGGTTGGCAGGCGAGATCGGCGAGAAGCCCGGCGTACTCATGGCCGCGCCGTTCGGCGCCGCGCTGCACGTCAGCGGCACGGACAGGAAGGCGCTGGAGGCCGCCATCGCGCCCTACAGACGTGAACCCTTCGAATGGGAGGAAGTCGAGCCGACGCTGGAGGACGTCTTCATCCGCCTGATGGGCTCGGCGCGGGACAACTACCAATGAACGGCCTGTCGCTCAGCCGCATCATGGCGGTGCTGACGAAGGAGTTCGTGCAGCTCAGACGCGACCGGCTGACCTACGCCATGATCCTGGCGATCCCGATCGTCCAGCTGCTGCTGTTCGGCTACGCCATCAACAACGACCCGCGCCACCTGCCGACCGCGGCGCTGGTGCAGGACGACTCCAGCTTCGCCCGTTCAACCCTCTCGGCCATCGTCAACAGCGGCTATCTCGACGTGGTGGCGGTGGCGAAGAGCCCGCAAGAGCTCGACCGGGCCATGGCGCGCGGCAAGGTCCAGTTCACCCTCACCATCCCCTCCGACTTCACGCGCAAGGTGGTGCGCGGCGATCACGCCCAGATCCTGATCGAGGCCGACGCTTCAGACCCCTCGGCCACCAGCGGCGCCATTGCCGCGCTCGCCCTGCTGCCCGATCAGGCGCTGAAGCGCGATCTCGTCGGCGCGCTGACCCAGCCGAACATGCGGGCGCCGCCGTTCGAGATCGTCATACACCGCAAGTACAATCCGGAGGCGGTGACCGCCTACAACATCGTGCCGGGCCTGCTCGCCGTGATCCTGTCGATGACGCTGGTGATGATGACCTCGCTCGGCGTGACCCGGGAATATGAGCGCGGCACGATGGAGGGGCTACTCGCCACGCCCGTGCGGCCGATCGAGGTGATGATCGGCAAGCTCGCGCCCTACGTGGTGGTCGGGCTGATCCAGACGGTCGTGATCCTCACGCTGGCCTGGCTGCTCTTCTCGGTGCCGATGGAAGGCGGCTGGTTGGCGCTGGCGACCGGCACCCTGCTCTTCATCGTCGGGAGCCTCGCGCTCGGCTTCCTGATCTCGACCGTGGCGAGGAACCAGCTGCAGGCGGTGCAGCTCTCCTTCTTCTACATGCTGCCCTCGATCCTGCTGTCGGGCTTCATGTTTCCGTTTCGGGGAATGCCCGGCTGGGCCCAGGCGATCGGGACGGCGATTCCGGTCACGCACTTCCTGCGCATCATCCGGGGCGCCCTGCTTAAGGGGCTGGGGTTCGCGGACCTCTGGCCGAGCCTCGGGTGGCTCACGCTGTTCGTGCTGGCGGTCGCCGGCCTGGCGATGGCGCGTTACCGCACGACGCTGGATTAGGACGGCTGCTCCTCGACCGGTGGCTCGGAGACCGGCGTGTCGTGCCGCATCAGGAAGCGGCGGAGGGACCAGGCCGCCAGCCAGCAGATCATCGCCCAGGCCGCACCCAGGCTCCATCCAGCCAGCACGTCGGTCAGCCAGTGGACGCCGAGGTAGACGCGGCTCGCCCCGATGATCAGCGCGAGGATCACGGCGGTGGTGAAGACGAACACCTTCTGCCTGCGCCCCGGCATCACCTGCGCCAGCAGCGCGCCCAGCGTCAGGTAGGTGATGGTCGAGAGCATCGCGTGGCCGCTCGGGAAGCTGGCGTTGGCGCTCGTCACCGCTCGGTAGATCAGCGGCGGCCGGTCGCGGCCGAAGATGGCCTTGATGACCTCGCTGATCCCGGTCCCGCCCAGCACGGCGGTAACCACGAACAGCGCGGACGCCACGCGTTTGTGCAGCAGCAGGAAGGCCACGGCTATGATGACGATCAGCGTCAGGTTGGTCGTGCCGCCCAGCGTGGTGAGTTCGGTCGCCGCGCGCTGCAGCCAGGCGGGCCCGAGTGCATCGTGCGGATTGGCGCCCGGACGCAGGAACATCAGCACCCGCTCGTCGATCCCGTGCGGTCCCTCCTCCTGCATCTCGTCGGCGATCCACAGGAAGAGGGAGACGCCGAGGCCGGCAATGAACAGGGCCGCAAGCGCGCCGAGCTCTGCCTTCCCGAACGCCCACAGGCGCTCAGGGAGAGAAGCGTTCGCTGCTCGCTTGTAATCGGCCATCGGGGCGCCAACGGATGCCCAAGGCACAGGTTCCTGAAGCCTTAAGGCTCCACCATCTCATCAACAGTTTCTTTACTAAAAAGTTGAGTCGGAGCGCATTCTGACCGTTGACGACTCTTGGCGACGCATGTGTCCATATGTGGGTGCAGGGGGCTCCTGCAGACACTATATGTAGCGGTGGGTTCCGGCAGAGTGGCTGTCCGGCGAAGCTGCGGAAGTTGCAGGGTTTTGGGACGATGAGCAGCGAAGCGGCAAGGCAGGTTACGCGTCAGGATCAGTCGGCGAGCGCGATGCGCATTGCCGACAAGCCGAAACTGCAACTCGTCAGGAAGGTCGAGGTCGACCATTCGCGCGACGCCCTGCTCACCGAATTCGGCAAGACCACCCTGAAGGACCGTTACCTGATCGGCGACGAGTCCTATCAGGACATGTTCGCCCGCGTCGCGACCGCCTTCGCGGATGACGCCGAGCATGCGCAGCGCGTCTATGACTACATGAGCCGGTTGTGGTTCATGCCCGCGACCCCGGTGCTGTCGAACGGCGGCGCCGAGCGGGGCCTGCCGATCTCCTGCTTCCTCAATTCCGTGGCCGACAACCTCGAAGGCATCGTCGGCGTCTGGAACGAGAACGTGTGGCTCGCGGCCAACGGCGGCGGCATCGGCACCTACTGGGGCGGCGTGCGCTCCATCGGCGAGAAGGTGAAGGGCGCCGGCCAGACCAGCGGCATCATCCCGTTCATCCGCGTGATGGACAGCCTGACGCTGGCCATCAGCCAGGGGTCGCTGCGCCGGGGTTCGGCCGCGGTCTACCTCGACATCCACCACCCGGAGATCGAGGAGTTCCTGGAGATCCGCAAACCCTCCGGCGACTTCAACCGCAAGTCGCTCAACCTGCACCACGGCCTGTCGATCACCGACGAGTTCATGGAGGCGGTCCGCGACGGAGCCATGTTCGGCCTGCGCTCGCCGAAGACCAAGGAGGTGGTGCGCGAGGTCGACGCCCGGTCGCTTTGGCAGAAGATCCTCGAGATCCGCCTGCAGACCGGCGAACCCTACCTGATCTTCTCCGACACCGTGAACCGCGCCATGCCGCAGCATCAGCGCGAGCTCGGCTTGTCGGTGCGGCAATCGAACCTCTGCTCCGAGATCATGCTGCACACCGGCAAGGATCACCTGGGTGAGGAGCGCACCGCGGTCTGCTGCCTGTCGTCGGTCAATGCCGAGACCTTCCTGGAATGGCGCGACCACCCGACGTTCATCGAGGACGTCATGCGCTTCCTCGACAACGTGCTGCAGGACTTCATCGACCGCGCGCCGCCGGAGATGGCGCGCGCCGTCTACGCCGCCAGGCGCGAACGCTCGGTCGGGCTGGGCCTGATGGGCTTCCACACCTTCCTGCAGGCCCAGAACGTGCCGTTCGAGAGCGCGCTGGCCAAGAGCTGGAACATGCGACTGTTCAAGACCCTGCGCCGCCAGTGCGACGCGGCCTCCCGGGTGCTGGCCGCCGAGCGCGGGCCCTGCCCGGACGCCGCCGAGCGGGGGGTCATGGAGCGCTTCAGCCACAAGCTGGCCATTGCGCCGACCGCCTCGATCTCGATCATCTGCGGGGGGACGAGCGCCGGCATCGAGCCGATCCCGGCCAACATCTACAGCCACAAGACGTTGTCGGGGACCTTCGCGGTAAGGAACCCCT
>Ga0207690_10001764_pt1 | contig 13288 bp, 14 predicted proteins | sample KBSC23metaG_FD_184315 | JGI IMG/M metagenome (GOLD analysis project Ga0207690, IMG submission 184315) | Corn rhizosphere microbial communities from Kellogg Biological Station, Michigan, USA - KBS C2-3 metaG (SPAdes) (version 2) | ecosystem: Host-associated > Plants > Roots > Rhizosphere > Soil ...
CTCACCCACACCCCCGAGAGCACCACCGTCACCGTGACCACCTACTCCGCCAACGGCCGCGCCGAGCTGACCGTCTCCGACGAGGGGCCGGGAATTCCCCAGCGCGTCCAGAAGCGGATCTTCGAGCGCTTCTACACGGCCGATTCCGCCGGGGGCTCTGGACTCGGGTTGGCGATCGCCACCGAGCTGGCGCACCGAATGGAGGGAGAGATCACGATCAGCTCCAGCCGTCGCTTCACCGCCTTCACCCTCGACCTGCCGCCGGGCGAACGCCGGACGGTGCCGCGTCCCGCCCCGACCCTGGCCAGGACCGGCGCGTGAAGGAGCTGAGCGCCTTCGCAGCGCTACTCCTCTGCGTGGGGCTGATCGCTGGCTGCGGCTCCGGCTCGACGAGCGAAAGTGAAAGTGCCGGCGGCAGTACCTCCCAGCAACCTGAAGTCGCCGTCGAGGCGTCCAGTCCCGGCTTCGACGCGACCCGCGTCTACAGCGAGGCCGCGCCCGGCGTAGTGACGATCCGCTCGGTCTTCGGCGGCTCGGCCGGCGCCGCCGAGGGTTCCGGCTTCGTCCTCGACAAGAACGGCGAGATCGTCACTGACGCCCACGTGGTCACCGACGACTCAAGCGGCGAACGCAAGCCGGCCAAGGAAGTCTTCATTGAGTTCCCCGACCGCAACGTGGTCGCGGCCGAAATCGTCGGCTTCGACCCGTTCGCTGACGTGGCGCTGCTGCAGGTCGAACCGGACGGCTTCGCCCTGCACCCGCTGCAGCTGGGCAATGACCACGAACTTCGCGTTGGCCAACCGGTGGCGGCGATCGGCAGCCCCTTCGGCGAGCAGCAGTCGCTCTCGGTCGGCGTCGTCTCCGCCACCGACCGCTCGGTCCAGTCACTGACCCAGTTCGAAATCTCTGGCGCGATCCAGACCGACGCCTCGATCAACCCCGGCAACTCGGGCGGGCCGCTGCTCGACGCCGGCGCCCGCGTGATCGGGATCAACCAGCAGATCAAAACCGAATCCGGGGCCAACGACGGCGTCGGCTTCGCCGTCCCAATCTCGGCGGTGAAGCGCTCGGTCGCGCAGCTGCGGGAAAAGGGCAGCGTCGAATACGCCTACATAGGCGTCTCCACGCAGCCGCTCTACCCGCAGCTGGCCCACAAGCTGGGGCTCGACACGACCTTCGGCGGGTTGATCTCCGAAGTCGTTCCCGGCGGACCGGCGGAGAAGGCCGGGCTCGAAGGCGGCAATGAAAAACTGACCTTCCAGGCAATTGAATACCGGGTCGGTGGCGACGTGATCCTGCAGGTCGACGGTGAAAACATCATCGGCGCCGACCAGCTGGCCCACGTGATCGCCACGCACAAGCCGGGCGACACCCTCACCCTCACCATCCTCCACGACAACCAGCGCAAGCAGGTCCAACTGACGCTGGGCAAGCGCCCCGACAACCCCTCTGCGGGGTAGTCAGCCGGGCGGCGACACCGCGTCGCCGCCTATCCGTGTAGAACTCTCTGGCCTTGCTCCAGGAAGTCGCCCTCGGCCACAAGACCCTCACCGACTACACCCACATCGTCGGCAAAGAGCTGACGGAGCAGATCCGTGAGCTCGCCGAGCCGCTGAAAGGGAAGCGGGTGCTGCACGTCAGCGCCACCGCCTTCGGCGGCGGGGTGTCGGAGATCCTCTACACGCTGGTGCCGCTGATGCGCGACGTGGGCCTCGACGCGCACTGGCACGTGATCTTCGGCAAAGAAGAGTTCTTCAACGCGACCAAGCTCCTCCACAACTCCCTGCAGGGGGCGAAAGAGACCCTCAGCGACGAACAGTGGGCGATCTTCGACGAGATCAACCAGATGAACGCCGAGGGCCTGCAAGGCGACTGGGACGTGGTGATCGTTCACGACCCGCAGCCGATCGGCTTGCGGCGTGGGGCGCTGGCGAAGGGGCGGCGGTGGATCTGGCGCTGCCATATCGATCTCTCGACGCCCAACCCGGCCCCGATCGAGCGCCTGCTGCCGATGATCGAAGAGTACGACGCCTCCGTCTGGCACATGCCCGACTACGTGCCGAACGGGATGGGCGCACACCGCGAGGCGGTGCGGATCATGCCGCCGGCGATCGACCCGCTCTCGCCGAAGAACATGGCCTTCTCGCCCGAGGACGCAGCCTTCGTCTGCCGCCAGTTCGGGATCGACGTCGACCGGCCGCTGATCACCCAGGTCTCCCGCTTCGACCCCTGGAAGGACCCGATCGGCGTCATCGATGCCTACCGCGAGGTGACCGAGCGGGTGCCGGAGGCGCAGCTGGCGATGGTCGGCTCGATGGCGACCGATGACCCCGAGGGCATGGAGTACTTCCAGAAGACCTTCGAATACGCCGGAGGCGACGAGGACATCAAAATCCTCAGCAACCTCAACAACGTCGGCGCGATCGAGGTCAACGCCTTCCAGTCGCAGTCAGACATCTGTCTGCAGAAGTCGATCCGCGAGGGCTTCGGCCTGACCGTCACCGAGGCACTCTGGAAGGGGCGGCCGACGGTGGCCGGCAACGTCGGCGGCATCCCGCTACAGATCGAGGACGGGGTCAGCGGCTACCTCGTCGACTCGCCCTCGGAGTGTGCGCAGCGCTGCCTCGAGATCCTCCGCGACCCGGAGCTCGGTAAGGACCTGGGGCGCAAAGGCAAGGAGCACGCGCGACGCCAGTTCCTCACTCCGCGCCTGCTCCGCGACTGGCTCGACCTGCTTACCGACGTCGAGAGCTGAGCGCGTAATCTCTGCGGCGTGGATTCCTCGCCGCTGATCATCGTCTCCAATCGCGGCCCGCTCCAGTTCGATCGTGACGAAGACGGAGAGCGGACGGTGCGGCGCGGCGGCGGCGGATTAGTGACGGCGCTGTCGGGTCTGGTCTCTCACCGCGACGCGCTCTGGATCGCCTCGGCGATGAGCGAGGAAGACGTCGCCGTCTCCGAAGAGCGGGGTGGACCGATCGAAGAGGAGCTGGACGGAATCGACTACCGGGTCTGCCTCGTCGGCAGCGATCCAGTCGCCTACGACCGCTTCTACAACGTGATCGCCAACCCGATCCTCTGGTTTATCCAGCATTACCTCTGGGACCTCTCCAACGCGCCGGACATCCGCCAACAGGAGCTCGACGCCTGGGACTACGGCTACCAGGCGGTCAACGAGGACATCGCCCGCGCGGTGCTGTCGCAGATCGAGGGGGAGGAGCAGCCGCTGGTGATGCTCCACGACTACCACCTCTACACGGCGCCGGGGATGATCCGGGCCGGCCGGCCCGACGTCTTTCTCCACCACTTCGTCCACATCCCCTGGTCGCAGCCGGACAGCTGGCGGATCCTGCCGACGCGGATCCGCAACGCGATCTTCGAAGGGATGCTGGCCAACGACATCATCGGCTTCCACACCCACGCCTACTGCATCAACTTCCTGCGCTGTTGCGATGAACTGCTCGACGACGTCGAGGTTGATTACCACGCGGTTGAGGTCCGGCACAGGGGCGGGAAGACGAGTTGCCGCGCCTACCCGCTGGGGATCGACGCGCAGCGGCTGGAGCGAGCAGCGGCCTCGCTGGAGGTGGCGGAGGCCGAGCGCGAGGTGCTGGAGAGACGGCGCCAGCACCTGATCATCCGCGTCGACCGCGCCGATCTCTCGAAGAACGTGCTCCGCGGCTTCACCGCCTTTGACACCTTCCTCGCCCAGCACCCCGAGTTCCGCGAACAGGTGACCTTCATCGCCCACCTGCAGCCCTCGCGCCAGGACGTCCCCGAGTACGCCGAGTACCTGGAGCGGATCGAGGCGCTGGTCGCGGTCGTCAACCACCGCCACGGGACCACCGACTGGATGCCGATCGACCTGAAGATCTACGAGAACTTCTACGACGCGGTTGCCCGCTACAAACACTTCGACCTGCTGATGGTCAACTCGCTCTTCGACGGGATGAACCTGGTCGCGAAGGAGGCGCCGGCGGTCAACACCCGCGACGGGGTGCTGATGCTCTCCGAGAACACCGGCTCCTACCACGAGCTCTCCGACTACGCGCTCTCGGTCAACCCCTTCGACATCCAGGAGCAGGCGGATGCGATTTACCGGGCACTGACGATGGACCCTGAGCAGAAGCGGCGCTGGGCGGACGGCCTGCGGGAGATCATCTTCTCCCGCAGCCCCGGCGACTGGGTCGACGACCAGCTCAAGGACATCGAAGCCGCACGTAGCGCCGCCGCCTGAGCGCAAGGGGGGAGAGTTTGCCCCCGCCCAGACTTGAGTGGGCATGCGTGGAATTCGAATTCGCTGGGCCGGAGCGGCGAAAGTCGCGGCGATCGCAGTAGCGGCCGTAATCGCCCTGCAAACGCTGCCAGAACTGCTGAAGCCACCGGCACCTCCGCCATTGGCCGAAGACGTAGGCCTCCCCCGGGTAGTAACCAGGGGCGCCGAGCCCGAACTGCATCAACTTTCCGGCCCAGCAACCCGGAAAGTTGATGCAGTTCGAAAGGAGCGAGTGCGACGCCCCCGGAGTCATGCGTCGCCCCATCCGCCGCGCGCATCCTCATCGCTGCCGCCGGCGCCTGAACCGCCCTCCTACGCACCACCGCCCGTGCCCGCACCGGCGCCTCCTCCGCCTGCGCCTGCGCCGGTGGGTGATGGATCGGAAGAGTTCGCGCCGCACTAGGAGTTCCGAGCGGCCGTCGCTGGCGGCACCTCGCCGCTATAGTCCTTCGCCGTTTTGGCAGCACCACGCGAATACGAGCTGGTCCTGATGCTGGACCCCCAACTCGACGGCCCCGCGCGCGACGCGCTGGCGGGAGAGGCCCGTGGGCAGATCGAAGCCTCCGGCAGCCTCAAGCACGAGAACACCTGGGGTCTGCGCAAGATGGCCTACGAAATCAACCACCGCACCGAGGCGGACTACCGCTGGCTGCGATTCGAGGCTCCCAGCGAGCTGCTCGACTCGCTCGACCACAACCTGAAGATCGCCGACGGAGTGCTGCGATTCCGGATCTTCAAAGTCGATCCCGACGCGCCGGTGATCGTTCCGCCCGCCGTCACCGCCGCCCCCGGGCCGCGGGAGCGCAGCGCGCAAGGAGCTGTCCGCGAGGATCGCGACGAGGCTCCCGTCCCCGCCGAGGACTCCGACTCCGAGGAGTAGCGGCCCCTCCGCGGGCGCCGCTGTTTGCGGGAAAACTCCCTCCCGAGGGGGGAGAGTCGCGCCGTCCCGCTACTTAGACTGGGTAGCCAGATAAGCGACTTCCAGAGGAGTGAGTGACTTGGCAGCTTCGAACGTGAACGTGGTGGTGATCACCGGGAACCTGACCCGTGATCCGGAGCTGCGACACACCGGTGGCGGAACCGCGGTCTGCGACCTGCGTGTCGCTGTTAACAGCCGCCGCAAAGATCAGAGTGGCAACTGGGTTGATAAGGCCAACTACTTCGACGTCACCGTCTGGGGGGCGCAGGGCGAGAACTGCGCCAACTACCTCTCCAAGGGGCGGCCGGTGGCGGTCGAGGGTCGTCTCGACTGGAGCGAATGGGAGGCGAAAGACGGCAGCGGCAAACGCCAGGCCGTGCGAATCATCGCCAACACCGTCCAGTTCCTCGGCTCGCGTGACGGAGCTGGGGGCGGCAACAACGGTGGTGGCGGTGGCTTCAGCCCCCCGCAGAGCGATGTACCGGCCGACATGTCCGACTTCGGCGGCGCCCCGGCCAACACCGGCGGGACGGCCTCAGAAGACGACATTCCGTTCTAGCCGTATGGACAGGGCGTCGCTGAGCAGCGCCCTGTAGCATGCTGCGCCGATATGGCAAGAACTTCTGACCCTTCATCCCGCACGGGCGGCGGGCGGCGTGGCGGTAGGCGTGGGGCTGAGCGTGCGCGGCCGCGCAAATACACCCGCGTCAACTCCGAGGTCGTCGACTACAAGGACCTGAACCTGCTGCGGCGCTTCCTCTCCGATAAGGGGAAGACGCGCGGCCGTCGGGTCACTGGACTTTCTCGCCGCCACCAGCGTCAGCTCTCGGTGGCGGTGAAGCGGGCGCGTGAAATCGCCCTGCTTCCCTACGTCGGAGAGCGCTGATGGCGCAAGCGATCCTGCTTCAGGACGTCGAGTCCCTCGGCGAGCGCGGCCACGTCGTCGACGTCGCCCCCGGCTACCTGCGCAACTACCTGATCCCGCGCAAGCTGGCCCAGCCGGCCACCGCGGGGGCGATGGAGGAAGCCCGCCGCCGCATGGAGGCCGCGGAGCGGGCCGAGAAAGCCCGTGCTGAGCGCGAAGCGGAGGCCGCCGGCCTGCTCTCGAAAACGGTGTTGACGATCCACCAGCGCGCTGGCGAGGACGGCAAGCTGTTCGGCTCGGTCGGGCCGAAAGAGATCGTCGACGCGCTGCAGGAGGCGCGCGACCTGCGGCTCGACAAACGCAAAGTGCGGCTCGAGCAGCCGCTGCGCGAACTCGGCACCTTCATGGTCGAGATCGAGCTCGCCGACGGCACCGTCGCCGCGGTGAAGACGATCATCAGCGAGGAGAACTAGCTCCCTGCCGCGCTTGGCGCGGCGTTACCCTCGGCGGATGCGCTCACGACGGCTGCCGACCAGACTGACTCGCCGCGCCAAAGCGCGGACTCGCTTCGGCTGGGCTCACTCGGAGCGGGCGACCGTCGGCCTCGCCACGGTGGCCCTCGGCGCCGCCGGCTCCGTTCTCGCTGGTCAGTTCAGCCGCATGCTGACCCGCCGCGCCAGCGAAGCGCACGATCCCGAAGCGCTGCTTGAATCGGCGCCAGCCGCCGCCGCCGACACGGTCGGCGTCGCCGTCCGCGGCTACGTCGAGGCTCCCCGCAGCGAAACCGTCCTCTTCAACCTCCTCGCCGGCTTCCTCGGCTCCTTTGCCCTCGTCCGCCTCTCGACCTTGGCGATCCGTGACGGCAAGGGCCCGTTCCGGAACGTCCGCATCGGCGGCCGCCACATCCACCACTTCGTGCCGGGCATCCTGATCGCCTTCGGCTCCGGCACCGCCGCCCTGCTCACCGACGATGATGAGATCGAGCAACGGCTGGCGATCCCGATGGGCGTCGGGATCGGCCTCACCTTCGACGAGGCGGCGCTCCTGCTCGACCTCCGCGACGTCTACTGGACCCGCGAAGGCCTGCTTAGCGTTCAGCTCAGCCTCGGCGCCACCGCGATCCTCAGCATCGCCATCCTCACCCTGCGCATGCTCCGCCGCGGCGAGCGCCGCCAGGAACAGGAGGGCCTAATCCCTCCGCCCCAGCACCACCAGCTGTCCTTCGGAACTGCCGCATAAGAGTCACGGAAGTGTGAATTTCTTTTCGCGGGATTTGCACCTATAGGTCGCGTGCCCGCACCCCGCCTCTGGTTTGCTTGCTGAGCGCTCTCTCGCGACCCCTGGATCCGCCGCTCGGGCGCCTTTACTAGAACACGATGCCGCAGCCACCGACGACGCACGTCCCACCCCAGAACATCGAGGCCGAGGAGTCGGTACTCGGGGCGATGCTGGTCGCCGAGGCAACGCTGACGCGGGTGATCGACGAGGTGAAGCTGCACCGGGAGGACTTCTACCTCGACAAGCACAAGGCGATCTTCGAGGTCATCCACGACCTCTATGCGGCCTCGAAGCCGGTCGACGAGCTCAGCGTCAGCGAGGCGCTGACCCAGCGCAACAAGATCGAGGAGGCGGGCGGCAGGCACTACGTCTCCGAGCTGGCGGCGAAGGTCCCCGCCGCTGCCAATGCCAAGCACTACGCGGAGATCGTCCAGCAGAACTCGCTGCTGCGGCGACTTCTCGGTGCCGGCCAGGAGATCCAGGGCTGGGTCAACGAGCGGGCCGGCGAACCGCGCGAGCTCTCCGAGCGAGCCGAGAAACTGCTCTTCGAGGTCGCCCACAAAGAGCAGGCGAGCGACTTCAAACTGCTCTCCGAGATCCTCCACGACGAGGTCGACCGGCTGGAGAAGCTCTCGACCGGCGAGACCGAACTGACCGGCACCCCCTCCGGCTTCCGCGACGTCGATGCGATCACCGGCGGCTTCCAGCCCGGCAACCTGATCATCGTCGCTGCCCGCCCGGCGATGGGCAAGAGCGCGCTCGTCGCCAATATCGCCGAAAACGTCGCTGTCAAGAAGCAGCAGCCAGTCGCCTTCTTCTCGCTGGAGATGTCCGAGGTCGAGCTCGCCCAGCGCTTCATCGCCTGTCGGGCGCGGATCTCCGGCGACAAGCTGCGCAAGGGCCAGGTCTCGAAAAAGGACTGGCCGAAGGTGCTGCGCGCCTGCAACGAGCTCGAAGAGGCGCCGCTGTGGTTCGACGACTCCTCCGACCTCGGCATCCTCGACCTGCGGGCGAAGGCGCGGCGGCTGCACGCCCAGGAACAGGAGCGCGGCGGGCTCGGCCTGATCATCCTCGACTACATCCAGCTGATGCGCTCCGACGACCACCGCGCCAATCGGGTCGAGCAAGTGGGCCAGATCAGCCGCGGCCTGAAGATCCTCGCCCGTGAGCTGGAGGTGCCGGTGGTTGCCATCTCGCAGCTCTCGCGCGCGCCCGAGCAGCGGACGCCGCCGAAGCCGCAGCTCTCCGACCTACGCGAGTCGGGGCAGATCGAGCAGGACGCCGACGTCGTCGCCTTCCTCTACCGCGAGGATTACTACCGCGATCCCGACGAGGAGCCCGACGGCCTGGCCGACCTGATCATCGCCAAGCATAGGAACGGCCCGATCGGGACCAGGAAGCTGGTCTTCCTCGATCGCTACCCCAAATTCGCCGACCACGCCCACCAGGAACCGCCGATCGAGCAGCCCGTAGGCGAAGCCCCGCCATTCGACGACGCGGCTGCAGCAGGGCCCGACTTCTGATGCCCGCGATCGCTCGCTCCGAGCCCTTCCGCGAACAGGCCTGCCCGCTCGGCGTCTGCGACGGCTCCGGCTGGATCCTCGGCCCCGAAGACGTCGCCCGTGAATGCGAGTGCCGACCAGACCGGCAAAAAAAGAGGCGAACGCGAGGCATCGCCTCCGTACTCCCTTCCCGATTTGAAGGTGTCTCCTTTGAGAGGCCGCCGATCTCTGACATGGCACGCGATATGACTACGCGTCATGTCGTTCAGGCGGCCCGTGACTTCGCCGAGAACCTTGATCGCAACCTGGACGAAGGCCGTGGCCTCTGGTTCATGGGCGACACGGGCACCGGCAAGACGACGCTGGGGATGCTGGTCGCCAGCGAAGCCTTGAAGGCCGGCAAGTCAGTCGGCATCTACTTCACGCCGAAGCTGCTGACCCGGATCCGCCAGACCTACCAGGAAGCCGAGAGCGAGAATGCCTACAGTCGTTTCTTTGAGCGCTTGACCTCGGTCGACCTGCTCTACATCGACGATCTTGGCTCTGAGCGCCACACCGACTGGGTGGTCGAGCAGCTCTACGCGGTGGTCAACGAGCGCTACGAGAACCAGCAGGCGATGCTGGTGACGAGCAACGCCGAGGGCGACGTCGACCGCGGCCAGCGCCAGCTCGAGGACCAGATCGGCCGCCGAACCGTCTCGCGCCTGATCGAGATCTGCGGCGACCCGTTGCCGCTGTTCGGCGCCGACCACCGCTACCGAGCCCGCGCCGGCGGCTGAACCCCGTCACAATCCCCGCGGCAATGCCAGGCGTGGTCATAGTCGGGGCCCAGTGGGGCGACGAGGGGAAGGGCAAGATCACGGATCTGCTCGCCGAGCGGGCTACCGCGATCGTGCGCTTCCAGGGCGGCAACAATGCCGGCCACACGATCGTCCGCGACGGGGAAGAGTTCAAGTTCCACCTGATCCCCTCCGGGATCCTCCATTCCGAGAAGACTTGCGTGATTGGCAACGGTGTCGTCGTCGACCCGCGGGTCCTGCTCGGCGAGATCGACGGGCTCAAACGCGCCGGCGTCAGCGTCAGCAACCTGCGGATCTCCGCCAACGCGCACCTGATCATGCCCTACCACGTGCTGCTCGACACGGCGGGTGAGACGAAGCTGGGGAAGCTCTCAATCGGCACCACCCGGCGCGGCATCGGCCCCTGCTACGCCGACAAGGCGCTGCGGCTGGGTATCCGCGTCCAGGATCTGCTCGACGAGAAGATCCTGCGGACGAAGATCCGCGCCGCGTTGGAGCCGAAGCAGCAGGCCCTGCGCGAACTCTCGGTGCAGCGGCGCAAGCAACTGAAGGAGGCCGGCGAGGAGGCGAAGCCGCTGGAGGAAACGGCGCAGGTCCCAGACCCACGTCTCGACCTGCACGCGATGGTCGAGGAACACATCAACTTCGGACACCGCCTCGAGCCCCACATCGCTGACACCGCGCGACTCTGCTGGGAAGCGCTCGACCGCGACGAAACGGTGATCTTCGAGGGCGCCCAGGCAACCCTGCTCGATCTCGACCACGGCACCTATCCCTTCGTCACCTCCTCCAACCCAATCGCCGGTGCGGCCTGCGTCGGCGCTGGCGTCGGACCAAAGGACATCGACGAGGTCTGGGGGATCGCCAAGGCCTACGCGACCCGGGTTGGCGCCGGACCCTTCCCGACCGAGCTGTTCGACGAGACCGGCGAGCAGATGCTGCAGCGCGGCCACGAGTTCGGAACGACGACGGGGCGGCCGCGGCGTTGCGGTTGGATGGACCTGGTGGCGCTGCGCTACGCGGTCCGCCTCAACCGCATGGACGCGCTCGCGATCACCAAGCTCGACGTCCTCAGCGGCATCGGTCCGCTGCGGGTGGCGGTCCGCTACCGCTCTAAAGAAGGCGCGGAGCTCGACACCTTTCCCTACCACCAGTCGATCCTCCACTCGGCGACGCCGGAGTACGAGGAGCTGCCGGGCTTCGACCTCGACCTCAGCGCCTGCCGCAAAGCCGACGACCTGCCGCGCGAGGCGCGCGACTACCTCGGCTTCATCGCCGACTTCGTCGAGGTGCCGATCCGGCTGGTCGGCGTCGGGCCGGACCGCGAGCAGGTCGTCTGGCTGGACGACTGACGGAAACCCGCCCCGCCAGACCTCACTTCATCCGGTCGAGCGGATCAAACGAGGTGATCTTCCAGACCCCGTGTTCCGGAGTTATCGGGACGATCCAGTCTCTGCCGTCATTGCCGTGGTATTGGGCATAGCCGTGGCCTTCGCCGAGGCGGAGGCTCACAACCGACCCGGCCATGTTGTAGGTCCGGGAGACTTTCTGGCCTTTGGCGGCCATGACCGTGAGGGACTTGGCGCAGCCACTCACCTTGTGCTGCGCCATATATGAGGCGGAGCTCTCTGCGTACTTGATCGTTTCCGCGTGCAGGTAGCGGCACTCACGCGCCCAGTTGCGCGCAGCGCGAGCGCGCAGCCACGCTTGGACCACCTTCGAGACCTGTTTGCGTTGCGCCGGCGTTGCCTCCCGCCCGAAGGTCTGCACGGCGTTGTCTCCGCCGGGAACGATGAACTGGCGCGTGGGACCGGGCGGATATTCGCTCCAGTCGACCGTTTTTTCCTTTGAGGCCGAGGTGGTCGAGTCGCCGCCGCCACAGCCGGCGAGGAGAGCGAGAAGGACACAAGTTGCCAGCAGCCAGGTCTTGACACCCCTCGCCACCATCACTTGAGCCTGTCGATCGGCGCGGCGATGGCGACTTTCCATTCGCCGTCATTGCCTTCGACCGGCACAATCCAGTCCTTGCCGTCGTTGCCATGGTACTGGGCGTAGCCGTGCCCTTCACCGATCCGAAGGCTGGCGACCGTCGTGCCTTTGAAGGTGTTGACGTAGTCGGTCGAGGCTTCGTGTTTGAAGTAAGCGAGGGCTTCAGGGCAGCTCTTGACCCTGCCGTTGGTGACGCTGTGGGCATCGGTCGTGATGTTCTTGGTGTAGCCGCTGGAGAAATAGGAGCAATCCTTCGCCCAGTCTTGGACAGCGCGGGCGCGCATCCAAGCGGCAATGGTGGCCGAGGCCTGCTTGCGTTCCGCCGGCGTTGCCTCCCGCCCGAAGGTCTGCACGGCGTTGTCTCCGCCGGGAACGATGAATTGGCGCGTGGGACCGGGCGGATATTCGCTCCAGTCGACCGTTTTTTCCTTTGAGGCCGAGGTGGTCGAGTCGCCGCCGCCACAGCCGGCGAGGAGCAGGACCATTGCCAGCAAGCCCAGCGCGAGCAACGGTCTCGTGGTCCCTCCCATGCGAAAAGTTTAGGACAAAAAGACTCCACTGGTCTATTGCTGCTCTACAGTCTGTCGGGTGGCTTCAACTCGACGCTCTGCCAAGTTGACTGAGCGATTGCCACGGGGAAGACATGGCTTGCCGAGGGAGGCGGTGACCGAGTCCCAGCGCAACCGCATCCATCAAGCAATGATCGAGGTTGTCGCCGAGCGCGGCTACCCGGAAACGCGAGTGGTCGACGTGATCGGCGTCGCCGGCGTCTCTCGCAAGACCTTCTACGAGCTCTTTGACAGCAAGGAGGATTGCTTTCTTGCCACCTATGACGCCCTGCTTGGAAACCTCCTGGGCGAGTCCACGGAGGCCTTCGAATCGAAGGCCGGAGGACCCTGGGCGGAACGAGTCTGCGCCTCGCTAGGGGTATTGCTGGAGCACCTTGCCATACACCCAGACGAGGCCCGCTTCGCGATCGTTGAGGTACTCGCTGCCGGCCCCAAGGCACTCGCTCGCCGTGACGCGGCGCTGCGCCAGTTCACCGGCTTTCTGGAGGCGGGCCGCTCAGAGACCTCGGCCGAACTGCCTGGCATCACCTCGCTAGCTCTTGCCGGGGGAATCAACGAGATCCTCTACAGCGAGGTCCTACACGGCGCCGTTTCCCGTCTTCCCACTCGCCTCCCGGATCTGATGTTTTGGATCACTTTGCCTTTCCTTGGACCGGAGGGGGCAAATGCGGAGCGCGAAAGGGTGCGACTCGCCAAGCTTCATCCATAGCGGTCTGGTTAAAGCCGCTCCTTTTGGTGGATGCGCGGGTTTACGAAGAACGTCCGGGTGGTAGTTTGACCCGCTGGATAGATGTTCACAAGCAAGCTTTCGACGGCATCGGCCCTTGGACGGGCAGGCCGCAAAGGAGAGACATAGGGATATGCGTAAGTACCTGTTGTTGACGATGGCCCTCGCGGCCCTGGTTGCCGTCAGCGTGGCGGGGATCGCCAGCGCCGGCAACAAGCCGGTGACGGTCGAAGCCGGCAATCTCAGATTTACCTTCAACGGCGGCTTCAGTCCGACCAAGCTGCCGAAGAACAAGCTCGCACCGATCGCCCTCAGCGCCTCGGGCAAAATCGAAACCAAAAACGGCGAACACCCGCCGGCGCC
>Ga0207690_10001765_pt1 | contig 13288 bp, 7 predicted proteins | sample KBSC23metaG_FD_184315 | JGI IMG/M metagenome (GOLD analysis project Ga0207690, IMG submission 184315) | Corn rhizosphere microbial communities from Kellogg Biological Station, Michigan, USA - KBS C2-3 metaG (SPAdes) (version 2) | ecosystem: Host-associated > Plants > Roots > Rhizosphere > Soil ...
CGGCGGCGAGAACCCATTTCGGCGGCTTCTTCGCGAGGCCCGAGCCCGGATGCAGGAAGAAGCGCAGGCCGCGCGCGCCGTCGAACTGTCCGCCCATCGTCGCCGCGGACTCCGACTTGACGCCGATGTTCCCGAGCAGGCCCGCAAGCAGCGAGCGGTGAACGGTCGCATAACGGGCGGCGTCGATCGCGGCGGGAAGCCGCGTGTCGACGGGGATGCCGGCCTCGGTCAGCACGGCGACGAGTTGCGCATGCACGTCGCGCCATTCGGTCATCCGCAGGAATGACACGAAATGCGCGCGGCACGCCTCCACGCGCTTGCGATGCGACAGCGCCGTCTGGGCCGGGCTCGCGAAGAACTCCCAAAGCGCGATCAGCGACAGGAAGTCCGAGCGCGCGTCGCGAAACGCGAGATGCGCCTGGTCCGCCGCCTGCGCGCGCTCGAGCGGACGCTCGCGCGGATCAGGAACCGACAGCGCGCTCGCGATCACGAGCGCCTCGGCTAGGCAGCCGTTCTCGCGCGCCGCGAGCACGATGCGCCCGACGCGAGGATCGAGCGGAAGCCTCGCGAGCTCGCGGCCGCGCGCCGTCAGCGCGTGGCCGGCATCGACGGCGTCGAGCTCCTGCAGAAGCTGGTAGCCGTCGGCGATCGCGCGCGGCAGCGGCGCATCGAGGAACGGGAACGCGGCGACGTCGCCGAGCGCCAGCGCCGCCATCTGCAGGATCACCGCCGCAAGCGAGCTGCGCAGGATCTCCGGATCGGGGTGAGCGGGCCGGGCCGCGAAATCGTCCTCGGCATAGAGCCGCACGCACACGCCGTCGCGGACGCGGCCGCAACGGCCGGCGCGCTGGTTCGCGGACGCCTGCGCGACCTTCTCGATCTGCAGCAGCGTCGTCTTGTTGCGAACGGAGTAGCGCTTGATGCGCGCGAGGCCGCTGTCGATCACGTAGCGGATGCCCGGAACGGTGAGCGACGTTTCGGCGACGTTCGTCGCGAGCACGATGCGCCGTCCCTGCGACGGCGCGAAGACGCGCTGCTGCGCTTCCACCGTGAGCCGCGCGTACAGCGGCAGGATCTCGAGCGTGCTTGCGTACGGCCTGCGCGCAAGTGAGCGGCGCAGAACGTCGGCCGTCTCGCGAATTTCCCGCTCGCCGGGAAGGAACACGAGGATGTCGCCTGCGCCTTCGCGCCAGAGGTCCTCCGCCGCTCCGGCGATCGCCTCCTCGAGCTCCTCCTCGTCGTCGGCCTCGGCGTCGCCGCTGCCGAGCGGGCGGTAGCGCACCTCGACCGGATACATGCGGCCGGCGACGTCGATCACCGGCGCGGGGCCCGCCGCGGTCGCGAAATGCCGTGCGAAGCGCTCGGCGTCGATCGTCGCCGACGTGATCACGAGCCGCAGGTCGGGGCGGCGCGCGAGCAGGCGCTTCACGTAGCCGAGCAGGAAGTCGATGTTCAGGCTGCGCTCGTGCGCCTCGTCGACGATCAGCGTGTCGTAGCGGGAAAGGTCGCGATCGCCCTGCGTCTCCGCGAGCAGGATGCCGTCCGTCATCAGCTTGACGTACGCGTCGGGCCGCGTGCGATCGGTGAAGCGGACCTTGTAGCCGACCGCTTCGCCGAGCGGCGTGCCGAGCTCCTGCGCGATGCGCGCGGCGACCGCGCGTGCCGCGATGCGGCGCGGCTGCGTGTGGCCGATCAGCCCGCGCTCGCCGCGGCCGGCGTCGAGGCAGATCTTGGGCAGCTGCGTCGTCTTGCCCGATCCCGTTTCTCCCGACACGACGACGACCGGATGCGCACGGATCGCCGCTGCGATGTCGGCGGCGCGCTGCGCGACCGGCAGCTCGGGCGGATACGAGACACGCGGCTTGTTCCGCGCGCGCGCGGCGCGCTGCGCGACGGCGCGGTCGACGTCCGCGGCGAGCGCCTGCCACGCGGCCGGGTCACCGTGCCCGCGGCGCGCCTTTTCGATCCGCGCGCGCAACCGGCGCTCGTCATGCACCATGGCGTCGCGCAAACGGGCGAGGAGATCATCGGCTCGCGGCATCGGAGACTGCAGCCGCGACATCCGGCGCAGGCGGCACGACACTCGCCGGCGCAGGCGCGTGTGCCGGCGGCGCGCCTTCTCGCCACAGGTAGCGTGTAAGCCAGACCGCGATGATCGCCGTGACCACGGCGTCGGCGGTGAACGGCAGCCACGCGCCTGCCTGCGACGCCTTCACGGCGCCCGTCATCAGCACGACGGTCGCCGCGAATGCCGGCACGAGCCGCGGGTCGTAGCGCAACAGCAGCAGCAGCACGGCGCTGGCAGCCGCGCCGGCAATCACTCCCGACACGAGCGCACCGGCAAGATTGCTGCGACCCTGCACGAGCGCGGCCGCGCATTCGAGCACGACGACGACGGCGACCGCGAGCCACAGGCGTTGCGAAAAGCCGCGCGTCAGCCGGCCGACCACGTAGACGACGAACAGCTCGAGGCTCGCGAACGCGATGAAGCCGATGCCGGACAGAAGACCGCCGGCGGCCGGAAGTGCCTGCGATTCCCATCCGGACCCCGGCCAGCGCGGCACGTCGGGCAATGCCAGCGACGCGAGCGCGAACTGCAGTCCGACGACGAACGCCCCTGCCGAAATCGCAGCAAGCGGTGCGGGCCAGCGGCCGATGCGCGCAAGCGGCGCGGCCATCCGCGCGCCGAACGCGCCGACGCCTGCGGAGAGTCCCGCAAGCAACGACCCGAAAAGCGCTGCGGCGAACCCGCCGATCGCCTTGGTCGCGAGCTGCGTCAAGATCGGCTCGGCTGTCGTCAGACCCATGGCGACCGAAGGCCACGCGTTGATCGACGACAGCACCGCGATGCCGAACGTGGTGGCGAACACGATGCGCAACAGCTGGGTATCCACGCGGTGGCGCACGAAGCCCAGGATGCCGACGACGAGCGCCGCGAGGCCGGCCGCGAAGAACAGGATGACTGCGACGAGGCCGAGGATCTCGAGCCGGTGGTTGCGCTCGCGCTCGGCACGCGTCCAGGTTTCCGGCACGTGCACGAAGCGGGCCATGCCCGCTACCCCATCGCCCGCGACGGTGACGGCGTAGCGCGCCTCGCCGCCCGCACCGACGGCGATGCGCGAATCGCCGAACACGAACGACCAGTCGGTGCGCGCCGGACGCTGCTCCTCGTCGGCCGCGACGAGCGTGAGCTTGTTCGCGTCCACATCGAACGACGTCGCAAGCGCACGGCCCGCGAGCGCGAGCGCCGCTTCGCGCGACAGGCGCGGACCGGGGCGCGCCTCGGGAACGGCGTGCGAAAACGCGCGCATGCGTCCGTCGTTCGTGACCGCGACACGCCATTCCTCGGCACGCTCGGCGACGTCGCCGTCGAACTTCGCGTAGCGCACTTCCCACATCGGCGGCGCGAGGGTCGTCCCCACGAGGCGGCGGTACGCGTCGGGGCCCGCCTCGCGCCATACGAACTGGTGCCACGTCCATTGCCCAGGCTCCTCGCTCGCGAGCCTCACGGTCGCGAAGCGCTGCCATTCCGCCGCCAGCGTCACGCCGCGTGCGGCGAGGGCCGCGTCGGCCGCAGCGATCGCGTCCGCCCGCGAAAGCCGCAGCGGCGGAACGTCCGCGCCAAACGGCGCGAGCATCGCCCATGCGACGACGCCGGCGGCGCCAAGAACGGGTAATGCCCGTTGGAATGCGCGTGAGATGCGGCCCGCGGCGAGCGCGTCGGGGACGGCATGATCGTCGGCGTGCGCGCCGGGGCGCCACGCACCATTGCGCAGCGCATCGGGCAGCTCCGCCCACCGCCCCGCCTGCCAGCGGCGTACGGCGACGACGCCAAGCGGAACGAGCGCCGCGATCACCACGAGCGCCTGCTGCGCGCGCGCGCCCGGCGCGTCGATCAGGAAGAGCGGAATCGAAAAGAGGGCGAGGTCGAACGTCGCATGCAGCAGGATCGTGGGCAGCAGCCCGAAGCGCAGGAAAATCAGCGCCCACACGACCGAAGGCAGCAGCAGCTCGACGGGCCGCGAATACGCGGGGAAGCCGGGATAGTTGGCGTGCGCGCCGCCGAAGACGAGCGCCTGCAGGATCACGGCGAGCGCGATGCCGAGCGTGCGATGGCCGTACCGGGCGCCGATCAGCGCGCCGAGCGAAAGCGGGATCGCACGGAATACGCACTCCTCCATGAATCCGGCCTGCAGCGACAACGCGATCGGCGAAAGCGCCGGGACCGCGGAGCCCAGGATGTTCGGGTCGGTCAGCACCTCCGACGGCTGCCACCAGCCGAGCCACCGGTTGGTCGCGTAGTAGAACGCCGCGATCAGCGCGAGCTCGAGCGGGACGAACAGGTAGCCGCCCAGCGTCCTGCCGGCGACCTGCGGCGATGCCGCAGCCTCGCGCGACCATAGCCGCCAGAGCTGCGGATGATGCGGAAATGCGCGCCGCGCGAGACTTTCCGCCGCCATGAAGACGAGCGCGTAGGCGAGCCCGCCGCCAACGGCGATCAAAAGCGCGGCCGCGCCCTGCTTCGCCCAGAACGTCGCGAGCGTCTCCGTCGTGTCGGCGCCGAACCAGTCGCCATTCGACGATGCGAGCGAGCTGGCCGCGAGCAGCGCGCCGACGACGAGCCCGGCGGCGATCGCGGGCCGCCACTCGAGCCAGTGCCGGCGTGCAAGCCACAACACGGCCAGGATGCAGCCGCCGATGCCGTACAGCACGCCCGCAGCGACGCTCGCGAGCGCGGCGATCAGGTTGTTCGCGCTGCGCAGCTCCCGGTACCGGCGCTCGAACGCTTCCGGGACATGCACGAACGGCGCGATGCCGGTGAGCTCGTCGCCCGACACCTCGAGCGCCATCCGGATGCGCGCGTCGCGCAGCGGTTCCGGCTGCTCGTAGGTGAACGTGTGGTCGACGCGCCCCGACGTCTGGGTCTGCTGCGACTGCTCGAGCAGCCGATACCGCGCGACGTCGACGCCGAGATCACGTGCGCGCGCTTCGGCAAGCGCTCGCGCCGCCTCGGCGTCCAGCGCCTTGCGCGCGGGATCGTGCACGTAGCGCTCGGGAAGGCGGCGCGCGAAGCCCGCCACCGCGCCTTCGGGGTCGAGCCGGACGATCGTTTCGTCGATCGCGCCGAGCGTGAAGAGCCGCACTTCCCACCAGTAGGGCGAATAGCGGTCGCCGCGCGTCAGCGCCGCGAACGCATCCTTGCCGCCGCCTTCGAGCTCGACGTAGTTCTGCGTCGTTCCGTCGTGGGAAAAGCGCGCGGCGACACGTGCGTCGGCGGGCGCGCTCGCCGCGCGCGCGGCGAGCGCTCGTGCGGCGGCAATCGCTTCGCCGCGCGACATCGTGACGTCGAGATTCACGATCGGGATGGCGAATGGGAAAAGCCGCGCGGCAATTGCGAGCGCGGCGAGCGACAGCACCGCGTAGGCGATCCAGAACGCGCGCCGGCGCACGAGACCGTTCACCCCTCGCGCCTTCAGCCTGCGCGCTGCGGGCTTGCCCGCTGCGTCACGGACGGCACGAGTTCGACGATGCTGCGCGCCGCCAGATCGGCGATCGCACCGTCGGCAAGGCGCAGCCGCTGCGCGAGCACGCTCGCCGTGTGCTGGCCGAGGAGCGGCGGCGCCGCCTCGTACGCAAGCGGTGTCTTCGACAGCACGAGCGGCGCGCGCACTTGCGGCACCGTGCCGGCCAGCGGATGCGGCAGGTCGACGCGCATGCCGCGCGCGAGGACCTGCGGATCGGCGAATACCTGGTCGAGCCGATTGATCGGCCCGCACGGAATGCCGGCCGCCTCGAGTGCTGCGAGCCAGTCGCGCTGCGTGCGCGTGCGCATCACGGCGTCGATCAGCGGCACCAGCGTCTCGCGATTGCGCACGCGTGCCGCGTTGGTCGCAAATCGCGCGTCGTGCGCCCATTCGCGCCGGCCGGCCACGCCGCAGAACTTGCGGAACTGGCCGTCGTTCCCGACCGCGAGAATCAGGTGGCCGTCGGCGCACGGGAACACCTGGTAGGGCACGATGTTGAGGTGCGCGTTGCCCGCGCGTCCCGGCGCGACGCCGCTCACCAGGAAGTTCATGTTCATCACGGCCATCATCGCGATCGATGTGTCGAGCAGGCACGCGTCGATCCGCTGGCCGCGGCCGGTGCGGTCGCGATCGGCAAGCGCGGCGAGCACCGCGACGGCAGCATACATGCCCGTCATCAGGTCGCTGATGGCGATACCGGCTTTCTGCGGGCCGCCGCCGGGCACGTCGTCACGCTCGCCAGTGACGCTCATGAAGCCGCTCATCCCCTGGATGATGAAGTCGTACCCGGCACGATCGGCGTACGGGCCGTCCTGCCCGAAGCCGGTGATCGACGCGTACACGAGCCGCGGATTGATCGCCGCGACCGCCGGATAGTCGAGGCCGTATTTCGCGAGACCGCCGACCTTGAAGTTCTCGACGAGCGCGTCGGCGTCGCGCGCAAGCGCGAGGACGAGGTCGCGCCCTTCCGGCTTTGTGAAGTCGATCGCGACCGACTGCTTGCCGCGGTTGCAGGCGAGGTAGTACGCCGCCTCGGCCGTATCGTGGCCGTCCCGGTCCTGCAGAAACGGAGGTCCCCACGCGCGCGTGTCGTCGCCGGACCCGGGCTTCTCGATCTTGATCACCGTGGCGCCGAGATCCGCGAGCAGCTGCGTGCACCACGGGCCCGCGAGGACGCGCGAGAGGTCGAGGATCGTAAGATGGGAAAGAGGACCGGGCACGAAAAGCGCGACTTCCGCGGCAAGCGGCCGCGCCCGAATTCTAGCGAACGCGCCGCGCCGTTTCCGACTGCAGGACCGCGCTCAGGCGGCTTTCAGGGCCGTTTGCACTTCTTCGAGCATCTTTTTTGCGTCGCCGAACAGCATCCGGTTGTTGTCCTTGTAGAACAGCGGATTGTCGACCCCCGCATAGCCCGACGCCATGCTGCGCTTCATGACGATGGAGTTCTTCGCCTTCCATACCTCCAGCACCGGCATGCCGGCGATCGGACTGGTCGGATCCTCCTGGGCAGCGGGGTTCACGATGTCGTTCGCACCGATGATCATCGCGACATCCGTGTCGGGAAAGTCGCCGTTCAGCTCGTCCATCTCGAACACGATGTCGTAGGGAACCTTCGCCTCGGCGAGCAGCACGTTCATGTGGCCGGGCATCCGGCCCGCCACCGGGTGAATGCCGAAGCGCACGTTGATGCCCCGCTCGCGCAGCGCCTTCGTGATCTCGTAGACCGTGTGCTGTGCCTGAGCGACCGCCATGCCGTAGCCCGGCACGATGATCACGTTTTTCGCGTCGCGCAGCATCTCCGCGGTTTCCGGCGCGGTAATCGGATGCACTTCGCCGGCCGGCTGCACGGCGCCGCCGCCCGCCGGCTTCGCCGCGCTCGCGTCGGTGCCGAAGCCGCCGGCGATCACCGCGAGGAATTTCCGGTTCATCGCGCGGCACATGATGTACGAGAGGATCGCGCCGCTCGATCCCACCAGCGCGCCGACGACGATCAGCAGGTCGTTCGAAAGCATGAAGCCGGTGGCGGCCGCCGCCCATCCCGAATAGCTGTTGAGCATCGACACGACGACCGGCATGTCGGCGCCGCCGATGGCCATCACCATGTGTACGCCGAACAGCAGCGCGACGACCGTCATCACGAACATCGGCAACATCGCCTCGGCGACGCCGTGCGCATTCACGAAACGGTAGCCGAAGTAGATGACGATCAAGAGCCCCGCCAGGTTGATCCAGTGCCGCCCGGGCAGCAGCACCGGCTTGCCGCTGATCCGTGCCGACAGCTTCCCGAATGCGATGAGCGACCCCGAGAACGTGATCGCCCCGATCAGCACGCCGACGTACATCTCGATCTCGTGGATCGTGTTCTCCGCCGGCGTCAGCGTCGCGGCCACCGTGGGGTCGATGAAGTTGGCGTAGCCGACCAGCATCGCCGCGAGGCCGACGAGGCTGTGCATCAGCGCGACGAGTTCGGGCATCTGCGTCATCTGCACGATGCGCGCCGCGTACAGGCCTATGGCGGCGCCGACGACCATGGCCGCGACGATGTACGGATAGCCGGCCGGCGTGACGGACGGCCCGAACACCGTCGCCAGCACGGCGAGCGCCATGCCGATCATTCCGTAGAGGTTGCCGCGCCGCGACGTCTCCTGGTTCGAGAGCCCGCCGAGGCACAGGATGAAGAGAATCGTTGCCGCGATATACGCGACGATCACGAGGCTTCGGGTCATCGTCGTCGCCTCTACTTGCGGAACATCGACAGCATTCGCTGCGTGACCGCGAAGCCGCCGAACATGTTGATCGCCGCGAGCGCGATGCCACCCACCGACAGCCAGCGTATCCACTCGTTGGGCCGCGACAGGTCCGCCGAGATCTTCGTCAAGTCCGGCGCGAGCTGCACCAGCGCGCCGATCGCGATGATGCTCGACACCGCGTTCGTGACGCTCATCAGCGGCGTGTGCAGCGAGGGCTTCACGTTCCAGACGACCATGTAGCCGACGAAGCACGCGAGCACGAACACGGTGAAGTGGCCGAGAAACGACGCCGGGGCGGAGAGGCCGATCAGCAGGAACAGCAGCGCGCCGATGCCGAACAGCACGACGGCTCTGCCCGGCGACATGGGTCCGCCCGGCTCGCCGTGCCCCTTCGGCTTCGGCGGGACGACGACAGGCTTCGCTGGGCCGGCCGGCGCGGGCGGTGCCGCCGAAAGCTTCGGTGGTGGCGGCGGCCACGTCACCTCGCCCTTGTCGATGACGGTGGTACCTCGCAGCACCTCGTCCTGCATGTCGATAGCGATCCTGTCGCCCTCGATGCTCTTTGTCTTGACGAGGTCCTCCGCGAGCCGCAGCAGGTTCGTCGCGTACAGCGTCGATGCCTGCTTCGGCAGGCGCGACGGAAGGTCCTCGTAGCCGATGATCGTCACGCCGTGACGCACGACGATTTCTCCGGGCACCGTCAGCTCGCAGTTGCCGCCCTGCTCCGCGGCCAGGTCGACGATGACGCTGCCCTGCCTCATCGACTTGACCATGTCCCCGGTGATCAGCTTCGGCGCCGGCTTGCCCGGTATCAGCGCGGTCGTGATGATGATGTCGACGTCCTTCGCCTGCTGCGCAAACACCTCGCGCTGCGCCTTCTGGAAGCCTTCGCTCATCACCTTCGCGTAGCCGCCGACGCCGCTGCCTTCCTCCTCGTACTCGACCGGCACGAACTCGCCGCCGAGCGACTTGATCTGATCCGCGACCTCGGGACGCGTGTCGTTCGCGCGCACGATGGCGCCGAGACCGGACGCCGCGCCGATGGCGGCGAGTCCCGCGACGCCGGCACCGATCACGAACACTTTTGCCGGCGGCACCTTGCCGGCGGCCGTGATGGAGCCGGTGAAAAAGCGGCCGAACGCATGCGCAGCCTCGATCACCGCGCGATAGCCGGCGATGTTGGCCATCGACGACAGCGCATCGAGCTTCTGGGCGCGCGATATCCGCGGCACGCTGTCCATCGCGAGCACGGTCGCCTTGCGTGCCGCGAGCGCTTGCAAAAGCTCGGGGTTCTGCGCCGGCCAGATGAAGCTCACCAGCATGCCGCTTTCGCGGAGAAGCCCGATCTCGTCGGGCGTCGGCGCGCGGACCTTGAACACGATGTCGGCCATCCGCCACAGTTGCGCGCGGTCCGCGACGATTTCGGCGCCGCTTTCGCGATAGGCATCATCGCCGATCTGCGAACCGTCGCCTGCCCCTGCTTCGACCGCGACGCGGAAACCCTGCTTGATCAGCTTTGCGACCACGTCCGGAACGGTGGCGACGCGCTTCTCGCCCGGGAATACCTCGCGCGGCACTCCAATGGTCAACGACATGGGGCTCCCCTCAGGACTTGCCGACGCGGGATCGGCCGCCGGCGCGCGAGCGATGCGCGCGGCGCGACAACGTCTTCGACGGCGCCGATCATAACAGCGCAGCGATCGCCTTGCCCACTTCGACGGTGCCCGCCTTGCCGCCGATATCGCGCGTGCGTGGCGCGCGTTCGTCGGCGAGCGCGCGCTCGATCGCGCCGACGATCGCACGCGCCGCATCCGGGTACCCGAGGAACTCGAGCATCATCGCGCCCGACCAGATCTGGCCGATCGGATTGGCGACACCCTGCCCGGCGATGTCGGGCGCGGAGCCGTGCACCGGCTCGAACAGCGAAGGGTGTGTTCGCTCCGGATTGATGTTGCCCGACGGCGCGATGCCGATCGTGCCGCACACGGCGGGACCCAGGTCCGACAGGATGTCGCCGAACAGATTCGAGCCGACGACGACGTCGAAGAACTGGGGCCGCAGGACGAAATGCGCGACCAGGATGTCGATGTGGAACTGATCGGTGCGCACGCCAGGGTAGCTCGCCGTCATCGCGCGAAAGCGCTCGTCCCAGTACGGCATCGTGATCGAGATGCCGTTCGACTTGGTGGCCGACGTCAGGTGCCGGTCGGGCCGCGATTGCGCGAGTTCGAACGCGAACTTCAGGATGCGATCGACACCCTTGCGCGTGAACACCGACTCCTGGAACACGATCTCGCGCTCGGTGCCTTCGAACAAGCGCCCGCCGACCGACGAATACTCGCCTTCCGTGTTCTCGCGCACGACGACGAAATCGATGTCGCCGGCCTTTCGGTTCGCAAGCGGCGGCGCGATGCCGGGCATCAGCCGGCACGGCCGCAGGTTCACGTACTGGTCGAAGCGGCGGCGAAACGGGATCAGCGAGCCCCACAGCGACACGTGGTCGGGAACGACCGCCGGCCAGCCGACGGCGCCGTAGAAGATCGCCTCGAACGCCGAAAGCGTCTCGAACCAGTCCTCGGGCATCATGCGGCCGGTCTTCACGTAGCGGTCGCAGTTCCAGTCGAAATGCGCGAACTCGAGCCCGATGCCGAACCGCGCCGCGGCCGCCTCGAGCACGCGCAGGCCCTCCGGTACCACCTCCTTGCCGATGCCGTCGCCGGGAATGACGGCGATCCGATGCGTCTTCATGCGAGCCTCCTTCGCGATCAGGCACCGATTATAGGTTCGGCGGTTGCGTGCGCCGGGAGAGGCGACGGCATCGTCCGTACGTCTGATGGCGAAGCGCACGCGCGCGGCCTAGGCTCGATGCACGGATGCGAGCCGCGGATGCAACCCACACGGATGCAACCCGCACGGATACGCAAGTGCGGATGGAGGCGAAAATGAGCGAGCGGAGGTACTGGATCGGCGTCGTTTCACAGGAGGATGCGGACAAGGCGGTCGCCGAGGGCTTCGTCCAGTTCGGCTTCGGGCGCGCCGAGCCGCTCGAGCGCATGCAGCCGGGCGACGGCGTCACGTTCTACTCGCCGCGCACGGCGCCGCAAACCGGCGCGCTCGTGCAGGCGTTCACGGCCATCGGCCGCGTGGGTGCCGGTCCGATCTACGAAGTGCCGCCGGTCGAGCCGGCGCACGCGTTCAGGCGCGACGCGGCATGGCTCGCCGCAACGCCGGCGCCGATCAAGCCGTTGCTGCCCGAGCTTGCGTTCATCCGCAACAAGGAGCACTGGGGCGCGGCGCTCCGCTTCGGCGTCGTACGCGTTTCGCGCGACGATTTCGCGGCGATCGCCCGGGCCATGGGGCGAGAGCCTGACGCCGATTTCGGCTGACCGGAAGGCGCGCCGCCACGCGGGCCTGCGCCGGCCGACGCCGGAATGGCGCGAACGCGGGAACGGGGGCCGACGCACGCTACAATCGCGGCCCGTCGCTTCTACCCCGCCCTGCCGAATTGCGAAACGCGTCTCCTCTGTCCGCGCACAGCCGCGCGATCGCATTCATGATCGTCGCCGCCGTCTGCTGGTCGTCAGGCGGCTTCCTCGTCCGCCAGCTGTCGCTTGCGAATGCGTGGGAGATCGTGTTCTGGCGCAGCGCTTTCATGACGCTGTTCGTCGCCGGCGTGCTCGCGTCGATCCACGGCCGCGCGATGGCGCGAGCGGTGCGGCAGGCGGGCATGCCCGGCCTGCTGGCGGGCGCGTTTCTCGCCGGGACATTCTTTTTCTTCATCGGCTCGCTCACGCGCACGACCGTCGCCAATACCAACATCCTGATGAGCGTGTCGCCGTTTCTCGCGGCGATCGCGGCGCGCGTGATCCTGAAGGAGCCGGTGGCGCTGCGCACGATCGTCGCGATGCTTGCGGCGTTCGCCGGCGTCGTCGTCATGTTCGCGCAGACGGCGGACGCCGGGCGCCTCACCGGCAACCTGCTCGCGCTGGGCGTGTCCTGCTGCTTCGCCGCGCAGATCACCGTGCTGCGCAAGTTCCACGCGACCGTCGACATGCTGCCACAAGTCATGATCGCCGGCATCCTGTCGCTGGCGGCGGCCGCCGTGCTGGCGCCCCCGTTCGCAGCCACCAGTCGGGATCTCGCGATTCTCGCGATCATGGGATGCGTGCAGCTCGGCACCGGCTGCCTGCTCGCCACCGCGGCGTCGAAGCACCTCTCCGCCACCGAGCTCGGCCTGCTCGCGCTGCTCGAGCCGATCCTCGGCCCGATCTGGGTGTGGGTGCTGATGGACGAGCATCCGGGAGCCGCGACGCTCGCCGGGGGTTCTGTCGTGCTGGCGGCGGTGTTCGCCAACCAGGCCTTCGCCGCCTGGCGCCGGCGGCCGCGTACGATGCGCGCGCCGGGTACACTATGACGGAACGCCGTTTCATTCGCGCGGGAGCCTGCGCCTGCCTGCGTGGCGGCATGCACCCATGAAGCAGACGTTCCTCGACTTCGAGCAGCCGATCGCCGAGCTTCAGCAGAAGATCGACGAGCTGCGCTACGTGCACGAGGACTCGGCCGTCGACATCTCCGACGAGATCACGCGCCTCACGAAAAAAAGCCAGCAGCTCACCAAGGACATCTACAGCAAGCTGACGGCCTGGCAGGTCGCGCAGGTGGCACGCCATCCGCAGCGTCCGTATACGTCCGATTACATCAGCGGCATGTTCGCCGACTTCCGCGAGCTGCACGGCGATCGCTGCTACGCCGACGATCCCGCCATCATCGGCGGACTCGCGCGCTTCAACGGCATTCCCTGCGTGGTGATCGGCCAGCAGAAGGGGCGCGACACCAAGGAAAAGATCTACCGGAACTTCGGCATGCCGCGGCCCGAAGGCTATCGCAAGGCGCTGCGGCTCATGAAGCTCGCGGAAAAATTCGGGTTGCCGCTGTTCACGTTCGTCGACACGCCGGGTGCGTATCCGGGCATCGGGGCCGAGGAACGCGGGCAGTCGGAGGCGATCGGGCGCA
>Ga0207690_10001773_pt1 | contig 13270 bp, 14 predicted proteins | sample KBSC23metaG_FD_184315 | JGI IMG/M metagenome (GOLD analysis project Ga0207690, IMG submission 184315) | Corn rhizosphere microbial communities from Kellogg Biological Station, Michigan, USA - KBS C2-3 metaG (SPAdes) (version 2) | ecosystem: Host-associated > Plants > Roots > Rhizosphere > Soil ...
GGGGTGATCACCGCGGCCGCCGCGATCAGCTCGCTCGGCAGCTCGCGGGCCGGTGCCGGGTTCAGCACCACGCGCCACCCGCGAGTCGCGGCCGCGCGGGCGGCCGCGACGACCGACTCGAGCGGGATCTCGAGGCAGGCGACCAGAACGGCGTCGTCCGAGTCGATGGCCGCGAGTGCCGCCTCGACCGCGGCGGGGGTCACGGCCGCGTTGGCCCCGGACACGATCGCGATCGAGTTCTCGCCGCCGTCATCCACCAGGATGATCGCCACACCGGTCGAGCCGTCGACCGTCGCGAGCGCGCCGACATCGATGCCGCGGGCCGCCAGGTCGGCGCGCGCAGCCTCGCCCCAGTGGTCCGAACCGACTGCACCGATGAGGTGCACCGGGGCTCCCAGGGCAGCGGCGGCCGAGGCCTGGTTGCCACCCTTGCCCCCCTGGACCTCGGCGAAGCGCTCCATGCTGACGGTCTCGCCGGGTCGCGGCATCCGACCGCCGGCCGCAACCAGATCGATGTTGACCGAACCGACGACGATCACCGGCACCTCGACCGGGGGCACAGCGGCCACTACTGCAGCACGAACTGCTTGGTGCCCGTCGACTTGGCTGCGCCGACCTGCACCGCCAGGTGGTAGCTGGCGCCGCCCGCCGTCACCTCGGGCCGGTTGCCCGTGCAGGTGGTGGTGGATGAGCGGGTGCGGTCCCAGGGGAACGGGGTGGTCGACAGCGCCTTGCCCGGCTGCAGCACCTGCTTGTTCGCCGCCGGAGCGGTCTGGCAGTCCTTGGAGTTCCAGATCTGATCGGACCCGCTGGTGATCAGATACACCTGCGCGTCCGTTCCGACGTCGAAGGTGCACGCGCTGGCGCCCGAATTGGTGATGGTCATCGAGAGCTGGGGCTGCACACCGGCGGCATAGCTGGCGGCGTCGGTGACCGGGGTCAGCGTGATCACCGCGGGGTCGCAGGGTGTCGAACTGGAACCGGATGTCGCGCCGCCCGACGGCGCGTGAGATGCACTATTCGACGCGCTCGAGTGCGGGGTCGGCGAGCCGGAACCCGGCCGCGCGACGATCAGGACGACAACCACGATCACCACGACGATCAGAAGCAGCAGGAGGATACGGCGGCGCCAGTAGACCGACGGCGGTTGCGGGCCGACCGGGTTCTTGAGCGTCGACATGCGGCCAGGGTAATCCCGGGTCCGGGCGCCGAGCGGGTGACCCGCCGCGGCGGCGGACGTTGCGCTAGAGCTGCTTCAGCATCCGCGAGTTGCCCAGCGTGTTCGGCTTCACCCGCGCCAGATCGAGGAACTCGGCGACGCCCTCGTCGGGCGAGCGCACCAGTTCGGCGTAGACATCCGGCGACACCAGGCCTTCGCCGATCTCGGCGTAGCCGTGGTCGGTGAAGAACCGCGTCTCGAAGGTCAGGCAGAACAGGCGGGTGAGACCGAGCTCGCGCGCATCCGACTCGAGCCGCTCGAGCAGGGCGTGGCCCACACCCTTGCTGCGCCGGTCGGCGGCGACGGCGAGGGTGCGCACCTCGGCGATGTCCTCCCACATCACGTGGAGCGCGCCGCATCCGATCAGGGTGCCGTCATCGGTCTCGGCGACCCGGAACTCCTGCACCGCCTCGTAAAAGACCACGCGGTCTTTGCCGAGCAGGATGCGGTCTTGCACCAGCGGCTCGATCAGCGCCTCGATCGCCGGGACGTCGGTGGTGCGCGCACGGCGCACCGTGTACGGCGCGGCCGGTTCGGATGTCACCGTGCCACCCTACAAGTTGCCATCGAGGCAGATCAGACGCGACGAAGGGCGGCGGTTCCGAAGAACCACCGCCCTGTCGCGGGTCAGGCGACCCGAACTACTCGGCTTCAGCCGCTCCGACCTTCTCGGGCAGCGCCTTGGGGGCGTCCTCGCGACCCGGCTGGCGCCCGGTCGTGAAGACGAACTCGCCCAGACCGTCGGCCGGAGCGACGTAGTCCACGTGGACGTGGTCGCCCGCCGAGAGCTCGCCATGCAGGATCTTCTCGCTCAGCGCGTCCTCGACCTCGTGCTGCACCGCGCGGCGCAGCGGACGGGCCCCGAGCGTCGGGTCCCAGCCGAGTTCGATCAGACGCGACTTGGCGGCATCCGACACCTCGACGGTCATGTCGCGGTCGAGCAGGCGCTCCGACAGTCGGCCGATGAAGAGGCCGACCACCTGGAGCAGCTCCTCCTTGCTGAGCTGCGGGAACACGATCGTCTCGTCGACCCGGTTGAGGAACTCCGGCTTGAAGTGCTTCTTCAGCTCTTCGATCACCTTGGCGCGCATCGCGCGGTACGAGTTCTCGGAGCTGCCCTCGAGCGTGAAGCCCACCGGGCCGCCCGTGATGTCCTTCGTGCCGAGGTTGGTCGTCATGATGATCACGGTGTTCTTGAAGTCGACCACGCGACCCTGGCCATCCGTCAGACGTCCCTCCTCCAGGATCTGGAGCAGCGAGTTGAAGATGTCGGGGTGTGCCTTCTCGATCTCGTCGAAGAGCACAACGCTGAACGGCTTGCGGCGCACCTTCTCGGTGAGCTGGCCGCCCTCTTCGAAGCCGACGAACCCGGGAGGGGCACCGAACAGCCGCGAGACCGTGTGCTTCTCGCCGTACTCGCTCATGTCGAGCGAGATCAGCGCGTCTTCGTCGTCGAACAAGAACTCGGCGAGCGCCTTGGCCAGCTCGGTCTTTCCGACGCCGGTGGGGCCGGCGAAGATGAACGAACCGGAGGGGCGCTTCGGGTCCTTGAGTCCGGCGCGCGTGCGGCGGATGGTCTTGGAGAGCACCGAGATGGCCTCCTCCTGACCGATCACGCGCTCGTGCAGGGCCTTCTCCATGAAGATCAGGCGGCTCGACTCCTCTTCGGTCAGCTTGAAGACCGGGATGCCGGTGGCGTTCGCCAGCACCTCGGCGATGACGCCCTCATCCACGGTTCCAGATGCCGCGACGTCGCCCGCGCGCCACTGCTTCTCGAGGCGGAGCCGCTCGCCGAGCAGCTTCTTCTCCTCGTCGCGCAGGCTCGCAGCCTTCTCGAAGTCCTGGTCTTCGATGGCGGCTTCCTTGGTCGCACGAACGCCGGCGATCTTGTCGTCGAACTCGCGCAGCTCCGGCGGAGCCGACAGGATCGACAGCCGCAGGCGGGCGCCCGCCTCGTCGATCAGGTCGATGGCCTTGTCGGGCAGGAAGCGGTCGGCCACGTAACGGTCGGCGAGGTTCGCGGCCGCGACGATCGCGCCGTCGGTGATGGACACCTTGTGGAACGCCTCGTACTTGTCGCGGAGTCCCTTGAGGATGTTGATGGTGTGCGGCAGCGTCGGCTCGTGCACCTGCACGGGTTGGAAGCGGCGCTCGAGCGCGGCATCCTTCTCGAAGTGCTTGCGGTACTCGTCGAGCGTGGTCGCCCCGATCGTCTGCAGCTCGCCGCGGGCGAGCAGCGGCTTCAGGATGCTGGCCGCATCGATCGCGCCCTCGGCGGCACCCGCACCCACCAGGGTGTGGATCTCGTCGATGAAGGTGATGATGTCGCCACGGGTGCGGATCTCTTTGGTGACCTTCTTCAGGCGCTCTTCGAAGTCGCCGCGGTAGCGGGAACCGGCGATGAGCGAGCCGAGGTCGAGCGTGTAGAGCTGCTTGTCTTTCAGGGTCTCGGGCACGTCGCCGCGCACGATCGCCTGGGCGAGGCCCTCGACGACGGCGGTCTTGCCGACGCCGGGCTCGCCGATCAGCACGGGGTTGTTCTTGCTCCGGCGGGAGAGGATCTGCATGACCCGCTCCATCTCCTTCTCGCGCCCGATCACCGGGTCGAGCTTGCCGTCGCGCGCCGCCTGCGTGAGGTTGCGCCCGAACTGGTCGAGGATCTGGCTGCCCTTGTCGGGCGTCGCGTCGTTGCCGCCGACGGCGACCTGCTCCTTGCCCTGGTAGCCGCTCAGCAGCTGGATGACCTGCTGGCGAACGCGGTTCAGGTCGGCGCCCAGCTTGACCAGCACCTGGGCGGCAACGCCCTCGCCCTCACGGATCAGGCCGAGCAGGATGTGCTCGGTGCCGATGTAGCTGTGGCCGAGCTGCAGCGCCTCGCGCAGGCTCAGCTCGAGCACCTTCTTGGCGCGCGGCGTGAAGGGGATGTGGCCGGTCGGCTGCTGCTGACCCTGGCCGATGATGTCCTGGACCTGCTCGCGCACGGCATCCAGCGAGATGCCGAGGCTCTCGAGGGCCTTCGCGGCGACGCCTTCACCCTCGTGGATGAGGCCGAGCAGGATGTGCTCCGTGCCGATGTAGTTGTGGTTGAGCATCTTCGCCTCTTCTTGGGCGAGCACCACCACGCGACGGGCGCGATCCGTGAACCGTTCGAACATGTCTCTTTGCTCCTCCAGAACCGAGCAGGGGCGGTTCCGTTAGTTCGAGAGTAGCCACGGGGGCCGCGCGATTCGCCCATGTTCGCTGTGGGCGGGATGGATGTCGCGACCCCTGTTCTCGGGTACAGGCCGCTCTTGCGGCGGCTTATCGATCATCGTTATGTTAACGACTGTCGATAAGGAGACATCATGACACCCGGATCACCCACCATCGCCCGTCGGATCGTCCTGGGCGTCATCCACGTCCTGGGCTACGCCGTGGCCGCGTGCTCGATCGTGGCCGCGATCGCCTACGCCGCCGTCGCGGCCACGGGGGGCTTCGTCCTGGTCACGGGACTGGGGTTCGTGCATCGAGTCCCCGCGTTGGCGGCAGTGAATGCCGCCGCCTTCGTCGTGACGAGCCTGACGGTGGCCGGCATCGCCTTCGTGGTAGGCGATCTCGCCTGGCGGACACGGCGCGGCGTGACGTTCGCGCCCTCCGTGTCCCGCTCGGCGTGGGCGCTGGCTGTGATCCTCGGTGTCGGTTCATGGCTCGCCCATATCGCGCAGACCGTTTCGGATCAGACAGGGCTGATCTATCCGGACGACGCCGATCCCTCCCAAGACGTCAGCAACTTCGTGGTCGGGTGGAGCTTCGGGCCCCAGCTGCTGCTCCCGGATCCGGCCATGCTCGGTCTTGCGATCGCGCTCGCGGTGCTGGCCTACATCGTGCAATCGGCTGAACGCCTGCAGCGCGACAGCGAAGGCCTGGTCTGATGCCGCCCGCTGATGACGACGATGCCGGTCGCATCCACTGCCGACTCGATGAGCTGCTCGACGCGCGCGGGATGACGCTCACCCGACTGAGCGAGCTCGTCGGGGTCAGCATCGTGAATCTGTCGGTGCTCAAGAACGACCGGGCCCGCGCCATCCGGTTCTCGACGTTGACGGCGATCTGCGAGGCGCTGGGGTGCGGCGTGGGCGAGCTCCTCGTCGTGACCGACGGCTCGGAGGCGCAGGGCTCAGAACGCAGCGGGTAGCCTCGCCCTATGGAGGCCTCCGCCCTGCTCGCTGCCGAGCTGTCCGCGCCTTTCGAGCGGGCATCGGAGTCGGATGCCGCGACCATCGTGGAGCGTCACTGGGGCATGACGTCCGCGCGCGTGAACCGCGTCGACACCGAGCGCGACGACACCTTCCGCGTCGAAACTGCCGAGGGGAGTTACGCGCTCAAGATCGCTCATCCCGCCGACGACCCCGCCGCGATCGATCTGCAGACCTCGGCCATCGAGTGGGCGGCCGAGCGGGATCCCTCCCTGCCGGTGCCCCGGCCGATCGCGACGGTGGATGGGACGCGTCACCCCGTGGTGGAGGGCCGCATCGTCCGATTGTTCCCGTGGATGCCCGGCCAGTCCCTGCGCGCCGGCATCTGGGATGCCGCTCCCGAGCGGCCGCTGTTGCACTCGGTCGGCGCCACGCAGGCGCGCCTGACCGCGGCGCTGGCCGGATTCCGGCATCCGGCCGAGTCGCGCGCCCTCGCCTGGGATGTCGCCCGGCTGCCCGAGCTGGTCGGCCTGACCGACGCACTCGACGACCCGATCCCGATCGCCGCGGTGCTCGACCGCCATCTCGCCGAGATCGCGCCGCGGCTGGCGACCCTGCCGCAGCAGCTCATCCACAACGACGGCAACCTCGACAACCTGCTCGTCGACGACCGTGCGACGCGAGTGGTCGCCGTGCTCGACTTCGGCGACGCCGTGCGCACGGCGCGAGTGCTCGACCTGGCGGTCGTCGCCAGCTACCTGCTCCCGGCCGACGATCACTACGCGGCATCCGACGTGCTCGACGGTCTGATCGCCGGATGGAAGAGCGTGCTGCCCCTCGACCCCGACGAGCGCGCATTGCTGCCGCGCCTGGTCATCGCGCGGCTGGTCCAGCGGATCCTGCTGGGATCGTGGCTGAGCCGGGAGGTCGCACACAACGCCGACTATCTCGGCCGCAACATCGCGCACACCCGCGCCCAGTTCGACCTGGCGATGTCGACGCTCGACCTGCACGAGGGCTGGTGACCGTGGCCGGACCGACGAGCTACTTCGACCCGGCGAGCGCCGACCGGCTCGACCCGCGCACCGCCGAGCTCGTGCGCCGGAGAGCGCGCACCATGGGAAACGCCTACCGGCTGTTCTACCGCGAGCCGCTCGAGCTGGTGCGCGGACTCGGCGCGCGGGTCTGGGACCGCGACGGCACCGAGTACCTCGACGTCTACAACAACGTGCCCTCGGCAGGGCACTCGCACCCGCGCATCGTCGCCGCGATCGCCGAGCAGGCGGCGCGTCTCAACACCCACACCCGCTACCTCGACGAGGCGACCATCGCCTACGCCGAAGACCTGCTCGGCACCTTCCCCGCCCACCTCGGCAATGTGATGTTCACCAACAGCGGCTCCGAGGCGAACGACCTCGCGCTGCGCATCGCCAAGACCGCCACCGGCGGCCAGGGGGTCATCGTCACGCGCAACGCCTACCACGGGGTCACGACCGAGATCGCGGCCATCTCGCCGTCGCTCGGCGGGGTCGGCTCGCTGGCTCCGTGGGTGCGGATGATCGACCCGCCGGCACCCGGGGTCGACCTGGGTGCGCAGACGGTGACGGCGATCGCCGAACTCGCGGCAGCCGGCATCCAACCCGCCGCCCTCATCGTCGACACGATCTTCGCCAGCGATGGCGTGTTCCCGGATGCCGTCGGCCTGCCGGCCGCGGTCGCGGCGATCCGTGCGGCGGGTGGCCTCTTCATCGCCGACGAGGTGCAGCCCGGGTTCGGCCGCCTCGGTCGGCTCGACTCGGACGCGGTCCGCCCGGTCGGCTCGCTCTGGGGCTTCGCGCGGCACGGGCTCGACCCCGACCTGGTGAGCCTGGGCAAGCCGATGGGCAACGGGCACCCGGTGGCCGCGGTAGTCGCGCGTCGCGAACTGGTCGACGCCTTCGCCGCGCGCGGCCGGTACTTCGCGACCTTCGGCGGCAACTCGGTGTCGATCGCGGCCGCACAGGCCACGCTCGACGTGGTGCGCGACGAGGGCCTGCCCGAGCACGCGGCGGCCGTGGGCGGTCGGCTGCTCGCGGCGCTGCGCGAACTCGGCGATCCGCGCATCGGTGCGGTGCGCGGAGCCGGGCTGTTTCTCGGCGTCGACCTGGTCGACTCGGCGGGCGCGCCGGACGAACCGCTCGCTCTCGACGTCGTCAACGCGCTGCGCGAGCGGCGCATCCTGCTGGCGGCATCGGGGCCCGACAACCACACCCTGAAGATCAGGCCGCCGCTGGTCTTCGACGACAGCGACGCCGACCGGCTCGTCACCGAGCTCGCCGCCGTGCTGAAGGAGCATCCATGAGCAACCTCGAGAAGGACCCGAGCGAGCTGCTGGTCGCCGAACCGGCGCCCGACGAGACGCCCGCCGATCTCGCGGGCCCGGTCGAGCTTCTCGAACCGCGCGAGGTGCCACTGGGCGGTCCGCGCGCGATGACCGTGCGGCGCACCCTGCCCCAGAAGAAGCGCAGCCTGGTCGGCGCCTGGTGCTTCGTCGACAGCTACGGGCCTGATCCGGTGAACGGGCGGGGCGCGATGAACGTGCCGCCGCATCCGCACACCGGGTTGCAGACGGTGAGTTGGCTCTACGCCGGCGAGATCGAGCACCGCGACAGCGCGGGCAGCTTCGCCCTGGTCGAGCCGGGGCAGGTCAATCTGATGACGGCGGGCGCGGGCATCCAGCACTCGGAGGTGTCGACGGATTCCTCCACCACCCTGCACGGCGTGCAGCTCTGGATCGCGCTGCCCGACCGCTCGCGCAACGTCGCCCCGTTCTTCGAGCACTTCGCGCCGGAGCCGTTCGCGCACGGCGACGCGACTCTGCGGGTGTTCGTCGGCTCGCTGCTCGGGCATTCGTCACCGGTCACCGCCTTCACCGAACTCGTCGGCGCCCAACTCGACCTGCCGGCGAGCGGGTCGGTGACCATCCCGGTCGATCCGGCGTTCGAGCACGGCCTCATCGTGGATGCCGGCACCCCCACCCTGCAGGGAGTCCCGGTCGCCGCCGCGCACCTCGGTGTCGTCCCTGCCGGAGTCGACGAGCTCACCGTGGAGGCCGGCGCCCACCCCCTGCGCGCCCTCCTGATCGGAGGCGTCCCGCTCGGCGAGCCGATCGTGATGTGGTGGAACTTCGTCGGCCGCACCCACGAGGAGGTCGTGGCGTTCCGCGAGCAGTGGCAGGCCGAGGTGATCGGCGGCGCGGACGCCGACGGGCGGTTCGGGCACGTCGAGGGCTACAGCGGCGGTCCGCGCGCGCTGCCGGCGCCGGAGTTGCCGAACGTGCGGTTGCGGCCGCGCGACTAGGTCTCGATACGCCTCCGCGCGGCTGCTTGGCCGCCTAGTGGTCGGAGCCGCCCGGCTCGGTCGCCGGCTTGACCGGCGCCTTCGCCGCGAATCGCGCCCGCTCCTCGGCTTCGACCTTGGCGTACGCGGCGCGCTCGTTGCGATCCGACCGGATGACCGACCGCATGATGAACCAGAACAGCAGGCCTATCACGATCGTGGGCGCGAGCGCCCAGGCGATCCCACCCCAGAAGTCCGTCGGCATGGTCCCAGAGTACGCGCGGTCAGTGAGTGTTGACTGCGAAGGCGATCGCAATCGCCACCAGGATCACGATGAGGCCGGCGATGGCGATGAAACGCGAGCTGCGCCGATCCATTACGACCCCTTCGCGATGATCCCGACGATCCCGGTGATCACCAGGTAGAGGCCGATGCCGGCCACGGCGATCCAGATCACGACACGCGTGGTCGTGAGGCGCGGCTTCTTCGGGTCGTCGCCGGGGGGCAGGCTCATCGCGTCACCCTCTCACTTCACCAAGGGGAACAGGATGGTCTCGCGGATGCCGAGGCCGGTGATCGCCATCAGCAGCCGGTCGATTCCCATGCCCATGCCGCCGGTGGGCGGCATTCCGTGCTCGAGCGCGCGCAGGAACTCCTCGTCGAGCCGCATCGCTTCGTCGTCACCGCGGGCGGCCTGGGCCGCCTGCTCGACGAAGCGCTCGCGCTGGATGACGGGGTCGACCAACTCCGAGTAGCCGGTGGCGAGCTCGAAGCCGCGGATGTAGAGGTCCCACTTCTCGACGACGCCGGCGATCGAGCGGTGGTCGCGCACCAGCGGGCTGGTGTCGACCGGGAAGTCCATGACGAAGGTCGGGCGCACCAGATCCTTCTTGACGAAGTGCTCCCAGAGCTCTTCGACGTACTTGCCGTGCGTGGCCAGCGCGACCTCGAGTCCGTTCGCGTCGGCCAGCTTCTTGAGTTCGGCGACGGTCGACTCGGGGGTGACCTCGACCCCGGATGCGGCGCTCAGCGAGCCGTACATGCTGAGGCGGTCCCACTGGCCGCCCAGGTCGTACTCGGTGCCGTCGGCCCAGGTGACCACGTGCGATCCGGAGACGGCCATCGCCGCATCCTGGATCAGCTGCTGCGTCAGGTCGGCCATCTGCTCGTAGTCGCCGTACGCCTGGTAGGCCTCGAGCATCGCGAACTCGGGGCTGTGCGTGGAGTCGGCGCCCTCGTTGCGGAAGTTGCGGTTGATCTCGAACACCCGCTCGATGCCGCCGACCACGGCGCGCTTGAGGAACAGCTCCGGCGCGATGCGCAGGAACAGCTCGGTGTCGAAGGCGTTCGAGTGGGTGGCGAACGGGCGCGCAGACGCACCCCCGTGGATGGTCTGCAGCATCGGCGTCTCGACCTCGAGGTAGCCGTGCCCCGCGAAGGTCGCGCGCAGCGACGCCACCGCCGCGGCCCGGGCGCGCACCGTGACGCGCGCCTGCTCGCGGGTGATCAGGTCGAGGTAGCGCTGGCGCACCCGGGTTTCGTCGCTGAGCTCCGTGTAGAGGTTGGGCAGCGGCAGGATCGCCTTGGCCGCGATCTGCCAGTCCTTGACCAGGATGCTCAGCTCGCCTCGGCGCGACGAGATCACCTCGCCGCTGACGAAGACGTGGTCGCCCAGGTCGACGAACTCCTTCCAGCGATCGAGGGATTCCTCGCCCACCTCGGCCAGCGAGACCATCGCCTGGATGCGCTCGCCGTCACCGGACTGCAGCGTGGCGAAGCAGAGCTTGCCGGTGTTGCGGAAGAACACCACACGACCGGCGACGCCGACGACGTCGCCTGTCGTGTCGTCGGCGACCAGCTCGCCGTACTTCGCCCGCACGGCGGGGATGGTCGTGGTGATCGGCACCGAGACCGGGTAGGCCTGTGCGCCACTGGCGATCAGACTGTCGCGCTTGTCGAGCCGCACCTGCTTCTGCTCGGCGATGTCCTCCATCGTCGAGTGGGCGGCCGTCGGCTGATCCGTCGGGGTCTGGTCGCTCATGCAGGCTCAGTTCAGGTAGAGGGTGTCGTTGTCGATCAGCCGCGTGGATCCGACCCGCGCGGCGATCAGCACCCGCGCCGGTCCGCGGTAGCCGTCGTCGACGGGCAGGAAGGTGCGCGGATTCACGACCTTGAGGTACTCCAGCTTAACGAGCCGCTCGTCCATGAACACCGACTGGGCCGCAGCCAGCACGGCGTCGATGCCGCGATCGGCGGCGGATGCCGCGGCCTCGAGCGCCCGGCTGAGCGCCACCGCCGCGCGGCGCTCGTCGGGGTTGAGGTAGCGGTTGCGGCTGCTGAGCGCGAGCCCGTCGTCCGCGCGGACGGTCGGGACGACCTCCACCCTCGTGGCGAAGTTGAGATCGGCGACCATGCGCTGCACCAGGAAGACCTGCTGGGCATCCTTCTGACCGAAGACCACGTGATCGGGCCGCACGATGCCGAGCAGCTTGGCGACCACGGTGAGCACCCCGTCGAAGTGGCCGGGCCGCGATCGCCCCTCGAACAGCGTGGCGACCTCGCCACCGGTCACGGTGACCTCGGTGCCGCCGTCCGGATACATCTCGTCGACTGTGGGCGCGAAGACATAGGCCACGTGATGCTGGCTCAGGGCCTCGAGATCGGCGCTGAGGTCGCGCGGGTACTTGTCGAGGTCCTCGCCCGGGCCGAACTGCAGCGGGTTGACGAAGATCGAGACCACCACCGTGTCGGCCAGCTGGCGCGCCCGGTCGACCAGGGCGAGATGCCCCTCGTGCAGCGCGCCCATCGTCGGGACCAGGGCGACGGTGCGGCCGGCGAGCTTCTCTCTCAGCCCGGCGATCGTCTCGACGACGATGGGGCGGCCGTCGGCACCGGATGCGGCGGGCGCGGCGGCGTCGGGCGCTGCGGTGTTCACGGTGCCTCCTCGGCACCCTCCTCCGCGGACGGCGCCAGATCGATCGTAGTCGGCAGCGCGGCCTCGAGATCGGCTCCGGCATCCGCCCGGGTGAGGGCGTTCTCGACGCTCGACCGCACCAAGGGGCCGAGCAGCACGCCCGGGCGCTCGATGCCGATCTCGCGCAGCATCCCGGCGGCCTGATCGACGATCGCGGCCGAGAAACCGCGCGCCGTGCCGATCGCCTCGGCGTATGCGGCACGGTCGCCCTCGCGCACCACGACCGGCTCGGCTCCCATCTCGACGACCAGCGCCTGGGCGATCGGCAGAACGGGCGTGGGTGCCGTGACGGCGAACCAGGCGTCGCGCAGGCGCAGCAGGTCGATGCTGGTGCCGGTGAAGTCCATCGCCGGGTGGAGGGCGAGCGGGATCGCCCCGGCCGCGAGCGCCGGCGCGAGCACCGACGTCCCGACCCCGGGTGCCGTGTGGGCCACGAGTTGGCCGGCCTGCCAGGCCCCGGTTGCGGCCAGGCCGGATACCAGGGCAGCGAGCTCGGATTCCGGCACCGCGAGCAGCACCAGCTCGCTGCGTTCGACCACCTCGGGCACCGTCAGGATGGGGACGCCGGGCAGCAGCGCGTCCGCGCGGTCCCGCCCGCGGTCGGACACCGTCGCGATGCCCACCACGGCGTGACCCGCGCCGCCCAGAGCCGCGCCGAGGACAGCGCCCACCGGGCCGGCGCCGATGACACCGATCCCGAGGCGGCCGTCGCGTTCGGGCGATCGTCCGGCTGTCGCCTCAGTCATGCGACCGGCTCATGCCCTGCCACCTGGCGCGGTTCGCGACATGCGCGACGCTCTCGCGCCGAGCCGCGGCCACCGCACCGACGGCGACATCCCGGAAGAATCCGGCGGCGACCGCGGCATCCAGGTCATCGAGCACCGCCCGGATCGGCCCGGCGACGGTGTGCACATGGACATCGGCGAGGCGCAGCATCCTGAGCAGCGGCCCCTGGCGCAGCGACACGCTCTGCATGCGGGCGGTCGGAACCGCGATCAGGGAGCGCCAGATCGCGCCGCGGCGCAGCAGCACCGCCTCGGGCTCGAGCGCGAAGCCGTTCCGGCGCCACGAGAACCAGCGCAGCACCGCGGCGCGACGCGGCGATCCGGTGTAGCCGTCACCGGCCACCGCGCGTGCGAGGCCGGCCACCACCAGCTCGCGCGAGCCGTCGCCGACGATGCCGGGCAGCACCAGCTCGAGCACCTTGAACACCTCGGCCCGGGAGCCGACGGGCAGGATCGTGCTCGAGCGACGGCCGCCCTCCTGACGGTCGGAGTGCGAGGCGACGTTGATGCGCACCTCCCACCAATCGGCGGGGCGCCAGAGCAGGGGCTGCCGGATCTCCACCGAGTGGATGCGGCCGGGCGGGATGGTGTCGTTGTTGGTCGACAGCAGGCCGTAGCCCACGCGCACACCATCCGGCGTCGCCGCGATGGAGTAGCGCAGCGAACGCGAGAAGCGCCGCACGATCTGCGAGCCCACGCCGAGAAGCGCCGGAACCACTCCGAACAGCACCACGAAGAGGTGCGCCGCCGCGGCCAGCACAGCCGCCGCGATCACCAGCAGGACAAAGATGATGGTGCG
>Ga0207690_10001776_pt1 | contig 13265 bp, 11 predicted proteins | sample KBSC23metaG_FD_184315 | JGI IMG/M metagenome (GOLD analysis project Ga0207690, IMG submission 184315) | Corn rhizosphere microbial communities from Kellogg Biological Station, Michigan, USA - KBS C2-3 metaG (SPAdes) (version 2) | ecosystem: Host-associated > Plants > Roots > Rhizosphere > Soil ...
CGGCGTGTAATTCGGGCGGCCCTTGCGGTTCGAAGGTCTCGAATTTCGTGCGTCCAAAGTAGTCCCCACCACTTGAAGTAACGGGCATCACTTTGGACACCAGGACCAGCTCTGTCTATGCGCCCCTCAAATGACGCTTACGCTGAACCGTCGCGTACATAGCATTTTTTTTCCGCATTGACCCCGTCGAATTGAGTGGATCACCAGAATGTACGGCAGAACTTGCCACTATGAGTTTTGGAATTGCGTACATGCTATTTCCTTGCCACATTGACCTCGCCGAATTGAATTGACCACCCAAATGCACGGCAGAACTTGCCACTATGGATTTTGGAGTAGTCTGCCTCGGGTCCAATTTATGATGTGACCCAAGTGAATTTTCATTCTTCCCACCACGCATCCCGTAATCCAATTCCGCATATTCGTTATCTTCGGGATCCTCAGCCACTGGAGTCATCGATCCGCCGTGATGTGCTTCACTCCCCCCCCTCCTTTCAGGAAAACGCAATGCAAAATCCACAACCCCTTCATCCGTCGACGCCCCAGTTAGGGATTTTGGAGTAGTCTGCCTTGGGTCCGATTTCTGATGCAACTCATGTGAATTCTCATTCCCCCCACAACTCGCTTCCTCATATTCGTGCTCTTGAGAATCTTCAGCCATTAAAATCGACAATTCGCCATGATGCGCTTCACCCCTCCGCCTCTCCGCAAGATCAAGGTCAAGACCAGTCGATGCAAAATTCCATAACCATTCGTTCGTCGACGCCCCAATTATGGATTTTGGAGTAGTCTGCCTTGGGTCCGATTTCTGATGCAACTCATGTGAATTCTCATTTCTCCCACCACGCCCCCCACAATTCGCTTCCTCATATTCGTGCTCTTGAGAATTATCTGCGGTCGAAATCGACAATTCACCATGATGTGCCTCATCTCCCCGCCACCCCCCAAGGCCAAGACCAGTCAATGCAAAGTTCATTATCCCCTCATCCGTCAAAAACCCATCTTTCTTTCCCTCTCTATGTACAACTTTAATTTCTTCTACACCTGTGAAATTCTTCGGCTTTTCAATCGCTATAGACCCAACACCCCTTAAAACAACGAAAAGCTTCTTGCAGTTCGCAGCCAGCATTATTTCACCGAGCAATTCCCTCATTACATTTCCCAAAGGCTCGCTACGATCACGCCGCTCCAGCCAGCGCCTCTGTATCTCTCTTATCCTCTCAGAGTTTAACTTTTTTGCACCGCATCTTCTTTCAAAAAATTCAGCCGTATGCTCAACATCACCGTTAAACACTTTATTAAAGGAAACATGCCCAGATTTGTTTCCATTATTAGCATTTTGCAAATTACCCGAGCAACTTACATTATTAATTGAACCAAGAATCATAAATTAAACCCCAAAATCAAATTTAAAAACTAATATTTGCGAAATGACCGCCGATCCTCAGAATATTGCTTAACGGGTTCATAGGTGGTCTGGCCTGCAGCTACATCACCGACGCTTTTGATCGCAACAGAAAAGCCTGCACCCTCTCACAGATCCAAACGCAGGCAATTCAGGCTTCAACTCCTACCTAAGGTCTGTGGCAAAAAACACGGAGAGGCTGCACAGGGCTGTTAACCGTGACGGCGATCTGCTTACCTCCTGTCTTTTGCGAGGCGGGAACGGTACGAAGACCGTTGCACGATAACCAATACGAGCGCATTGCGCAGTTGTTGCCCGGCAAGGCAGGAAGTCGTGCCGTGGAAAGCCCGCACAAGTAGCCCGTGGCGCGGCCTTCCGCATGAATTCGAGTGCTGGAACAGTGTGTGCAAGCGGTTCGCACGATCGCCAGGCCGGCATTGGGCACGGCGTGTTTGCCGCGCTGGCCGGTGATGCGAATTTCGAGGAAGTCTTCATCGGCAGTACCATTGTCCGGGCGCACCAGCACGCCGCCGGCGCGCCCCAAAAAAAAGTGCCCAAGCGCTGGGCCGCTCTCGCGGGGGCTTGGGCACGAAGATTTACGCGCTGGTTCGATGGGCTGGGAACGTTGGCGAAATTTAACCTCACAGGCGCCCAAGGCGGTGATAGCCCCGGAGCATTGCCGCTGCTGGGCGAACTCAGGCCAGGCGGCGGCGCAGCCGACAAGGCATATCACACGGACGCGCTCATTGCGCATCTGCGCACAATTGACGCGCAGGCCGTCATTCCGAGCCGAGCAAATCGCCGTGAGCAGCGTCCGCTGGACAAACATCTCTATCGCTCCCGCAATCTGGTTGAACGCTTCTTTGCTCGCATCAAACAGTTCCGTCGCGCCACCCGATATGACAAGCTGCCCGAACGCTTCACAGCATTCGTAGCGGTGGCCGCCTCGTTCATATGGCTGGTTTGACATTGTCAACAGACCCCAGGGCCACCGACCCACCGGATGCGACGCGAAGGATCGGCGTATTTCCACTTCAGTGGGGCAGCCCGTTGTTGTACCGCCGGCATTGGCGGATATAGCGCATGAGCTTTTTGTCCAGATCCTTGGTTCTGGCGAACACCCCACGCGTGATGACGTCGCGTTGGATGCGGACAAACCAGCTCTCGACCTGGTTCAAGCCATGACGAATGCGCGCGCCCAGTGAGAGCCAACATCCGGATTTTCTGATCCCACGCCAAAATGGCCGTTTTCTCGTGCACGCAGAACACCGCCGCACGCACCGGCAGGTACAGGTACAGGTACAGGTACAGGTACAGGTACAGGTACAGGCCGATTACATCAGCAGCCTTGGCCGCAAAGTCGGGGGCGTTGGACACCATGTGGATATCGAGACGATGTGCCCGGTCATGCTAGCGCCAGATGCGTTGCACCGTCATGAACGGCACGCCCAACTGTGCAGGTGAGCTCCAGCACGTGGTTACGCTTACCCGTCCGCACCGCCTGAACGCAGGGTCACGCCTTCTTCCCTTCCTTCGAATTCACTTTATTTGACGACTTCGATTCCTTTTTTATCGCCTCATCAGATTTCATAAAAGGATTCAAACTCAGTTTTCCATTCACAAAAGGATTCGAACTCAGTTTTGGAATAGACATCTTCGCATCTTCATCTCTTTTATCCCTGTATCTTCTCATGTCATTATCGTATTTCTTAATTAGGAATTCATTATAAACCAAATCATTTTCAGCCGTCCTATTTGGATAAATTTCATCCATATTTTTATCCAAATCAAATTCACTTATCGTTTTGAAATACGCAGTATTTGAAGAAAATACGTGCCTATTCAGTTTATTAATTTCATCATTAATTACAGAATCATCGCGGCCAGCGAATACCACATAACTCGATTCATTGTTTCTATAGACCTTTACACTGTCCTTATTATTTGCCGCATTTCCATCATTTGCGAAAGGCAAGGGGAAAATTCGCTTCCTGTCAGCAATATTGTTTTTCTGCGTTATCTTAAGGTTGTCACCAACAATTCTAACGTGGTTATCCTTGTCGTTAAAAAATTCTATTTTTTCCTTATTATTCTTCGTTTTCCTTACCCCAGCGACCTCATTAAATCTTCCTCCAAAGTGGAGCCTTCTATCCGCCACGCCAACGAAACACTCGTTTAACACGGAAAACAATTGCCAATTCCCCTTAATTCCGCCGACTTTCTTATCATATTCGATTACATCGTCAATAATATTTTCCATTTTCATGGAATAATCAAGATCCAGGCTAGGCTCCTTAACTCCCTCCCGATCAGTCTGCATGCCCTTCTCTTGATCGGTCTTTGCACCATCCACCGCAGAGGGCACAGGCAACGATGAGGCGTGCTGTACAGGCTCCTTAGCCACCTCCGAGGACACAGCTAGCGATGGGACACCCTGTGCAAGCTCTTTAACCACCGCAGAGGGCACAGGCAGCGATGAGGCGTGCTGTACAGGCTCTTTAGCCACCTCCGAGGACACAGCTAGAGATGGGACGCCCTGTGCAGACTCTTCGACCACCGCAGAAGGCACAGGCAGCGATGAGGCGTGCTGTACAAGCTCTTTAGCCACCTCCGAGGGCACAGCTAGCGATGGGACGCCCTGCGCAGACTCTACGACCACCGCAGAGGGCACAGGCAGCGATGAGGCGCGCTGTACAGGCTCTTTAGCCACCTCCGAGGACACAGCTAGCGATGGGACGCCCTGTGCAAGCTCTTTAGCCACCGCAGAGGGCACAGGCAGCGATGAGGCGTACTGTACAGGCTCCTTAGCCACCTCCGAGGACACAGCTAGCGATGGGACGCCCTGTGCAAGCTCTTTAACCACTGCAGAGGGCACAGGCAGCGATGAGGCGTGCTGTACAGGCTCTTTAGCCACCTCCGAGGACACAGCTAGCGATGGGACGCCCTGTGCAGGCTCTTCGACCACTGCAGAGGGCACAGGCAGCGATGAGTCGCCCAGTGCAGGCTGCTTATCCGGATCGGTCTCATACCCCAGATCGGTATTCGTACTTTTCTCCGCGGGGGACTTAGGCCAGGTCAATTCAGTCGACGATGGGCCGGTTGGTGGTGTCGCCGGATCACCTGAATTCGGAATGGTGCTCCATACGAGCTTAAGTCTTGCGGTGTCGCTGTTTTTGTATTGAACTTCGTAACTCTTTAGAATCCCCGCTTGGTCATCTCGCTCCTCTCCCCTGCGGTGGCTGACTCCTTCTTCGTCTCGGTCTTCATTACCCCACTTCACATTGGCTGAAAATTCCGTTTGTCCAAAAAGTTTCGTTTTAAAGTTAACGTCGCTTCGACTGGAAGAGAAACGATAGTCTCCACTGCGATATGTTTCTCCTGCCGGAGCAAAACCGAAATTAATATTAATAGCCATTTCAAAATCCTAACTATGCTCTTCGCAACACAATTCCCAGTTGCATGAGCGACAAATAATTGCGACATGCGTGGTGGCGTCGGTTCAAGTCGGCAACACCCATGGCGTTCTTGGGCGAACTCGGCGCGGCATCCACCACCGTGCCCACGCGCAGCATGTCATTGACCGGCGCCAGAATATGCGCAGCCAGCTTGAGCTCCTCCAGCAGGTGGCGGAATTGCAAGATCGCGCTCTCGTCGGGCAGCCGCCTTCGCTTGCTTTTCGGCGCGTCCGGTGCGATCAGCACGACCAAGTGGGCCCACGGCACCACCCGGTTCATCTCGCACAGGAAACGCTTAACGCATGCGCTTGTGCGACAGGTTCAGACCAAGGTCAGCTTGTTTCATGACACTGACCTCAATCCGAGCCCACTCTTAGCCGCCGGCAATCCGCTGTCGGGTTTGAGACTCTGCGGACTGAGCATCCTGAATCACTTGGATGGAGCTCACCGATTGTTGCAGGGCGTTTCGTTGATTTTCATCATTAGTGCCATGTTGCATTTGTCGAATCTGGGCCACAGACTGGGCCTGATGCCGCTCCGCGTCCGCGGTGTTGGCCTCATAATTCGCCCACGCAGCGATGCCACTGCCGATCGCTCGCACGATTTCACCCGCTTCACGTGCAACATGCGATCGGAATTGTTGCTTCTGGAAGTTTGCAAAATCGTCCGCCTTATTATTTTCGAGCCGGTCGAGATCGCGAGCGCGATCCTTGCGTTCTTGTGCAACCGGCTCCTTGCTGTCTTTACCCCTGCCAGACTTAGTGTTCCGAACGACCTCGACCTCAAGTTGGAATTCGCCACTACCCAGCTTTGTAATACTATGGTCGGTCACCCGGATGTCTGCAGCATTGCCCATGGCCGGGCTTGCTGCGACTCGCCCAGCGTCCCCTGTCCGTTGCCCACCAGTTCCCGGGCCAGCCGGCCGAGGCGTACCGGCTGAGCCATCGAGTTCGACCACCACCGGATCCTTTTTCTTCGGAAAGCTGCCCTTGAACGTGATGCCTAACGACACCAACGGGGCCACCAATTGCGCAACCGACTGCGCAATATCTCTCGTAAGAGTAAAATCACGATGCTTATAGGCAGCTTCCACAGCCTGTTCGGAAGCCGCCTTATATGCTTCACGGCTCGCCCCTCGCGCATGCACGAAGGTCTCGCGAAACTGGACAAGCCCGGCGACGAACGCTTTCATCACCTCGGCCCCAATCGAATCCGTATTCTGGAGGTGCTTCAGAGAATAGACACCATGCGCCTGCGAGCCCGAATCAGCATCAACGCTCTCATCTTTGGCAACTTCCTGCTGGAACCGCTGTAGCCAACCCTCGCCGTGCTTCTTGCTGGCCCAGGCATCAAGCTCGGAGAGGACTACGTGGTCAAGCTTGATGCGCTCCGTCTCTGACAAGCCACTGGGGACCAACGCCACCGTACACTGAGCGAGTCTGTCGAGAAACTCCGGCGCCTTCGACAAGAGCACCTCGTCAGGCGTGTCGTCCAACTCCTGTACTACTTGAAGCGCCGCGCTCACCGCGGCGCGCGTAACATCCATCGGTTTCTTGTCGCCAGAAGTTATGCCCGAGCATTCGTTGCGCTCGACCTCTTGCATTGATGCCGTCGGAAACGGCGTCCCATTAACTGCCATATTCATAATTGAAATCCCTTTTTAACTGTGTAGCTTGCCATCAAGCGTTGGCACGTAGGGAGCCGAATCCCACGTTAATGTTTTGGGCACGTGCGCGAGTCGTAGTCCACATCATTTGGGCGAGCTGCGACACCTCCTGCTGAATCTTCATCAGCAGTCGCTTCAGCTCATCCGCCTGTTCATCGAGCTTCATCATCGACTCAGTCAGCGCCGCATCCAATTCCGCCGTCCGTGCCAGCGAGTCGTTCAGGTCTCGCGTTACGTACGCCTTCTGAATACCGAACACCCCGGAAGTCACAGACATGACATTGCTGAAGAACTCCGCTGCCTGTTGCACACGTGCTGCCGATCTTAGAATGATTGGCTGAATCCTCGAAGCCAGCTTCGCGACGCGCGCAGACATCGTTCCCGCGCTGGCAGCGATCTTCGCAGCACCGGCTGCGGCGCCGGCCCCCGCCGTCAGCACACACATCGCGATACCGATGATCACCTCGACAACCATCGCACCGATCATTTGGATTTTCTCCCGCAACTCAGGCGACAAGTTGCCGGCAATATTCTCCACCAACCATAGCGCCGCCTGCATCACCAACGAGCCTACCGAGTACGAGTTGCCGGTAACCTCCGACGCAATTTGCAACGCGAGGTCCGTAACAGCATAGGCCACGCCAACGACAATCATGGCGGTCGACAACCCTGCAGTGAAGGGCAGCAACACCAAACCGATTGCAGCGATCAATGGTCCCAGAATTCGATTCACCAATTTGGCCCACCAGCCCTTCTTTTCCTCGGCTCGCTGCTTGGCTCGCAGTTCAATGTTCTGCTCTAGTTGACGAATCTTTTCGCCGATATTCCGGTGGGTTGCTTCTGTGTCGAGCTGAATCTTCTCGCGCTGCGCGTCCAATTGGGCGGCATTCGTCTCATTCTTGGCTCGCTGCAGCATCAACATGGCGGTATCGGGGTCAAACCAGGCACAGCGCTGCAGCATGCTATAGAGCAGCGCGCTCGCTCTATCGTCGTCACTGGCGCTATCAGAGGGCGGAAGTTGTTGAGCCATTTCCAACTGCTTCTGTGCCCCGGTCAACAGCTCCTCTGAATCTGCCTCACCGATGACAAACTTCAGACCTTCAATGGCCTCCTCTCGGAACCCAAGCGCGGTCAATGATTCTATTGCTCGCATCATGTTGTGTTGGTCATCCGGGGACGCTGAGGCGACCGAGGCACATTGCAATACGGTGCGTTCGCTGTCACTCAGCTTAGGCATTATCTCTTTCATCAACTCCAGCACTTTTGGCGAGATGGAACCCGTCAATTCGTTGAGCAGCGCTCGCGTAGTATTTGCGGCATCCACGTCGGTCACTTGCTTGGCAGAACTAGCCTGATCGGCGGGCTGCACGGACACCAACGTTGCCGCGCCCACCAGCGGCGCGCTCTGCCCCTTCGCGTCACCGCTTACCCAACCAGCTTCGTCGAGCGCCTGCGACAACTCCATCGCAGCACGCATTGCGAATCCAACCGCGTCAACCACCGCTGGACCTTGTCGTTCATTGGCATCGGAACCATCAGCAATGGTGAGCATTCGACCAAGCGCAAGCTCAGCTTTCGCGACCAACTGCTCGAGCGTTTCCAGAGGAACAGTTGCAACCCAGGGTCTATTCAGGGTGCCAAGCGCGGGGGGCGTGGCGGCAACCTTGTCATTGACGGCACCCGGGCGCGTCGGACGGTCAGACTCGTGCGGCACCTTAGTAAGGCCGCCTCGAGCTGGCGAATCGGGTACAACTTCGTCGGCGCCCTCCTGAGAGCTTTCGGGTTCGGCATCATCTGAGTCACCGGCACGCTCGCGATCGCTATTGGACTCCGCATCCCCTGAATCGCCTGCGTCCTCATCATGTGCCGCCTCGTCGCAATCAGGCTCACCTACATCCAGGAGCTCAGCACCATCGCTGTCGTCAACCCCATCTATATCTCCGGCTCCGTCTTCGGCAAACGCCTCCGAAGATGTTCGACGAGCGTCCCGCATCGACTCAGTCGATGCACGACCCTGTTCGATCAGCTCGCCAAGTATCGGCACCAAGTCTGCGGCACGTGCTAGAGCGCTGCTGTTCTGATCAATCGGCGCGCTATTACGTACCATGGAGGAATCCATGCCCATTGGCTCGATTCTTAACGAAGAGGTAAGTGAAATTGTAGTCATTACTTTGTGACGGCTCTTTGCCTCCCAGATTTCTGTGGTGGCACCAGCCATATTTAGAAATTGTTTAAAAACCGATTACACCAGAAGCAGGAAACGTCGCAACACGCGAGGATTGGGCACACTCCCATCCTCGGGGCTCCGGACAACGGACTTTAGCTTCGGCGCATGATCAGCATTACCCACCCCGTTGCTCCTAGTGCGCTCAGCCAACGATGTCTTAAGCGTATCCAGGAGCGACTCCATTGAGGCCGGGTCATAAGACGTTTCCATCGTCATCCCTATCTTCTTTCGTGATCGCTTCACGAGGCAGCCCAGTGGCTGCCTCGTCCTTCGCTGCCGTGTTAGCCCCGGAGGTTCCCAACGATCGTGCCGCGGTTGTCCGCTGCAGACTTATTCACGTTGGAAGACGTGCTGAACGCTTCATTCCGACCATTCATGAACTTCTGGATCGTCAGCATGTGAATTTGCTGCTCCGAGCTCATGGTGTTGACCTTTGCCGTAATATTCTCGACCGCAACATCGAGCGTCTCACCCTTATTCGGCAACTTGCCTTTCGTATAGATCCCGTAGGCAACCAGAATATCTGCGACAGACAACTTCCCATCTTTCGCTGCTGCCGCCTTTGCCGGACCGTACACTATGTCGTCTACTGCCGATAAAACTCCCTGCCCAATACCTCCCGCCACCAGCCCAGTCTCTCCCGCTATCTGAGCAATCTCTCCCGCCGTTTTCCCTTCCTCAAGCTGACGACGCAGCGGCGAGTCCGGATGCAGACTCACAAAGATCTTCTCGAGCGCCCCAGCGGGGATCTCTTTGTCGCCGGGGTACTCCTTCGCCAACTTGCGAAGCTCCGCCATCACCGCATTCAAGTCTGCCATCACCGCATTGCGTTCTTGCTGGCGCTCCAAACAAAGCTGCAGAACACCGTCAATCAGCGTCGTCAACTCGTTACTCAGCATCATTAGGAACAGATCCGGGGATCGCTTCAGTGCACTAAGCATGTTGCCAATATCGTAGGCCGCGCCTCCCGATGGCTTATCAACGTCCGTATCGTCTGGAATAATGTCAGAAATTGGAACACCGCCAATTTGATCCGGGATTTGATCCGGGATTTGACCGAGTGGGGGCCTCCCGAATGGAGGCGTCAGATCACAGCCCCCGTCAATAATGCGCTGATCTGATGACGAACCAAGCACGCGCGTCGTGAGGCCCAACACCACTTCCCCTTCGACGGTCTTTTGCTCGAGACTTTTCAGGGCTTGAGGCAGGCCGGATTGTTGTGTGTTGTTGTGGCTTTCCTCTACAGCCTCCCGATGGCCTCGACCGTCACCGTCCGAGTCGCTACCTCCGTCACCGTCCGAGCCGTAGCCTTCGTCACCGTCCGAGTCGCTACCTTCGTCACCGTCCGAGTCGCTACCTTCGTCGACGGCCTCAGACTGACTGTCCGATACCTCCTCAGCTTCCGTCTGTCCAGCCTCAACGTTCTCCGTCTCTAGCATCTCGATAGTTTCTGCGCTCATTACAAGCTTGCCAATCTCCCGCGCCTCTCTTGCCTGATCAACCTTTTCAGCCAACTGCTTTTGAGCATCCAGCAGTGCCAGGGACTCGCGCGACTGCGTAGTCTTCACGCTCTCCGTGGCATTTGTCGACAGTTGATAGAGGGGGACTTGCGCAGTATTGACAAAAGAAATTTCTGACATGATAAATATAAGATTCAGTAATATTGAATTTCAAAAAAACTATTTATTAAATGGTGTTCTCGTATTTCTTCGCAACTTCTCTCCCCATGTTGCTCCCCATCTCAAGGATTCGGTGGTAATCAGATTGGAGTTTTTGGAGTTCCAGCATGGCGTTCTGCGACAGACCTTGAAGCCATCCCGTCACGACTCCAGATATCCGCTCCTGTGCGGCCCGTGCCTCTTCAATCGTGTGAGGCACCTCTGGAAGATTGAGATTTGAATTGCCTTTTCTGTAGTACTCGATCATGGCTGTCACTGTGACCGGACCGGGACCAAGTTCAGAATGCATAGGGGAGCCCGGATGGAGCTCAACCCAAATCGCATCCGGGTCAAACGCGTCATCTTTTGCCACAGCTCCGGAGAGCGCCCCACTTAGCGCGTTCAGGTCAGCCATTTGCGCCTGCCTCGCTTGTTGCTCGCTCATGAGGTCGTGCAATTCGTCGGCTCGTTTGCCCGAGGCAAATAAAGTGACCGCCAAGATGATTGTGGGCAGCGACCTAGTTTGAAGTGCGTCACTGAGTGCCGAACGCGCTTGTTCCCACAGAAGTGAGCCCATCGATAGTTCTTTGCCCACAAATTGCCCTTGCATGGGTGTGCCTTTTTGGAGGGCCTTTTTCAGACAGGAATCGAGTTCCGGCCTGATGGAATGCAGCGCGTCCAATGTGTCGGGTATAAAGAGGTTCATTGTTTCCGGCCACATCAGGACATTCTCAACCGCTCCGCGAACCCTGGGCTCCACTCCGTCTAAACCGCTGGAGCGCATTCCGGCATGGAAGCGGCCAATCAATTCCTCATCCGTCGCCGGCTCCCCCTCTTGGTGCGATGCAACCGGAAGCAGATGGCGCCGAGCCAACTCAATCCAGATATCCTGGAAGCAAGGCAACATGCGCATGGCCACGCTTCCGATGACCTCTTTCACCTTTTCCCGATCAAGGTCCGCCATCGCGCCGGCTTTTTCTTTCCCAACCCCCGCTACTGGTTCGCTCGATGAACCGTGAACGCTGGAGGTAATGTTGATCGTCCCCAATAATCCTGCCATATCGACCCTCTTAAGTTGCTTTCACCGATATGTGCCCTGACACGCCTTGTCGTTGCAGCAAAGGATCTCCATGACCTCAGAATGAGGCATGGACTGTGCCCTCATAAGCAACCATTTAGACCGGGGTGTTTTGCTGACCTCTTGCACCCAGCCGCGGAGAAACGACGACGCAGCGCGACAAAAATCCGCGCACTTCGAAGCATCAGGATCGACTACGGACCAACTACAACTCGACAGGGATTGCCACCCCTGTAGCCGCGGCTCACCACTCCCGCCGCGCGCGTAAAGATGCCCCAACTCGCCATGAACAGCGCGGCAATCAACAGTCCAATCACGATGCCGGTAATGCCGAACAGCTCCATGCCGCCCGGCATGGAGATCAACACGACCCAGTCGGGCATCTTTGCATCCTTGCCGACCAGCAGTGGGCGCGCAGGTTGCAGACAAGGCCGACCAAGCCGCCGCAGAACGCAACGAGAATCTCGCATTTCCGGATCGCACCGACCATCAGGAAGCGGAGCGTGACCGGCACCCATACCAGGCTCGCGCCAATCGCGGGCAGCAGTGAAAGAAACGCCACCAGCGCGCGCCACCGCACGACACCGTCGATGCCGCGGAAGCAATCGGCTCGAACATGACTCCACCGCCATTGCCGGCCGGGCCAAGGCAGAAGACGCCGAGTCTCACCGGGGCGACGAGAGTGATGCGCAGCAACGACGTGCGCGGCCGCAGCTACACCCCCAAAGGGGCAAACGCTGGTGGTTCGCGTGAGCAACACACGGCACGCCTTGTCGGTAATCTCCACCTGTCGACTCCCCGCAAATCAGTGCCAGGCCGAACTAGAGGTTGCCGGGTTGTTGTGAATGCGGAATTCGGCGAGTGTAGGCTGTCATGTGGAATCTCTTGGCTGCAGTCGGCTAACCATCGCTCGGTGTGCTCGCACACCTCACTGAGCGTGCGAAAGACGTGCACATCGAGCACGCCGCGTCGATAGCTGCCATTGAAGCGTTCGCTGAATCCGTTCTGCATTGGGCGACCCGATTCGATGAAGTCCAGCGCGATCTCTTTACTCTCGGCCCATTCGGCCAGCGCCAGCGCGATGAACTCCGGGCCGTTGTCCAGGGGCAGTTTCCGGCTAGCCTCGCCATGCGGTGATGCGCTCCAGAGTCCGAATCACACGTGCAGCCGGAAGGTTCAGGTCCACTTCGATGGCCACCTCACGACTGAAGTCGTCGATGACGTTGAAAGCGTGAAAGGGCCGACAGTCCCACAAGGCATCGGACCTGAAGTCGATCGACCAACTGCCGTTGATCTGCTCACCCGCATCAAGCAGTCACACGCCAGACTCGTTTATGAGTCCACACCTCGACGCCGTATCAGCTGAAACAGCTGAAACAGCGCTCCGGAAAGCGTTCAACCAATTCCGCAGCAGCGCGATCATTTCCTCGTCCCGATCCGGTCGGCGCTGGTAGCGTGCCGCAGGGTTTCGAAGCGATGGCGATGCACGCATTGCTCCTTGAGCGTGCGGATCACGCGCTCAACCATGCCGTTCTGCTGTGGGCAATGCGGCGTGACGAATTCCTAGCGTAAGCCATAGCTGCGCCCCAAGGGCGTGTAGTCGCAGCTCGTAAAGACCAGGCCGTTGTCGCTGCGAAGCAGAAACGGCTGGGGCACGCGTCCGAGCGCACCGAACCGGGTGATCAACGCATGTTCCAATGCGCTCGACGCCGTAGTCGCCTTGCCGCAGCGCGACCGATGCCAGCCTAGCAACTCCCGTGTGTGGCAGCCGATCAC
>Ga0207690_10001781_pt1 | contig 13230 bp, 9 predicted proteins | sample KBSC23metaG_FD_184315 | JGI IMG/M metagenome (GOLD analysis project Ga0207690, IMG submission 184315) | Corn rhizosphere microbial communities from Kellogg Biological Station, Michigan, USA - KBS C2-3 metaG (SPAdes) (version 2) | ecosystem: Host-associated > Plants > Roots > Rhizosphere > Soil ...
GATCCGCAAAAACGATCAGCGTATGCCTGGGTCAGATCACTCGCGCTCCCCTCGGCCGTCCACGATCAGCGTGAAACGCCGTCTACGATCCTTTGAAACGGCGTCCACGTTGCCTTGAAACACTGTCTACGTTCGTCTGAAATGGCCGTCTACGATGGCCTGAAATACGCAACTGCCTTACCGATCACGTCAAAGACGAATCGAGCTGAGCACAAAGCGCACGCTCGTGCCGACATTTGAATTTGGCTGGCCCAACGACAACTAAAAACCGGCTGGACAATTTGATGCCTCCCGTGGAAGGGAGGTTGCGCGAATCCGTCTATCGGTACCGCGAGCGTCGCCGATGATCTGGCGCCGCCCCCGACTTCGTGCTGCGGTCTGAGAGCTATGCCGTGACCCGCAAAGGTCATGGCCAGTGTACGGACGAGCTCCCAGCCGCTTAGGGCGTGTTTTCCTAACTTTCGTCGCAGATCCTCGGCGTAGCGCGCTCGAACGTGGCGGCTAAGCTCGCTCGGCCGGCTGATTGGCGTGATGGGCGCTGGGCCCGACAAACCGACGACGCTGGCCTGGTGGACGAAATCCGGCGCGTCGTCGCCGACTTGCCAAGCTATGGTTACCGTCGGGTCTGGGGCCGGTTGCGGCGCGAACGTGAGCGTCGATGCGAGGCGCCGGTCAATGCCAAGCGGGTCTGCAGGGTCATGCGCACGCACGGCCTGTTGCTGGAGCGCAGGCCGACTCCACCGCACCCACAGCGTCGGCATGACGGTAAGGTCGCTGTGGCCAACAGCAATCAGCGCTGGTGCTCGGACGGGTTCGAGTTCCGCTGCGACAACGGCGAGCCGCTGCGAGTGACCTTCGCGCTGGATTGCTGCGACCGCGAGGCGATGAGCTGGGTTGCGAGCACCGGCGGCTACAGTGGCGACGTCGTGCGCGACGTGATGCTGGCGGCCGTCGAGCAGCGCTTCGGCAATGTTCCGAAGGCGCCAGCGCAAATCGAATGGCTGACGGACAACGGCTCAGGCTACATTGCCGGGAAGACCCGCGAGTTCGCCACCGACCTTGACCTCAAGCCGTTGACGACGCCAGTGTGCAGCCCGCAGAGTAATGGTATGGCTGAGAGCTTCGTGAAGACGATGAAGCGCGACTACGTCGCCTTTATGCCCAAACCCGATGCCGCAACAGTCGCACGCAATCTCGCCATCGCGTTCGAGCACTACAACGAGCAACATCCCCATAGCGCGTTGAAATACCGCTCGCCACGCGAGTTCAGGCGCAGGACAGAATCATCAACTCAAGTGTGAGACGGTGTCCGGAGGTGCGGGGGCAAATCCAGTGAAGTCCGCCACCCACTTCTGGTTCGGTGCGTCAGCCTGGAATTGGCGGTCCAGCACGTTGGCCGCAATGGCGCAGCGCTCGCCATGGTCCTTGGGCAAGCCTCGCCGCCTGGGCCTGGCACGCAGGGCCTGCGCCCGCATCAATCGCTCGATACGGTGCAGGCCGCAACGCTCACCCAGCGCCAGCACGTCGTGCCAGACCCGGCGGGCACCGTAGGTGCGGTCACTGCCAACGAAGCTTTGCCGTACCTTCGCCGCCAGCGCTTCGTCTTCCAGGCTCCGACGGCTCCTGGGCCTCACCAGCCACGCATAGAAGCCACTTCGCGAGACACCGAGCGCCTCGCACATCAGCTTGACCGGCCAGGCCACCCGGTGCTTCGCCACGAACTCGAACTTCACAGTGAGTCCTTGGCGAAGTAGGCCGCGGCTTTTTTCAGGATGTCGCGCTCCTGCTTGAGCTTCGCCACTTCCTTCTTCAGTCGCTCGATTTCAGCCTGCTCAGGCTTCATCACCCCCTTGCCGGGGAATGCCTCCTGAGGGTCTTCCGCCGCCTCCCGCACCCACTTGCGCAGCACGTTCTCGTGCACGTCCAAGTCGCGCGCTGCTTGCGACGCCGACACCCCTCGCTCTTTGACCAGCCTCACGGCCTCAAGCTTGAACTCCCGGCTGAATTGCCGCCTCGTTCCCATAAACCACCTCCAGTTTCATTTTCCACCTTAACAAGGTGTCCATGAAACCGGCAGCAGCCCAAGGCACCATGACCACGTTGCCCTCTGCTACCTTGAGCGCTATGGGGAGCTCTGGTGCGGCCCAGATACAAGAGCCACCAGCGCGGACGCAACGTTATTGGATGTCGCACCCAAGATTCCGCCGGTACCAATCCGGTGCCATAGACACGTAGAAGGGCCAAAGTTCGAGGTTGTTCATCAACATTGCATTGGCTTCGCTTTCGCCGGCTCGACCCTTGCTGCAATCAGCTCTCACGCGCTAGTTGCAGCGTGCACGCAGAACCTGATCGTCGAGTCCGAAGGCGCGTATCCCGTAACGCCACGGATTCAGGGCAACCTCGCAGCGCCCTGACGCTGCCGAAGGCTGTCCGCCCAGACCGCCAAGGCATCAATCTCCGCCGTCAGTGCTTCTGGTCTCGGCAGAGGACGGTTCAACGCAGCGGCAGCGCTATGCAGCAGCTCGGAACAACGACCAAATCCGTCCCGCATGGCCTCGCAGTCGGGAACAGTGATCGCGGTCAGCTTGACCAAGCCAGGCGTCTTCACTTCGTTGGATAGTCGCCGGATGACGTGCCCGACAGCTTCTTCAACCGCGATCTCCCACGTATCGCGCAATGTTGCGGCGATGGATTTGACGGACTTTCGCCACTCGTCGTGATTGCCTTGCTCGAAATGGTAGCGTTCACCCGCAAGCTGATTGCTCAGACTTGTGGTGATGTCACTGACTCGACGCGCTTTGAATGGCGGCTCGCTGCGGCAGAAGCCTGCCTTGTCAGCACCCCGGCTGATGGAGCTAATCGCCACCGGCGTCTTGGGCTGAGCACTGTCCGCCGCGCGATTCAACTCGAACAGGAACGCCAGGTCATGAGTGAAGACGATGACCTGGCGACGAGCGGCCTCAGCAACCAAGCGTTTGGCCACAGCCTCCCGGTGCATGTGGTCGAGCGAGGAAACGGGATCGTCAAAGACGATGCCGGACTTGTTTTCGGTGGTAGCGAGTTCAGCCATGAACGCGGCCAAGGCAACGCAACGATGTTCGCCTTCGCTCAAGACCTGTCCTACCGCAGCAGTGGGCTTCCGTGTAAGAGCGACCTTGAATCGGGGGATGCCCTGTACGCTATTTTGCTGACGAAGCTCCACGGCAAGGCCAGCAATCTCGAAGCTCGCCACCTCACGAGCGAACTGCGCGCGAAGCGCATCAGTCACTAGAGCCTGTGCGATCTCCGTGCTCTTCGTAGTAGTGCGATTGGTGGTGGTTTCCCGTTGGGCCACCTCAAGCCTTGCGACTTGCTTAAGGCGTTCAATTTCGGCGAGAACATCGGCTTTGATGCCTCCAAGCCATCGTCGATCTGCAAGCTCAGCCTTTTCAGCAAGCAAGGCGGCGCGAGCTGGAGAACCAGCCTCGGCGGCAAGGGCGTTCGCCCGAGTCTCAACCCCCACCACTTGATCGACCAACGCCTGACGCGGATATTCCGCAGCAGTCGCGTCAATAGCGGCGGTTGGATTTGCGTGGCGTCGCCTGATCTGGCGATGACGCCAGAGGGCGCGCAGGGTCGCGCCCCTGATCTCCAGCGCCAAAGCATCCTGACGCAGTTCGTCGCGGACGGTCGCCACAATGTTCGCAAGCTCGGCCAACGAAATAGCCTCCCCCTTGAACGTTGCCAGTGCCCGGTCGTAGGCGAGGCGTGCAGCCTCGGCACGTTGCTGGCTGTCGTCGCGCACAAAAGCCTCGAAGCGATTGAGGCGATCAGCGGCTACGGGCGTCAATTCCTGCTGGCAAAGCACGCATACGCTGCCGGGATCTGTGACCGGGAATCGCCGTTCGGGATAGGCTTCTGCGCCCGAAAATGCTCGGGCACTGGCCCAGAGCGCCTGCCAAACCTCCGACCCGATCTGCGGCAACGGTTCGTCACGGAAAAGCGCACTGGAAGCAGCTTCTGCTGCCCGGCGCGCGGTATCGCTATCAACGGCATGGCGGCGCAGGTTATTGGCAGTCTCATCGCAGATTGAAGCAAACAGCCGGTCCAGGCGCGCAATGTGCCCAGCAACCTTGGCCTTCAACGCCGCAAGCTGGCGCGCCGCGCGAGCCGGATCGCCAGCCAGGTCCGCCGTGAGCTGAGCCAATCGGTCTTGCTCTACTTGCGTGAGCGTGGCCAATGCTTCGACCGTCGCCGGCGCAGTGTTGGCGGTGAGCCGGGCTATGAGCTTGCCGACCGCAGTGTCCCTGCCGCATGCCGGCGTCCTGATCGCTTCGGGCGTTTGCGCCTTTATCTGCGAAATCTCGGCTGCCAGCTTGTCCTTGACCGCCTTGCAGGACTGCGCCAGCGAACCCAGCAGTTTGAGTGGAAACGGCGTGTAAGCCACGTCATTCGTATCGTCCACGTGGACGTTCGCGGTGCGGGAATCGAACACGCTGATGCCAGAAAGTGCGGTGTCAGCAGCCTGTCCAAGCTGCCAAGCGCAGGTGCGGTTCTGACCGCTGATCGCGTATTCGATCGTGGCGCTAGGCGTGCCTGGCGCAGCGTCATAAATGTCGGGGGCGATTTCCTCGGCTCGGCCAGGCATACGGGCGCGACATACCTTCTTGAGAATCCGCGCATAGCCGGATTTTCCCGATCCGTTGTCGCCATAGATGATCGTCAAGCCAACACGGTGGAGCGTCAGCCGTTGGTCGGGAGCGAGGGCGTTGACATGCCGGACTCCATGCACCTGCCGCAGATAGACTTCCCCTTGGTCGCGGTTCAGGCCGCGAAGGTGCCCCGCTTCCAGCGGGACCGCCGGGTTGTCACCCTTGCAGATAGAAGCCAGCTCGTCGATCTCGGCCGGCTCCAGAGCCGCTTGCGTTGCAAGTCGACGCAGTGCGTCGCGCTGCCAGCCGGGGCTATCAGCAGACCACGCAAGGATGTTGGCGAGGGCCTCTGCTTCCATCGTCATAAACCTTTGCCTCTCGGTTCGCACTCACTAGCTGTACCAGTTCTCTCCAGGTGCCTGCTCACGGCTTCGGATAGCGTCTCGCCGGGTGCCAGCGAACAGCGCGCGGATGCTCGCCGTTCGCGCGTGGCCCGGCGGTGCGAACTCCTAGCCGGCAGCGGTCAGCTCGGCCGCCGCGTCCTCGGTGATAAAAAACGGCTCGACTTGGTCTTCCTGATGCGGCTTCGTCATGCTGCTTCCTCCTGGCGTTCATCCTGGCCAATGGCCAGGGCCATTCGTGATTTGCGCTGTCCTATGCCTTCACCAGCTTCGCGGCACTGGGATCGTAGATGTAGCCGGTGATGCTCCCATCCTTGATGCGCGCGACGGCCTCGTCGATGACGAACAGCGGAACAAGGAACCACTCCTCGGGCTGCACTGGATGGCCAAAGCGATCATTGATGGTGATGTTCAACCGCGCTGGCGCGAACAGCCGGTGGAACAGGTTCTCCATCCGGGTGCGATTGATTCCCGCAAGCTTGTAGGTCGCAACGACCTCGACTTTTGCCAGCAGGTAGGTCGCTTCGTTCTCGGCGTTGGCGATGCGCGTCTCCACCTTGCCGCCCGTCACGCCCATCTTGTGGATGATGTCGCGGTGCTGCGCGACATAGGGATGATCGGACAAGGAGCGAAGGACGTAGATCGTGCCGCTTTCGACATCATCGGCCTCAAGTTCGCCGCCAAAGGAGAGCTGCCCACTCTCTGGCGAAGCCAGGCGCCGCGCGGCGGGATCGTTGTAAAACGCGCGCTGGAGCGAGCGCAGCAGCAGATTGCTCTCGGTGCCGTTGGAAAAGATGAGACGCAAGCGGCGGTCCACTTCCCTGGCGGTCGTCTTCAGCGGCTCGCCGACCTCGGCGACGTAGAGCGTAATGCCATCGAGAACGAAAAAGTCCCCGGCTTCAATCGCGCGGCGGCCCGCCTCTATGGGCTGTGACTGGCGCAAGCCGGTCTTGACTTCCGTTTGAACGCGCTCGAATAAGGGCCGGAAGGTCTCGAAGTCCTCGCACGGCTTGCGATCCGCAATCTCCTCGGCGGCACGCTTTTCGGCGCTGGTGCGAACATGGCGCAGGACCGTAATGTCGTCCGCGTCGGCGACGCCCGCTAGCTCGGCGGCCAGGTCGTCGATGTCAACGGCTTTCTCCGCTGACGCGGCAACGGTCGGCGCCCCGGCAAGCAAGCCGTGATGGTCTAACGGCTCAAGCAGGGCGCGGCAGTCCGGAAGCGTGCGCAAGCGGTCGAGCCGCACGGCGTAAAGGCGCTCGAATATGTCGCGGTCTTCTCCGTGCTGTGGCGCGCGCCCGTGCTGCTCCGTGAAGCGTTTGATTTCATCAAAACCTGCGATGACACGCTCCTCGCTGGCCGGGCGTCCGCTCTCCTTCTCGGGCGGTGCGAAATCGGCAAGCTCCGCGGCGAGTGCATCAAGATCGGAGTCACTCATAACGTCCCTCCGCCTTGAAGCGCATGAAGGCGACCGCTCCTTCGGCCATGTGTCGCTCCCACGCATCCTGGGAATCGAGCGCGGGAATGCGTCCGCGCTCCTTCTTAAACTGAACGGCGCGAACGGCCATCTCCTTCGCCTCGTCTGGTGTCAGGCTCGTGCGCTTGGCCGAGATGGCGGTCGCGACCTGCTTCAAGCTGTCCTCGCTCATGGTCTTGGCGAGGATGGCATATGCCTCCCCGAAGGGGTTGATGCGGTCGATGAGGTCGATGTCCAGCTCGCGCACGTCCATCGCAAAACGGCGCACGCCGTCGATCAGGGCGGTGTTGGGCGATCCTTCGCCATCGCCGTCGGTGACAAGCCGCTTGGCCTGTTGTGTGAGGTTGAGGGCGGCAATGGCATGCTGGCGCACGGCCTCTTGATCCTCGGCGTCGAGCTCAGGATACTTGTCCTTGATGATCTTGCCCATGCGAACCTGCGTCAGCTCCTCGGGCACCAGCTCTTCATCGAACAGGCCGCGCTCGATGGTGGGCTTGTCCTGCACGAAAGCTGCGATGACTTCGTTCAGGTCTTCCTGACAGATTCGCGCCGCCTCCTTACTCCTGGGTTCGGCTAGGCCCTTGATCTCGATTTGGTACGCCCCAGTCTCCTCGTTGACACCAATATTGCAGCGGTCGGGGTCGTAACCACCCTCGCCGTAATCAAAACCCGGTGTCGGGCCGCTGTCGGGGTTCTTGGGCTTGAACTCGAAGCGCGGAGCAAGCACCTGCTCCATCAGCAAGCTCGCCGCGATGGCCTTCAGCGTATCGTTAACTGCCTCGGTGACAGCCGCCTCGGTCGCGTCTGGCTCGGCGATCAGGTTGGTAAACCTCGCGCGCATTTTGCCAGGGGCGTCGCGGGTGGCACGGCCGATGATCTGCACAATCTCGGTCAGGCTGGCGCGGTAGCCGACGGTCAGCGCATGTTCGCACCAAATCCAGTCGAAGCCTTCCTTTGCCATGCCCAGCGCAATAATGAGGTCCACATGATCGCGGTTGTTCTTCTGCGCCGGGTCTTTGAGTGCGGCGGATACGCGGTCACGCTTCACGGCATCGTCATCGACCAGATCGGCAATGCGTAACACGCGGCCATCGAGGCGCTTGACGAGCTGGAAGCCAGTGGTCACATCGATGCCCTGCCACTCACCCAGCGCCTCGATGATGTGCTCCACCTCGCGCATCTTGTCCTTCGTGCTTTCACGCGAATTGACGTTGGGGATGTGGATGATGGTCTTCTCGACGGGATCGAGGACATTGAGAATGTCATCGACGTAGGGTCCGCTGTAGAAGAAGTAGCCGATATCGAGTTGCTTGAGGTACTCGTAGCCGTTGAGCTGTTCGTAGTAGGTGTAGGTGACGGTGTCGAACTTCGACTCGTCCTGCGGGGCGAGCACGGCCTCGGCGTCGCCCCGGAAGTAGGAGCCGGTCATGGCGACGATGTGCGTCTTGCCCCGCGCGATGAACTGCCCGAGTTGCAGACCGAGCTTGTTATCCGGGTTCGCAGAAACGTGGTGGAACTCATCAACCGCGATAAGGCGGTCGTCGAACGCCTCCACACCATAGGCATCGACCGCGAAGCGGAAGGTCGCGTGGGTACAAACCAGCACCTTGTCGCCGCCCTCGAGGAAAGTGCCCAGCGACTTGACCTTGCCGCCGTTGTCGTTGCCTGGCGCGTTGCACAGATTCCACTTGGGTTCGACTTGCCAGTCGGACCAGAAGCCGTAATTCGACAGCGGCTCGTCGTTGAAACTGGCGCCGATAGACTTTTCCGGCACGACGATGATGGCTTGCTTCAATCCCTGGTTTTGCAACTTGTCGAGCGCGATGAACATGAGGGCACGACTCTTGCCCGACGCGGGCGGCGACTTGATAAGAAGATACTGCTCGCCGCGCTTCTCGTAGGCGCGCTCCTGCATCGGGCGCATACCGAGCGCGTTAGCCTTGGTCGAGCTACCACTGCGCGCGTAGGAGACGGAGACGAAGGGAATGGATTTATCAGCGCTGTTGGTCATTTCTTGCTTGTCTGTTGGGATTCGGCGCGATCCTTCAGGATGGCCTTGCCAAGCCAGTCCGGCACGTCGGTCACTTGGGAGTCAACAACATTCTCAGGAACGTCGCGCCAGAACGCCAAGATCGCGTCCGAGAACGCCTGAAATTGATCATCGCTTACCCTAAGATGTGTGTGATCACGATATTTCGTGTCCGACAAAGCACCGCCGGACCCGTTAAACGGATCATCGAGATATTCAGGAAAGCTATTCCTCAAATCGTCGAGAGATTTTCCCTCGCCGTGTTTGTACACATTGACCACAAGGCGGCACGCATCAAGCGTACGGAAGTAGTCCGCGCTACGGACATTCCAGCCGAAGCTTTCCAGCAAGTCGGCGATCTGGCCGAAGTCAGCCGACCAGACCTTCGAGATGGCGCTGTCACCACGATGCCAATGCTGAACCTCACGTGCCAGCCAGTCGCGTAGCTGTTTGTCCCACTCGTGGAACATCCCGGCGACAACGCTCAAGCGTGTTTGCTCACGCATGTCGCTCAAGAGTCCATAGAACTCAATGCCGACATCGTTGGCCGCTTCATAGAAGTCTCCAGGATCATGTCGATCCGGGTCAAAGCGTTGGCCACTTTGCTCTAGCCATTCCTCGGCTGCACGGTCGGCATCAGCTCCAATATCGTCGAACTGCGAAAGCAAGCGCTTCCGCGCTTGTTCAACATAGAACAAGTGACCTTTAATCAGAGATTCCCGAAATGGCCCCCACATCTGGAACAACACATATCCGCTCATACCCTCGCCGCCTTCTTCACTTTGGAGGTCTTGCCTAAGACGGCGGTCGTCCTTGTGTAGAGGTCGAACAGCTTTTCCAGCCGCTCGGTGTCGTTCTTGAAGCGGCGGCCGATGTAGATGCGTTCCAGCACTTCGTCATTTCGATCATGCGCCGCGCGCAAGTCAGCGGGCATCTTGTCGGGATCGTAGAGGTCGGCGATGGTGGCCGGGAAGTGCCGCTCCCGCGCCAGCAAGATGTCTTCGGCGCAGTGAGTCAAGTCGACCTTCATCTTCTCGGTCAGCACGGGGACCGGGAAGGTGTTCCAGCCCAGGGTATTGGAGTAGCGGAAATCCGTTTTCAGCTTGCCGCAGACGGTGGCGATCCAGATCAGATGCAGACGGCTGGCGATGATGGCGAGGTTCCAGAGGGGAGCGTCGTAGAGACCAAATGCAAGGTTCGTGAGCGTGGTGTGCTCATCAACGATACCTATTGGCAAGTATGGGCGACGCTCCGACGAAACACTTGGCACGACGATGGTGCGCGTGCTTCCGATTCGCATTAGCTTGAGCTGATGGGGACGCTTGGCAAGAATGGTTCTTGCACCCTTGTCGGGACTTGCCAAACGCAAGGCACGAACTGCCTCAATGCGCTCGTTCAATGCTTGAATCTTCTGTGCCTCTGACAAATGCCTGTCTTCAATCCAGATACAAAAGCGCGTGCCGCCGTTGATAAAGTCCTGCGAGCCGTAGATGCGACGTATGAACTTTTCTCGTTGTGTCTCAGTCAACCCTAACGATTGCAGCTCATCGCGGCTCAGCAGCAAGTTGCCACCATCACTTGGTTTGTTGCCGAATTCCATCACGGCCAGTTCCGACAACGGTGCATCGCGCTTTTCAACGATGACGGGCGAACCCATAGACAAATACGGGGTGATAGATGCGCCTTCGCGCAGCACAACGCTGCCATCGTCTTGATGCTCATACAAACGGCGCGGCTCATTGCTTGGTGCGCCAATGCCGACAATAGCTACGGTTACACCTGCATTGTGGCTTGCAAGATTCGCCCACTTGAAAGATGTGTAGCCGAAAAGAATGTCGCAGCCGGTGCCGTAGACCATCGGCCAGAGAATAGGAACGGCTTGCCCTTGACAAATGGAGTTCGTGCTGACGAAAGCGGCTACGCCACCAGCGCGCTTGATGTAGTCCGCCGCTTTGATGAACCAGCCCGCCACATAGTCAAGAAATCCGGCAGAACGTGTGCGAGCATTCACAACATCCCGGATTTCCGCCTTCTGTTCTGCGGACTGCCAAGTATTCCCCAGATACGGTGGGTTTCCGCAGATATAGGTCTCCCCGCCCTCATTCTCGAAGTCGATTTGCGCCTGATCGAGCGGGGTTTCGAAAAGGTCGTCAGCCCGAAGTTTCACGCCAGTGCCTGTCGGCGGGCAGATACTCAGCCAGTCGAGCCGCAACGCGTTGCCGCAAGTGATCCAGTTCTCGCTACGTAGAGGCAGGAACTCAGCCAAGGCCAGCTTCTGCCCCCGATACAGAACGTCGCACTGGTACTCGGCGATGACCAGCGCAAGGCGGGCGATCTCCGCCGGGAAATCGCGTAGCTCAATCCCGCGAAAGTTGGTGACCGGGATTTCTGACGCGCGATCCGGCTCGCCGCGCCGTCGATTGATGTCGGCCTCGATAGCACGCATTTCTTTGTAAGCGATCACAAGGAAATTGCCGGAGCCGCAAGCGGGGTCGAAGACCCTGATCTTGGCGATGCGCCTGCGCAGGTTGAGTAAGGTGCGAGCGTTGTCGCCTGCCTCTTCCAGCCTGGAGCGCAGGTCGTCGAGAAAAAGCGGGTTCAGCACCTTCAGGATATTGGGGACGCTCGTGTAGTGCATCCCCAACTCGCCGCGTTCTTCGTCGTCGGCGACGGCCTGGATCATCGAGCCGAAGATGTCCGGGTTGATCTTAGTCCAGTCGAGCCCGCCGACGTGCAGCAGGTAGGACCGGGCGATCTTGCTGAAATGCGGTACCTGGTCACCACCAGAGAACAACTGCCCATTGACGTAGGGGAAGTCTTCGGCCCATCGTGGAATATTGGCGGCAGCCCGGTGCTCGCGCTTGGTGTTCATGGCACGGAACAGCGTGGCGATGACCTCGTGCGTGTTGGACGAGTCCTTGGCACTCATCTGCGCGACGGTTTCGGTGAACCGACCTTTGCCGACGAAGATGTCGGTGTCCTCGGCGAAGAAGCAGAAAATCAGGCGAGCCATCAGGTGATTCATGTCGTGGCGACGCTCTGCCGTGCCCCATTCAGGGTTGTCTTTCAACAGCTCGACGTACAGGCGGTTCAGTCGGCTGGTAGCCCGGATGTCGAAGGCGTTTTCGCTGATCTGGCGGACGGTGCTAATGCCCGCCAGCGGCAGGAAGAAGCCGAAGTGGTCGGGAAAATCCTTGAAGGCACAGGCGACGGTCTCGCCGCTAGTCAGGTCTTCGGCCTCGAAGTCCGCGCCGTCGGTGGCGAGAATGAACTTCGCCTTGGCTTTGGCCGTCGCCGGGCTAGCCTTGAGGGCGGCCAGCGTCTGCGTCACTCTCCCCGCATCGCAAGTCAGGATGTGGATGTTGCTGGTCTGGAGAACGCCACCCAGATCGGACTTGTTCGATGCCCCAGCACGCAAGCGCTTGATGGTCGTCGCCTTGTTGCCGAAGGCTTCAAGGAAGGCGTAGGGGAACTCTGCGGGGTCGAAGGGCTGCTCCGCGAGGTCCGTGATGGCTTGTTCGATTTCTACTGCGTTCATGTGGCATCTTGCCTATGTGACTTTTTCCTGCCCGCGTCCGACTGAGGCTCACTAGCGGGCATAGCACTGCGGGGGGCCACGTTGTAAATAGTTGTCCGCGAGACCTTGTAGCGCTCCGCAATCTGGCCGACCGGGATAGTGGGGTCAGACATCAAGCGCTTGATCTCCCTTATTTGTCGTGCATCCAGCTTCGGCTTGCGCCCCCCAGAGCGGCCACGTGCTCGTGCCGCGACCAGGCCAGCCCGTGTCCGCTCCCGAATCAGGTTGCGCTCGAACTCTGCCAGCGCCGCGAAAACATGGAAGACCAGCTTCCCGGCCGCGCTAGTGGTCTCGATCTTCTCGGTGATGCTCTCGAAGCCGATGCCCTTTTTCTCCAATCCAGCTACGATGCTCACAAGGTCCGGTAAGCTACGCCCGAGCCTATCCAGCCGCCAGACTACAAGGGTGTCGCCCGCTCGCAACGCCTTCAAACAGTGGTCAAGCTCCTGCCGAGCAGCATCCTTGCCGCTAGCCGCCTCTTCGTAGATGGATCCCACCCCTGCTAGGCACAGCGCATCGCGCTGCAGGTCCAAGTTCTGGTCATCTGTCGAAACGCGGGCATAGCCGATCCGTTGATTCATTGACAGTTGCCGGACGTTGAAAAATTGATGGGAATTTTAACAAACCGAAAGCGTTTCTTGCGATCGGTTGGCATGAGGTGGCATGTGTTCACCAAACCACCGTTTGATGGGCACATTCCGAGCTGTACGCCATCCTGCGGACTAGTATCAATAGTTGACCATGAGTGGAAAGAAAACCGAGCACGCGTTTGCAGACAGAGCGCCGGCCGGTGGGCAGCCTAACCCCTCCAACCCGAAACCCCAAGCGTCCATGCCCAACATCCTCGTCGTGGATCTTGAAGCTACGTGCGACGACTACGCGTCCGCGTTCGACATGGAAGCCATCGAGGTCGGTGCGGTTTGGGTTGCGCCCAATGGCACGGTGCTCGACCGCTTCCGAGCCTTCGTGCGCCCGGTGGTCAACCCGGTGTTGACACCTTTCTGCTCGAACCTGACGGGCATCCACCAGGCAGACATAGACAGCGCCCAGGCATTCCCCGCCGTGGCCGAGGCCTTGCGCGCCTTTGTCGCGCGCCATCGGCAACCAGGTGCGAC
>Ga0207690_10001784_pt1 | contig 13228 bp, 10 predicted proteins | sample KBSC23metaG_FD_184315 | JGI IMG/M metagenome (GOLD analysis project Ga0207690, IMG submission 184315) | Corn rhizosphere microbial communities from Kellogg Biological Station, Michigan, USA - KBS C2-3 metaG (SPAdes) (version 2) | ecosystem: Host-associated > Plants > Roots > Rhizosphere > Soil ...
CGCCTTCGACGTCACCCCTGCCGAGCTGATCACCGCGATCGTCACCGAGCGCGGCGTGGTCCGCCCGCCGTATCACTTCACGTAGGGTCACGCCGAACCGCGACGTCGTCTCCGCGCGGCGGTATCACGAGGCGACCGCGCACTCGCCCGAGTCGGTGCGGCGCAGCGGCCACGCCCTCGACTGGGAGACCAAGCCGCTCCCGTTCAAGGTCTACCCCGACCTCGAGCCGCTCCGGCTGCCCACCGGCCTGCCGGTGCCCGCGCTGGAGACCTTCGCGGCGATGCGCGCCGCGCCCATCGAGCGGCCCGCCCCGCTCGGCCTCGACCGGCTGGCCGCCGCGCTCTTCTTCTCCGCGGGCGTGATGCGCGTGAAGGCGTATCCCGGCGGCGGCCAGGTCCACTTCCGCGCCGCGCCCTCCACCGGCGCGCTCTACCAGACCGAGGTGTACGTGGTGGCGGGGGCGGTGGAGGGGCTCGAGGCCGGCGTCTACCACTTCGGCCCGGGCGACTTCGCGCTCCGGAGGCTGCGCGCGGGCGACTGGCGCGGCACGCTCGCCCGCGCCGCGGCCGACGAGGCGATCGCCGCGCAGCCCGCCACGCTGGTGCTCTCCGCGATCTACTGGCGGAACACGTGGAAGTACCAGGCGCGCGGCTACCGGCACCTGTTCTGGGACTCCGGGAGCATGCTGAGCCAGCTCCTGGCGGTGGCGCGCGCTCTCGACCTGCCGGCCCGCCTCGTCACCGGCTTCGTCGACGCCGAGGTCGACGCGCTCCTCGGCCTCGACCCGACCCAGGAAGGCGCGCTGGTCCTCGCGCCCCTCGGCGCCCCCAGCACCCCCGCGCCCCCACCCGCGACGGTGACCCCGCTCGCCCTCACCACCGTCCCCCTCTCACCCCGCGAGGTCGACTACCCCCTCCTGCGCGAGGCCTACGACGACTCGACCCTCCCCGCCCCCACCGACGTCGCCACCTGGCGCGCCGACGGAGGTGGGGGTCAGGTCTTACATTCCGACATTTCCGGGCTGCACGCTCCCTCGCCGCGGTCGATCGGCGAGACGATCGCCCGGCGCGGATCGACGCGCGAGTTCTCGGGCGATCCGATCGGCCGCGAGCCGCTGATGGCCGCGCTCGACCACGCCGGCCTCCCGATCCCGATGGACGTACCGGATGGGTCGGTGGAGCTATACGTCAACGTGCACGCCGTCGACGGCGTCCAGCCGGGCGCCTACGCCTACGACCGCGCGGGCCGCGCGCTGATCCTGCTACACGCCGGCGACGTGCGCCGCACCTCCGCGTTCCTCTGCCTCGAGCAGGCGCTCGGCGGGACCTCGAGCGCCACCGTGTTCTTCCTCTCCGACCTCGGCCGGGTGCTCACGCGCTGGGGCAACCGCGGCTACCGGCTCGCGAACCTCGAGGCCGGCCTCCGGGGCGGGCGCCTCTACCTGGCCGCCTACGGGCAGGGCTTCGGGGCCACCGGACTGACCTTCTACGACCGCGCGGTCGTCGACTTCTTCTCCCCGCGCGCAGCCGGCCGCGACGCCATCTTCGTCACCGCCCTGGGCCGGTCGCGGCCCCGCTCCCCGTGAGGGGCTCGTACGCCCGTTCACAAGCCGGTCGCGCGTTGCATGGGGTCGCAGGGTTCTGATACCGTGGTCGGGTCACCCTGACCCTCACGGGGCCTGCCCCAAGGAGCCTGGAAATGAAGAAGTATTACCTGATGGCGCCCGGTCCGACCCCGGTGCCCTCGAACGTCCTGCTGGCGATGGCCCAGCCCATGATCCACCACCGGACGCCGGAGTACGAGGCGCTCTTCATCGAGGTTCGCGCCGGGCTCAAGCGTCTGTTCCAGACGAGCCAGGACGTGATCCCGTTCACCTCCTCGGGAACCGGCGCGATGGAGGCCGCGGTCGTCAACACGCTCTCCTCCGGCGACACGGTCCTGGTGCTGCGGGCGGGGAAGTTCGGCCAGCGCTGGGAGGAGATCTGCGCCACCTACGGCATCACCGTGATCCCGCTCGAGGCGCCCTTCGGCGAGACGGTGGCGCCGGAGGCGTTCGCCCGCGCCCTGCGCGAGCACCCGGAGGCGAAGGCGGTGCTGATGCAGCACAGCGAGTCGTCCACCGGCGTGCTCCACGACGCCAAGGGCATCGCGGCGGTGACCCGCTCGACCGGCGCGATCCTCATCGTCGACGCGGTGTCGAGCCTCGGCATCGCCGACCTGCGCATGGACGAGTGGGGGCTGGACCTGGTGGTCTCGGGCTCCCAGAAGGGGCTGATGCTGCCGCCCGGCCTCTCGTTCTGCGCGCTCTCCGACAAGGCGTGGGGACACGTGAAGGCCTCGCGGCTGCCCAAGTACTACTTCGACGTCGCCACCGAGCGGAAGTTCGTGGCCCGCAACGAGTGCCGCTTCACCCCCGCGGTCTCCATCTTCGTGGGGCTGCGTGAGGTGCTGAAGATGCTGGAGGCCGAGGGGCTGCCCGCGGTCTTCCGGCGTCACGAGCGCCTGGCGCGCGCCACTCGCTCGGGCGCCGAGGCGCTCGGGCTCGAGCTCTTCGCCCGGTCCGCGCCGAGCCCGGCGCTGACCGCGGTGGTGGCTCCCCGCGGTCTCGACAGCGAGGCGGTGCTCTCGACCTACTCCACCTCGCACAACATCACGATCGCGGGCGGGCAGGGGGAGATGAAGGGCAAGGTGTTCCGCCTGGGCCACATGGGCTACGTGGCCGAGTTCGACGTGATCACCGCGCTGGCCGCGCTCGAGCAGGTGCTGCACGAGCTGGGGCAGCCGGTCGACTTCGGGGCCGGCGTGCGCGCGGCCCAGAAGGTGCTCGCCCAGGGCTGACATGCGCGTCCTGCTGTTGCGGCACGCGGAGACGGAGTGGAACCGGGAGCGGCGCTTCCAGGGCTGGCGCGACATCCCGCTCTCCGCGGCGGGACGGGCCCAGGCGGAGTCCGCCGCGCGCCTGCTCGCCGACACCCCGCTGGCCGCGGTGTGGTCGAGCCCGCTCGCGCGGGCCCGGGAGACCGCGGCCATCATCGCGGCGCCCCAGCGCCTGGCGGTGCAGGAGTCGGAGGCGTTCAAGGAGATGGGCTTCGGCGACTGGGAGGGGCTCACCCGTGACGAGGTGCACGCGCGCTTCCCCGACGCCCATCGCGCGTGGGGCGAGACCCCGGCGACGGCCACGTGGCCGGGCGCGGAGACGCTCGCCGCGGTGCGCGCGCGCGCGCTCCAGGGCCTGCAGGCTCTGCGGGCGGTCCACACCGGGCAGACCATCTGCCTCGTCTCCCACGGCATCACCGCCCGCCTGCTCATCCTGGAGGCGCTCGGCCTGGGGCCGGAGCGTCTGTGGACGTTCCACCTCTCCTCCACCGGCATCTCGGAGCTCGAGTTCCGCGAGGACTGGACCACGCTGCACCGGATGAACTCGCTGATTCACCTGGCCGATCACGCGATCGCCTGAGGGGCCGCCGTGAGCCTGCCCCGCAAGAGCCAGCCGACGCAGCTGCCCAAGGGCGCCAAGATCTACCTGCCCGACGAGGCGGCGCGCAAGCGCGCGGTCGAGGAGCGACTGTTCGACGTCTTCCGCCGGTGGGGCTACCGGGAAGTCGTCACGAGCGCCTACGAGTACTTCGACGTGCTCGCGCACGGCACCGACCACGATCTGCAGGAGCGCATGTTCAAGATGGTCGACCGCGAGAGCGGGCGGCTCCTGACCCTGCGCGCCGACGTGACCCCGCAGATCGCGCGCATCGTCGCCACCCGCATGCGGGAGGAGCCGAAGCCGCTGCGCCTGCACTACGTCACCAGCGTGTTCCGCTATGACGAGCCGCACGTGGGCCGCTACCGCGAGTTCTACCAGGCGGGCGTGGAGCTGATCGGGCTGCCCAATCCCGAGGGCGACGCGGAGATGATCGCGATGACCGTCGAGGGGCTGCGCGCCCTCGGCCTCGGGCGGTTCCAGATCGACGTGGGCCAGGCCGACTTCTTCCGCGGGATCCTGGAGGACCTCGCCGTCGAGCCCGCGGTGGCCCGCGAGCTGCGGGACGCGCTCGGACGAAAGGACCTCTCGGCCCTGGAGCGCCTGGTGGCCGACCTGGCCGCTCCCGCCGCGGCGACCGAGCTGCTGCTGGCCCTGCCCGCCCTCTACGGCCGCGGCGACGTGCTGGAGCGCGCGGAGCGCCTGGTGAAGAGCGCGCGCTCCGAGGCCGCGCTCGGCAACCTGGCCGAGGTCTACCGGCTGCTGCGGGCCTACGGCCTGGCCGACTCGGTGCTGCTGGACCTGGGCGAAGTCCGCGGCTTCGACTACTATTCGGGCGTACACTTCGAGGCCTATGTGACCGGCCTGGGGGCGCCGCTCGTCGGGGGCGGCCGCTACGACCAGATGCTGGCCCACTTCGGCTACGATTGCCCGGCCACCGGGTTCGCCTTCGACATCGGGCGGGCGCTGCTGGCCCTGGCGTCGCAGGGAGCAGAGCCCGCGCTGTCCGGGCCCGACTTCTTCGTGATCGACTTCACCGCGGACAAGACCCGCGCGCTCGCGATCTCGCGGCGACTGCGGGACGCGGGGGCGGCGGTGGCGCGCGACATCATCAGCCGGCCGCTGGCCGAGTCGCTGGGCTACGCGCGTGGGCAGCGGGCGGTCTGCGCCCTGGTGATCGGCGAGGACGGGGCCGACCCCGACCGGATCCGGGTGATCGATCTGAGCGCGGGCGGAGCCGAGACGGGAGCGCGGACGGTGAGGGTGGACGAGCTGCTGGCGGACCCGAGGGGACACTTCCCGGGTCTGGGAGGGCGTGATGCCTAACATCGTGGTGGTGGGCGCGCAGTGGGGTGACGAGGGCAAGGGCAAGATCGTGGACGTGCTGGCCCCGCACGTGGGAGTCGTCGTCCGCTACCAGGGCGGCAACAACGCGGGCCACACCGTGGTGGTGGGCAAGGAGAAGTTCGTCCTCCAGTCCATCCCGTCCGGCATCCTCCACAGCGGGGTGCGCTGCGTGATCGGCTGCGGGGTGGTGATCGACCCCGCCTCGCTCATCGAGGAGATGGAGTCGCTGGTCCAGCGGGGAGTCTCCCTGGACGGCAACCTCTACATCTCCAAGAACGCGCACCTGATCATGCCCTACCATCCCGCGCTCGACCGCGCCTCGGAGTCGCAGGCGGGCGACCGCCGCATCGGCACCACCGGCAAGGGCGTGGGCCCCGCCTACGCGGACAAGGCGGCCCGCATCGGCATCCGCATGGCGGACCTGCTCGACGAGCGGCTGTTCCGGGAGAAGCTCGAGTTCAACATCAAGCAGAAGAACCGGCTGCTGCGCGAGATCTACGACGAGCAGACGTTCACGGTGGAGAACATCCTCGGGACCTACATGCGCTTCGCGGGCTGGCTCGCGCCCTACGTGACCGACACCGCGCTGCTGCTCAGCCGCTGGATCGAGGCCGGGCGCTCGGTGCTCTTCGAGGGCGCGCAGGGCACCATGCTCGACATCGACCACGGGACGTACCCGTTCATCACCTCGTCCAGCACCACCTCGGGCGGGGCTTCCACCGGGACCGGGGTGCCGCCCACCAAGCTCGACGGCGTGCTCGGCATCTCCAAGGCCTACTGCACCCGCGTCGGCGGCGGGCCGTTCATGACCGAGGTCGACGGCGAGATGGCGGACCGGCTCCGCGCCCGTGGCAACGAGTACGGGGCGGTGACCGGCCGGGCGCGCCGCTGCGGGTGGGTCGACGCGGTGGCCCTGCGCTACGCGGCCCGCATCAACGGGCTCGACACCATCGCGCTCACCAAGCTCGACGTGCTCGACGGCTGCGAGACGGTGCGCGTCTGCGTGGGCTACCGCTACGCGGGCGAGGTGCTGACCGACTTCCCGGAGGAGGAGCGGATCTGGCACGAGGCGGAGCCGGTCTACGAGGAGCTCTCCGGCTGGCAGACCTCGACCCACGGCATGCGGGACTACGCGGAGCTGCCGTCCAAGGCGCGCGAGTACGTGGAGCGCCTCGCGGAGCTGGTGGGCGTGGGCTTCTCGCTGGTCTCCACCGGGGCGGTGCGCGACGAGACGATCCTGGTGAACGACTCGGTGCTCACCCGCTGGTACCCGGCCCTGCGGAGCGCGCTGCCCGCGCACTAGCTCCCGAGCTCATGGCCCTCAAGATCCTGATCGTCGACGACGAGGAGCCGGCCCGCCAGGGACTCACCCAGCTCCTGGCCCGCTGGGGCTACGAGGTCGACGAGGCGGCCGACGGGCAGGAGGCCCTCGCCAAGGCCGCGTCGGGCCTGCCCGCGGTGGTGCTCTCGGACCTGGTGATGCCCCGGATGGACGGGCTCGAGCTGCTCCGCGCGCTCAAGACCGACGTGCCGTTCGCCTCCGTCATCCTGCTCACCGGGCAGGGCTCGATCGACACCGCGGTGACCGCGATGAAGGAGGGGGCCTACGACTACCTGACCAAGCCGGTGGACGTGGCGCGCCTGCGCGTGCTCATCCCCAAGGCGGCCGAACGAGGCGAGGCGCTTCGGGAAGTCGCGCTGCTCCGGCGCAAGCTGAGCCAGGTGTGGGGCATGGGGCGCCTGGTGGGCACCAGCCACGGCATGCAGGAGGTCTATCGCCTCATCGAGGTGGCGGCGCCGACCCCGGCCGCGGTGCTGATCAGCGGCGAGAGCGGCACCGGCAAGGAGCTGGTGGCGCGCACGCTGCACGACCTCTCCCCGCGCTCCAAGGGGCCGTTCGTGGCCGTCAACTGCGCGGCGATCCCGGAGACCCTGCTGGAGAGCGAGATCTTCGGTCACGAGAAGGGCGCCTTCACCGGCGCGCTCGAGCGGCGGCCCGGCTGCTTCGAGCTCGCCCACGAGGGCACCATCTTCCTCGACGAGATCGCGGAGATGAACCCGGGCACCCAGGCCAAGTTCCTGCGCATCCTCCAGGACAACACGGTGCGGCGCCTCGGGGGCAAGACCGAGATCAAGGTCGACGTGCGGGTGCTGGCCGCCACCAACAAGGACCCGGTGAAGGCGATCCAGGAGGGGACGTTCCGCGAGGACCTCTACTATCGCCTCAACGTGGTGAGCCTGAACCTGCCGCCCCTGCGCGAGCGGCGCGACGATATCCCGGCCCTGGTGCAGGCCTTCATCGAGGAGTTCAACGCGCGTTACGACAAGCACATTCGGTCCGTCGACGAGGCGGTGCTGAACGGGCTCATCGCCTCGCCGTGGCCGGGCAACGTCCGCGAGCTGCGCAACGTGCTGGAGCGCGCCATCATCGTGTGCGACGGGGACACCATCCAGCCCAAGCACGTTCCCCCGCGGCCGTCTCTACGCGCGGCGGAGAGCCCCGACGGGCCGGACACGGTGTCGTTCCGGGTGGGCACGAGCCTCGAGGACGCGGAGAAGGCGCTGATCATCAAGACCCTCGCCGCCAACGGCAACAACAAGACGCGCGCCGCCGACGTGCTGGGCATCAGCCTCAAGACCCTCCACAACAAGCTCAAGGCCTACGGCACCTAGCATGCGGCTCGGAGTTCGCGGGCGCGAGGCGCTGGTCGTCAGTCTCCTCACCCTGCTGGTGGTGGCCACCGCCACCGCGATCCATCTGTCCCAGGTGAGCCGCGTGGTGGTGCAGGAGGCGGTGAAGCAGGCCGAGCTGATCGCCAAGCAGATCTACGCCCAGAGCGGCCGCGCGCTGCAGCGCGCCTCCGGGGCCGATCCCCTCGAGGCGCTGCGGGAAGACCCGGAGCTGCGGAGCTTCCTGGACAGCAGCGTGGGCTACTCCCCGCACCTGCTCTACGCCCTGATCTCGGACGCGCAGGGCACGGTGGTGCTGCACACCGAGCGGCGCAAGGAGGGCCAGCACGCCGCCGACCGGCCGAGCCTCGAGGGGCTGCTGAAGCTCGACACCCTGAGCCGGTTCTCCGCCCTCTACAACGCGGGCCGCACCTACGAGACCACGCTGCCGGTCACCCTGAACGACCGCTTCTTCGGCTCGATCCGGCTCGGGGTCTCGACCACGCTCCTGCGCCGCGAGGTGACCGCGTCGCTGCAGCAGAGCCTCGCGGTGGCCGCGGTGGCCCTGCCGCTCGCCTGGCTGGCCGCGATGGTGATGGCCCAGCTCACCGTCCGCCCGATCCGGGCGATCGTGGGCCAGGTCGACCGCATCCGGCGCGGCGAGCCGGTGGAGCCCGCCGCGGTGGTGGCGGGCGGCGACGAGTTCCAGGAGCTGTCGGCCCAGCTCTCGCGTCTCGGCCGCGAGCTCCAGGCCGATCGGCTCGCCACCCTCAGCGAGAAGGCGCACCTGCAGCAGGTGGTCGACCAGCTCGAGGACGGGGTGATCTTCCTCAACCCGGAGCGCCGCGTGCTGTTCATGAACCGGGTGGCGGAGGGAGTGGTCGGCCTCTCGCTGGAGCAGACGGTGGGGTTGGCCATTCACGAGGTGCTCGATCCCGCGCACCCGCTGCTGCCCTTCATCGACCAGGTGGTCGGCGGCACCGCCGGCATCCGGAACGCCACCGTGGTGCTGCCCCAGGACGGCCGCGAGAAGGAGTTCCTGGTCTCCGCCTTCCACATGGAGGACGCCCACCGGGTGATGGGCGTGGCGGTGCTCCTGAAAGATCTCGAGTCGGTGAAGACGGTCCAGTCGCTGGTGAGCTACTCCGCGAAGCTGGCCGCCCTCGGGCGCCTCACCTCCGGCGTCGCCCACGAGGTGAAGAACCCGCTCAACGCGATGATGATCCACGTGGAGCTGCTGAAGGAGCGGCTGGAGGATGCCGATCCCGACGTGCGCCAGAGCCTCGAGGTGATCGGCAGCGAGATCCGCCGCCTGGACCGGGTGGTGCAGGGCTTCCTCAAGTTCATGCGCCCGCAGGAGCTGACCCTCAAGCCGGTGGACCTCAACTCGATGCTGCAGAGTGTGGGGGCGCTGCTGGAGGCGGAGGGGCAGAGTCGCGGGGTGCGCCTGGTGATGGACCTCGACGCGGGCCTGCCCAGCGTGAGCGGGGACGAGGAGCTGCTGCGTCAGGCCTTCATCAACATCGTCCAGAACGCGGTGCAAGCGATGCCGAACGGCGGCGCGGTGCGCATCCGCACCCGCGCCGAAGGGCTCGAGCTGGTGCGGGTGACCGTGACCGACCAGGGCGTGGGCATCGCCCCGGAGGACGTCGACAAGATCTTCAAGCTCTACTACACGAGCAAGCCCGGCGGCAGCGGCATCGGCCTCTCGGTGGTGTACCGCATCGTGCAGCTCCACGACGGCAGCGTCGAGGCCAAGTCGCAGGTGGGCAAGGGTACCGCCCTGATCGTGCGGTTGCCGGTCCGGTGAAGGCGATGTCCTCCGCGCTCCAGCTCTGGGTGCTCGCCGCGCTGCTGGGTGGCTGCGCGAGCGTGGGCGAGCTGTTCCTGCCCGCGCCGGCCGGCACGCCGCGGCCGCCGATGGTGGCCGACGAGGAGCCCGCGCCCGCTCCCTCGCGTCCGGCGCCGGTGGCCCGCGAGCCGATGCCGCCGTCCTCGCCGTCCCGCCCGAGCCCGCCGGCCACGACTCCGGTGCCCTCGCCTCCGCCGGCGACAGCGCCGCCCCCGGCCACCTCGCCCGCGCCGCCGCGGACCGCCAACATTCCCCGCGAGCCGTCGACGCCGGCCCCGGTGCTGGCGCCGCAGGCGAGCGCGGAGGAGGAGCAGCGGATCAAGACCCAGGCGGAGCGGCGCATCGAGGGGACCGAGCGGATCGTGCAGAAGATCGATCCCGCTCGCCTGGCGCGCGAGCAGCGAGAGAACTACTCGACGATCCAGTCCTTTCTCTCCAAGGCCCGGGAGGCGCTGTCCGCCCGGGACGTGCAGCGGGCCTTCACTCTCGCCGACAAGGCGTATCTGCTCGCGGACGAGCTATCGAAGGGCCCGCGATGAGGCGTGTAAAAGCTTACTCGCCCCGGTAAGTGTTTCCGGCCCTTCATCTGCGCGGGCCGCGCCTGGCAGCCGTAAGCCTTCGCCACACCGCGCTACACGCAACTTGCATGCATGGCACGGTGGTTGCGAACCATCCTCCGGAAATCAAGACGTCGGGGAGGGGAGCGCATGCGCAGCCGGGACATCGCGGGCATGATCCTCGGGCTCACCGTGGGCGCAGCCGCCAGCGCCTGCACGATCGATCCCCCGGCCGGCACTCCTCCGGCGCCGATGGCGGGGGCGCTCGAGGGTGGCCCGCGTGAGGTCGCGTTCGGACGCACCGGGCCCGAGGTCGTCAACAACCCGCAGCTCCGCGACAAGATCCGCCAGATGTTCGGCAGCGACTGGGGACCGGGCGGCAAGCTGGTGCGCGGCGCGGAGCCCTTCTTCGGCCGCACCGAGCCGCCGCGCGGCATCCGCATCGGCGATCGTAACTACATCGCGGTGACCGGCTGCGCGCCGGATCGCTGCCAGGCCGACCGCGTGCTGCTGCTGATCCAGGAGAGCGGCGAGTCGCTGCTCGCGCGCCTCGACGAGGGCGGCTTCTCGCACTACTACGCGTACGGCGGCAACTGGGGCCTCGCGGGCTCGACGGCGCAGGCCGCCGATAGCGGCCTCCGGGCCCTCCAGCGGACGGGAGACCCGTATCCGAAGTTTTGACCGGCCGGCAATCTTGACCCGCTCCCGTCCGCCCGCTATGCTGAGCGCTGCCCTTCTGACCCGTTGGTTCTCGTTGGCGCGATGCGCAATGTCCAGACCGAGCTCGAGATGCTTGCATACGACACGCACCGTCCGCCGCGGACGGGGGCGCGACGCATGAGCGACCTGGCTCGCCTGCTGGGCTGGGTGGAGGAGTGGGCGGCCGGTGACGGCCTCTTGCTCCTGATGACCGACTACGACGGAACCCTGACCCCGATCGTGGACGACCCCGCGGACGCGATCCTGGCCGACGACACCCGGGAGCAGCTTCTGCGAATCGCGCGCTCGCCCCGGGGCTCGGTCGCGGTGATCTCGGGCCGCGGCCTCGAGGACCTCCGGACCCGGGTGGGCGTCCCGGAGGTGATCTACGCGGGCTGCCACGGGCTCGAGATCATGGGCCCGGGGCTCGAGTTCCGCCATCCCGACGCGCTGGCCCAGCAATCGATGCTGTGGGCGGTGGGCGAGATCCTGGTGCGGCGCGCCCCCGCGGTGAGCGGCATGCGGGTCGAGCCCAAGGGCCTCGCGGTGGCCGTCCACTACCGGCACGTGCCACCGGACGAGATCCGCCGGGTGGAGATCGAGCTGGCCCGCGCCATTCGCGAGCAGGGGAGCCGGCTCAAGATCTTCCACGGGACGAAGGTGATCGAGGTGCTGCCCCAGGTGGCGTGGACCAAGGGGGAGTGCGCGCGCTTCATCCAGGAGCACGTGCTGCCCTCGGGGTCGGGCCCCGCGCTCAGCCCTCCGCTCTGGATGTACCTGGGCGACGACTGGACCGACGAGCACGCCTTCGAGGTGCTGAGCGGGCTGGCCCTGACCGTCCGGGTCGGCGACCTGGTGCCCTCGTCCAAGGCCGCCTACCGCCTGAAGGACGTGGCCGAGGTGCGCGAGCTGCTGGCCGCGATGGCGGCCGGCCTCACGGTGGGGAGCCGGGCATGAAGTTCCAGCTCCGGCTCGTGGCCGGCCTCTGGCTGGCGTGCCTGATCGTGGTGGGCGCGTTCGCGTACTTCCAGTTCGTGGAGGACCGCGAGCGGCTCACCGCGGAGCTCGACCGCCGCGCCTCGCTGGTGAGCGAGGGTCTGAAGGAGGCCCTCGAGCCCGCGCTCGGCCCGCGCGTGAGCAAGCCGCAGGTGGACCGCCTCATCAAGAAGTTCAGCAAGCCGGACCTGGGCCTGGCGGTGTACGACCGGGTGGCGTCGCTGATCGCGGCCACCCCGCAGGTGGCCAAGCAGCTCGAGAACCCGCCGCCGGAGGCCACCTGGGCGCTGACCTCCGGCGCGGTGCAGACCGGCTTCCGCAAGGTCGGCGGCACCCTGCGCTACGTCTACGCGGATCCGATCGTGCGCGACGAGAAGTCCGCCGGCGCGCTGGTGGTGTTCCTCGACGCGAGCGACCTCGAGACCGCGGAGTGGGAGCTCTGGCGCTTCAACGCCATTCGCTTCGTGGTGCTGGCCCTCGCCCTGGCGCTGATCGCGCTCGTGGTGGTGCGCATGAGCCTGACCCAGCCGCTGGCCAAGATGGCGCGCTGGACCAAGGCGGTCCGCCGCGGCCACGCCATCGAGCCCCCCGAGCTGCCCGACGAGAGCCTCTTCGGCCCCATCGCGCGCGAGGTCACGGTGCTGGCCAAGAACCTCCAGCGCGCGAAGGCCGCCGCGGAGGAGGAGGCCGCGCTCCGCCTCATCGGCCAGACCCTGTGGACCGAGGAGCGGCTCAAGCAGTTCGCCAAGATGCGCCTGGGCGAGCGCCCCCTGGTGGTGGTGTCCAACCGCGAGCCGGTGAGCCACGTGTGGAAGGAGGGCCAGATCCAGGTGGTGACGCCGGCCAGTGGTCTGGTGACCGCGATGGACCCGGTGATGCGCGCCTGCGGCGGAGTGTGGGTGGCGCAGGCCAGCGGCGACGCGGACCGCGAGACCGCGGATGCGCGCGGGCGCCTGCGGGTGCCGCCCGACGACCCGCGCTTCACCCTGAAGCGCGTGTGGCTCACCCCCGAGGAGGAGGCCGGCTACTACTACGGCTTCTCCAACGAGGGGCTATGGCCGCTGTGCCACATCGTGCACAACCGCCCGCTCTTCCGCCCGGAGGACTGGGCCCAGTACCGGGCGGTGAACGAGAAGTTCGCGGCCGCGGTGCTGGAGGAGATCGCGGGGACCGAGTCCCCGATGGTCCTGATCCAGGACTACCACTTCGCGCTGCTTCCGGGCCTCATCAAGCGGGAGCGGCCCGACGCGCGCACCGCGATCTTCTGGCACATCCCGTGGCCGAACTTCGAGGCGTTCTCGATCTGCCCCTGGCAGGACGATCTGCTGCTCGGCATGCTGGGCGCGGACCTGATCGGCTTCCACACCCAGTACTACTGCAACAACTTCCTGGACACGGTGGAGCGCGCCATCGAGGCCCGCATCGACTGGGAGCGCTTCTCGGTCACGCGCGGCCAGCACGTCACCTCGGTGAAGCCGTTCCCGATCAGCGTGGCCCCCGGCTTTGTGGACAACCCGCCCACCACCACCCGGCAGGCGCTCCTCGACAGCCTCGAGACACCGGCGGAATTCCTCGGGGTGGGGGTGGAGCGGCTCGACTACACCAAGGGTCTCCCCGAGCGCTTCCGGGCC
>Ga0207690_10001786_pt1 | contig 13220 bp, 11 predicted proteins | sample KBSC23metaG_FD_184315 | JGI IMG/M metagenome (GOLD analysis project Ga0207690, IMG submission 184315) | Corn rhizosphere microbial communities from Kellogg Biological Station, Michigan, USA - KBS C2-3 metaG (SPAdes) (version 2) | ecosystem: Host-associated > Plants > Roots > Rhizosphere > Soil ...
CGCTATCCTCGGTTATGGCGCAGCGGCGATCGCGAGGCGCAGCGTTCCCACGCTTGCGGCGGTCGCGCTAGGCGGCTGGGCGTTCAAGAAGTGGCGCGAGAAGCGCCGCGCGAATGCGTCCTATCCGTCGGAAGCGGCGCCGCACGTTCCTGCGTCAGAAACCAAGTCACCGTCCTGAGGCGGATTATCTCTTAGTGGCACCCTCATCGCCCGCATCTTCAGCGCAGTTCTCGAAATAGGGCTCGACCTTGCCATTCAATTTGATCGTCATCGGCTGGCCGTAGCGGTCGCGGCTCTTGCCCGCGGGAACTCGTATCCAACCTTCGGAGATCGAATATTCGATGACGTTGGTCTTTTCCTGATCGTTAAACTTGATACCTACGCCGCGGGAAAGCAGCGCCTCGTCATAATAGTCGCTCCGCGGGTCGAGCGAGAGGCGATCGGGCGGGCTGTCGGTCTGCTTGTCGGCCATGCACGCGCATTTGCCGTTCCCGACCCTCAGCGTCAACGCGGGACCGATGTTGGGATCCAGTCGCCGCGCCACGAAGCGCAACCGGGCATGCGCAGCAGTACGGCGGAAATTCGGCTTGGGATCCAATGACCTCGCGCCTTTTCCCCTTGCTTGCTCGGCAGCCTGACCGCGACTAACGCTCGCGCCAGCTATGAGTGACAAGGATCCCGCACGGCTCAAGCCAAACCGGCCGAAGCTCACGCTGCACGTGCCCGAACCGGCGTTCCGGCCGGGCGACACGCCCGACTTCTCGTCGATCAACATTCCCGCAGCCGGCAGTGCGCCGCGCCCCGACACCAGCGCCGCCGCGGACGACACGCACCCGCTCACCACTCACCTCGTCCGTGTGCTCGGCGAGGACCACAAGGCGGTCGGCCCGTGGGATCCGAAGCTGGACCCCGACACGCTGCGCAAGATGCTGCGCGACATGGTCACGGTACGCGTCTTCGATGATCGCATGTACCGCGCCCAGCGCCAGGGAAAGACCAGCTTCTATATGAAGTCCACCGGCGAGGAGGCGATCGCCGTTGCTGCCGCCGCCGCCCTTGATCGCGAGGACATGCACTTCCCTACCTATCGCCAGCAGGGACTACTTATCTCGCGCGGTTATCCGCTCGTCGACATGATGTGCCAGATCTATTCGAACAAAGGCGACAAGCTGCTGGGGCGCCAGCTGCCGGTCATGTATTCCGACAAGGCGCACGGCTTTTTCTCGATCTCGGGCAATCTCGAGACGCAATTCCCGCAAGCGGTCGGCTGGGCGATGGCCAGCGCGATCAAGGGCGACAGCCGCATCGCCATGGGCTGGACCGGCGAAGGCGCGACCGCTGAGGGCGACTTTCACGCCGCACTGACCTTCGCCACGGTTTACAACGCGCCGGTCATCCTCGCGATAGTCAACAACCAGTGGGCGATCTCGAGCTTTTCCGGGATAGCCGGAGGCGAGAAAGCGACCTTCGCTCAGCGCGCGAAGGGCTATGGCATCGCCGGCCTGCGCGTAGACGGCAATGACGCGCTGGCCGTCTACGCCGCAGTGAACTGGGCGGCCGAGCGCGCGCGCTCGAACAACGGCCCGACCCTGGTCGAGTTCTTCACCTACCGCGCAGAAGGTCATTCCACCTCAGACGATCCATCCGGATATCGGCCGAGCAATGAAGCCAAGGCCTGGCCGCTCGGCGACCCGATCGAGCGGCTGAGGGCACATCTGGTTGCGCTCGGCGAGTGGGACGAAGAGCGGCACGCGACTCTGCAGGAGGAGACGTCGGCCGAGGTGCGCGGTGCCCAACGAGAAGCGGAAAAGAAGGGCACGCTCCATTCCGCCAGCATCGACTTCCCGCAGGACGTGCGGACGATGTTCAACGACGTCTATGAAGAGATGCCCTGGCATTTGAAGGAGCAGCAGCAGGAAATGGTCGACGAGCTGGAGGCGAAACGCCGATGGCCGTCATGAACATGATCCAGGCGCTCAACAGCGCCCATGACGTGATGATGGAGCGCGACGAAAATGTCGTCGTGATGGGCGAGGACGTCGGCTATTTCGGCGGCGTCTTCCGGGTGACCGAAGGACTGCAGAAGAAGTATGGCACAAGCCGCGTGTTCGACACCCCGATCGCCGAGAACGGCATCGTCGCTACCGCCATCGGCATGGCGGCGTATGGCTTGCGGCCGGTCGCCGAGATCCAGTTCGCCGATTACATCTATCCTGCCTACGACCAGATCGTCTCCGAAGCCGCGCGCCTGCGCTACCGCACGGCCGGTGAATGGCACGTGCCCATGGTCATCCGCTCGCCGTACGGCGGCGGCATCTTCGGCGGCCAAACGCACAGCCAGTCGACCGAGGCGCTGTTCGCGCATGTCGCGGGTGTGAAGACCGTCATCCCCTCAACGCCCTACGACGCCAAGGGCCTGCTGATTGCGGCGATCGAGGACAATGACCCGGTTCTCTTCTTCGAGCCCAAGCGCATCTACAACGGGCCCTTCGACGGTTTCTTTGACCGGCCGCTAACCCCTTGGGCGAAACACCCCGCGGCAGAGGTGCCCGAAGCCTATTACAAGATCCCGATCGGCCAGGCCGCGGTCGTGCGCGAAGGCGAAGAGGTCACCATTCTCGCCTACGGGACGATGGTGCATGTCACTCTGGCGACGGTCCGCGAACTCGGCATCGATGCCGAGGTAATCGACTTGCGCACCATCGTTCCGCTCGACGTCGAAACGATCGAACGGTCGGTGCAAAAGACGGGTCGCTGCGTCGTCGTTCATGAGGCCACACGCACGAACGGCTTCGGCGCCGAATTAAGCGCACTGGTGCAGGAGCGCTGCTTCTTTCACCTCGAAGCGCCCGTGCAGCGCGCGACCGGCTTCGACACACCTTATCCCCATTCGCTCGAATGGGCCTATTTCCCTGGCCCCGTAAGGATCGGCACGGCGATCAAGAAGGCTATGGAGGCCTGACCCACATGGCGCGTTTCGAATACAGGCTCCCGGACATCGGTGAAGGCATTGCCGAAGCAGAGATCGTCGCCTGGCATGTGAAGGTCGGCGATACGATCGCCGAGGACCAGCAGATCGCCGACATGATGACCGACAAGGCGACCGTGGAAATGGAAAGCCCCGTCGCGGGCAAGGTGCTCGAGCTTGCCGGTGAGGTCGGCGATCAGATTCCGATCGGATCGGTGCTTGCGGTGATCGAGACGGAAGGCGCCGACCGCGCCGCGGAGCCGGTCGATGACAGTAAGGACGAGCGTCCGCTCGCCGACGGTGCGGTCGAAGCGACACCGGAGCAGGCGCAGGAAATCCCAATCGTCGCGACCGACGTGAAAGCGGAGAAATCGAAGGGGGCGCCGGCGCCGCGCGTCGAACCAGAAGTCGCCGAGAAAGAACCGGGGAAGGGCCAAGTCCTCGCCTCTCCCGCCGTGCGAGCGCGGGCCCGTGATCTCGGCATCGATCTAGCGCAGGTGAAGACCACCTCCGACCGGATCCGGCACTCCGACCTCGATGCCTATCTGCTTTACAATGGCGGCAACGTCTCGGCCCGTGGGTCGGCCGCTCCGCGCAAAGACGAGGCGATCAAGGTGGTCGGCCTCCGCCGCAAGATTGCGGAGAATATGCAGGAGGCGAAACGCCGAATCCCGCATTTCACGCTGGTCGAAGAGTTCGACGTCACCGCGCTCGAGGAAACGCGCGCGATGATGAACCGCGACCGCGGACCGAATCCGAAGCTCACGCTCCTGCCCTTCCTGATCACCGCGATGAGCAAGGCGCTCGCCGAATGGCCGATGCTCAACGCGACTTACGATGACGATGCTAATGTCATCACTCGCCATGGCGGGGTGCACATGGGCGTCGCGACGCAGACCTCGAACGGCCTTACGGTCCCGGTGATCCGCAACGCCCAGGGCCTCAGCGTCTGGCAGCTGGCGACCGAGATCCTGCGCCTGTCCGAAGCCGCCCGCACAGGTAAGGCGGGGCGTGACGAGCTGATGGGCTCGACCATCACCATCTCCAGCCTCGGTCCGATGGGCGGCGTCACGTCGACGCCCGTGATCAACCGACCCGAAGTCGCGATCCTCGCCGTGAACAAGGTGGAGGAGAAGCTGGTGCCCATCGACGGCGAGATCGAGATCCGCAAGCGCATGAATCTGTCGCTCAGCTGCGACCACCGCGTCGTCGACGGCTGGGATGCAGCGAGCTTCATGCAGGCCCTCAAGGGCTATATTGAAAATCCGCTGCGGCTGCTCTCGGCCTGACTCACCAGGTCAGGAACAACGACCCGACCACGACATGCCGGTCGTGAGCAGTCGCGTCGGCATTGCTGCCGACATAAGCGAGGCCGATTCTGACCGGCTTGAGCTTCAGATCGGCGCCCACGGTCCAGTCCAATTTCCCTCCGTGCTCGACCTCGTCGAACCAGCCGCGCTCATACCCGGCGGACGCGTTGAGGGTTAGCGGCAGTTTGGCAACCTCATAGCTGCCCTTTGCGAACGCATAGCCGTTGCGATGCCTGCGCCCGTTGCCATCACGCGTCGCGCGCTGACCCGGAACGAAGCTGTACCCCAGACTTGCTTCGGCCCCTCCGCGCGTCATGGTCGCGAGTGCGGTCGTTTCGAAATAATTGTCCGAGCCTTGTGACGGGTAGGAATAGTAAGTGCTCGAAACGTCGAGGCTGAAGCCTTTCGACAGATCCTTGGAATAGCCGCCGGTGAAATCCACCTCGGTCTGCGTCCCATGGCCGAGTGTCGAACCCCAAGCGGTCGCGTACAGGCCGGAATCATGCTCGAGCGTGACCGACGCCTGCAGCGCCGGGTTGCGGTTGGAGAGCGAGACTCCGCGATAGCGATAATCGCTGACCACGCCTGCTTCTCCGGACAGATCCGCCGCTGCAGCGGACGCAGTCCACAGCAAGGCAGCCGCTGCAGCGGCAAGAATGCGCGCCCCAGTCATGCTGCAGCCGACGAAAACGGGCGGCTGCCGAGCAGCGGCGCGATCTCGCCTGCGGGTACTGCCCGCGAGAAATAATGCCCCTGCATCTCATTGCAGCCTGCGATATGCAGGAATGCGCGCTGGTCGGCGGTTTCAACGCCTTCCGCCGACACGATCAGGCCCATTGCCCGTCCAAGCGCGAGGACGGCGGTCACGATTGCAGCGGAGTCCGCAGCCTCCCCCAAATGTTGGACGAAGCTGCCGTCGATCTTGATCTTGTCGACTTCGAACTTGCGCAAGTAGCTAAGTGAGGAATAGCCGGTGCCGAAATCGTCGAGCACGATCTTGAAGCCGGCAGTGCGGAGCTTGGCGAGGATCGCGCGCACGGAATCGTCATCGTCGAGCAGCACCCGCTCCGTTACCTCGAGCTGGATCGCCTTCGGGTCCGCACGGGTTTCGCTGACGATGCGCATCAGGACGTCGTAGAAGTCGGGCGCGTGAAACTGGACCGGCGACAAGTTCACCGCGACGAATAGCCCTGGCCAGCCCCGGGCGGCGAGGCACGCCTGGCGCAACACCCACTCGCCGAGCGGCACGATGAGCCCGGTCTCCTCGGCAACCGAAACGAACTGATCCGGCGAAATAAGACCCCGCCGCGGATGCTCCCAGCGAAGGAGCGCTTCGAGCCCAACGACCTTGCCGTTGCTCGCGACGAGCGGTTGATAATGTAAGCACAGACCCTTCGTCGTCGCGACCGCGTCGCGCAGCTCCTCCTCGATCGTGCCGCGCAGTTTGACGCTCTCGTCCATCTCCGGGCTGAACAGGCGATAGGTGTTTCGCCCGCCATCCTTGGCGCGATACAAGGCGATGTCGGCCTTGCGGACCAGGTCGAGCGGATCGCCGCCGGAGCCGTGCGACATGGCGATCCCGATGCTGACGCCGACGTGAGCCTGTGCCTCCAAGATGTCGAACGGGCGGCGAATGTCCTCGAGGATACGCTCGGCCAGTTGACCGACGATCGGCAGAGACGCGCCTTCGACTAGGATGGCGAACTCGTCTCCGCCGAAGCGGGCGATCGTGTCACTGTCGCGGGTGAGTGCGGACAGGCGCTTGCCGAATTCCTGGATCAGAGCGTCACCTGCCTGGTGCCCCAGCGTGTCATTGACATTCTTGAAGCGATCCAGGTCGAGCAAAAGCACGGCGGCGTGCGTATTGCGCCGACTGAGGGCCAATGAGAGATGATCCTCGAAAAGAGCGCGGTTGGCGAGGCCGGTTAGCCCGTCGTGAAATGCCAGATGCTGCGCCTGCGCACGGCTTGCTTCGAGTTCCATCCGACTGCGCCTGACTCGCACGAGCAGGAGGCTGATCAGAACGCCGACGACGAGGAGAGTCGCCAGGAGAACCGGCAGCATTTGGCTTTCGACCTGTTGCCCGGGCTTGAAAGCATTCCATGTGACGTAACCGACGACTTGGCCCCTCGAAGTCCGGATCGCGACGGATGCGGCCTGCGGTTCAGTCCGGCTGAACCGCGGTTCGTCGACGACGTAGAGCTTTGCAATCCGCTCTAAAAAACTCCCGTCCAAATACCGTATCGCGACGTGCAAATATTCCGAGCGGGGAGCCTGTGGGATATTGCCCGTCTCGGAGACGATCGGCTTGACGCTGACCAACGCAGGCCGTCCTCCGACGACCGCCACTTCCGAAGCGCCGACCGTCTTGCCTACGGAACCATCGGGAAGCAGGCGACCACGCAACAATCGTTCGCGAAGCTGAGCTGCGAGGTTGAGCGCCGGGACCGCGACCCGCCGGAAGGACGCAGGAGCTGCCCTTCGGCCGTTCTGCATCGCATACGTGGGGGCATCGCGCTCATCGAGGAGATAAGCTTCGTCGATTTGATAATAGGTGTGGAACCAGACGCCGAGATTGTTGTCGAGCCATTCGAGGTCGAGCGGCCGCTCGCGCGTCCGGGTCACAGCATCGTCCCAGTAGGTCGAAGCCTCCTGATCGACGGTGACTGCCTTCAGGGACTGCTCGATCGCGACATTGATGCGCTGGGTCTGGCGGCTGAGCGCAAGCGCGTCAGTTCTCCTCGTTGAAATATCCAGCACGCTGCCGACGATTGCCGCGAGCACGATCAGAATCGCTGCGGTCGGCAGCGCGACCGCGCGAAGCAAGGCGCGACCGCCTTCGGATTTAATCGTCTGACCGCCTGTAGACACGGCGGAGTGTTTAGGTGCGCCCGGTTATCGCCGACTTAAGCAGCGGCGAGAATTTCATCCATTTTGAAACGAACTTTACCCGCCACGTAGGCGTCGAATCTGCTCAACGAGTGCCTTCTCGTCACAGAAAAGTGCGCAGAGCCTCCGCGAGCTTCTGAAACGAACCCCGGCGCTGCTGGGGAGGGCAGCCATTTGCGCCGGGGCTTGAGAGCCGGCGGGGGATGCGCCGCCGAAGCAATTCAGGCCGCGAGACGAACGGTTTCGCCGATCGCCTGGCTGATCGCGTTCTCGCGATGCTCGGCGCTGACGCCGAGACCCTCGGCGACGACGAACTCGGGTTCGATGCCGATGAAGTTGAAGACTCCGCGGAGGTAGGTCTCGAGATGTTCAAGCGCCGCGGCGGGAGAGCCTTCGCTGTAGATCCCGCCGCGCGCCAGCGCGATGATCACGCGCTTGCCCGTGGCGAGGCCCTCCGGGCCGTTGGGGCCATATTTGAAAGTCTTGCCTGCGACGACGATGCGGTCGATCCAGGCCTTGAGCTGAGTCGGCACCGTGAAATTGTACATCGGCGCGCCGATCACGATGACGTCAGCCTGGAGGAACTCGTCGAGCACTTCGGGGTCCTGACCGCGCTCCGTCAGGTGTGGCAGCGGATCGGCTGCGAGATCGCGATAGACGACGGCTTCGCCCCAATTGCCGGCTTTCACCTGTTCTATGATCGAACTCGTGATCACCCGGCTCGCGCTGGCTTCGCCGTTAATGCTGCTGTCGATATGCAGGATGGTCACTATTGCCTCCTTGGTATAGATTTGTTACCGAGGCACCCTAGATAACCACCGACAAAACGCTCGCAAGAACGCACTTTTTTGTGGTGGACGAACAAATTTGTGGGACAGGAACACCCGCGTGGCGCGGGAACAGGAAGGTAACCGATGAAGGATCCGACCAATCCCGTATGCCGGGTGATCAGCACGTTGCTTTCGCGGATCGGCGACAAGTGGACGGTGCTGGTGGTCACCACGCTCGCCAACGGCAGCAAGCGCTTCAATGAGCTGCGGCGCGAAATCCCCACGGTGTCGCAGCGGATGCTGACGCTGACGCTGCGCAATCTCGAACGCGACGGATTGGTCAGCCGGACCGTAACGCCGTCAATCCCGCCGCGCGTCGACTATGAGCTGACCGACCTCGGGCGCTCACTTGTGCCCGCTCTGCATGGGCTCGAACTGTGGGCGCTCGAACACGTGGAAGACATTCACGCGGCGCACGCGCGTTTCGATTCCGATCAGGATGCGAAGGCCGAAGCGGCTTAGCTTTCGTTCCCGGACCCGCTAGTGCGGCTCCATGCTCAAGCCAGTCGCGACCGACATCGACGCGCTCAAAATCCTCGAAGAGCGGCTGCGCTGGTTGTCGGCCTGGACGATCCACCACGCCAACCACATCCGCGAGAACAAAGACGGCCTGAAGGTCGGCGGCCACCAGGCGAGCTGCGCGTCGATGACCGCGATCATGGCCGCGCTATATTTCCACGCGCTCCGGCCCAATGACCGCGTGGCGGTGAAGCCGCACGCCGGGCCGGTCCTGCACGCAATCCATTATCTTCTCGGCAGCCAGTCGCGCGAGGCGCTGGAGAATTTCCGCGGCTTTGGCGGCGCGCAATCCTATCCGAGCCGGACCAAGGACAGGATTCCGGTCGATTTCTCGACCGGGTCGGTCGGCCTTGGAGTCGCGATCACGCTCTTCGCCAGCCTTATCCAGGATTATCTCGCCGCACACGGCTGGCTCGAGGAAAAGGATAGCGGCCGCTTCGTCGCACTGATCGGCGATGCCGAGCTCGACGAAGGCAATATCTACGAGGCGATCATCGAGGGTGCGAAGCACGACGTCCGCAACCTCTGGTGGATCGTCGACTACAACCGCCAGAGCCTCGACGCGACGACCGCCGACCGGATGTTCGGCCGCTTCGACGAGATTTTCGCAAGCTGCGGCTGGCGGGTCGAGACGCTGAAATATGGCAAGCTGCTCGAAGCTGCGTTCCAAGAGAAGGGTGGCGAAGCGCTCCGCCGCTGGATCGATCAGGCCAGCAACGCCGATTATGCGGCGCTGACCTACCTCGGCGGCAAGGCCTGGCGCGAACGGCTCCTCGCCGAAGCGCCGGAGACCCGGTCGATCGCCGACCGCCGCGACGACGCCGAGCTGCAGCGGCTGATGACCAATCTTGCCGGCCACGACCTCGAAACCATGATCGAGGCGTTCGACCGCTGCGACGACGACCTGCCGAGCTTCTTCATCGCCTACACGATCAAGGGCTTTGGCCTGCCCTTCGCCGGCCACAAGGACAATCACGCTGGCCTCATGAATCCCACCCAGCTCGCCGCCCTGCGCCAGAGCATGGGCGTGCGCGAAGGGCATGAGTGGGAACCGCTGGAAAGCATCGGCAACAACGCGCGGCCGGGCGTAGAAGCGGTGCTCGAGCGCACGCGCATCGCCCGGGAGAAACCCAACCGCAGCTTCGGAAGCATTAGCGTTCCCGCAATCGCAGCGCCGGCTGGCGAAGAGCAATCGACCCAGGCCGCGTTCGGTCGGATCCTGCTCGATCTCGCGAAAGCCGGCGGCGAGCTTGCTGACAGGATCGTCACTACCTCGCCAGACGTGACCGTCTCGACCAATCTCGGCGCCTGGGTGAACCAGCGCGGCCTCTTCCGCCGAGGCGAGTTGCATGACGTGTTCGCAGAAGCAAAAATTGCGTCAGCGCAAAAATGGAGCGGCGGCAACAAAGGTCAACATATCGAGCTTGGGATCGCCGAGAGCAACTTATTCCTGATGCTCGCCGCAGCGGGGCTATCCGGCGACCTATTCGGGACCCGGCTCTTCCCCATCGGCACGCTCTACGATCCGTTCATCGCCCGCGGCCTCGATAGCCTCAACTACGCCTGCTACCAGGACGCGCGCTTTCTGCTCGTCGCCACGCCGAGTGGTCTGACCCTCGGCCCAGAAGGCGGCGCGCACCAGTCCATCAACCCGCCGCTGATCGCGCTCGGCCAGCCAGGTCTGCGCCATTACGAGCCAGCCTTCGCCGACGAGCTCGCCGCGATGATGGAAGAGGCCTTTCGCCTGATCGATGATCCAAAGGGCGAGAGCAGCTATCTGCGTCTGTCGACTCGCAATATTCGCCAGGTTGAGCGGATGGAGGGCAGCTGGCGCGACGGCGCGCTCAAGGGTGGGTACTGGCTGCGCGAGCCTGATCCCGATGCGGAGGCGGCGATCGTCGCGATGGGCGCGGCGATGCCAGAGGCGCTCGCCGCTTGGAACGAGCTGAAGGACGACGTTTCTGGTCTCGGCCTGCTCGCGGTCACGTCGCCCGATCTCCTTCACCGCGGGTGGACGGCGGGGCAAGCGTCGCGCTGGGGCGGAGAGCGCAAGCCCAGCCACGTTGAGCAGCTCCTCTCCCGCCTTTCCCCGACCGCCGGCCTCGTTACTCTCGCCGACGCCGCACCCGCTTCGCTTTCGTGGCTCGGCGGAGTGCTCGGTCAGCGGGTCGCGCCTCTGGGCGTCGAGAAGTTCGGGCAGACCGGCAGCCTCGCCGACCTCTACGCCGCCTATCGCCTCGACGGCGACGCGATCACCGAAGCGGTTGCCGAGCTACTCTTGCCTCAATAGGGAGCAGGCATGGCCGGGCGGTATTTCGACGAGTGGAAGGTCGGCGACCGCGTGTCGCATTCGACCACGCGCACCGTTACCGAAACCGACAACCTGCTCATCTCGACGCTGACCCATAACCCGCAGCCGATGCACCTAGACAAGGAAGCCGCGGCGCAATCCGAGTTCGGACAGCCGATAGTCAATTCGGTCTTCACTTTCGGGCTGATGATCGGAGTCAGCGTCAGCGACACCACCTTGGGGACGCTCGTCGCCAACCTCGGGTACGACAAAGTCGTCTTCCCCAACCCGGTCTTCATCGGCGACACACTGCGCAGCGAAAGCGAATGCATCGCGCTGCGGACAAGCAAGTCGCGGCCGAACGCCGGAATCGTCACCTGGACGCATCGCAGCTTCAACCAGCGCGATGAGCTGGTATGCGAGTGCATGCGCACCGCGCTGCTGCTCAAGAAACAGCAATGAGCGAGCCCCGCTCCTGGCTGTTCGTCCCCGCCGACAGTGAGAAAAAGATCGCAAAGGCGCTCGACAGCGAGGCCGACGCGATCATCTTTGACCTCGAGGACAGCGTCGCTCCGGCGCAGAAAACCGTAGCCCGCGACATCCTCAAACAACTGCCGAGGCAGTCAAACGGGCCGGAATGGTGGGTGCGCATCAATCCGCTCGGGTCGGAGTTCCACAAGGACGATTTGACACTGATCGGCAGCGCCTATGTGCATGGCATCGTGCTCCCGAAAGCCGAGAGCGGCGCCGACGTCATTCAGCTCGCCCACCGCACCGGCAACATCCCCATCCACGCGATCGTCACCGAAACCGCCGCGAGCCTGTTCGGGCTGCTGTCCTATCGCGCACCAGACTCACCGCTCGTGGCGATGAGCTGGGGGGCAGAGGATCTCTCCGCGGCGCTCGGCGCGTCGACCAAGCACGACGCGAATGGCGAACTGAGCTTCACCTACAAGCTCGCGCGGTCACTGTGTCTCGCTGGAGCCGTCGCCGCGGGGGCACAACCGGTGGACGGCGTGTTCGCCGACTTCAAGGACGACGAAGGCCTCCGCGCTGAAGCGGAAGGCGCCCGGCGCGAGGGCTTCACTGGCAAGCTCGCCATCCACCCGGCGCAGGTCCGGATCATCAATGCCGCCTTCACGCCATCAGAGGACGATGTCCGCCACGCCGAAGAGATTGTCGCCGCCTTTGAGGCACATCCCGACGCAGGCGTGCTGTCGGTCGGCGGCAAAATGGTCGATCGCCCGCATCTCACACAGGCTAGGCGTGTTCTGGAACGAGCAGCAAGGGAGTAGTTGATGGTCGAAGCGGTGCATCCAGTTCCGGAAGGATTCGACGCCCGCATCGGACCGCGCGAGCTCGCCGAACTCAACGATCATGCCAACTCCGATCCGGACCGTTTCTGGCTCGATCAGGCGAAGCGGCTGACATGGAACAAGTTCCCGACGAAAGCGGGCGACTGGTCGTTCCATGAGGACGATTTTCACATCCGCTGGTACGAAGACGGCGAACTCAACCTGTCGGTCAATTGCCTCGACCGGCACCTCGCCAAGCATGGCGACCGCACAGCGATCATTTTCGAGGCCGACGAGCCCGGCCACGGCCACAGCCTCACCTATCGGGAGCTCTATGAAGAGACCTGCCGCTTCGCGAACCTCTTGAAGCAGCGCGGAATCAAGCGCGGCGATCGCGTCATGATCTACATGCCGATGATCCCCGAAGCCGCGGCGGCGATGCTCGCCTGCGCGCGGATCGGCGCGATTCACTCGGTCGTGTTCGGTGGCTTCTCGCCCGAAAGCCTCGCCGGCCGTATCGCCGACTGCGACGCATGCGCGGTTATCACTGCCGACGAGGGCGTTCGCGGCGGCAAGAAGATCCCGCTCAAACGCAACGTCGATACTGCCCTTCAGGCGCGCGACGTTCCTACCGTAATCGTGGTTGCCCGCACCGGTGCGGACGTGCCGATGAAGGACCGCCGCGACATTCGTTATTCGGACGTGCGCGAAAGCCTCGAGACCGAATGCGAGCCCGAGATCATGAAGGCGGAAGATCCGCTGTTCATCCTCTACACCTCAGGCTCGACCGGCCAGCCCAAGGGCGTCGTGCATACGACCGGCGGCTACGCCGTCTGGGCGGCGACCACGTTCGATTGGGTGTTCGACTATCGCGAAGATGACATCTTCTGGTGCACGGCCGACATCGGCTGGATCACCGGGCACAGCTACGTCGTCTATGGCCCGCTCGCGATGCGTGCGACCAGCGTGATCTTCGACGGCGTTCCCAATTATCCCGACTTCAGCCGGTTCTGGGAAACAGTCGACCGTCTCGGCGTGACCATCTTCTATACCGCACCGACAGCGATCCGCGCGCTGATGCGCGAGGGTGACGAGCCGGTGAAGCGCCATAGCCGCTCC
>Ga0207690_10001788_pt1 | contig 13210 bp, 11 predicted proteins | sample KBSC23metaG_FD_184315 | JGI IMG/M metagenome (GOLD analysis project Ga0207690, IMG submission 184315) | Corn rhizosphere microbial communities from Kellogg Biological Station, Michigan, USA - KBS C2-3 metaG (SPAdes) (version 2) | ecosystem: Host-associated > Plants > Roots > Rhizosphere > Soil ...
GAGCACAGAGTCCCCGCCCGGGAGGCCTTCGCCCCTGCCCTTCGGGAATCGAGCCCGCCTGGCGTGCAGAGCGTCTTTCGCTAGATGATCGAGCTGACCCCTGAGCGACCCGGACCTCAATCCGTCAGACATAAGTGCTCCTCTCGTGGGCCGGTGTAGCGAGCAATCGTGCGGCTCGACTACGGACCCTTCTCGGATCGGTGGTCGCGCGAAAGCGATCTGACCCTCACATCCAGGATAGCTCGCAGCCCCAAGTAGCCGGTCCGCGCGGCGAAGGGACCCACGACGGCGCCGATTCCTGAGGCTTCCTCCAGATCAGGAGCATTATCGCCGATCGCCGTCGGGGCGCCCAGCTGCCGGTGCTACCCTCGGTGTCCGGGCAGGTCAAGATTTTCCAACTGGCACCCGGCTATCTAGGAGCTGTAACCGATGTCCTTGCTCCCTCGCGGTTTGCGCTCTCTGTGGAGAACGGGCGAGCACGATGCTTCCGACGCCGATCAGACGCTCTCGGAAGCCGACCAGACCAGCTCCGATTCCGACCAGAGTCTCTCTGATCGCGACCAGGCGGCGGCGCAGGCCGACCAGCAGGTCTCGGACCGGGAACAGGCCTTAGCCGATCGCCAGTTCGATGCCACCGATGCCTCGGTGCGGCCCAGCAGGTTGCCCGAGTATGAAAAGGCCCACGCCGAGCGCGATGAAGGGACGATGTCGCGAGCGGCAACCGCGGCTGTTCGATCCATGATCTCGGCCGAGCGCGATGCCCAAGCCGAGCAGCGCGACAAGCACGCACGCGACCGCGATCTGATCGCCGAGGACCGCGACCAGGTGGCCGACCTTGCCGACCAGGAAGCGGATGCCCTTGCCCGCGAGATCGGCGAAGCCGACACACCCGCCAAGCTGGCCCTCGAGGCCGCCGCTTCCGCACGCAGCCTCGCGGCGAGCGCCCGGAGCAAAGCGGCGTCCGATCGCGAGCGGGCGGCGTCCGATCGCGAGGCGGCGGCGCGCGATCGCGAGTTCCTCCGTGGCGAGATGGAGCGGTCCCAGATGGACGAGCTGACCGGGGCCTACAGGAGGGGCATGGGAGAAATCCTCCTCCGCCATGAGCTGGCACGCGCCAAACGCCTGGGCGCAACGCTGACCCTCGCCTTCGTCGACGCCGACCGGCTGAAGGAGATAAACACCCGTTCAGGTCATGCAGCCGGGGACGCCCTGCTTCGCCAGATCTACAACACTCTCCAGGCAAGACTCCGCCCCTACGATCCGATCGTCCGCTGGGGTGGCGACGAGTTCGTCTGCACCATCTCCGGCGTGATCCCCGCAGAGGCCCGAATTCGACTCGAACAGGCGGCAATCGACCTCGGCGCCCTCGATCCCCAGGTCTCCATCACCTTCGGCGTGGCGGCAATGGAGCCCGACGACACCCTCGCGGCCCTGGTCGGCCGTGCAGACACGGCCCAGCGCAAGGCGAAGGAAGAAAAGCACGACTGACCAGCCCGCTACGCCTCAGGCCCGGACCAGGAAGTGGACCGCGTCGGCGAGCGCCTCGCGCTCAGGGCGCTGCGCGCAAAGCTCGACCAGCGAGTCCACAAGGACCGCATAGCCCGCAGGGGTCCGCGAGAAGCGCGAAGAGAGCGCGATCACGATTCCGGCATGCTGGCGGCCGGCGGCGCCCCACTCGCCGTAGAGGCGCATGAAGTCGGCGACGTTCTCGCTGACGAGCGCCCGTCCCTCGCGAGCAGCGACCACCAACAGCTCTTCGTCGGCGAGCCCGCGCAACGGGCCGCGCTCGTCGACTCCCTCGGCGTCCGCGCCCCGCTCGCGCAGCGCTCGCGCCAGGCGGCCAGGGTACATCTCGTCCAGCAGCAGCTTCACACGTCGAGCTGGGGTGGCTCAGTCGCCGGCGAGTGACTCGTAGTGGGCGGTTTCGCGCTCGTGCAACTCGATCCTGGCCTCGATCTCCTCCGGGAACTCGGCCGCGTAGCGCAGCGCCACCGCAACCCGGTCGGGGGTAAGCGCGAGCTGCTCGGCGAGACGCTCGGCAACCTGCTTCCCGCCCCCGAGCTGACGTGCCGCCCAGCAGAGCTCCCAGATGTCGGGGCCGCCCGCGAGGGCGGCGCGGCGCCCCGCCGGCCCAGAGCGGAAGACGACCCCCGGGTGGGTCTCGGCGCGGTCTCCCTCCTCGGCATAGCGGCGCAAAGCATCGGACAGTCGCTCGCCGCGCGCCTCGGCACGCGCCCGGATGCGCGCCGCCGTCTCGCGATTCATCCGCACCGATACGTTGGCCGTCTCCGCCATCTGTTGACAACGTAGCACAACGTCCGCAGACCACCCGCCGACCGGCTCAAGTTCAGCAAGATCGCTCGTGGTTCTTGCTGTTTGGCTCAGAGCGAGAGGATCCATGGTCACCGTGCATCTCGAGCCCGCAAGAACTGGGCGATTAAACGGCCCGACTCCGTCTCTGAATCCAGGTTGAGATTCTCATCAATGCCACCCAATGCATTCCCTGCCCACTCACGAAGCGCCTCATCAGTGAGATCCTCAGATGGTGGCTCCACCAGATCCGCGAGGAGATGGGCAATAACTCGAGGGCGCGCTCCCGCTCTAAGCAAAGCGAGGGCGATCGGATTAGAAGCACCAAAGCGAAGAACTATGGGAAGTCGCTCAAGTTCTTGGCGAGACGTTTCGCTGGGTGCATCGAGGGCCTGTTCCTCGATTCCCACGTCAAGGGCTGCCGCAAGGAGTCCAGCTGCGCGAGTCAGACTGAACCCTATGCCAGTATCGACCAGACGGATCGTCCTCGGAATGGGACTGCGCTCGGTCCGACCTACGTCCTCAATAGGACCGCTTCCATGGGCGGCGCCGCCGACGACGTTTAAGGGCTCGCCGTTGATCCAGAGCCTAAGAGTTTCCGCCAAGACGGCACGGGCAGCTGCGCTTTTGTTCACATCATCAGCAAAGAGATCAACGAGACGAGTTGACTTGAAAACTTCCTTGTCAAGGAGCAAACCAAGCTCCCCCTGGGGAATCTCTCCGATGCCGGAGATCAGCAGGTCGAGCCAATCATCAACACTCTCCGGCATCGTCTCACGCATGGCTTCAGGCAGAAAGGCGCAGAAGCGGCCAGCTAGAGGCACAGCCACACCTGATCGCCGCGCTGCCTCGGCTGCCCACTCAGGTCCGTTCGTTAACTCCAATGACTCGCGACTTAGTGCCTCGATCGCCCCAGAAAGATCCGCGACATGATCGAGCAAACCGAGCTGCTGCGCTCCCCACGAGCGGCTGAGGATTTGCGAGGGCAAGTCCTCCTCTCCATTTTGGGCGAGATAGGACACAACCACGTGGTCGGTCGGATAGAGAGTGTCGGTGTCGACTCTCTCCTCATCCAGTCGACTAAGAAGAGGACGAAGTGCGCTAGTCACCGCAGTCGAAGCATCCTCCTCTCTAAGGAATTCGGCGCGCGGAAGAACGACCTCCGCCACCGTCTCCTCGTCCAAGATCGGCAGTTTGTTCGGTACGACCAAAGCGATTGAACGCATCGCGACCTTAGCGCGACCGGCGCGGCCAATCGCATTCAGGAGTTGGCTACGTTGCTGACTGAGTTCCTCGTCAGCGCTCTGGTCTGGCGAATAGCCAATCTTCGTCCCACCAACAATTACGGCCGTCGCCGGCAGGTTAAGTCCTTGGGCAAGGGTGCCGGTGGCAAACAACACCACACATCCTCCGTCGACAAAAGCAAGCTCGCTAGCTCTCCGCTCCTCAGCTAAGAGGGCACTGGTATGCACACCTGCCCCCTTTCTGAGTGCCTCACCAAGTAGGGATGGGACGCCAAGCTCTGCGGAGGCGAGTCCGAGAAGAGATTCGACGGTCTCGTCCAACTCGATGTCACCGAACCCATCTATCGAAAGAGCGGCACGGAAACTGTGATGTTTTGAGCTAGGTTGAAAGGCCATCGTTTTTTGCCCCCGTTCGCCAAGCAATTGAGCTAGAGCTTCCACCGTTGGCCTTACTTTTGCCGAGTCTTCATCGATGAAAATTCTGTCGCCATTCCCCCGCGATACCCGCATCGGCGTCGCTGCACCGATGCGGTGCAGCGAGTAATCCTCGGGCTCATCCGTTGACCAAGGACCACGGAGTCCCGCTAGCACCGCAAGGCGTCCCTCGAACTTCTCATGTTTGCGGTGGGGTGGCATTGCCGCTAGCCGATCAATCGGCTCTCTCGCCGCTGCGATGGTGGCGCTGCCGTCAATGCCAACCACCGCCCTCAGAGTCCTGGTCGGCCTCCAGGGCTCCTTAACCACTACTGCGTTGCGCTGCTGTACATCAGCAAGCCATGAGGCAAGGCTCTCGGGATTTTCAATCAGGGCAGACATGAACAGCAAGTTCACCTGCGCGGCTCGGACTAGCACCTCAGCAAGCACCAGCTCACTGAGAACACCGCGGCCACCTTTCTCAGCGAGGCTGTGCGCCTCGTCAAGGACTACGAGCGCGAGGTTGCTGAACACCTCGGCGGATTGACGTAGCGCCAGCGAACACTTCTCTGGCGTCATCACCAAAACTTCGCCGGTGCCTATGTCATCGAGGGCCTCCCCTGCGAGCGTCGTGTACTCGACACCACCTAGAAATTCACGCACGCTCACGCCGGGATGGTCTAGGCGCAACTGGCGTCGAATTTGACCGACCAGCGCATTAGTTGGAGCGATGTACAGCACCCACCCCCTCGTGATTGCGTGCTGAATTGCGAGATCGGCGACAGCCGACTTTCCGGCTCCGGTGGGAACTGAAACAACCCCGCTGACCGATGGGCCCGGAAGCGCCACCGCCGCATACTCATTCGCAGCGGGCCACAGGAGCGGTTGAACCGAGCATCTCTCTTTCAGGAATTTGATGAAGGTCTCGGGGGTGCCCTCCGGGGTAGGGACATCGCGAAGCGCGCGCGTCGAAGCCTCCGTCAGGGCGGCCCCAGCCACCCGAGCGAAGTGCTGAGTCGCGGGGTGGGCGCCGATGGGAATGTCATCCTCATCCAGTCTTAGGCTGTCAGCGAGATCGAGTAGCCTGGCGGGGTCGTCCCCATCGGGTATCGCAGGGTCTCGCACCCAGCGCGCGAACCCGCTCACCAAGTCACCAACCTCCATCATCAAGGCGGCCTCGACTCGCTCGTAGAGAAGCAAGTCGACATCATCCGTTCCATCCGGGCGCTCTGGAAGCTCGCCGCCACCAAGGAACGCGAGAACGCTTGACAGGGCGTACTGCTCGCCGGGATTGCGTTCGGAATTGATTTCGACGTCACGGATTGCAACTCTTGCGTTCGCGTCGTAGCCGGCAATCAAATAGAGAAGGGCAACCAGGATTTGCTCAAGATCGGCGGCGCCGTCGAGTCCGCCGTCGAGTTCCTTGGCGATTTCAAGCGACTCAGCAGCCACAAAAGCGGAGGCCTTGCTGACCTGATCATCAACCTCACTTCGAAGCACGGCATCGACTTGGAGGGCCATCGCCAAGCGCCGCAGGTCATGCGCATCAGGGGCATCTGCGCTCGGCGGAGCATCAAGCTCATCCCGCTCGACCACCTCGAGCCATGCGCCAGAAAGCAGCCTGTACACAGTTGCGTCGTCGAGCTCTCCCAGGTCTGGCAATGACCGCAAAAGCTCATTGATTCCTCGGTTGAACATCAGACGACCAACTCATCAACCACGTTGGGCATGGCGGTAGCAACGGCCCCGAAGAACGCTTCGAAATCCGCAATCTGACAGACCAAGACGCGTTTGCGCGCCGCTACCGGGGGCAACACTGCTAGGCGCTCGCGGGAGCTGCTCGCATCAAAAACGGCTTGATGAAAGATCGCCGGTAGATAGCATCGATTCTTGCGCCACAGCGCCTCACCAATCTGGGACTTCATTGGGCTCGGAAGCACCGCTCCGAGCACATCGATTGCATTGCGAATATCGGGACCGTGCAGGCCTTCCTCGACACCGTCAAACATGTCGCAAGCGCTAGTCAGCAGCGCGCTCGCGTTATCCGCCGTCGCTTTGGTCTCACCAAACGTCATCACGGCAACCTCCTCCTCCCCGTAGATAGCGACAGAGTCAAGTCCTTGTCGCTTGGGAAGAGGATGAGGGCGAAGAAGCGCCAAAACCTCACCCTGCAGGAAGTCGGACGTCCTCGTCCGATGGATAACAAATAGCGCGTGGGTAAGAACCTCGGCGATCCAAGCATTCCGCCACGTCTGCTTCCAGTTCTCGATCTGCTCGGCGTTTAGGTTCGCTCCTGGAGCCACAATCCGGTCGACCAGTTTGGCGACCTCAGGTCGCTTCTCGACACCTTGTATGGCGAGTCTGGCTGCGATCGTCGCATCCTGCTCAACCCAGCCAGCCAAGAAGGCAACGGCATAGCGTGCGAGAGCCTCGGGTACCTCGGGCTCGTCCATTCCCGTCACCTCGATGACCGTGTGGGAGTCCGGGCTTGGCTGTTTCTCACAGCAAACGCACTCAGCGATCATGTCGAGTGACTCTTCTATGAGCTCCTTTGGAGGTTTTGCCACCACTTCTCCTTAGACTGCATTGATCAGGAGATGACGAAGGAGCAAATGATCTAATTGGAATCTGGCTCAGTATCCAATAGATCGTCGAGGCTCATTCCGTAACCAGAATCTTCGGTCTCCCCTGGCTCGATGGATATCCACTCTTTCTCAATACGTTCCGGGGCAATGCTCTCGCCTGGTTTCGGGCGACGAATTCGAAGACGAGCTTTAACAGGCTTCCTGAAGAGCCCGTTGTCGAGCGCTACATCCAGAAGTTGGGTTCTCGCTCCAGCGATCACCTTTGGCCCTGCGGCGGGGGGCTTATCTGACCAGTGGAACAGGTGGATGCCAGCAGTTCCTTTATCTGCTCCGGGCTCGGCGATGAGGCGATAGAGGATGCCGTTCACTGGGATATCCCACTCGGTCATCTCAGGCGGCCGCTGGAGGCGAGTGTGCTGGCGTCCCGCGGCGTCCGGCGTCAGTCGTCGTGCGGGCGCATTCCGTGGTTTCCAACTCAGCACCATGCCCTCACTCTGCACGAGCTGAGCTAGCTCGTCGTACCGTACCATCGGCGCTCCGACCGCCAATGCCTTCTCCATGAATTCGTCTGCTTCGGCTTCGACCAGCTCCGCGATCCGCACGGCTGCGCTTTCGGTCGCGCCAAGCGGGAACTCGGTTTGCGGCCCATCTGGTTTCGGGTCGCCGAAGAAAAGGGTCATCGAGTTCCCGGGGGCAATTCCATAGAGCATGGTTTCGGAACCTGCAACCTGATGCACAAGAGCGCCGATCTTGGTCGCAAGCTTCCCAATCACATCTGCCGGGGCAAACGATTTTCCGATCGGACCACTCGCCACGGTTACCGCCAGTGGAGAGTTGGCCGCAAGGTCCCCCACGATGAACTCGATGTCATCGAGTTGGTCCGGGCTCGGCGGCGGTGGCAGATCCTTTGAGGGACCGCCTGACCCTTCGGAACCCTTTTTACCTTCCTCTGGATCATCGGACGGATTAACCATGTTGGGTAAGCGCAATAAATACCAGAATTAGCTCTAAGCCAGTTAATCCAATGGAGAGAAGTGCTGCCGCTGCAGCCTTCCTTACCCGCTTGAGCCGTTCCGCGTTTCCACCTCTCCGACTCTCCGCGAGATTGAGGTAGTGATGCGCCAACTCCCGGTGGGCGTTCTCATCGCCCAGCGAAATGCTGTCCACCATTGCCCGCAGATCAGGGATGGGCAGATCTTTCTCAAGCTGAGTTCGCCAGGCATCCGCTGCCGCGAGCACAGCTGCGACGGTCATCAAGCCGGCTGGCATGGCAGCTGACGATAGCGTCGCGATCCATCCCTTCGAAAGACCAGCGCCGGTTATTGCATTGATGGCCACCGCCTGAACAACTGCGAAGAACGCTCCCGCCGTTGCCGCTTGGTATCGAGCCTTTCGGTCAAGCCGCTCGGCAATCTGGAACTGCTCTCCGACCATTGAACGCGCGGCCTCGATGACCTGCCCCAGGTCTTTGTCCATCTGGGCGACTTGCTCTGCATGGATGTCCTCGGCCATACCTCTAAAGATACGTCGTGCGTTCCACGGCAGCACTGCCAAGAGCGGAGATGACCAGAGCGGCCCAGCTGAAATTGCTGGGCATCGCCGCACATCCCACCATTCCAGCCCCATCAGGCAGAACCTGCCTGATGGGAGCGGAATATGGGTCCCGGTTCAAACCGCTACCGCAAGCCCAACCCGCCCATTTGCAGCGACTTCAAGAGGGGTGGCAGACGGGATTCGAACCCGCGACCGCCGGCACCACAAGCCGGAGCTCTACCAACTGAGCTACTGCCACCGCGCTGGCTCCAAATCTAGCGAGTCCGCGTGAACCCTTGTAGAGCACGGGTTCTCGCGGTCTCGGCGTCTCAGAGCATGCCGAGTTGGCGGCTGGCCCAGCTTTGCGGCGGGGGCTCGCCGCCTGCGGTGCGGCGCTCGAGGTCGAGTAGGGCCTGCTTGCGCTGCAGGCCGCCGCCGTAGCCGGTGAGCGAGCCGTCGGCGCCGATTACGCGGTGGCAGGGGACGACGATCGAGACCAGGTTGCGGCCGTTGGTGGCGCCGACGATCCGCGCCCGCTCCCAGGGCTCGGCCTCGGCCGGGAACAGGGCGGGGTCGATACGCGCGGCCAGCTCGCCGTAGCTGGTCGTCTCCCCGTAGGGGATCTCGAGCAGGCGGCGCCAGACCTCCAGCTCCAGGCTGGTGCCCTGAAGGTCGAGGGGGATGTCGAACTGCCGCCGCTCGCCGGCGAAGTAGGCGTCGAGCTGCTCGGTCACCTCGGGCAGCGGCCGCTTCGTCGCCTCGTCGGGAACCCGCAGGCGACCCGGGAAGTTCAGGTCGGTCAAGCCGCGCTCGCCCATCACCAGCGTCAGCGGGCCGATCGGGCTCTCGTAGATCGTCCAGTGCGACCCGGTCATGGCTGCAGGCGCCGGTGCTGCCAGCCCTCGCCCACCCGCTCGTAGAGCAGCCGCCGGTGCAGGCGGTCGGCGCTGCCATGCCAGAACTCGATCCGCTCCGGGACGAGGCGGTAGCCGAGCCAGCCCTCGGGGCGGACCAGCGGATCGCCGGTCTCGATCAACTCCTGCGCCCTAGCCCTCAGAGCCTCCTCGTCCCCGAGATCCTCGCTCTGGTCGGAGGCGATCGTCGCGGCCTGCGCCACCCGCGTTCGCTCGGCGAAGAGGGCGTCGGACTCCGCCTCGCTCATCGCTTCAACCATGCCCTCGAGCGTGACCTGCTGGGTCGTCTCCCGCCAGTAGAGCGTTCCCGCCGCCCACGGGCGCGCGGCCAGTTGCCGCCCCTTGCGGCTCTCGCGGTCAGAGGTGAAGACGGGGACGGGGTCGACCCCCCGCAGCAGGACGGTGCGGCTGGAGGGCTTGCCGCCCTCGCCGACGGTGGCGAGGGCCAGCGCCCGGGCCTCCTTCACCCCGTGCCGGTCGGCTATCTCGAGCCAGTGTCGGAGTAGCCACAGCGGGTCCGCCGGGGGATCGTCGAACTCCGGCAGCCTGAGCTCGATCTCACCCGAGAGGGTTTCAATCGGCTCCGCTTTCGCGCCGGTCGCTCCGTGCATCCTCCGGCGATCTTAGACCGCGGCGAACTCGCGGTTGGCGCCGCGCTTGGCCGTCAGGCGCGCCGCGAGCGGATGACGACGCGCGCCCCGTGCCGCGGGATCATCGTCACGTTGCGGTGGAGGGCGCGCTCGGGGGCGGGGTCGGCGGCGGTGAGGTCGAGGCGGCGGGCCATTGCTTCGAGGACGACGCGCTGCTCGGCCATTGCCAGGGCGGCGCCGAGGCAGCGGCGGATGCCGCCGCCGAAGGGGAGCCACTCGTAGGTGCCGGGCTTGCGGTCGAGCCAGCGCTCGGGCCGGAAGGCGAAGGGCTCCGGGTAGAGCTCCTCGCGATGGTGGAGGAGGAGGAGGATGCTGATCAGGACGGGGGTATCGGCCGGCACCGCGTAGTCGCCGAGGCGCCAGGGCAGCTTGACGCGGCGGCCGACGATCGGCACCACCGGCCGCGAGCGCATCGTCTCGGTGATCGTCGCCTCGACCGCCTCCTGCGCCCCCGCGCCGGAGCGGACCGCCTCGACCAGGCGCTCGTGGGCGTCCGGGGTGCGGACGAGCCGCTCCCAGGCCCAGGCCAGCGAGTTCGCCGTCGTCTCGTGGCCAGCCAGCACCAGGGTGATCAGCTCGTCGCGGATTTCGGCGTCGGTCAGCGCCTCGCCGTCCTCGCCGCGCGCCTGCAGGAGCAGCGAGAGGATGTCGTGGCGTTCGCCCAGATCCTCCCGCCGCCGCGTCGCGATCACTGCATCCATGCGGCGGTCGATCAGCGCCCGCCCGAGGCGGGTGATGCCGACCGGCTCCTCGCGGCGGATGTTCATCAGCTCGGCGACCTGGGCGATCGGCTTGGTCGAGAGATTGACCAGGCTCTTGATCGTCGAGCGCAGCCGCCCCTCGTTGCTGCGCGGCGCCGGGCTGCCGTCGATCCCGAAGATGCCGGCCATGATCACGTCGAGCGTGATCGCCTGCATGCGCGGGGCCAGCGCGAAGGGCCGGCCAAGCGGCCAGCTGTCGATCTCCCGCTCGGCGGCGGTGGCGATCGCGGCCGTGTAGTGCTCGATCGCCTCGCCGTGGAACGGCGGCAGCAGCAGCTTGCGCTGGCGCATGTGGCGCTCGCCGAGCGAGGTCAGCACCGAGTCCGGCCCGACGATCGGCCGCAGCGGCGACTCGGCCGCCAGCGACGGCGCTTCCTCCGGCTTCGCGGTGAACAGCGAGCGCACGTCCTCGGGGAGGCTGGTGATCACCAGCGGCTGCGGCTCGGGGGTGCGCAGGGCGAAGACGTCGCCCAGCCGCCGCCGGGCCCCGAAGACGAACTCGATCTGGCGCTGGTTGAAGCGGAGCAGCTGGGACAATCCCCCCATCTGCACGAACGGCGGTGCCGGCAGGTCGGCGGCCTCCTGCGGGTCGATGGGGCCACTCTGGAGCGTGGCGGGCGTGGCGGTCTCCACGGCTCCCACGGTAGCCCCTAGGCGACGGCCTCGACCGCCGCGTTGGACCGCGGCGCCGCCCCCGCCATCGGCCCGCGCGAGAAGTCGATCTCGTCGTCGATCGGGCCGTGCTTGAAGAGGCGGATGTCGCGGGCGTAGTTCTGGTGCAGGCGCCAGGGCTGCGACTGGCCCTGCTTGGGCAGCTGATCGAGCGCGCGCAGGACGTAGCCGGACTTGAGGTCGATGAAGGGTTCGCGCGTCAGCGAGGGGTCGGGGTCGCGCGGGGTGGCGACGCGGTAGCCGTGCGCGTCCATGTGGTTGAGCAGGCGGCAGACGTACTGGGACACGAGGTCGCACTTGAGGGTGAAGGAGGCATTGGTGTAGCCGAGGGCGAGCGCCAGGTTGGGAACGCCGCCGAACATCGCGCCCTTGTAGCCGACCAGGTCGGAGAAGCGCTTCCTCTCGCCGTCGACGGAGACCTCGATCCCGCCCAGCACCAGCAGGTTGAGGCCGGTGGCGGTGACGATGATGTCGGCTTCGAGCTCGCGCCCGGAGGTCAGCTTGACTCCCTTCTCGGTGAAGGTCTCGATCGTGTCGGTGACCACCTCGGCGCGGCCCGAGCGCAGCGCCTGGAAGAGATCGCCGCCGGGGACGAGGCAGACACGCTCGTCCCAGGGGTTGTACTTCGGTTCGAAGTCGCGGTCGATGTCGTAGCCCTGCGGCAGCTGGCGCTCCACCCCGCGGCGGATCAGCTTGCGGGCAAAGTGCGGCGCCCGGCGCGAGAGCTGGTAGAAGGCCATCTGGGTGAGGACGTTCTTCCAGCGGACGACCGCGTAGCGGGCCTTGTCGGGCAGCACCCGGCGCAGCGCCTTGGCGATCGGGTCCTGGGCGGGCAGGGTGACGACGTAGCCCGGCGAGCGCTGCAGCATCGTGATCTGCTCGGTCTCGGGCGCCATCGCCGGGATCAGCGTCACCGCGGTGGCGCCGCTGCCGATTACGACGACGCGCTTGCCGCGGTAGTCAAGGTCCTCGGGCCAGTGCTGCGGGTGGACGATCTGTCCCTGGAAGCGCTCGCTGCCCGGGAACTCGGGCGAGAAGCCCTCGTCGTAGCGGTAGTAGCCGGTGCAGCCGTAGAAGAAGTCGCAGGTCAGCTCGACCGTCTCGCCCTCGTGCTCGGCGCGGACGGTCCACAGCGCCTCCTCGCTCGACCACTCCGCGGAGACGACCTTGTGGCCGAAGCGGATCTGGTCCTCGACCCGGTACTCGCGGGCGGTCTCCTTGATGTAGTTGCGGATCTTCTCGCCGGCGGCGATCGAGTCTTCGTCGGTCCAGGGCTTGAACGAGTAGCCGAGCGTGTACATGTCGGAGTCGGAGCGGATGCCGGGATAGCGGAAAAGGTCCCAGGTGCCACCGATCGCCTCCCGCCCCTCGAGGATCGCGTAGCTCTTGCCCGGGCAGTTCTTCTGCAGGTGGACGGCGGCGCCGATGCCGGAGAGGCCGGCGCCGACGATGAGGAAGTTGACGTGCTCGTGCTCCATGGGGACCTCCTGGCTCGGGCTCACGGCAGGAACCGTATCAACACTGTGTTGAGTAAGTCAACTACTTGTCGAATCTCTCGACGCCATGTATCGTGGAGCACATGCCCCCCGCTCCCAAGGCCGAGGCGCCCCCTGTCGCAGTAGCCAAAGGCCGCGGCCGCCGCACCACCCGCGCCAGCGGCGACGACCGCGAGCGGGCGATCCTGGAAACCGCGGAGCAACTGCTGGAGGAGCGGCCGCTGAGCGAGATCTCGGTCGACGATCTCGCCAAGGGCGCCGGCATCTCCCGCCCCACCTTCTACTTCTACTTCCCCTCCAAGGACGCGGTGGTGCTGACGATCATCGACCGCCTCGTCGCCGCCGCCGCGGGCAGCCGCGAAGAAGCGCTGAAGATGCTGGCCGCGGGCGAGCCGCGGGCGGGGCTGCGCCAGGCCCTCGAGGATCTCTACGGCGCCTTCCGCTCGCGCCGCGCCGTCTCCCTCGCCGCCGCCGAACTGCGGCTGACCAACCCCGAGGCCCGCGACCTCTGGTCCCAGGTAATGGAGGGCTGGGTCGCCGACACTACCGCGGTGATCGAGGCCGAGCGCGCCCGCGGCGCCGCCCCACCCGGCCAGCCGGCCCGCGACCTCGCGATCGCCCTCGTGCAGAT
>Ga0207690_10001789_pt1 | contig 13200 bp, 14 predicted proteins | sample KBSC23metaG_FD_184315 | JGI IMG/M metagenome (GOLD analysis project Ga0207690, IMG submission 184315) | Corn rhizosphere microbial communities from Kellogg Biological Station, Michigan, USA - KBS C2-3 metaG (SPAdes) (version 2) | ecosystem: Host-associated > Plants > Roots > Rhizosphere > Soil ...
ATTAGCCCTCCTGCTGCACAATCGCCTTGACCTTGGGCCAGGCTTCTCTGCCGTATTCGCCCATCATTTCGCCCAAGCCGGGCGGCACATATTCGAGCAGCGCGGACTCGAATGTCGGGCGCGCCTTCACCCGCTGCCACCAATCCGTCAGATGCGGGCGCTTGTCGGTCCAGAGTGCCGAAAGCTGTAGCATATCGAGCCGATTGACGTACGGAATGACGCCCACCTCCGCGAGCGAGAAACGCGCGCCGGCGAGCCACGGCGTCTGCGTTAGCTGCGTTTCCATATCGCCGAGAAAGCGATCATAGACACGCATAGCCGCGCTCGCATCGGGATGTTCGATCCCGGCTTCGAGCCGTTGTCGCCGCCGCGCATGCTCTGCCGGCGGTGCGTTCTCGACCCAGGCCTTGATCGCCGCCGGTCCATTATTGATCACCGCGTGACGGTGCGAGATCGCGTAGGTAACGATACCGGTCGCGGGATGAAGTTCCTCATCGAGACGCTTGGTCCACATCCGCATCGTGACGCGGTCGAGCGGCGCCTCCGGCTTGAGCGGCGGGTCGGGAAACGCATCGTCGATGTATTCGCCGATCACCGTCGATTCCCGGATTACCTTGCCGTCATGCACCAAGGTCGGCACGACATGCTTGGGGTTGAGCTTCAGATACTCAGGCGCGAACTGCTCGCCCTTCAGGATATCGACATACCGGCTGACCCAATCGAGCCCTTTCTCGGCCAGCAAGATGCGCGCCTTGGCCGCACACACCGAGGTTCCGTGGTGATAAAGCTCGAGCATGATCACTCCCGATCGCCAGCGCTTTTGCTTTCCGTTTCGCGATTATACACTCGTGTCGCGACAACGGGAGGGAAGCATGGCAGATACGCTTGAGCTTTATCACGCCGGATTGACAAGCTGCTCGAAGAAATCGCGGCTTTGTCTCAAGGAAAAGGGTCTGCCGTATAAAAGCCACTTCGTTTCCCTGAACAAATTCGAGCACCACGATCCCGCCTATTTGAACCTCAACCCGAACGGCCTCGTCCCGACGTTGGTTCACAACGGTACCGTGATCATCGAGAGCGGTGTCATCAATGAATATCTCGACGAGGTATTCCCCGACAAACCGCTGCGGCCGCAAGACCCGGTCGCGCGTGCCAAGATGCGTGTCTTCTGCAAGATGGCGGACGAATATGGCCTACCAGCGACGCGCATCCCGACCTGGACGCGCACCAAGCAGGTGCAACTCAAAGAGATGTCGGAGAAAGATTTCGACAAAGCGGTCGCCGAGACGCCGCTGATCGACCACCGCCTGAAGCTGCAAGCGCTCAAAGGCGATGGCTTCTCAAAAAAGGAATTCGAGGAGGCCTATGGCAAGATGGACTATGTCTTCGACCGCTGCGAGGCCGCGCTGGCCGGAGGCGGTCCATGGCTCGTCGGCGAAATGTACACGCTCGCCGACATCGCGATCCTGCCTTACATCTTTGCTTTCCGCGAAGTCAGGCCCGAGCTAATGCAAAGCCATCCGAAAACGGCGGCCTGGTACGAGCGCGTCATGGCGCGGCCGGCGGTGAAAGCGACCTACGAGCCTTCGGCCGAGACGCGGCCTGCCTAATCCTTTACGGCAAGCGCAACGAGCGGCACGACCGAACTCGAGCGATCGAGTTCGAAAACCGCTTCTTCCAGACGCGGGGTCCGCGCCTCGCCGAGCATCGGCGTAACCAGTGCGCGGAATTTGCGGCCGAGCGCGCCGCGCTGCGCGCCGAGATCGACCTTGGCCGTGTAGCTGTCGTAGCGCTCGGTGAGCTTCCGTCCGTCGGTCAGGGCGGCAATGGCGACCGCCTCGCCGCCATCGAGATCGTCGCGGCCGGCGACCGAAATCAGCGTCGCGAGCCGCTTCACTTCGGGCCGCGTCACGCGCTCGACGGCATAGGCGTTGATATCGCCGGTCGCGTCGCCAAGCAGCGTCATTGCCGCGACGGTCTTGAGGCTGAATTTCGCCTCGAGACCGGTGGTCGGCGCGTCGATATTGCAAACGCCCAGGCTCGAATACGGTACGCGCAACTCGATCTGCTCGATTGCTGCCGGCGTGACCGCATGCTGGCGCATCAGGGTCAGCATATTCTCGATGCTGCTATGGGTCAGCGCGCAGGCCGCATGCGCCTTGAATTTGGTGTCGCGGATCAGGAAGCGCCCGTTGCAAGCGGCGAGCGGCGCTGGCCCCCATTCCTTCACATGCGCCGAGAGGAAACCGTCCGGCGCCTCGATCGCATCGGGGCGGCCGGTGAAGCCGCGCGAAGCGAGGCTCGCGGCGAACAGGCCGTTCATCGCCGCCTTGCCGGAATGGAAGGGCTTCGCCATCGAACCGGCCGAGGCAACGAGACCAGCGCCTTGCGTCGCGGCGAGACCCAGCGCATGCGCGCGCTGCCGCCCATCGAGGCCAAGCAGCTGCGCTGCTGCGGCCGCCGCGCCGAACACCGCGGTTGTACCCGTCGGATGGAAGCCATTGGGGTGGAGCCGGCCATGCGCCAGCAGGCCGATGCGGCAGGCCGTCTCGATCCCCGCAACGATCGCCTCCAGCAGCGCGCGGCCGCTTGCCTCTTTAGCCTCGGCCAGCGCCAGCGCCGCGGCGACGATCGCCGGCGTCGTGTGGCCGTGCATGTTGGGATTGGCGTCCGAGAAGTCGAGCGCATCGGCCATCGACGCATTGACCAGCGCGGCGAGCGACGGCGAGGTCTTGTCGCCGTGAAACAGGACCGTCGCGACCGGCCGCCCGCCCTCCTCGCGCGCCTCGTCGCGCAGTGCCAAGGTCAGCTCATCCTCGGCACCGGCCAGCGCGACACCGAGCCAGTCGAGCACGCCATGCCGCGCCCATTCCATGACGTCTTCGGGTACCGGCGCGGCGAACAACGCATCAACCTGCGCGAGGATCGCGGCCGTCACGCCCTGCGATGCTGCGTCTTGCCCTGCCATGCACCCTCCCCTTGCGAGCCGCGACAGCTTAGCGCGGTTTTCCGGCTCTGGCGCGGCGCCTCTCGCCGCGCCAGAATAACCTTATGCCGGGTCAGCGAATGACGAGTGTCGAGATGATCGGGCGGCTGGTTGCCTTCGACACCACCAGCCGCGAAAGCAATCTCGCCCTGATCGATTTCGTACGCGACTATCTCGATCATTGGCGGGTCAAAAGCGAGCTGGTTTTCGATAGCGCGCAGCGCAAAGCCAACCTCTTCGCCACGATCGGGCCGACCGATGTCGGCGGCGTCATGCTCTCCGGCCATAGCGATGTCGTGCCGGTCGATGGTCAGGATTGGGCGAGCGATCCGTTCAAGCTCGATTCGCGCGACGGCAAGCTCTATGCGCGCGGCAGCGCCGACATGAAAAGCTTCATCGCGGTGATGCTGGCAAAGGTGCCGGATTTCGTCGCCGGCACGCTCGACGTGCCGATCCATCTCGCGCTCACCTATGACGAGGAGGTCGGCTGTATCGGCGTGCGCTCGCTGGTCGCGGCGCTGGAGCCGCGCGCGGTGAAGCCGCGGCTTTGCATCATCGGCGAGCCGACCTTGATGAAGCCGGTGATCTCGCATAAGGGCAGCCGCCGCCTGCGCTGCCATGTGCACGGCCATGAGGCGCATTCCTCGCTGACGCATCTCGGCGTCAACGCGATCGAGAACGCGGCTTCGGTCATCACCTATATCAACGGCATCGCGAAGAAAAGGCACACCAGCGGCCCATTCGATCCCGCCTTCGATCCGCCCCACACGACCCTGCAGACCGGCCTCATCAGCGGCGGCACCGCGGTCAACATCGTGCCGAATGAGTGCCGCTTCGATTTCGAGATGCGCCATCTGCCGGAGGACGACCCGGATGTGATCGTCGACGAGGTGAAGCGCTACGCCGCGAGCCTCCTCCCCGAGATGCAGGCGGTGAGCGCGCAAGCCAGAATCTCTTTCGAAGAGACCAACACCGTCGCCGCGCTCTCGGCCAAGCCCGATGAGGAAGTGGTGCAGCTTGCTCTCGCGCTTTCGGGCGCGAACGGCACGGGCAAGGTCAGCTTTGCGACCGAAGGCGGCTTTTTTCAAAAGGCCGGCATCCCGACGGTGATCTGCGGTCCCGGCTCGATCGAGCAAGCGCACAAGGCCGACGAATTCATCGCTCTCGACCAGGTCAAGCAATGCGAAGATTTCATCGACCGGCTGATCGAGCGGGTTCGTCACTGAACGACATGGCGGCGAGCGGCGGCAGAACGCGCAGCTTTCGCGCAACCCCGGTCGAGCTCGATCCGCCCGATTTGACCCCTTGGCGCACCGGCGACACCGGCATCGAATACGTGTGGAGCTTCACCGCCGCCGCGCCAGGCCCGCATGTGATGCTTTCGGCGCTGATGCATGGCAACGAGATCTGCGGCGCCATCGCGCTCGACCGCATGCTCTATGCCGGGGTCCGGCCGGCACGCGGAAAGATCACTTTCGTTTTCTGCAACATCGAGGCCTATCGCAGCTTCAGCCGCGTTGATCCCGCGACGTCGCGCTATATCGACGAGGATATGAATCGTGTCTGGGACCCCAGCGCGCTCGCGGGTCCGCGCAACAGCCAGGAGCTGCGCCGCGCCCGCATGCTGCGGCCGCTGATCGATACCGTCGATTACCTGCTCGACATTCACTCGACCACCAACATCAATCCCGCGATGATGCTGACCGGCATCGAGAAAAAGCATCTCGATTTCGCCAAGAGAATGGGCTTTCCGGTCTATCTCGTGCGCGATGCCGGCCACGAAGGCGGCCAGCGGCTGCGCGATTACGGGCGCTTCGCCGATCCGCAATCGCCGGCTGTCGCGCTGCTGGTCGAAAGCGGCCAGCATTGGGCAAAAGAGACCGCCAAGACAGCGAGCGAAGCCGCGTGGCGCTTCCTCGCCACAACCGGTGTACTCAGCGAGGCCGATGCTGCGCCGTGGGTCGGCCGGCCGCCAGCGGCACAGCGCGTCATTCAGGTCACCGACCGCGTCACGATCCAGAGCGATGATTTCCGTTTCTTCGACACCTATGAGGGCTTCGAGGTCATCGAGAATGCCGGCACTGTCATCGCCCGCGATGGCGGGCGCGATATCCGCACCCCATATGATGAGTGCGTGCTGATCATGCCGTCGCGCCGTTTCGCGCGCGGCCAGACAGCGGTGCGACTGGGACGGTTCGAGGAGTAGCTTCTCGTCATTGCGAGGAAAGGTAGGAGGCGATTATGCGCCAACGTCATCCTTCAAACATCGCAGGCGATTGGTACATCGACACCGAATGCATCAATTGCAAAGCTGCGCAGACCGTCGCGCCGGGTCTCATCGTCGAGCGCGACGGGCAATCGGTCTTCGATCATCAGCCGGCGAATGAGGACGAGCGCATCCTCGCCTGGCGGGCGCGGCTCCTCTGCCCCACCGCTTCCGTTCATGCCGAGCATGCCGCGGCACCGCACGATGCCGTCTTTCCCGAGCCAATGACCGAGCGCGTCTGGCGTCTTGGCTACAACGCGCGGCATTCCTGGGGCGCGCATTCCTTCTTCATCGAGCGCCTGTCCAAAAATAAGGAGGGTGGCAATGCGATGGTCGATGCGCCGCGCTGGACCGAGCATGTTGTGCAAGCGATCGAACAACGCGGCGGCCTCGCGCTGATACTGCTGACTCATCGCGACGATGTCGCCGATGCCGAGCGCTATGCCAGGCATTTCGGCGCACGCGTCTTCATCCACGAGGACGACCGTAGCGCCGCGCCTTACGCGACCGACCTCATTCGCGGTCGCGACCCGACCGCGCTCGGCGACAGTCTTCTCGCCATCCCAGTACCCGGACACACCAAGGGCAGCGTGGCGTTTCTTCTCGAGGAGCGCTGTCTCTTCGCCGGCGATTCATTGTCCTGGGATTTCACCACCAACGATCTGCGCGCCTCGAAACATGTCTGCTGGTATTCCTGGCCGGAGCAAACGAAGTCGCTGCGCGCCCTCGCCGAGCATCGCTTCGAATGGATCTTCGCGGGACATGGCGGGAGTTTTCGTCTGCCGCCTGACACGATGCGCGCAAGATTGCTCGCGCTAACAGAGAGAATGGCCGCGCAATAACGCGCTTGAACGACAGCCCCAACCTTTATGCCGATTACAAGCTATCGATCGGCGTCGGCAAAATCGCTCGACCACGTGATCTTCGCCGACGCGCGCTTCAGTTGATGAGGAGTTCCCTGCTCTAGCGCTTGCCGTCGATCAGCACAAAGCAGATCCGCGCCGGCTTGGCAGAGCGGTTGGCCCAGGCGTGGTTAGTGCCGCGCTGGATGAGGATGTCGCCTGCCTTGAGCACGGTCTCGCTGTCATCGAGCATGGCGACAATCTCGCCTTCGAGCACGATCGCGTAATCGACGGTCTCGGTGCGATGCATGCCAGGATGCTTGTCGTCGATGCGATGCTCAGCATCGGGATAGAGCGTGCCGAACGTCGCGGCGAGCTGGCGGCGGCGCTCGGCCGGATCGGTCGCTTCGGGCGGATAATCGATGACGCGCAGCACCGTGCCCCGGGGCGGCGGCAGCACGCCCTTATGCCCGGCGGTGCGGTCGGGCGCGTTGATCGGCGCCGGTGTATCGCCGGTCACCCAAATGTTACTGACATTGTAGCCCGGCCGCTCCGGCACGCTCACCGCCGGCACGCGCGTATCTTCGACGATGCAGGCACGGCCTGACGCGTCTTCTTCGGTGACGACGCGGCGAATGATGCGTTGGGCTTGCTCTGCCATGCTTCCTCTCTGACGCGCTTGCCGTTACCCGCGTTTGCTGCTTTCTTTGATGCCACAAACCATAGGGGGAACGCATGAGTCTTGCATCTCGTTTTCTGTCGCTGGCCCTGGTCGGCGGCACGCTCGCGCTCAGCCTGCCGGCGCATGCCGCGGACATCGTCGACAGTTGGGCACAGGCCCAAGCGCCCGCCGCGCCGAAGCTCGAAGATGTCACGGTCGATCCGAAGACCACCGCGCTGCTGATGCTCGATTTCCTCAAGCAGAATTGCGCGCCCAACCCGACCTGCATGAATACCTTGCCCGCGATGCAGGAGCTGCTGAAGCGGGCGCGCGACAAAAAGATGCTGGTCATCTACACGAAATTCCCGAGCGCTGCGCCGAATGTCCCGGCACCAACCGCCGCCGATGTCCTGCCGCCGGTCGCACCGCTCGGCAAAGAGCCGATGATCACCGCCTTCCTCGACAAGTTCCTGAAAACGAATTTGGACCAGGTGCTCAAGAAGAACCACATCAAGACCGTGATCGCGGTCGGCAGCGCGGGCAATGGCGCCGTTCTGTTCACGGCGGCGAGCGCCTACTTCCACGGCTATGACGTCGTCGTACCGGTGGACGGCGTATCGTCGCGTGCGCCCTACTCCGACCAGGCAGCGGTCAATACCCTCGCCGCCGGACCGGTGATGGGCGGCAAGATCAAGCTGACGCGCTCAACGATGCTGAAGTTCTAATCCGATACGAATGGATGAACGCAGGGCGCGTTCCGACCGGAACGCGCCCCTCGCTTTAGGAGACCATCCTCCTTACGATCAGGGCAAAAGCGATCAGGGAGGGCATCATGCGTGGGCTCATCATCGGCGGTATTACCGCATTCTTGATTGCGCTACTCCCCGCTGCAGCCGGCGCGCAAAGCATCGAGGTCAACCCCGCCCTCGCCAAGATCATCGATGGCGCCAAGAAAGAGGGCAAGCTGCTGGTGCGCTCGACGCCGGCTTCGACGCTCGCAGGTCCAGAAGCGCAAGCCGCAGCGCAGCGCGGCATCAAAGGCATGTTCGGCGTCGATATCCCGATCGAATGGAGTCCCGGCGCGGCTTACGGCCCGCTCGCAGCGCAGCTCTTCCAGGAGATGCAGGCGGGTACGTCGGCGAGCACCGATGTCCTGGCGCTGACGCCGGCACAGATCGTGCCCTATCTCGAGAAGAAACTCTTCCGCGCGATCGATTGGCGCGCCGCCATGCCGACACTGCCGCCCGAGTTGATCGAGGCGGACGGCAAGGCGATCCGCGTGAACCTGTCGCTGCCGAATATTCTCTACAACCCGAAAGCCGCGCCGTGGGCCGCCGATATCAAAAGCTCGGCCGATCTCTTGAAGCCAGAGCTCAAGGGAAAATTCGTGACGACGCCTTTTTTGGGCGGGTTCGACGCGCTGCTCGCCGACGATGTCTGGGGCGTCGACAAGACGACGGCCTATATCAAGCAATTCGCGCCCCAAATCGCCGGCTTTGCGAGTTGCGGCAGCGTCGATCGCGTCGCTTCGGGCGAGCTTACGGCGCTGGCCCTCGATTGCAGCGGCGGCTGGCCGAACAACATCAAATTCCGCGGCACGAAGCTGGTCGCAACCAAGATCGTCAGCGACATCGCCGAGATGCGCTATTCCTACATCACCATCCCGACGCATGCGGCGCATCCCGATGCGGCGCTCCTCTATACGCTCTACCTCACCTCGCCCGAAGGCCAAGCAAAGGTGATGGCCGAATACAACGGCCTCGATCTCGGCCTCTACAGCGACTCTTATGCGAAGAAGCTGGTCGAGAGCGAGCACGCCAAGGGCGTCAAATTCGTCGACGTCACGGTCGATTGGTGGAAGACGCATCCGAAGATCGACCAGCAGGTGATCGATCTCATCAAGCTGGTCCAACGCCACTAAGCGGAACGCCGAACCGCCGATCGAGCAAGAGCGGCTTATGCTGATCGTATTCGCCGGGTTGCCGGGAACCGGCAAAACCACACTTGCCCGTGCGCTCGCCGATGAGCGCAACGCTGTCTATCTGCGGATCGACACGATCGAGCAGGCGCTACAGAAACCGCGGCCTGCCGGCGAAGACATCGGCCCTGCCGGCTATCTCGTTGCCTATGCCCTGGCGAAAGAGAATTTGCGCCAGCCAGGCCACATTGTCATCGTCGATGCGGTGAACCCGCTCAAGGTGACGCGCGATGCCTGGCAAGAGATTGCCCGGGCCTCGGCCTGTCCCTTGTCCGAGATCGAATTGATCTGCTCCGACCGCGACGAGCATCGGCGAAGGGTCGAGATGCGCGCGACCGAAGGTGACGGATCGCCGCCGCTGACCTGGCAGCAAGTGATCGATCGCCCCTACGAGCCTTGGGACCGGCCGCATCTCGTGGTCGACACAGCCAAGCGTAGCGCGCAGCAAGCGCTGGCGGAGATACGGCGTTGGATCGATGACGACGCCTCTGGGCGAACAATCGATCAGCGGTGATCCAGCCGTGATTTATTGCGGCGTATCCGCAAACGGCAGTGCGACCACCTGATACGCGTCCCGATAGACGACATAGCCGGGCCGCGCCGTGTGCAGCTCGTCGACAGCAATGCCTGCCCTCTCGACGAGAGCGGCTATTCGACGGAGCCCTATGACATGCTGGTTGGCCGAAGCGCGAATCCAGGAAAGCGCGGTCTCAGCCCCGTGTGCCCGCCGCGATGTAGCGAGCCGATCCGGCTTGGCAAGATGGTCATTGAACCAGTCCAGCAGCGTGCGGAGTTCCGCGCGTTCCGCTTCCGGTAAGATCCGGCCGGGCCAGACCCGATAGGCGGCACGAAAAACGCCGGTCCGATGACCGTAGGGCGCGTGCCGCCACTCGGTGACAAAACGGATGACAGTCTCGGCCGGCATGATCGGCGAGTGAACCACTCAGATGGTTCACGCGCCGTTAGGATTCGCTGCAAATCGCGCAATTAGGCGCGATACCCCCGGCGGCGGATCGCCGCGCCGCCGCCGGACAGACACCTATCGCGAAGCGCTCTCCACGAACTCGTTATCGATGATCGAAGCGTATTCCGGCAGCATGTCATCCTTCTTCAGGAAGCCCGCCGCGACATTGAGCCGATCGCCGTTTTCGAGATCCTTCGGCGTGGTAATCGGCTTTTCCGGCTGGATAGCAACCAGCGCGTCATAGGACGCTGCCAGAACCTTCTCGTCGAAGGCGCTGAAATGCCTTTTCATGATCACCAGTGTCTCCGCCTTATGCGTGCGGATGAAGGTGAGCGCTGCGACCACGCCGTGGATGAATTTGGTACAGATCGAGCGATGCGCCGGACAGAAATCGGCGCGTGTCAGCACCAGCCCGGAGGAGACCGGCGAATAGTCCTTGGGCTCGCTTTTGGTGGTATCAGAGACCACCACAGCCGCTCCCGCCACCGTGGCGATTTGGGTGAAAGGGGGTCCCGAGACGAAGCCATCGACCGCCCCGCGATCGAAGGCGGCAACCTGGGCATCCGGACTCATCGGTGCGGTCGTGACAGTGTTGAGCGGCACACCCGCCTCTTGCGCGACGACTTTCAGTATGACGTCCGGAATGGCGCCGGCCCCGCCAATGGCGAAGGTATGCCCCTGAAGGATCTTGCCGCGCTCCTTGAGCGGCGCATTCGGATTGAAATGCGCCGCGTCGGCGATGGATTTGCGGATGACGATATCCTCGCCCGATTCCTGCGACTGTGTCGCCAGCGCGACGAGGTGCTGGCCGCGCGCCGTTGCGCGAGTGATCGTCGCCGCCGAGGCGTAAGCGAAATCGATAGAGCCAGCGATCACCGCATTGGTCGAGCCGACGCCCTGGATCTGCTGAACCTTGACCTCAAGGCCTTCCTTTTTCCAAAGTCCTTCATCATCGGCAACAAAGCGGCTCAAAAAGCCAAGATTGATTGCTGGAAGCGTCAGCGTCGTGTGCTCCATCGCCGTGTTGTCCGCCGCCTGGGCCGTGCCGGCGCCGAGCGCGACAAGCGCAACGGCCAGCAGCTTTTTCTCAATCCCCATCATCACTCCCTCTCCTTCGCTTCTTGATTTGCACGAGCCGACGCGCTCGGCTTCTCCTATTCTCACTCCGGCAATGCGATCGCATAACGCCGATCGATCACCGCATTCGCATCGAAATCGCCTTTGAGCATGCCTTGGGCGTGGAACCACGCGATCTGGTGTCCGATATCCTTCACATCGATGCGCGCCTCGGCATCGAGATAGGTGATGCCGAGCTTGATATCGGCTTCGCGCTGGCCGGTATATTTGGCGATGATTGCCAAGATCTCCGGCGCGGTCGGACCGAAGCGCAGCTTTTGATCCGGCCCGATGAAGGCGTCGCAATAATCTTTAACGCCGCGCAACGAGGCGCGGAGAAAGCGCCTGAGCATATCGCCGCGCTCATTCGTCGCTTTTGTCGAGGTGAAGACCGCGGCCACCTGCCACGGCGTGTTATCGCCAACCCAGCCGAGCAGCTTGGCATCGCCGTGCTGGATCGACGGCATCGCGTAAGTTACGGGAATGATCGCCGTGTCGGCCGTGCCGCCGGTCACCGCGGCGATGCGATTGGCGTTCGATTGCAGCGGGAGCACCCGCACCGTCTTGCCATCGATGTGGAATTTCTCCTCGAGCAGGCCGAGGCTGTAATGCGGCGCACCACCGACCTGGCTGATCGCCACCGAATGGCCCGGCCAGTCGGTAAAAGCCTTGAGACCGCCCTCCCAGGCGCGGTTGGAGACCAGTACGGCTTGTCCCTGAAAGCCCGCGCGCTCGAAGCTTTCCGACGCCAGCATCTTCAGCGCACCCTGGCCGGCGAGCGTGTAGAAGCCGGCGGTCAGGCCGGTCGCGCCGATATCGATCGAGCCGGAGACCGTCGCCACGGCAATCGGCTCGGCGGAATCGAACACGACGTCCTGTATCTCGAGCCCTTCCGCGGCGAAATAGCCTTTTTCCTGCGCGATGAAGATCGGGCCCGCGCCGACGGTCTTGAGCAGCCCGACCTTGATCGTCTCCGCCAGAGCGCCGGCAGCAAGCACGAGGCAGCACGCGAGAACGAGCAGCGATGGGCGAAGGATCGAGATCATCGCGCGGTTTCGGGCAGGCCCCATTCTTCCAGCCGGCGCTCGGCCTCGCGCGCCGCAGCGTCGCTTTCCTCACCGAGACGCACGGCGACATGGCCGTTCTTCTGCGCGAAGCCGAGATACCGATAGGAGAGGCCGGTGTCGCGGATGAATTCCTGGAAAGCGCGCCACTCGTGGCGCTGCCAGTTCGGATAATTGAAATATTCGTCGAAGACCAGCACCGACCCCGGTCGCAAGCGCGGCGCGAGCATCCGCAGCACCGTCACGGTCGATGAGTAGATGTCGCAATCGACATGCAGGAAGGCAACGCTGTCATCCGGATGCGCGGCGAGAAAAGGCGGCAGCGTCTGCTCGAACCAGCCCTTATGCAGCGCGACATTGCTTGGCACCTCGGGCAAGGTGCCGCCGCGGCCGAATTTGCCCTTTTGCTCGAAGGTGCCGGCCCAGGCTTCGGGCAGGCCCTCGAAACTGTCGAAACCATGGAAGCGCCGCACGCTGTCGCGTGCGAGATGGCGCAGGCTCGCGCCATCGGCAACGCCGCATTCGATCATCAGCCCGTCGGGCGGCGCCTCGCCAGCGGCATGGCGCAGCAACGCCCAGCGATCCTCGAAGATCGAAGCATCGCCCATCTCGGCGAGGATGTAATCGACGCTTTGCTGCCGCGCGCGTAGCTGCAGCTCGGTGATGAGATAACGGCCGTGATATTTGAGGAAGAAGCGGCGGTAGAGCCGCTCCGACAACGGCATCGGCCGTATGTCGCCGGTTTTGCGGCCGAACAGACTCACTTCTTCTCCCCCTCGCCTTTCGCCGTCGCGACCTTGAGATAGATCAACAACGGATAAAGCGCAGAGAAGGTGGCGAGCGCAAGCCCATAGGCGCCCTCGCGATGACCTTTGCGCGCGACATAGGATTTCCAGAAGCGACTGAACACGCGGCGGACCGAATGCCCCATTGGCGGTATATCGCCACTATCGATCGCATCGAGCGCGGCAAGATCGGTATAGCGGTTGAGGCGCCGGAACATATCGCCGATATCGCGATCGACGTAATGGTCGAGCGTCGCGCCGAGCGTGCCGCGCCGGCCGGTCATGTCGATGCGCGGATGGACGCGGCCCGCACCCCAGCGCTTGGCACCGCGGCGGAAGAGGATCGGCTTGGCGGCAACACCGTTATAAGCGCCCCAGCCATAGCGCACACGATGCGTCCCGATATGATTGGCCATCGGCACGAGGAAGATGTCGCTGGCGCCTTGCGCGATCGCACGACGGATTTCCTGCGCCAGCGCCGCCGGCACGCGCTCATCGGCATCGATTTCAATGATCCAGTCGCTGCGGCATCGATCGA
>Ga0207690_10001791_pt1 | contig 13197 bp, 13 predicted proteins | sample KBSC23metaG_FD_184315 | JGI IMG/M metagenome (GOLD analysis project Ga0207690, IMG submission 184315) | Corn rhizosphere microbial communities from Kellogg Biological Station, Michigan, USA - KBS C2-3 metaG (SPAdes) (version 2) | ecosystem: Host-associated > Plants > Roots > Rhizosphere > Soil ...
CGCGGCGGCATCAACCACGCTATAGCCGTGTGCGGCGAACGCGTTGGCCAGCAACTGGCGGGTCAGCGTCTCGACGTTCTCGTCGGATGGCAGGACGATGTCGCCCATGGCGTGGCCATAGGTGTTGCGCTTACGCGCGATCGCCTGCTTGCGCCCTGTTGCGTCCAATGCGTACTTGGCGCCCTTTTTCAGCGACGGCGTGCTGGGGTCGCGTGGATCCGCCTCGAACACGCGAACGTCGCGCACCGAGTCGATCACCAGCGGCTGTCCGCCGCTGACCACCGCCGAACCAGGCGCCGGAAGGTCAAGGCGCATTTCGCTGCGCGTCACCGCGCAGCCGGACATCAGGAGCAGCAAAGCACACGCGGCAATGCCGCGGACGAGGTATTTCATGGAGTCCCCCTTATGGACGATTGATGTTGCGGGCGCCATTATCCACGACATCGTCTCGAAAGTTGAGACCCGCATGGGCGCGATTCCGTAGCGAGTGGCGCTCATATGCGCAATAATCCGAAGTCGCCACTGGCCTCGGCCCATGCCACGCGCCACGAAAAACGGGGGAGGCGTGTGAAGGAAGCAACCGCTCGCATCAAGATCAACCGGCTGCTTGAGGCGGCCGGTTGGCGCTTCTTTGATGACGCGCGCGGTGCCGCCAACATCCGGTTGGAATCCAACGCAACGATCAAGCAAGCTGATCTCGACGCGCTTGGCAACAATTTCGAGCGGACCAGCAAGGGCTTCATCGATTTTCTATTGCTGGACGAGCGCGGTTTCCCGCTGATCGTGCTCGAGGCCAAAACGGAGGACAAGAACCCGCTGGTCGGCAAGGAACAGGCGCGCCGCTACGCACGTTCCCAGAATTGCCGTTTCGTCATCCTGTCGAATGGCAACCTGCATTACTTCTGGGATCTCGAACGCGGCAACCCATACGTCATCACCAGTTTCCCGAGCCCGGATTCCGTCATCGGCTACAGCAAGGTGCAGCCGAATCCGCAACAGCTTGTCGATACGCGCATCGAGGCGGATTACATCGTCCTGACGCAGCGTCCCGGCTACCAATCCGAAGCGGGGTGGAAGAATGACGTCGAGCGCCCCGCTTACATCCAGACCAACAAGCTGCGCTTCTTGCGGCCGTATCAGCTCAAGGCCGTGCACCACCTGCAGCGCGTCGTGCATGAGGGTAAGGACCGCTTCCTGTTCGAGATGGCCACCGGTACCGGCAAGACCCTGACTGCCGCGGCGGTGGTCAAGTTGTTCCTGCGCTCGGGAAATGCGCGACGCGTGCTGTTCCTGGTGGATCGGCTGGAACTGGAGGATCAGGCAAAAAAGGCATTCGCGGCGCTGCTTGCGGCGGACTACCAGACGGTCGTATACAAGGAGAACCGCGACGACTGGCGCCGGGCGGAGATCGTGGTCAGCACCGTGCAGTCGTTGCAGTTCAACAACAAGTACCAGCGGCTGTTCTCGCCGACCGATTTCGATCTTGTGATTTCTGACGAGGCACACCGTTCCATCGGCGGCAACGCGCGTGCAGTATTCGATTACTTCGTCGGCTACAAGCTGGGCCTGACCGCCACGCCGCGCGATTATTTGAAGCGTTTCGACAAGAGCAAGTCCAACAGCCGCGATCCACGCGAGGCCGAACGCCGCCTGCTGCTGGACACCTACCGCACCTTCGGATGCGAAAGCGGCGAGCCTACCTTCCGCTATTCATTGCTGGATGGCGTCAAGGACGGTTACCTGGTCAACCCCACGGTGGTCGATGCGCGCAGCGATGTCACCACGCAACTGCTGTCCGACGCGGGCTTTATCGTCTCGTTCGTTGACGAATCCGGCGAGGATCAGAAGGAGGCCTACAAGCAGCGCGAGTTCGAGAAACGCTTCTTCTCGGAAGTGACCAACGAAATCCTGTGCAAGACCTTCCTCGAAAATGCCCTGCACGATCCGGTCAGCGGGGAAATCGGCAAATCCATCGTGTTCGCGGTCAGCCAGAACCATGCCGCCAAGCTCGCGCAAATCCTCAACCAGATGGCCGACCGCATGTATCCGGGCCGATACCAGTCCGATTTTGCGGTGCAGGTCACCAGCTCCGTGCCCAATGCGCAGCAATACACGGTCAATTTCGCCAACAACAACCTGCTGGGTTCCGGCAACTTCATTCCCGATTACAAGACCAGCAAGGCGCGCGTCTGCGTCACCGTGGGCATGATGACCACCGGTTACGACTGCACCGACCTGCTCAACATCGGCCTGTTCCGGCCGATCTTCTCGCCCACCGATTTCATCCAGATCAAGGGGCGCGGGACCCGCCGGCACAACTTCCTCGACGAGCTGTTCGACGAAAGCCGCAAGGCCGCGGTCAAGCACCCGGAAAAGACCACTTTCAAGCTGTTCGACTTCTTCGCCAACTGCGAATACTTCGAGGAAAAATTCAAGTACGACCAGGTCCTGAAGCTGCCGCGGCCATCGCACAAGGACGGCGGCGAGGACCCGCCGCCACCACCCGGCGGCCAGTACCAACACCTCGGCAGCGACATCCTGCGCTCGATGCGCGAGGAAAAGGTCGCGGAGGAGGGCATGCGGATTGACCGCATGTTCTTCGACCGTTTCGGCGACACCGTGCGCTCGGATGAGACCATCGCCAAGGCCATCGAAGCCGGCGAGTGGGATCGGGTGATCGACTACGTCAACCGCGAGGTCTTCGACAAGCCCGAGGAGTATTACAACCTCGACAAGCTGCGGCGCGCCGCGGAAGTGGACCGGCGCGTGTCCTTGCGCGAAATTCTGGAAAAGGTGTTCGGGCTGATCCCGCGCTTCAAGTCCAGGGATGAAATGCTGGAAGAGGAATTCGCCAAGTTCGTGGCCGACCGCAAACCGGAAGATGCCGCGGCCATGCCCGCCATCAAGCACTACTTCAAGGCCTACGTCGTCAGCAATCAGTTGCGCGACAGCATCGACAAGGGCCAGTTCACCGACCTTGCCACCAATCCGTTCTTCTCCACCCGCGATTTCAAGGCCGTGCCGCCGCGCTGGCGCATCTTGATCCCGGATTACGTGAAGGACTATGTCCCGCTCAACACCTTCATGTAAGCGAAATCACGACAGCCATGCTGGATACCGAAACCAAGCGCCGCATCGACACCGCCCGCGACATCCTGGTCGGCAAGGTGCCCGACCCCAAAAGCCAGGTCGAGCAGATCACCATTGCGCTGATCTACAAGTTCATGGACGACATGGACGCCGACGCCGAGGAAATGGGCGGCAAGCGCAAGTTCCTTGCCGGCAAGTACGCACGCTACGGCTGGTCGAAGCTGATGCAGCCGGGCCTCGGCGGCCGCGAAATGCTGAACCTGTACGCCGAAGGCATTCAGAAGATGCCGGAGAACCCCGGCATCCCGCCGCTGTTCCGCGAAATCTTCAAGAACGCCTTCCTGCCGTACCGCGATCCGGAAACGCTGAAAGCCTTCCTGAAGGTCATCGACGAATTCCAGTACGACCATTCCGAACGCCTGGGCGATGCCTTCGAATACCTGCTGTCCGTGCTGGGCAGCCAGGGCGATGCCGGCCAGTTCCGCACGCCACGCCACATCATCGATTTCATCGTCGATGTCGTCGATCCGAAGAAGAACGACACCGTGCTGGACCCGGCCTGCGGCACGGCCGGATTCCTGATTTCCTCGTACAAGCACATCCTGAAGGCGAACACCGACGCGAAGGGTCATTGCAAGCTGACGCCGGACGAGCGCGCGAAGCTGGCCGCCAACTTCAGGGGATTCGACATCTCGCCCGACATGGTACGGCTGTCACTGGTGAACCTGTACCTGCACGGTTTCACCGATCCGCACATTTTCGAGTACGACACACTCACCAGCCTCGATCGCTGGAACGAACACGCGGACGTGATCCTCGCCAATCCGCCTTTCATGTCGCCGAAAGGCGGCATCAAGCCGCACAAACGCTTCGGCGTGCAAAGCAAGCGCAGCGAAGTGCTGTTCGTGGATTACATGGCCGAGCACCTCACGCCTAACGGCCGCGCCGGCATCATCGTGCCCGAAGGCATCATTTTCCAGAGTCAGACCGCCTACAAACAGTTGCGCAAGATGCTGGTCGAGGAATCGCTGGTCGCCGTGGTCTCGCTGCCGGCCGGCGTGTTCAATCCGTATTCCGGCGTCAAGACCTCGATCCTGATCCTCGACAAATCATTGGCGAAGCGGGCGGACAGCGTCGCTTTCTTCAAGATCGAAAACGATGGCTTCAATCTCGGCGCGCAGCGCCGGGAAATCCAGAAGAACGATCTGCCGCAAGCACACGCCGAGCTCGCTGAGTACTTGCGCCGGCTGCGCGCGCACGAGTCGGTTGAAAATTTCTCGCCAAGGCTCGGCCTGATCGTGCCGAAAGAGAAGATCGCAGCGAGCGGCGATTACAACCTGAGCGGGGAACGGTATGGCGAACAAACTCGCCTGCGTCAAGCGAATTGGCCCATTGTCTCACTTGGCGAAATCTGCACGTTCATGACTGGTGGGACACCGACATCGACCGTAGCGGAATATTACGAGGGTGGAACTGTGCCCTGGCTCGTATCGGGAGACATTCACGAGTTCGAGATTCGGGACTGCAAGAAGCGAATCACGCCAAAGGCAGTGGAAAGCTCGAACGCGAGAGTCCTGCCGAAAGACAGTGTCTTAATTGCTCTCAACGGTCAGGGTAAAACTCGCGGAACGGTTGCGTTGCTCAGAATGGAAGGAGCTACCTGCAATCAGTCGTTGGTTGCAATTACGCCAGCGAATCCGCCCAGAGCTATTTCGGAGTTCATTTTCTGGACACTACGTTCAATGTATTCCGACATCAGGGCGTTGACCGGAGATGCCGAGCGAAGCGGCTTGAACATTCCAATCCTCAGGAGCATCCAAATCCCTCTGCCACCGCTGGAAGTGCAGAAGGAGATCGTGGCGGAGATCGAGGGCTATCAGAAAGTCATCGACGGCGCCCGCGCCGTCATCGACAACTATCGTCCCCGCATTCCCATCGATCCTGACTGGCCGATGGTGGAGCTTGGGGACGTGTGCGAAATGGGCGGAGTCATTACGACAAATATCGACGGTAGCCTGCCCTCGTTGGGCGCGGACAGCATCGAGTCAAATACGGGCGAGCTTCTTAAGCTGCAGACTGCTGAAGCGCAGGGAGTCCGCGGACCGGTCTACGAGTTCAATGGACAGCGACTGCTGTACAGCAAGATACGGCCCTACCTAAACAAGCTGACGGTCGTGGATCTCCATGGCTATTGTAGTTCCGATATGTATCCGCTCGAGATACATTCTCAGAAGATCGACATGCAGTTCCTCGCGACCTACATGCTTTCCGCTGCCTTCAATAGCGCCATCCGTGGATTTTATGAACGGGCAAGCATTCCGAAGATCAATCAGTCACAGCTCTTCGGCACGAGGATCCCGCTTCCTTCTCTCGAGATACAGCGCGCCATCGTCGCCGAAATCGAAGCCGAGCAGGCGCTGGTCAACGCGAATCGCGAACTGATTGCGCGCATGGAAAAGAAGGTCCAGGCGACGCTGGCGCGCCTCTGGGGCGAGGAACCGAAGCCAGCGGAAGACAAAAACCGGGAAGCAGCATGAGCAGCCTGTTCTTTTCCTATTCGCACAAGGATGAGGCGCTGCGCGACCGACTGGAGGAGCATCTGGCCGCGCTGAAGCGCGAAGGCGCCATTTCCACGTGGCACGACCGGCGGATTACGGCAGGTGACGTGCTGGGACAACGCATTGACGAGAACCTGGAATCCGCAGACATCGTCCTCTTGCTGGTCAGTCCGGCCTTCCTGGCGTCCGACTACTGCCACGAGGTGGAAATGCAACGCGCGCTAGCGCGACACGAAGAAGGGACGGCTCGCGTGATACCGGTAATCCTGCGGCCTTGCGACTGGCAACATTCGCCGTTCGCGCACTTGCTGGCTGCACCCACCGACGGCAAGCCAATCACCAAATGGGCCAATGAGGACGAGGCGTTCCTCGACGTGGTGCAGAAAATCCGGGCGGCACTACCGGCGACGCATCGGCCAGAAATCGCGAATCCCCGAAGTGGTGCCGGTGCGGCGGAACAGACGGCGGTTCGATCGGGTCCGCGCTCCAGCAATCTGCGCCTGCGCAAGAGTTTCACCGATGCCGACCGTGACGGCTTTCTGGACGAGGCTTTCGCCTTCATGGCCCGCTTCTTCGAGAACTCGCTGGCCGAACTGGGCAAACGCAACCGGAATATCGAAGGCCGCTTCAGGCAACTGGACGGAACCCGCTTCACCGCAGTGGTCTACGAGTCCGGTGCAACGCAGGCGCAGTGCACGATCAGCCTTGGCGATCACTTCGGCCGTGGCATCAACTACTCGAATAGCGTGGGTGGGACAGGCAACAGCTATAACGAGATGCTGACGGTCGAACACGACGAACAACACCTGTACCTGAAAGCGATGGGCATGTGGATGATGGGTAGCGAGCGCGATGCGCAGCTCAGCGCCGAGGGCGCTGCCGAATACTTCTGGTCCATGCTGATCGAGCCGCTGCAACACTGATTTCACTGCAAACGTCATCGTCGGCGTTGCGATTTCAGCCGTTGGACCCGTCCTGTCGCATCAAGTGAGACTGTCCCCGTGCATTCTCCATGCATCGCGCATGCGCGCAGGCAGGGGGTACTTCCATGAGCAGCATCAAAATTGGTAACGATCAACAACCGCTGGATGATGTGTCGCCGGGTTGGATTACCCAGCAGATCGAACGGCGCCGTCGGGATGGCATCGCGGTTTGCGTCGAGGTCCGTATCAAGGAGGCCGATCTGGACATGAGTCTGGCGACGCCGGGGTGTTCCCGAAACGGGGGCTGGGGGCGGCGGCCCAATGTCCATGAGAAGGTAATCTTCGATTTGTGGCAAGAGTGTGGATTGAACGAAACCGGCTTCGCCTCTGGCCGTGTGATCGAGTTTCTCGCGCGGCTCAAGCGTTTGCTGTAGCGGGTCATGACGGACGTGTCATGCGTTTGATGTCGAGTGCCTGCTCGTCTTTTTGTTGACCCGTGGGAACGTCAGGTGACTGATCTCGAAGATGCCCTTCAACGTGCCCGAGCAGTTGCCGATTGCGTGACGCGGGCTATCGAGGGGAAGTCCGTCGACAAGGTTCGCCGCAAGCTGCTGGCTGGAAGTGCCTTCCAACTGGCAACCGAACATCACCATTCCATGATCCTGCTGGTCGAGAATCAGAAAATTGGTTCGGCGCTAGCGCTGCAACGTCCGTTGTTCGAGGCATTTTCACTCGGTCATTGGTTGAGTTACTGGACATCTGACAGTGAGGTAGATGACTTCGCGGAAGGGAGGCGCAAACCAAGCTTGGAATTCCTGCGGCGCGCATTGGTGGATGGCAATCCCGGCGGCCCGTCACACGCGGATATGCAGCGGCTTGTATCGAGGATGCACGATTTGACCCACGGCGGCATCGGCCATCTCGTGCTCCGACTGAGTGCATCTCGGCTTGGGCCCTGTTATTTCGCTGAGCAGATCGTCGTTGCCCTGGATGTGGCGAGTTGGACAGCGGGCATGGCAGCGCTGGACTTGGCTGGCAGTGTCATTGGGGACGTGGCTCTTGCCAGCATTCTGACGGATGAGGTTAGAGCAATCCTGAGGAATGTCATGCAACAGGACTAGACAGCATACGCAGGGCGGCGACACTATCGCGCAGGGACAGAAAAGCACACGAAAAGGAAGACGGAAGAAATCAAGCAGGTCCGTCCATTTCATGTTCGCATGGGCACCGGGCCGAAGATATTCCGCGTATACCTACGATTTGTCCGCTGGCGGTTTTCGCCCGAGGGTGGTAATGTTTGCATCGCAAATGCAACGCATGAGGTCTCCGCGTGAAAACCGCAACCCTGCCATCGCTGCGCGTTGAACCTGAATTGCGCAAGGCTGCCGAGGCCGTGCTGCACGAAGGCGAAAGCCTGTCCAGCTTCATGGAGCAATCCTTGCGGGACGAGGTGAATCGCCGCCGGATGCAGTCGGAGTTCATCGCTCGCGGTCTGGCTGCACGGGAAGAAGCCAGGCGCACGGGCGTGTACTACGACGCTGACACCGTGCACGCCGAGCTGCGCGGCATGCTCGCCAAGGCCAAAGCCAAAGCGAAGAAGGCGTGAGCTGGCGCGTCCGCTATACACCCGCGGCGCGCGACGATCTCAAGCGGCTGTACGCCTTCCTGCTGGAATACGATTTGGGTGCAGCTCGGCGCGCGTTGGCGGCGATCGCCAAGGGCGCGGAACTGCTGCGGTGGCTTCCTTACAGCTGCCGCAAGCCCGATCCGAACAATCCCTTGCTGCGTGAGCTTCTGGTGTCGTTTGGCAACGCGGGCTATGTGCTTCTGTACGAGATCGAGGATGACTTCACCATTACCATTCTCGCCGTGCGCCACCAGCGCGAAGACGACTATCACTGAAAAACAGAAGTTGAGTGCGGCTTGTTACGTGTATACAATGTGCGCACAGAGGATCGTGCCATGCCCGCAATCGCCATCCGAGAGAAAACCATCAACCTGCGCGCCACGCCGGCGCAGAAGGCGTTGATCGAACGTGCGGCGGAGGCCGCGGGCGAAACGCGCACAGCGTTCGTGTTGGACGCAAGCCTGCAACGTGCCGAAGCGGTGTTGGCCGATCGCGTGCACTTCGAATTGTCCGCTGCGCAGATGGAGCGCTTCACCAAGGCACTTGACGCGCCCGTTTCCGATCGGGCGGCCCTGCGCAAGCTGCTTGCGCGCAAACCTCGCTGGGCACGCTGAACCGTGGCGCTGGCTGCGCCCGTTCCGCTGTCACCGCAGCACGATTGTTCCGCTTTCGATTGCGAACACGCCGGGCTGGCCGAGTGGTTGCGGCGGCGCGCCCGCAACAACGAGGCCGCGCAAGGCTCGCGCTGTTTCGTGGCGTGCGAGGGCGAACGCGTGGTCGGCTTTTACGCGCTGGCGGCCGGTAGCGTGCGGCGTGCCGCGGCGCCTGGCGCGATCAGGCGCAACATGCCTGATCCCGTTCCGGCAATCGTGCTGGGTCGCCTGGCGGTGGATCATGCCTGGCAAGGGCAGGGGCTTGGTGCGGATCTGTTGCAGGATGCCGTGCTGCGAGCCGTCCGCGCCTCGCGCGAAATTGGCGCGCGCGTGTTGTTGTGCCACGCGGTGGATCAGCGCGCCCGGCGGTTTTACCTGCACCACGGCTTCGTGGAATCCACCTTTGATCCGCTCGTGGTAATGCTTGACCTGAAACAGGTCGAGTAACGGGGACCGAAAAGGGAACGGAGGGAGTTAAGCCCGAAAGGAAAAAGGTGTCAGGGACAATTTCCGGGTAAAACCGCAAGGCGCCCTCGGCCTTGGGTAGCATTGGCTACCAAGTGGGTGAGGTCAGATTCCTGGCCTGACGGCACGGCGAGGATGGCCTCCACCGCGAGTGCCCCATAGGTTGTTTTTTCGATGGTGATGTCCCGGTCGCGGATGCGTCCCTCCAGTAGCGACCATTGGGCGAAGTCACAGTGGAGTGCCATGCGCGTGGCGTGGACGATGGGCTGTCTGGCAGCCTGTTGCAGGCACTGCGTGGCCGTACCACCGTAGGCGCGGATGAGGCCGCCGACGCCAAGTTTGATGCCGCCGAACCAACGCGTAACCACGACGACCGCACGATTGAAACCCTGCCCGTCGATGGCGGCCAGGATGGGTTTGCCGGCACTGCTGGATGGCTCGCCGTCGTCATTGAAGCGGTAGGCCTGACCGATGCGGTATGCCCAGCAATGATGACCGCCGCCGTTGCCGCGCAAGCTGTCGACAAACGCCATGGCGGCTTCAGGCGAGCTTGCTGGCGCCGCTTGCGCGAGGAAGCGGCTCTTCTTGATTTCGACTGCGTGCGAGCAGGGCGCAGCCAAGGTGGCGAGTGAATCGCTCATGTGATGGAACGCGGGCCGGCTTCGATCATCGGAAAACCCGTCATGAAATTCGTATTTCGGCGACCGTCGCCCCATCACTGCCGCATGCAGCGCTGGTAGCGGGTATCGACGTGCGTGGCAAACCACGCCGTGGTCAGTTTGCGGGTGATCTTGGGGCTGTCCAGCTGGATTGCGGGGACCATGGCACGAGGCAGCGGCTTGCCCGCGCGCGCGTCCGCCAGTGCATAGATGCGGGCATAAAGCGGAGTGTCGTCAAAGTCCAGCCGATCGCTGCGTTCCAAGGCCTTCCGGATGGTGCGGGCATTCATGCCGAGATCGTTGGCCATGGTCCGCACGGCGCGTTCGGTTTCTCCGGGCCGGTTCAGCGGGGCGCCCGGGTTGAGCAGATCCCCGTCCAGCGCCAGCGGAATGCCCGTGACGATGCTGACCGCGTTCTGGAATGCGGCATTGCGGCTCGCGTACCGGCCGGCGTTGTAGTCGGCGAAGCGATACACCTTGCGCGTGTAGGGAGTCTGGTAATCCAGCAGGCGCATGATGCCGAAGTACAGTCCGCCGCGGCGCGTGAATACTTCGTCGCGGACGCTGCTCGCGATCGGATAGGGGTAGTCGCCGGCATTTGATTCGGCGAACACGATGTTGACCTGCATCGGGCCGCCGGTTTCTACCGGATTGAAGTCCGCGAAGAGGCGCTTCCCCAACGGCACACTGGCGATCAGATCTTCGTAGATGCCGCTGAGCTCGCGTTCCGTGCGCGCGTGCCGCAGGCGGTCGCTGTACGAACGGCCATCCGGCGAGTGGATTTCCAGCGCGGCATCGACCAGAAGTTCCGGTATGTGGTGCGCGGCGGCGCGCCGGTCGATCTCCTCGCGTGCAATGCGTGGCAGGTTGGGTACGCTCGGGTCGGCGTGGTAGCCGGATTCCTGCGCGATCACCGCCAGCACCGCGCAGATGTTTTCAGTATTCGGGTCGATGCGTTGTGTGCTGAATGCTGTCTGGATGTCGGAGGCCCACCCAGTGCGATCCGGCGCATCGGTGGGCATGCGACCCACGACCTCGGCGCGTATTTGTGACGGCGGCATCCGTGAAACCTGCGGAGTTGGCCTTGTGGCGCATGCAGCCAGCAGCAGCGGCAGGCACCACGCGGCGGCCGTGAGCACACGGGAGCGGAGTGCCGATATCGGATGTGTCATGCGCGCAGGATACTGAAACCGTCAGGTTTGACGTCGGCCCTCCAGAACACATCAGGCGAGCACCGGGTCTGGTTCACCTTCGAAGCGGACGAGCCAGTCATAATGGGCGGTCATTTTTACGGTTAGCGAGCTTTCCCACGCATGATTCCCCCAACCGGCCTGCAGGCGCTGATTGACGACGGTGTGATCGACGAGGTCCTGCGTCCGCTGAAAAGCGGCAAGGAGGCGTCGGTGTATGTCGTGCGCGCGGGCAACGATGTGCGTTGTGCCAAGGTCTACAAGGACATGGCCCAGCGCAGCTTCCAGCAGCGCGCGCAGTATCAGGAGGGCCGCAAGGTGCGTGGCAGCCGTCAGGCGCGCGCGATGGGCAAGGCCAGCAAGTTCGGGCGCAAGGAAGCCGAGGCCGCCTGGAAAAATGCCGAGGTGGATGCCTTGTATCAGCTGGTTGGCGCCGGCGTGCGGGTGCCGCAGCCGTACGGCTATTTCGGCGGCGTGCTGGTGATGGAGCTGGTCGCCGATGCCGACGGCCATCCGGCACCGCAACTGGGCAAGGTGGAACTGTCGGCGCAGACGGCGCGCGAATACCATCGTTTCCTGGTCCGCCAGATCGCGCGCATGTTGTGCGAGGGACTGATCCACGGCGACCTGTCCGAATACAACGTGCTGGTGGCGCCCGATGGCCCGGTCATCATCGATCTGCCGCAGGTGGTCAGCGCCGCGGGCAACAATGCCGCGCGCACCATGTTGCGGCGGGACGTGGGCAACATCACGATCACTCTCTCGCGCTTCGCGCCGGAGCTGCTCGATACCCATTACGCCGAGGAAATGTGGGCACTGTTCGAGCAAGGCAAACTGCGGCCGGACAGCGAACTGACCGGCCATTTCGTGTTCAACGAGGGCGAGGCAGATGTCGACAGCGTGATGCGATCGATCATCGATGCGCGCGAAGAGGCCATCATCCGCCAGCGGGGGCGCGAGTTGGCGGAGGCGGAGTAACGGGGTCCAGCAACGGGATCAGGTTCACTTCGACAAGCGAATAAGTGAACCTGACTCCGTTTCAGTCAAAGTGGCTGTGCGCTTTTGCGCTTGCGGACGTACAGCGCGGCCAGGCCGAACAGGCCGATCGCGAACAACGGCAGAGAGTCAGGCTCCGGCACGGACACGAGACTGACGGTAAAGGAGCCGAAGCGGCCGGGCGGCACGCCGCTGTCGGGACCGGCATTCGGATTGTCGACCAGGCCATTCGCATCGGCCAGTCCGGCCGCGTAGACCATGCCGAGGCCGGGCACGTCGCCGTTACTCCAGAATGCGCCGGTGTACCCTCCGACCACATTGAATGCGACGCCGAAGATGTCGAAGTAGCCGCCGGAAAACGGATAGGTCACCACGGGAACACCGTTGACAAGTTCGAGACAGACGGCGGGCGAGTTGCCCCCCGGGTAAAACAGATCGTCGTAGGACAAGCCGCCCGCGGTACGCGCGACGCCAGGGTTGGCGAGGGTGTTGCTCACGTAGGACACCGGCGTGTACAGCCCGTTGATTGCGCCGGAAACGCCGACATTCGCGTCCGAAAATGTTCCGCTGATGCCGGTGATTTCATAGCCGGGCGGCGTTGCAGAGTTTGCGCTCTGGGATCCCACCTGGAATGTTCCGGACGCGGTGACGCCGTTTCCGTTGAACGAAAACGCATAATTCATTTCGTTTGCGAACGCGGCCGGCGCACACGCCACCGCTGCCACCAGCCCAAGTAACACAAGATGTTTCGTCTTCATCGCAGAATCTCCAGGGGTCGGAACGCGCATTTGTGAAGTCGATGCAGGCCGGCATGAGGAAGGTCGTTCCCGGCTTGAGTCTGTCGGCAACGCTGCGTTCGGTTGGCCTGCGTTTCTGCGCAATGCAGGTCTTGTTGGCCGGTCGATCAGACACGCTTCCAGCATTTCCCGTGCCATGATTTCAAGTAATTGTTTATGGATGATTTGCGGCAGAACGTCTGAAAACATTTACACGAAAAACGTAAAGGAATTCGACGTTTCGAGGCGGCAATCAAACG
>Ga0207690_10001804_pt1 | contig 13143 bp, 9 predicted proteins | sample KBSC23metaG_FD_184315 | JGI IMG/M metagenome (GOLD analysis project Ga0207690, IMG submission 184315) | Corn rhizosphere microbial communities from Kellogg Biological Station, Michigan, USA - KBS C2-3 metaG (SPAdes) (version 2) | ecosystem: Host-associated > Plants > Roots > Rhizosphere > Soil ...
GTAGTAGCCGGGCGCCTGGCCGTCTCACCAGCCGCGGGACGCCCGGGCCGACTCGTCCGGGCCCGCCGGACGCCGTACGACGGGTTCCGGCTCGCCCCGCTCGACGCTCGCCACGCTGAGCATTAGACTCCACGGGGCGTTGTGGGTCTGCCATGCCTCGGTCTGGAGCAGGCTTGCGCTCGTTGGTGATCGGATTTCATTCAGTCGGCCACTCGCGAAACGGACCTTCCGCGCCGCCACCGACAGATATCCGCTTCGAGCCCCTGTCCGTTCCGAGAAGAGCCCCGACTAGATGACGAGCACGACCACTGCAGCCGGCCCCGCCCAGGTCGCCATCAACGACATCGGTACCGCCGAGGACTTCCTCGCCGCGATCGAAGGCACCATCAAGGAGTTCAACGACGGCGACATCGTCGAGGGCATCATCGTCCGCGTCGACCGCGACGAGGTCCTCCTCGACATCGGCTACAAGACCGAGGGCGTGATTCCCAGCCGCGAGCTGTCGATCAAGCACGACGTCGACCCCAACGAGGTCGTCACCGTGGGCGACGAGGTCGAGGCCCTTGTCCTGCAGAAGGAGGACAAGGAAGGCCGGCTCATCCTGTCCAAGAAGCGCGCGCAGTACGAGCGCGCCTGGGGGACGATCGAGAAGATCAAGGACGAGGACGGCATTGTCACCGGCACGGTCATCGAGGTCGTCAAGGGTGGCCTCATCCTCGACATCGGCCTGCGCGGCTTCCTGCCCGCGTCGCTGGTCGAGATGCGCCGGGTGCGCGACCTGCAGCCGTTCGTCGGCAAGGAGCTCGAGGCCAAGATCATTGAGCTCGACAAGAACCGCAACAACGTCGTGCTCTCCCGCCGCGCGTGGCTGGAGCAGACGCAGAGCGAGGTCCGGCAGAACTTCCTGACCCAGCTGCAGAAGGGCCAGGTCCGCAAGGGCGTCGTCTCCTCGATCGTCAACTTCGGCGCGTTCGTCGACCTCGGCGGCGTCGACGGTCTGGTGCACGTCTCAGAGCTGTCCTGGAAGCACATCGACCACCCGAGTGAGGTCGTCGAGGTCGGCCAGGAGGTCACCGTCGAGGTGCTCGACGTCGACATGGACCGCGAGCGCGTCTCGCTGTCGCTGAAGGCGACCCAGGAAGACCCGTGGCAGGCGTTCGCCCGCACCCACGCGATCGGCCAGGTCGTGCCCGGCCGGGTCACCAAGCTGGTGCCGTTCGGCGCGTTCGTCCGGGTCGCGGAGGGCATCGAGGGCCTGGTGCACATCTCGGAGCTGGCGGAGCGCCACGTCGAGATCCCCGAGCAGGTCGTCAACGTCGGCGACGAGATCTACGTGAAGGTCATCGACATCGACCTCGAGCGCCGGCGCATCTCGCTGTCGCTGAAGCAGGCCAACGAGGGCACCATCGGCGAGGCGGTCGCGGACCACTTCGACCCGGCGCAGTACGGCATGCCGGCGCAGTACGACGACGCGGGCAACTACATCTACCCGGAGGGCTTCGACGCCGACACCGGCGAGTGGAAGCCCGGCTTCGAGGCGCAGCAGGCCGAGTGGGAGGCGCAGTACGCCGCCGCCCAGGCTCGCTGGGAGGCCCACCAGAAGCAGATCGCCGAGGCGCAGGCCGCCGAGGCCGCTGCCGCCGCCGACGAGGGCGCGACGTCGTACACGTCGGAGCCCGCGGCGGGCGGGGACGCCCCGGCCGCGGCCGGCACGCTGGCGAGCGACGAGGCGCTGGCCGAACTGCGCCGCAAGCTGACCGGCGGCGAGGACGAAGCGGCCGAGCCGGCCGCAGCATCGGCCGAGGCTCCGGCGGATGCGGCGACCGAAGCCGCGGCGCCTGCCGCGGCAGCCGACGAGGCGGCACCGGCCGGCGAAGCGGCGGCAACCGACGATGCGGCGGCAGCCGACGAGGCCGCGGCGGCGTCGGGCACCGGCGACAGCGCCGATGACGGCACCGAGGCCTAGGCCTACACCGGCACTCGCGCGCCTGTTCGCCGCCCGGCGAACGAGCGCGCGAGTGCGCGGGTGGACCCGGCGGTGACCCGGTGCTGCTGGTCGGGCTGACCGGGGGCATCGGCTCCGGCAAGACCGAGGTGTCCCGCCGGCTGGCCGCGCTGGGCGCGGTCGTCGTCGACGCGGACGCGATCGCCCGCGAGGTCGTCGAGCCCGGGACACCCGGGCTCGAAGCGGTCGTCGCGGTGTTCGGCCCCGAGGTGCTGACGGCCGACGGCCGGCTCGACCGGGACCGGGTCGCCACGGTCGTGTTCGCCGATCCGGACGCCCGCGCCCGGCTGAACGCGATCGTGCACCCGCTGGTCCGCGACCGGACGGCGCAGCTCGTCGCCGAAGCCGCGGCCGCCGACCCGAACGCCGTCGTCGTGAACGACGTGCCCCTGCTCGTCGAGTCGGGTCTCGCGGCCGCCGGCCACTCTGCCACTCGGATCTGGGACGCGATCGTCGTCGTCGCCGCCGACCCCGCCACCCAGCGCCGCCGGCTGGTGGAGCAGCGCGGCATGGCCCCGGCCGACGCCGACGCCCGGATCGCCGCGCAGGCCCCGCTCGCCGACAAGCTCGCGGTCGCCGACTACGTCGTGCACAACGACGGCGACCTCGCGGCGCTCGACGCGCAGGTGCGGCAAGTCTGGGCTCACCTCGCCGCGAGGGCCGGACGGACGATGCGTGCGTAGCATCTTCGGTCCGTTCGCTCCGGAACAGGCACGAAACGGACGTTTTTCCGCCTAACGTCACTGCGTGCCGCGACGTCCCCAGCTTTTCCGCCGCAGCCCGGCCGATCCTGCCCGTGCCCGCGGGGCCGCGCAGCGCGCGCTCGTCGACTCCGTCATGCCGACCGCGCTCAACCAGGCGATGGCCCTGCTCGCGGTGGGGGCCATCGGGATGATCGCGCTGTCGGCCACCACCGCCGGCGAGCGGTTGACCGCGGACGCGGGACACCTCCGGGTCGCCGACTCGACGCGGGCCGCGGCGCCGCCCGTCCATCTGCGCGCGGACGTCGTCGCGCGCGAAGGCGCGAGCGTGCCGGCCAAGACCACCGTCCACGCGGCCGCTCCGGCCCGCCGCCACACACCCGTTCGCTCCGCACCGGCTCATGCTGGCAAGAAGACGACGAAGTGGCTGCCCACCGGCACCGGGATGTGGATATACCAGTGGGACCACAGCAACGGTGGACGGCCGAGCGCGGTCGTCAAGCGAGCCCAGGCCGTCGGCCTCACCCACGTGTTCGTCCGGACCGGCTCGTCGCACGACGGCTTCACCGGCGCCGGCGTGCTGCGCGCGGTCCTGCCGGCCGCCCGCAAGGCCCACATCGCGGTCGTCGCCTGGGACTTCCCGGAGCTCGACCATCCGCTGGCCGACGCCCGCCGGCTCGCCGCCGCGGCGAAGTTCGTGCTCCGAGGCGGCGCTCGGGTGGCTGCAGTTGCCCCTGACATCGAGACACCGGCCGAGGGAACGCACAGCACCCCCGGCGCGGTCCGCGCCTACTTGAAGGAGCTGCGCCACCGGCTCCCGGCCACCGTGTCGATCCTCGCGACCGTGCCGTGGCCGTCGTCGTACCGGATCGGGAGCTATCCCTACTCCGTCGTCGCCGGGCACAGCGACGCGCTGCTGCCGATGGCGTACTGGTACAACAACTCCCCGTCCGCCGTGACCGCGGCGTCGGTGCAGTACCTGCGGCGGTTCCACCGTCCGGTGATGCCGGTCGGGCAGGGCTACGACGGCCGCATCGACGTGCCGTGGCTGCCGCACAACAACCTGGCCAGGCAGGTGCCGGCGTTCTTCGCGACCGCGCACAAGATGGGGGCCCGGGCGGCCAGCCTCTGGTCCTGGCAGAGCTCGCCGCTCGCGACCTGGCGGGCGCTGAAGTCCGCCCGCCACCTGTTCCCGGGGCGTTAGGTCCGGACGGGATTGTCGGGGGGTCGGCGTACGTTCTAGGTCGAGATGAGTACGACGACTATCCGCCCGCGTGCGGGCACGTTCCGGGTGCAGTCCGACTTCCAGCCGTCGGGCGACCAGCCGACCGCGATCGAGGAGCTCGCCCGGCGGGTCCGGGCCGGCGACCGCGACACCGTGCTGCTCGGCGCGACCGGCACCGGCAAGTCGGCGACGACCGCCTGGCTGGTCGAGCGGCTGCAGCGACCGACGCTGGTGATGGCGCCCAACAAGACTCTCGCGGCGCAGCTCGCCAACGAGTTCCGTGAGCTGTTCCCCGACAACGCGGTCGAATACTTCGTCTCCTATTACGACTACTACCAGCCCGAGGCTTACGTCCCGCAGACCGACACCTACATCGAGAAGGACTCCTCGGTCAACGAAGAGGTCGAGCGGCTGCGGCACTCCGCGACCATGTCGCTGCTGACCCGGCGCGACGTGATCGTCGTCGCGTCCGTGTCGTGCATCTACGGTCTCGGCACCCCGCAGGAGTACGTCGACCGCTGCGTGCAGCTGCACGTCGGCCAGGAGATCGACCGCGACAAGCTGCTCCGCCGGTTCGTCGACGTGCAATACACCCGCAACGACCTGTCGTTCACCCGCGGCACGTTCCGGGTCCGCGGCGACACGATCGAGGTGTTCCCGGTCTACCAGGAGCTCGCCGTCCGCATCGAGATGTTCGGCGACGAGGTCGAGGCGATCTCGACCCTGCACCCGCTCACCGGCGAGGTGGTCAGCAACGACGACACCGTGTTCGTGTTCCCGGCCACCCACTACGTCGCCGGTCCTGAGCGGATGGAGCGCGCGATCGCCGGCATCGAGCTCGAGCTCGCCGACCGGCTGGCCGAGCTCGAACGCCAGGGCAAGCTGCTCGAGGCACAGCGGCTGCGGATGCGCACGACCTACGACATCGAGATGATGCGCCAGGTCGGCTTCTGCTCCGGCATCGAGAACTACTCCCGGCACATCGACGGCCGCGGCCCCGGCACGCCGCCGCACACGCTGCTCGACTACTTCCCCGACGACTTCCTGCTCGTCATCGACGAGTCGCACGTCACCGTCCCGCAGATCGGCGGCATGTACGAAGGCGACATGTCCCGCAAGCGGACGCTGGTCGAGCACGGCTTCCGGTTGCCGTCGGCGTGCGACAACCGGCCGCTGAAGTGGGAGGAGTTCCTCGACCGGGTCGGGCAGACGGTCTACCTGTCCGCGACGCCGGGTCCCTACGAGATGTCCCGGGCCAAGGGCGACGTCGTCGAGCAGGTGATCCGGCCGACCGGCCTGATCGACCCGCGGGTCGTCGTCAAGCCGACCAAGGGTCAGATCGACGACCTGATGCACGAGATCCGCGAGCGGGCCGACCGTGACGAGCGGGTGCTGGTCACGACGCTGACGAAGAAGATGGCCGAAGACCTCACCGACTACTTGCTGGAGAACGGCGTCCGGGTGCGTTACCTGCACAGCGAGGTCGACACCCTGCGCCGGGTCGAGTTGCTCCGCGAACTGCGGATGGGGTCCTACGACGTCCTCGTCGGCATCAACCTGCTGCGCGAAGGTCTCGACCTGCCCGAGGTGTCGCTGGTGTCGATCCTCGACGCCGACAAGGAAGGCTTCCTCCGCTCCGACCGGTCGCTGATCCAGACGATCGGCCGGGCGGCCCGGCACGTGTCGGGCGAAGTGCACATGTACGCCGACGCGATCACCCCGTCGATGGAGAAGGCGATCGACGAGACCAACCGCCGGCGGGCGAAGCAGGTCGCCTACAACGAAGCCCACGGCATCGACCCGCAGCCGCTGCGCAAGAAGATCGCGGACATCCTCGACGACATCGTGCGCGGCGAGGAAGAGGAGCTGATCGGCGGGAGCGGCCGTGCGCAGTCGCGCGGGAAGACCCCCGTGCCGGGGATGGCATCGCGGGCCGGTTCGAAGTCCGCGGGCCAGCATGCGGCGGAGCTGGCCGGGATGCCGAAGACCGAGCTGTCGCTGCTCATCCAGCAGTTGCAGGACCAGATGCACGCCGCCGCCGCCGAGCTCCAGTTCGAGCTGGCCGCGCGGCTGCGCGACGAGGTTAACGAACTCAAGAAGGAACTCCGCGCGATGCAGGCGGCAGGCGTCCGCTGACTGCGTTCTCGGTCGCTTGCGGCCGTCAGGCCGCGGCGCTCCCTGCGGCCTTGTCATCGAACGCCTGACGCCCGCCTCGCAAGCCATGACCGCCGCCGGCGTGCGGGGCTGAGCTTCCCGCTCGCTGCGTTGTCGTCGGCTTGCGGGCCACAGCCCGCGGCGCCTCCGGCTCGACTTGTCAGCGCCAGGTGTGGCTATAGCCACACCTGGCGCTGACCACTCCCGGGCCGCAAGCGAGGGAGAACGCAGCCAGCGCGGGAGTCCGCCCCGCAGACAGCGAGGCGCCCGCGACCAGATTTCGGTCGCGGGCGCCTTCGGATCCGGCCGTGGCGCTACTGGCCGGAGGTCATGCTGTGGTCAGCCCGAGGTCGAGGTCCCCGTCGTGATGTCCGCGTTGTTCGCCAGCTTGGTCGGCTCGATGATGAGCGTCCGGTTGCCGACAAACCCTTCAGAGCTGCTACCGGCCGTGTTGGCGCCGGTGCCGACGACGTTCTCCGGGTCCTGTGGGTCATGCGTGAGGAACTGCGCCCACGCGCGCACGACGTGAATGCCGCTGCCTGCGTTGAGACGGACCCAGTTGAAATCGTTCGCCGTCTTGGTGAACTGGTACTCGGTAAGTGTGTCGGTGCCGTCGTTCTCCATGTCCTGCACCGTGACCTTGTGGTCGCGGTCACAGAACGTGATCTTGTCAGCGTCGGTGCCAGGCTTCTGCTGGCTCGGGTCCTGCGGGGGCGCGCTCGTGTCCGTCACCGGAACGATCTGCCTGCTAGACGGGTCGCCCTCGTTTTCGATCGTCAGCCACACCTTCACCGCACCCGCAGCCTCGCCCACGGAGGTGCTGCCGCTGTTCGAGGAGCCGGTCGCCTTGACGGTCGTGATGATCGAGCACTCGAGCGAGACGCTCATGAGGAGGTCTTCGGGCTTCGACGTCTTGAATGTCGCTTGCATGATCTGCGTGCCGGTCGCAGACGGATGGAAGTCCTGAACGTTCGATCCGGAGGCGACGGCCTTGTTGGCCGGGGTACCGCCGCCACCCGTGGCGGCGAGCGTCGCCGGGATGGCGATGGCGACAGCGGCGAGCGTGGACGTCGCGATTACCGTGCGACGGGAGAGGGCGAGCATCATCGCTCCACTTCTCCCGCGCCGTCGAGCCCCCAGTGGGCACGGTGATCCGGCGCAGGTCGTGGTCTCGCTTCGCAGCGAACTCCCAGGTTCCTTCCCATCGATTCCACCTACTTCGTATCGTGCGGAGTCGGTTACGCAACGTGTATTGCGAATAGGACGAACATGACGAGAACGGACATTCTGGCGTACTGCCTCGCCAAGCCGGGTGCGTGGCTGGACGAGCCGTGGGAGGGCGACCAGGTGGTCAAGGTCGCCGACAAGATCTTCGCGTTCCTCGGATCCGAAGGCCCGGATCCCGCCACCGCGAGCATCGGCCTCAAGTGCGGCCGCGACGCCGACGACGCCGCCGAGCTCCGCGCGCGCTACCCGGGCGACGTGACGGTGTCGGCGTACATCGGACGCTACGGCTGGAACACCCTGAAGCTCGCCGGCGCCGTCCCGGACGACGAGATCACCGAGGCCGTCGACGCGTCGTACGACCGGGTCGTCGCGGCGCTGCCGCGGTCGAAACGGCCGTGACAGCCAGGCTCAGGATCGGCTGGGATGTGTTTCGTCACGTTTCTGTAGCCAAAAGGAGCTAGAACAGAATTCCGTTCGGGTGGTTACCCAGCGTAAGTGCCGGTCGGGCGCTTCGCCGAACTTACCGTCGAAGGCATCCGGCCTGCCTTCCGCGCGGGCCATCATCCCGGGAGCACGCACACGATGGCGCACGGTTCGGCCCGCCCGCAACGACTACTACCAGTGATGGCCGTGGCGGTGATCGGGTTCGCCAGCGCCTGCGCCAGCAGCTCGAACACGGCCAACACCACCCCCGGAACCAACGACAACCAGGCCCCGACGACCAGCGCCACCAGCTCGGCCGACCAGGCCGTCCTCGACGCGGTCTACAAGGGGACGCTGAGCTCGCCCGACACCACCTCGCGACCCGCGGTGAAGGGCAAGAAGATCGTCATCATCTCGTCCGGGCAGAGCTCGATCAGCTCGTCGATCCCGGTCAACGCGGCCAAGGAGGCGGCGGAGGCGATCGGCTGGGACGTCACCGTCTACGACGCGCAGCTCAACCCGTCGAACTACCCGCAGCTGGTCAGCCAGGCGATCGCGTCCGGCGCGAACGGCATCGTCCTCGACGCCATCGACTGTTCATTCGTCAAGTCCGGCCTTGAACAAGCCAAGGCCAAGGGCATCAAGGTCGTCCCGATCTATGCCTATGACTGCAACGATCCGTACGCCGGTAAGGGCGGCTCCGCGCTGTTCAGCGGTTACACGAACTACGGGCCCGAGGCGAACAAGAACCTCGGCGCGTTCGCCGAGAAGTACGGCTTCGCGCAGGGCCAGGCCGCGATCGCGGCGACCGGCGGCAAGGCGAAGGTCATCTTCTTCAACGACCCCGAGGCGACGGTGCTGCACTACACCGGCACCGGCTTCCTCAACGCGATCAAGCAGTGCTCCGGCTGCAAGGTCGTCGCCGACGTCGAGTTCAAGGGTCTCGACCTCGGGCCGACGCTGCAACAGCGCGCGGCTTCGGCGCTGCTGCAGCACCCCGAGGCGAACGTGGTCAAGAGCCCGTTCACCGCGGCCACCCTGCTGTCGATCGCGCCGGCCATCCAGCAATCCGGGCGCGGCAGCAAGCTCTACGTGATGGGCGGCGAGGGCTTCCAGCCCGAGCTCGACCTCATGCGCACCCATCAGGGCGTGAGCGCGGTCATGATCTCGCCGTCGGACTGGACCGGCTGGTCCGCGATCGACACGCTCAACAGCCTGTTCCAGGGCAAGGCCCCGGCGTACTCCGGTCTCGGCTGGCAGCTCGTCGACCCGACGCACAACCTGCCGGCGAGCGGCCCGTGGGTGTCGCCGATCGACTTCAAGGCGATCTACAAGAAGGCTTGGGGCGTGGGCTGATGCCCGCTGTGATGGCCGGGCCGCGCACCGCACTCGCGGTGCGCGGCTTGTCCAAGACCTACGCCGGTCACCTCGCTCTCGACTCGCTCTTCCTACAGATCCGCACCGGTGAGATCCACGCGCTGCTCGGCGGCAACGGGTCCGGCAAGTCGACGACGATCAAGATCCTCGCCGGCGTCGTACCCGCCGATCCCGGCGGCGAGATCGTCCTCGGCGGCGAGGACCCGGTCGGCGTGCACGACTGGACGCCGGCGAAGGCGCACGCCGCCGGCCTGCGGTTCGTGCACCAGCAGCCCGCGGTGTTCCCAGAGCTCTCGATCGCCGAGAACCTCGCGCTCGGAGCCGAGTTCCCGCGCGGCGCCGGTGGCCGGGTCGACTGGCGGGCGCTGAATGCGCGCACCGCCGAGCTGCTCGAGCGTTACGAGATCCACGCCAGCCCGAAGACGCCGCTCGCCGCGCTGCGCGCCGCGGATCGGTGCCGGGTCGCGATCGTGCGCGCGCTGCAGGATCGCGACGACGCCGACTCCGGCGTGCTCGTCCTCGACGAGCCGACTGCGGCACTGCCCGCGGCCGAGGTCGAGCACCTGCTCGACGCGCTGCGCGGGTACGCCGAAGCCGGGCAGACGATCCTCTACGTCAGCCACCGTCTCGACGAGGTCCTGTCGGTCGCCGACCGGGTCACGGTGCTGCGCGACGGCCGCAAGGTCGACACCGTCGAGGCCGACGGGCTGCGCGAGGCCGACCTGATCGAGATGATCGTCGGCCGGCCGCTGGACCGCGTCTTCCCGGCCCCGCCGGTCGAGACGACCGAGGACGCGGCGATGACGATCCGCGGCCTGCGCGGCGGCCCGCTGCACGGGATCGACCTCACGCTGCGCAAGGGCGAGGTCCTCGGTATCGCCGGGCTGCTCGGCAGCGGCCGGTCCGAACTGTTGCGGATGCTGTTCGGCGCGTACGCCGTCGACGGCGGCAGCGTGACCCTCGACGGCGAGGACTACGAGCCCACGTCGCCGCAGGCGGCGATGAAGGCGGGCGTCGCCTACGTGCCCGAGGATCGGCAGGCCGACGCGTTGCTGTGCGGCGAGAGCGTGCGACACAACCTGACCGCCGGCCAGGAAGCGTCGTACTTCCGCAAGTTCCTCTACCGGCACCGGCTCGAACGCAGCGACGCGCACCGCTCGATCGGCGACTTCCTCATCCGAGTGGTCTCCGACACCCAACCGGTCGAGACGCTCTCCGGCGGCAACCAGCAGAAGGTCGTCATGGCGCGATGGTTGCGCCGCCGGCCCAAGGTGCTGTTGCTCGACGAGCCCACTCAGGGCGTCGACGTCGGCGCGCGCGCCGAGATCTACCAGCTCATCAGGCGCGCGACCGAACAGGGCACCAGCGTGATCCTCGTCGTCAGCGAGCCGGAAGAGCTGGCGCACGCGTCCGACCGCGTCGCAGTGCTGCGCGGCGGGCGGATCACCACCGTCGTCGAGCGCCCGATCGACGCGCACAAGCTCACCGAGCTCATGAACGCCGCACCGCCCAACGTTGGAGAGGCATCGCCGTGACCACCCGCTCCCGACCTCGGCCGGAGACCGCCGTGGATGACATGCCCGCCCAGCGCGCCGGCGACCCGGCCGTCGTCGCGACCGACGTGCCGGTCGTCGTACAGACCGAAGAGCCGCCGGCGCGGTCGGCCGCCTCGACCGTCGGTGCGTTCGGCGGACGAGTGTTGCGGCAGTACTCGCTGGTCTTCCTGCTCGTCGCGTCGTTCGTCCTCTACAGCACGTGGGGCAAGACGTCGTCGGTGTTCCTCACCGGCGACAGCCTGCGGGTGATGGTCGCAGGTCAGGCGGTCATCGGCGTGCTCACGCTCGGCATCCTCGTGACGATGGTCGCCGGCAACTTCGACCTGTCGGTCGGCAACATCGCCGGGCTGAGCCAGATCATGACCGCGACGCTGTACGCGAAGCACGGCTGGGGGTTGTGGCCGGGCATCATCGCCGGCATCGTCATCGGCGGCTTCGTCGGCGGCATCAACGGGGTGCTGGTCACGGTGCTGCGGGTCGACCCGTTCATCATCACGCTCGGCACCGCGTCGGCGATTCTCGGCTTCATCGACTGGTACACCAAGGATCAGTCGATCGTGAACGGCATCCCGGCCGGCATCACCAACTTCGGCCGGGACAACTTCCTCGGCGTACCCGACATCGTGTGGGTGCTCGCGCTGGTCGCGCTGGTCATCTACTACCTGCTCGAGCACACGCCGTACGGCCGCAACCTGCACGCGATCGGTTCCAACCGCGCGGCTGCGCGGCTCCTCGGCATCCGCGTCGAACGGTCGATCGCGATCGCGTTCGTCATCAACGGGATATTCGCCGGCATCGCGGGCGTGCTGATGCTCGCTCGCGCCGGTGCCGGCAACCCCCAGATCCCGCCGACGCTGGCGCTGACCGCACTCGCCGGCGCGTTCCTCGGCGCGGCGTCGTTCAAGGTCGGGCGGCTCAACGTGCCGGGCACGATCGTCGCGCTGCTGTTCCTCGCGGTGAACATCACCGGCCTGCAGTACGCCGGGGTCGCCAACTGGATCAACGAAATGTTCACGGGGTTGTCCCTCATCTTCGCCATCGCGCTCGCGGCAGTCCTGTCCAAAGAGCGCACCGTCAAAAAGACAAGGAAAACAGCATGAAGCGCGTGTCCCGGCTCACGATCCTGGCTCTCCCGGCCGCGGCCACGCTGGTGTTGCCCAGCGTCGCGTGGGCGGCTGACGGCTCCACTACGAACACGTTGCGCGCGACGATCGACGGCGGCGGCGTCGTCAAGTCCGTCACGTCGCTGGCCGGCGACGGCACGTCGACGCCGTACACGGGCGAGCTGCCGCTGAAGATGTCGATCAGCCGCAGCGTCGACGGCAGCACGAGCACGTACACCTACCACGTCGAGAACACGTTCTCGAAGACGCAGAAGGTCACCTACACCGACACGCAGGGCGTCAAGCACACGACGTCGGCGACGGTGCAGCTGCCGCTCGTCGCGCAGCTCGGCGTCACGCTGCCGAAGTCGTTTACCGACGTGTCCGCGCCGAGCGGCGTCGTCACCACCGACCCCGACGGCACGAACCGCATCTTGTGGAACCTCGTGCTGTTCAGCCCGCTCGGCTCGCCGACGCAGGACCAGACGTTCACCGCGACCGGCAGCGGTGCGCCGACGAGCGAGCTCGTCGCGACCGCGGTGAACCCGGCGACGACGTCCGGTCTGTCGAAGGCGCAGGAGGCCGCGAACGCGAGCTCGCAGCAGGACGACTTCTGGCAGGGCTTCGCCAACGGTGGCGACGGCGGGCTGACGAAGCTCGCGGACGGCACTGCCACGATGATCGCCGGTCTGAAGCAGCTGTCCGCCGGCGCGCACACGCTCAACGACGGGCTGAAGGACGCCGGCACCGGCGCCAACAAGCTCGACGCCGGCACCGCGTCGGCGTACGCCGGATCGCAGCAGCTGACCACCGGCCTCAAGGCCATCCACGGTGGCCAAGCGGACCTGACGACCGGGTTGGCGCAGATCCAGGCCGGCCTCGCGCTGCTCGACGACAAGTCGCCGGGCAAGGGTGTGCAGGCGGCCGTCGACGGGCTGACGTTGATCGAGGAAGGTGCGGCGCAACTGGCGGCCGGCGTGCACGGCACCGGCGGCTCGGCGGCCTCGCCGACGACGGTGGCCGGCGGCCTGTCGATCCTGCTCGGTCTGAAGCACACCGCCGGCACTTTCGGCGGTTCGGACCCGGGCGGTCTCATCCAGGTCCTCACCGCCGTCAAGGCGGGTATCGCCCCGGTCGCGAGCGGGCTCGACTGCGCGGTCGTCGTACTGAACGACATCCGCACCGGCACCGGCGCCAGCCCGGGCAACGGCCGGGCCGGCACGTCGGACCCGTGCTACACCGCGATCGGCGGCGTCGTACCGCCGATGGCCGGCGTCACCGACGCGACGGCCGCCGCGCTGCTCTCGGCGATGACCAGCACTTCCAGCGCGACGTCGTTGTTCGCGGCGGCGGCCGGCGTGCACGCGGTAAC
>Ga0207690_10001807_pt1 | contig 13138 bp, 10 predicted proteins | sample KBSC23metaG_FD_184315 | JGI IMG/M metagenome (GOLD analysis project Ga0207690, IMG submission 184315) | Corn rhizosphere microbial communities from Kellogg Biological Station, Michigan, USA - KBS C2-3 metaG (SPAdes) (version 2) | ecosystem: Host-associated > Plants > Roots > Rhizosphere > Soil ...
CTGCACATCCTTCAGCGGCGGCGGCACGTCGCCGATGGCGATGCGCATGGCGAAGCCCTCGATCACCGCGGTCTTGCCCACGCCGGCCTCGCCGACCAGCATCGGGTTGTTCTGCCGGCGGCGCATCAGGATGTCGACCAGCTGGCGGATCTCGTCGTCACGGCCGACGATCGGATCCATCTTGCCGCTGCGCGCCTGCTCGGTGAGGTCGATGGTGAACTGCGCCAGTGCCTCCTGCTTGCCCATCTGTGCCGGCGACATCGCGCCGCTCGCCTCGCCGGGCGCGGAACCACCCCCCATCTTGAACCCGTCGTTGGCGCTCTGCCCATCCTCGGGCGAACCGCCTACCACTTCGGCGAACTTTTCGGTCAGCGCCTCGGGCTTGATCTTGTCGAACTCGGCGGAGATGTTGACCAGCGCATTGCGCAGGTTGCGCGTGCGCATGCAGCCGACGATCAGGTAGCCCGTGCGCACCTGCGCCTCGCCGAACATCAGCGTGGCGAATACCCAGCCGCGCTCGACCGCCTCCTCGACGTTGCTGGAGAGATCGGAGATGGACGAGGAGCCGCGCGGCAGCCGATCCAGCGCGTCGGTGATGTCGCGCGCCAGGTTCGACGGGTTGAGGTTGAACTGCTTGACGATGCGGTGCAGGTCGGAGTCCTGCAATTGCAGGATCTGGTGAATCCAGTGCACCAGTTCCACGTACGGATTGCCGCGCAGTTTGCAGAACACGGTGGCGCTTTCGATGCACCGGAAAGCGAGCTTGTTGAGTTTTCCAAACAGCGCGCCGCGACTTATTTCGGCCATGTCATTGATCCTCTACGGTAATTTCCAATCCCATCAGGTTTGGTGCGACATCGTTCGGGGTGCGGGCGAGATGCCTGCCGAACGACGCCAATGTGTTCGGACTCCCGCTTATCCGACGGGTCTCAGGATGACTTCGTCGACGTCGGCATCCTGCTGCGGGGAACCCATCCAGGTCGTGAGGCCCATCCTTCCGCCGTGTCCCAGACGGGTCACCGGCACATCGGCCTTCTTCAGCACCAGTTGCACATCCCAGGCTTTCTCTTCGCCGACATAGGTCTTCACGGCGGCCACCAGTTGGCTGAGCGCTTCGCCGCCCGGCAGGAAATTGTTGAACTCGGCGCGGGTGAGCGGCCCCAGGCGCAGACGGAAACGCTGCTGACTGCCGCACACGTACTCGCCGGTGACCGTGGTGAGGCCCAGCGCCGCTACCTCGCCGGAGGCGCCGAGGCGCAGGAACGAAGCGGGTGGCAGCCGCATCCATTCGGCGATGAACTCGACGATGCTCACGGGAATGCGGAAGAACCGCTCCAGCAATCCCTTCAGGCCCTCGGCGTTGCGTGCCTGCTGCAGCAGGCGCCCCGCGAAGAAGCGCTTGAACTGGTCGGGCAAGGCATCGCGATTGTCCAGATCCGGCGTGGCCAGCCCCACCAGCGCGCCCATGTACAGCTGAAAGTGATCCTCGGCGGGGCGATCCAACTGCACCGTCGGCTGGGCATCCGCCCAACTGCGGTAGAACAGGCTCATCATCCGGTGGTGGAAGATGTCGGCGAACGCGCCGAAGGTGCGATCCTTGGAGTTCAGTTCGCGATCGATCGCGTACTCGGTGAGGTGCAACGGCAAGGGGCCGTTGGGGCCGAACAGGCCGAAGAACAGTCCCCGCATGCGCGCGGGCTTGCCGCCACCGCCGGGCCGGTAGCGATCCACCGTTTTCGGGGGAAACGCCAGCGACGGGGTCTGCCCCAGGCGCACGAAATCGTCACTGGCCTTGGCCGAGTGCCCCAGCCGCGGACGCTCGGGAAAGGCACACTCCAGCCGCCGGATCGCCTCGAAGAATTCGAAGGATTCGGGGTGGTCGCGCAGCGCATTCTCCAGCGCTACAGCGTCTGCCGTGTTCCCAGCCGGGCTGGCCATCGGGCAACCTCGTTTCGTTCCAGCGTGCGCAGAACGGTTTCGGTGAAGGAATTGATCGATACGTAACGCGCGAAGAAATGCTGCATCACGGCACCGAGCAGGAAGGCGCCCGTGCCTTCGAACGCGCCGTCGTCGCAGGTGAGCGTGATTTCCAGGCCGCGGCCGAAGGTGATCGGGCCGGGCAACGGGATGCGCCGAACGATCGGCTGCGAGCTGACCGCCTTGACCCCCTCGACCTGGCGCAAGGCGCTGGAGTCGAATTCGTCGCAGTACAAGGTCAGCATCTCGCGCAGCGCCGCTGCGCCTTCGCCGGCGTTGTTCTCCAGTAGCGACACGTAGTTAAGCTGCAGATGACTCAGCAGGCGCCACGCCGTCTCGCCGGTGGCCACCGAGGCACGCGGCTTGGTCGGGCCGGCAACGCAGCGGATCGACTCTACCGGCGCGCCGGTTTCCAGCGTGAAATCGGTATGCGACTTGCCGACCGGCATTTGCAGCGGCAAGTCGCGATTGGTGCACATGAGCTGCATGCCGACCTGGCGCAACGCGGTGGAGTACGGCGCTTCGCTGGAATCGACCAGCGATATGAACATCTCGTTGCCGACATAGCTTGAACGCGCACCGAGGCGCTTCTGCCGCGAGGAAAGCAGCCTCGGTTCGCGGCGAATCGTGTAGTAGGCGGAGTGCTTGCCGTGCCAGGTGCGTTCGTCACAGCCGTAGAACGGCAGGAAACGCTGTTCGGGCTCCTGGCGGTCGCCAAAGCCCTCGACGTTGCCGATGCTGTGGATCTCGAAATCCATCGGCCGGGTGCGATCGGCGAGGATGTGATACTCGGTCGCGCCCTGCTTGAGGTGGATGCGATCGGCGCGGCGCGGAAACAGGTTGATGGCCGGGGTGCAGAACAGCCGGAAGTTGCTCGCGTCGACTGCATTGTGCAGGCTGGCCACGCTGCGATCGAACAGCACCACGATCTCGAATTCGCTGCCCTTCGAGCGCGCCAGCAGCGATTTCAGGCCGGTGAACTCGGCAAACAGGAATCGCTCCGGGCAGGCGAAGTACTCCTGCAGCAGGCGATAGCCGCTGAACGATCGACCGGAGTACGGAATCAGCGCCTCGTCGTCATCGAAACCCCGCCGGTGGATATGGCCAGCGTCATGGCTCTGGCTGATCGGGCCGCTGGCGCCCTGCGCGCGCACCTGATAGCCGACCGCATTGCCCAGCAACTGTTCATACAGGCGCTTCGGCAGCTCATCCGCGCCGGCGATGAACACCGGCAGCTCGTCCAGCGCCAGCATGTTCGCCTGCGCGCCGGCGGTGACGCGGAACTTCAGGCGCAGGCCGGCGCGCACGGTCTTGCCGGCCGGCAGCGCCACGCCCGCTGCGGCGATCGCCGCCGGTGTCTCGAAATACTTCGCCTCGGTCAGCTCCAGCGGCCACAAGGTGACCTCATGAGCGGTGCGATACTCGCAGGCGGTGCGGTCGTCCCGGCCGATCATGCTGCGCAAGGCGGTGTGGCGCGCCACCACATGGCCGGCCAGCAGGCCGCTCTCTTTCAGGTCGGGTTGCATCTGCACCACCGCCATCGACGGCACCGGCGCCAGATAGTGCGGGTAGATCATCTCCAGCAGATGCTGGGTGAACACCGGGTACTGCGCATCGAGTTTCAGCTGCACGCGCGCGGCCAAGAAGGCGAAGCCTTCCAGCAGGCGCTCGACATACGGGTCGGCGCACTCGAAACCCTCCAGGCCCAGCCGACCGGCAATCTTCGGGTACTCGCGCGCGAACTCGCCGCCCATCTCGCGAACGTGTTGCAGCTCCCGGTTGTAGTAACGCAGCAGTCGTGGATCCATGGCCGATCAGCCTAAGCCCTCCGATACCTTGAAGTCGCCGGTTTCCAGGTCCACCTCGGTCTTCAGATACAGGTTCAGCGGAATCGGCTGCGCCCACATTTCCGATTCGATGTTGAAGATCAGCGCCTGCCGATCCATGCGCTTGCTCTGCGCGTTGACGTTGACCCGCAGCGTATTGGCGGTCAGCCGCGGTTCGTAGGCCAGGATCGCGTCGCGCACCCGGCGTTGCAGCACGTCCGCGTTGATCCCCGACAAGGCCACGCCGGTGAGATCGGGGATGCCGAAGTTGAGCACCGAGCGTGACACTTCGGGGTAATCGTCCAGCGCCATGTCGGCATCCAGACTCACGCAATTCAGGAGCCAGGACATGTCCCGGGTGACGCATTCGCGCAACCGCGTGGCCGAAATCACGCGCTTCTCGCGACTCTCTTCCAGCTTGCCGGGTTCGTCGTCGGTGAGGCGATCGAGCAGCGACGGCTGAAGTCGTTCCTGGGTGGTCAGTTCAGCCATGGCAGGTCGATTCCTCCCGCTCAGGTGGCGTCGAAGGAAATCAAGCGCGCATCGAACAGCGGATAGTCGGCGGCGTCGGTCGCCAGCATGCGCTGGCCCAGGCCCACCTGCAGGCCGGCGGCTTCCTCGACCCAGTCGGTCTTGCGTGCCAGCACGATGTCCAGGTCTTCGGATCGCTCGCTGCCGGCATAGCGCCCGGGGATGAAACCGATCGCCTGGCCGCCGTTGGCCCAGGTGACCTGGGTCGGCACCCAGATCTTGTCGCGCAAGTCGCTCGGCGCTTCGAACTTCAATTCGCGCAGGCGCGAAAAAGGCACCCAGGAGTAGCCGCCGTTGACGATGATCTCCAGGCAGGGGCCGATCCGCGGATCGGCATCGGCAATCCACTCGAACGCCGCGCCATCGATGCTGCCGGACACTGCGGGGGCCTGCTCGAGGGCCTGTTCGCGCAACGCAGCCGCCTGGTCATGCCTGCCTTCGGCACCAAGCTTGAGTGCCTGCAGCAGCAGCGCCAGCCATTGTTCCGGCTCACCGATGATCACCGGCATGCGCTTGCCGGCGAATACCTCGGCGCGCACCAGCTCGCCCTTCAGCGCCTCCGAATAGGCCCCGACCATCATGGCGTTGAGCGGATCCAGTTCGCCGCAGACGTTCAACTGGTTCTGCGCCCGCTCCCACTGTCCGAGCAGGGCCAGCAACTGGAATAAAAAAACCCGGCGTTTGGCGTCTGCCGGGTTGTTGCGTACTTCCGCCGTGAGCAGTTGCAGCGCCTCGTCGGGCCGGCCTTCTTTGAGCTTGCTTTCGGGTGTCATGTCATCTCTCGGATGCCAGCAGCCGCCCCGTCGGCAACGGGGCAACGCGAGGAAATCGCCACAGCCTGCGATTGACGACCACCGTACAGAGGCGCGAATGCGACATGCGACGCCAGGAAAACCTGGCGCCACCAATACCAATCGCCACATTCACCCCTGTACTGGAACCGCCGGGGCCAATTTCCGGCGGAACGTGGTCGTGCGCCGGATCAGCTCGCCTTCACTTCCTCGACGCTGTAACCCACCGTGCCGGCCGAGGCCACCTTACCCTTGTCGTCCTGCTTGAAGTACTCGATGTCGAACTTGGCGAAGCTGAGCGTGATGTTCTCGGTGAACAGGTCTTCACCGCCGCTGCCACCGGTGGAGTAGCTGGTGACCATGGCACTGGTCAGCGTCATCTTCCAGTAGTCCTCCTGCTCACCGCCCGCCTTGGACACTGTCAGGGTCGCCGTGCTGACATGATCGCCGGTCACCAGCGCCTTGATGAAGGCCGTCGAGCTCTTGTCGATGTACTTGGTGAAGCTGATGTCCTGCACATTCGCCTTGCCGGCGCCGCCGCCCGTGCCATGGCCGAACGAACCGCTCTGCGAGAGACCCCACGACCAGGCAAGGAGCTGAATTTCCTTCGCGTGCTTGGAATGCTTGGATTCGCCCTCGAAAGTGGTCTTGCCACCTTCCAACTTCAAATGCATGTCGAGTGCCATGAAAATTCTCCTTGTCTGTTGAAATCAGGTGAGCCGGACAGTTCTTGCTGCGGGAAGCTGTTCGGCGATTGACGGGTACTGCGACTTGGAACCGTGAAACGAACTTCCTTCCAATCTGCGGATCAGCTCTTGGCTGCCGATGGCAGGCGGGACACCAGCCTCAGGGAAACCGTCAATCCTTCCAACTGGTAATGCGGCTTGAGGAAGAACTTGGACGTGTAATACCCCGGTGCACCTTCCACCTCTTCCACCACGACCTCCGCAGCCGACAGCGGTTTGCGTGCCTTGGTCTCCTCGCTGGAGTTGGCCGGATCGCCATCGACGTACTGATTGATCCACGACCCCAGCCAACGCTCCATCGCGTCACGATCCTTGAAGGAGCCGATCTTGTCGCGCACGATGCACTTCAAGTAGTGCGCGAAGCGGCAGCAGGCAAACATGTAAGGCAGCCGCGCACCGAGCGCCGCATTGGCCGTGGCATCGGGATCGTCGTACTCCTCCGGCTTGCTCAGCGACTGCGCGCTGATGAAGGCAGCCATGTCGGAGTTCTTGCGATGCACCAGCGGCATCATGCCCATCTTGTCCAATTCGGCAGAACGACGATCGGTGATGGCGATCTCGGTGGGGCACTTCATGTCCACGCCGCCGTCGTCGGTCGGGAAGGTATGTGCCGGCAGCCCTTCCACCGCGCCACCGGACTCGATGCCGCGGATGCGCGAGCACCAGCCATATTCCTTGAACGAGCGATTGATGTTCACCGCCATCGCGTAGGCCGCGTTCTGCCAGGTGTACTTGGACGAATCGGCGCCGGCGGTATCTTCCTCGAAGTTGAATTCCTCGACCGGATCCGTCTTGGCGCCGTACGGCAGACGTGCCAGCGTGCGCGGCATGGTCAGGCCGAGGTACTTGGCGTCGTCCGATTCGCGCAGCGAACGCCACGCGGCGTAGTCCGGCGTGGAGAACACCTTGGCCAGATCGCGCGGGTTGGCCAGCTCGTTCCAGCTGTCCATGCCCATCAGGGTGGCTGCAGCGGCCGAGATGAACGGGGCATGCGCCGCCGCGGCAACCTGCGCGATACCGCTCAGCAGTTCCACATCGGGCGGGCTGTGGTCGAAGTAGTAGTCGCCCACCAGACAGCCATAGGGTTCACCGCCCAGCTGACCGTATTCCTCTTCGTACATCTTCTTGAAGATCGGGCTCTGATCCCAGGCCGTACCCTTGTAGCGCTTGAGGGTCTTGCCCAGTTCCTTCTTGGAAATGTTCATCACGCGGATCTTCAGCTGCTGATCCGTCTCGGTGTTGTTGACCAGGTGATGCAGGCCGCGCCAGGCGCTTTCCAGCTTTTGGAAATCGGCGTGATGCATGATCAGGTTGATCTGCTCGCTGAGCTTGCGGTCGATCTCGGCGATGTAGGCATTGATGGTCTGGGCGACGTCATCCGAAACGATGTCGGCCTTGTTCAATACCTGCTCGGCCAGCGTGCGAACCGCCGACTCGACCTCCTCCTTAGCGCGGTCGCTCTTGGGCTTGAACTCCTTGTTCAACAGGGCAGCAAAATCGCCGGCATCCAGTGTCTGTACGGTGCCTTCCTGTTCGGCTAGCTTCTCGGTGGCCATGCGTGCTTACTCCCCGTCTTTGTTGGTGTCGTCGGCGGGCTTGGGCGCCGAAACCAGCGACTGCAGCAGTGCTGGATCCTTGAGCGCCTGGGCAATCAGGTTCTCGGCGCCCGCCTTGCCGTCCATGTAGGTGTCGAGATTGGCTAGCTGGGTGCGCGCCTCCAGCAGTTTCGCCACGGCGCCCACCTTGCGAGCGACCGCTGCCGGGGAGAAGTCGTCCATGCTCTCGAAGGTGATGTCCACGGCCAGGTTGCCTTCGCCGGTGAGCGTGTTCGGCACTGCGAAGGTCACGCGCGGCTTCATCGAGTTCAAGCGGCTGTCGAAGTTGTCGACATCGATCTCCAGTGCCTTGCGATCCTCGATCGGCGGAAGTTCGCCGGCATTGGCGCCGGACAGATCCGACATCACGCCCATCACGAACGGCACCTGCACCTTCTTCTGGGCACCGTAGACCTCGACGTCGTATTCGATCTGCACGCGGGGCGCACGGTTGCGTGCGATGAACTTCTGACTACTCTGCTTGGCCATGCGACTCTCCCGGTATGAATTCTCTGGGTTTACGAGATGCAGCAATCGTCCGCTCCGGCCTGGTTCGAACCTGCCGTGCCACGCGGAATTTCAATGTCGTTCGGCAATCACGGTCGCCCGCGGCGCTCGCTGCGACGCACCGGGGGAACCTGATGCGGCGGCGAACCTGCACCGGTCGGATCCATGCGGACGAGCCATGCTCGATGCCGATGACGAGTGTGCGAATAATCGTACGTCCCCCTTTCTTTCGCGCGGCGAGCTTGCTCCGGCGCCATGGTCTCGCCATGGCATGAGGAACGCCCGGCACCCAACCGACTGTTGATGCGCCACACCCTGCCATCGCGCGTCAATGCCGACGTTTACCCCACCTCGGCGCGGAACCCACAGACGGCTGAAATGCCCGAACCCATCGCCACTTCGCAGCGAACCTGTGTCGCCAGCGCCCGAGTCGCGACGAACTGTTCGAACAATCTACATCCGTGAACGGATTGCTGCAAGCTGAATCGCCCCTCTGCACGTCGCATTTTCCCGCGGCCAGCCGCGATCGCGCGGAGCGCAGAAGATGCGCCCGGCACACTCCCGGACAGGCTGTCGCGCAGCACGCAAACCGGGCGCAAAACAACACGAATCGCTCGCGTCCGACACCCGCTGCGGGCGCGAGTGCGGAGCGTCGGCGCCCACGAAAAAGGGGAACCCTGTCGGATTCCCCTTCTCGGCCCCATTCGATCGATGGGTCATGGAATGTGGTGGGCGGTACAAGGATCGAACTTGTGACCCCTACCATGTCAAGGTAGTGCTCTACCGCTGAGCTAACCGCCCGTCGCCGCGGCCATGCCGCGCGAGCCGCGCAGTATAGGGCAGCGTGCCACCGGCGACAATATCCCCTGCCCGGCAGCTGAAAATGCCCGCGAGAACGGGCGATGGGCGTAACGGCAGAGATGCCGCCAGGCTCGGCGAGCAAGCTGGCCGACGGCTGCACCAACATTCGGACGAACGCCGCCGGCGCAAGCAGCCGGGTGGAAGAGGCAGGCTTCACGAGCCGAACCGGGGCAACCCGACTGTTGTTCCTCGATCCACGGTGCACAACCATATGGACTTCTGACACGACGAAAAATCGACTCACGCATCGTTACGCAAACATCGTCTGAGCATTCACTGGAATGGCGCCGCGGATCACCCTGGAGAGTACCCATTCCAGCCTCCAGCAACGACTGGTTTTGTCCCATCAATGAATGAGTGATAATGAAAAACCTATTCGAGAACCGGGGCACATCCATGGCACGATATAATCTGGAGCCGTTGCTGGCCCCGGTATCCGACGAGTTGCCGGCGGGACCGGATCTCGAGTACGACCCTGACTTTCTGGCGCTCGAGCGCGCTGCGGCGCCGAAGGCCGAGCGTGCGGTGGGCGACACCGTCAAGGCCGCCGAGGAGCCGGACTGGGCCAAGGTCATCGAGCTGTCCGAAGCGATCCTGACCCGATCCAAGGATCTGCGCACCGCCGTCCACCTGACCACCGCCTGGCTGCGCACCTCGGGCATGCCCGGGTGGGGCGCCGGCCTCGGGCTGATCCGCGGCCTGCTCGAACAGTTCTGGGACAACGTGCATCCGCAACTGGATGCCGAGGACGACAACGACCCCACCATGCGCGTCAACGCGGTGGTGCCGCTGAGCGACCTGCAGAGCGTGCTCGGCTATTTTCGCACCACGCCTTTCGTGCAGTCGCCCCGCATGGGGCGTTTCAACCTGCGCGACCTGCGCATTGCCAACGGCACGCTCAAGGTCACTACGCCGGGAAGCGGCCCGGAGCCCAGCGTGACGGAAATGGAAGCGTGCTGCATGGACTGCCCTGAGGAGGAGTTGGTCGAGACCACCGCGGCCATCGGCGAATCGCTGGAGCACGCCAAGGCGATCGACGCGCTTTTCACCGACCGTGTCGGCACCGCCGGGCCGGACTTCAAGAATCTGCTCAGCGATATCTACGAGTTGAAGAAGTTTCTGGATCCGCAACTGGCACGGCGGGTGCCGGTTGAGAGCGATGCGGAGGGCGATGCGGAGGGCGGCGAAGGTTCGGGCGCGGCTGCCGCACGAGCTTCCGGCGCCATCAGCGGGCCGCAGGACGTGATGCGCCGTCTGGACGAGGTCTGCGATTACTACACCCGCTGCGAGCCGTCGAGTCCGGTGCCCCTGCTGTTGCGCCGCGCGCAGCGCCTGGTCGGCATGGATTTCATGGATCTGCTCAAGGATCTGGCACCGGGTGGCATTTCCGAGCTGCGCGTGGTTTCCGGCACGCCCGACGACGAGTGATCCGGCCGGCTCAGTAGATGCCCTTGCAGCTGCTGGCCGCCGGGCGCACCACCAGTTGGTGCACCGACGGATCCCAGCTCAACGACAACCCACCCGGAAGGCCGGCCGTAATGCCGGCCGAGGCGATCTGGCTGAACGGCCCGACCGTGCCGCGGTGCCCGTCGCCGAACGTTACCGTGGCGCTGATGGCATAGCTGAGCGGATCGGAACAACCACCGACCTCGACGTACTTCGATACCGTGCCGCGGCCTACCCCGTCGGGCATGCTCCCGGTGATCGGCGGCATCGCGCGGCCCTGCCCGCCTCCCGGTGCGGGGCAGGTCTGGATCAGGGAATAGTCCACGGAAACGCTGGCCGCCGGCGCCACCTGCACCACCGCGACGGTTTCCGGCTGGCTGGTGCAACCGAGCAGGAACACCTTGCGTTGCGGCACCACATGCAGCACGTAGCTGCCCGACTGAAGCGCCTTGCCATCCGGCAGCTCGAGCTCGATCCGGTTGGGCAGCACGCCGGTCACCAGCGGCTGCACACCTTGCTTGCCCTGCGCGTCGGTCGCGGTGACGGCCGGGCTGGCGCATTGCGCGTCAAACAGGTTTTCGCCGGTCAGTGCGAATGCCACCGGCCCGCCGCCCTGGCGCAGGACGAATAGCGGCCGCCGATCCAGCGTTTCGACGCCGTTGATCACCGGCTGCAGCTTGGAGGTGCCAGACGACGAAGCCTCGAGTTGCACGGTTCTGGCCAGCGCATCGGCCATGGCAGCGGTGTCGGCGGCAAGGCAACCCTTGCTCGCCTCCAGGAACGCCTGCGTGCGCTGCACCACGGCTTCGGCGCGATAGGCCTGGGCCTTGTCGTCGTCGCTGAGCGTGTCGATCGGCTTGGCAACGTCCTTGCCCAACGACTTGCGCAGATCCTCCGCCATGCCGGCCAATCGCTGGCTGGTCGCGGCAAGGCTGGAAAGGCTGGACTGCGGCGAGCCGGCCGCGCGCGACGCCAGGTCATGCTGCGCCGTCTCCAGTTGCGTGATGACGAGCGCCCCGGTCAGCCGCGGCGCAATCTGCGGCGCAGCTTGAGCCGCGGCCGGGCCGGCAGGGCTCAGCGCGAGCACCCCGAAAGCGATGCCCGCGCCGAATCTGGCCATGGTCATTGCGGTGCTTTCGGCCATGTCAGAACCATGCCCAGACTGTCCGGATCCTGGCAGGCCGCCTGATCCGGCTGGTCGGGGTCGCAGCCGCTTTGCTGGTCGGGCGGCAGGCGCACGCCGGAAGGCACGATACCGTAGGAGCGGTAGTTGGCCGTGATCACGCTGGGGTCGATGTAGGAGTCGCCATGATTGCCGTTCTGTGCGTTGCCCGCGCCGGAGATGGTAGGCACGTTGATCGCAAAACCGCCGACCAGCGGCAGCAGGTTGCCGCTGCTGTCCACCGCGTAAAAGTACGCCGGCGGCAAGCCGACGCTGGCGATGCTCTGCCCGCCGGTACCCACCACGTAGATCGGCGAGGAACTGGTGCCCATGCGGCCGGTCGACCCCCAGATGCCCACGCCGTCATAGACCGGTGCGGTACCCAGTTGGAACAGGTCGCCATGGGTCACCGACAGGTAGAACGCAGAGGTGCCCGCGTTCACGGTGAAGCTGCTGCCGGCCACCGAGGCCAGCGTCAGCGTCTTGTCGTTGGTCATGCTGAAGCCGGCCAACGAGGTGAAGTTGCCCAGCGTATCGACCATGTTTTTGTTGGGCGTCGACACGCTGCCCAGCGTGGTCGGGCCGGTGGCAGTACCGCTCAAGGTGCCGGCCGTGATGACACCACCGGCGCCCTCGGTAATGGCGCCGGCCGAGTTGAGCGTGGTCGTCGTGCCGCTGACGGCGCCCTGGATCAGCAGATCGCCTGCGGTAGTGGTCAGTACCGTGCTGGCACCGCCGTTGACCGGGCCGGCGACCGTCAGTGCCTGCGCATTGGTCAGGGCGAAGTTCGCTGCACGGAAGCTGCCCAGCGTGCCGATGTGGTTGGTACCGTTGAGCGTCGTCGCACCCGCGGACTTGCCCGTCAGTGTGGCAGCGGCGATGCTGCCGCCGGCACCTTCGCTGATCGTGCCGGCCGAGGTCAGCGTCGTAGTGGTGCCGCTGACCGCGCCATTGATGATCAGATCACCGGCAGTCGTCGTCAACGCGACGGCGTGGCCGCCGTCGACCGGGCCGACGACAGTGAGCGTCTGGCCGTTGGTCAGGCTGAAGTCCGCACTGAAGCTGCCCAGCGTGTCGATGTGATTGTTGCCGTCGAGCGTGGTGTTGCCGACCGAACGGCCGGTCAGCAGATTCGCCGTGACGCTGCCACCGGCGCCTTGGCTGATCGCGCCGGCCGAGGTCAACGTCGTGGTGCTGCCCTTCACCGCGCCATTGATTGCCAGATCGCCCGCCGTCGTGGTCAGCGCCGTGCTGGCACCGCCATCGACCGGGCCGGCGACCGTCAGTGCCTGCGCATTGCTCAACGTGAAGCCTGCCGCGCTGACGCTGCCCAGCGTGCCGATGCGGTTGGCACCGGTGAGCGTGGTTGCCCCCGCGGACTGGCCGTTCAGCGTGCCGGCCGTGATGACGCCACCGGCAGCTTCGCTGATCGTGCCGGCCGAGGTCAGCGTCGTGGTGCTGCCCTTCACCGCGCCATTGATTGCCAGATTGCCCGCCGTCGTGGTCAGCGCCGTGCTGGCGCCGCCGTCGACCGGGCCGGCGACCGTCAGTGCCTGCGCATTGCTCAAGGCGAAATTCGCGGCCGTGAAGCTGCCCAGCGTGCCGATGCGGTTGGCACCGGTGAGCGTGGTTGCCCCCGCGGACTGGCCGTTCAGCGTGCCGGCCGTGATGACGCCACCGGCAGCTTCGCTGATCG
>Ga0207690_10001808_pt1 | contig 13134 bp, 14 predicted proteins | sample KBSC23metaG_FD_184315 | JGI IMG/M metagenome (GOLD analysis project Ga0207690, IMG submission 184315) | Corn rhizosphere microbial communities from Kellogg Biological Station, Michigan, USA - KBS C2-3 metaG (SPAdes) (version 2) | ecosystem: Host-associated > Plants > Roots > Rhizosphere > Soil ...
ATGGAGGGGTCGAAGGCGACCGCGGTCGATGCGTGGGCGGAGGCCGAGGGGCGGGCCATGCTGCGCTTCGACTATGGCGGGTGCGGGATCAGCGAGGGACGGTTTGAGGACGAGACGCTCGCCACCTGGCGGGGCGATGCGCTGGCGATGATCGACGTGGCGGAGGGGCCGGTGGTGCTCGTCGGCTCGTCGATGGGCGGCTGGCTGATGCTGCTCGCCGCGCTGGCGCGGCCGGAGCGGGTGAAGGGGCTGATCGGCATCGCGGCGGCGCCGGACTTCACCGGCTGGGGCTTCACAAACCCCCAGAAGCGCAGGATCCGCGACGAGGGCCGGCTCGAGGAGCCCTCGCCCTATGGCGATGCGCCGACCATCACCACCCGCGGCTTCTGGGAGAGCGGCGAGGCGCTGCGGCTGCTCGGCGACGTGATCGCCTTCGACGGGCCGGTGCGGCTGCTCCACGGGCTGGAGGACAAAGAGGTGCCGTGGCGGCTGGCGCTCGACATCGGCGAACGGCTCCGTTCAGCGGACGTGCAGACGCTGCTCGTCAAGGGTGGCGACCACCGGCTGTCGCGCGCGGGAGACATCGCCTTGCTGCTGCGCACCGCCGAAGCCCTGCTGGCCGGACCCTTGCTGGAGACCCTGTGACCCCCTTCCTCCTCGCCCTTCTCGCCGCCGCGCCGGCGCCGGCCGCGCCGCCTTTGCCGACCACCAAGACCTGCATCGACCTCGTCCGCGCCGCCCCCGACCGCGCCGTCGCCGTCGCCGACGGCTGGCGCGCCAAGGGCGGCGGGCTCGACGCGATGCAGTGCGGCGCCCTTGCCCTCTCGGCACTGGAGCGCTGGTCCGAAGCCGGCGTCGCATTCGAGGCGACGGCGCTCGAAGCCACCCGGGTGCAGGACCTGCGCGCCGCCGATTACTGGGTCCAGGCGGGCAATGCCTGGCTCGCCGGCGGCGACGCGGCCAAGGCGAAAAAGGATTTCGACACCGCCCTCGCCTCGACGACGCTTGCCCCCAAGCTGCGCGGCGAAGCGCATCTCGACCGCGCCCGCGCGGCTGTCGCAGCCGGCGACGCCGCGGCGGCGCGCTCCGACATCGACCAGGCTTTGACCCTCGTCACCGCCGACCCCTTCGCCTGGTACCTCTCCGCCGCCCTCGCCCGCCGCCAGAACGATTTGCCGCGCGCCAAGACGGACATCGCCAAGGCGCTCACCCTCGCCCCCGAAGATGCACAACTGCTTCTGGAAGCCGGCAACGTCTCCGGCGCCGCCGGCGACACCGAGGGTGCGCGAACCTACTTCGCCCGCGCCGCCAAGGCCGCGCCCACCAGCGAGCCCGGCCGCGCGGCCGCCGCCGCGCTCGCCGCGAACACCGAGCCTGCCGCGCCCGCCGCCGCACCGCCGCGCTGAGTCAGCGCTCGGCCTTCCACATCGCGATGCGGTTCAGCGTCAGCCACGTCGCCAAACTCTCCCGCGGCACCGCCGGATAGCGCACCGCCGCGAAGGCCAGGAACGCGTCGCGATAGGCGAGCCAGGCCCGCTGCGCGCTCTGTATCCCTTGCCGCGTCACCGCCCCCGGTCCCGCATCGGCTTCCACACCCTTGAGCTGCTTGCGGTAGGCGGCGTTGAGCGCGGCGTCGGCCGCCACAAACTGGGCATGCCCATAGGCCGGCGCCCGCCGCGCCTCGAGCTGGAGAAGCATCCCCAGCAGCTCCTCGCGCAGCACCTCCTCCGCGCCGATCTGCAACGCCGCCCGCAGCGTCCCGCCCAGATCGACCTCGCCCCCGGCGCTCGCGTCGGTGAACGCATTGTGCGCCGTCCGCAGCCGCGCCAGCGCCTGCTTCTGCGCCGGAGTCCAGCCGGCCACGAGCTGGACATAGGCCGCCTCGCGCTTCGCCCCGGCGATATCCGCCTCATGCCCTGCGCAATAGCCGCCGGCGAGGCCGCTGGTGATGTCGTCGCAAAAGTCGAACGCCGCTCCGCCCGCCTTCCCCCGCCGCTCCGCGAGATGCGTCACCCGCCCGTGCGATTCGGCCGGAGCGCCCTCGATGCCGCAGGAGAGGTGGATGGCGACGTCGGTGTTGCGCGCCGCGCCGCGGCCGTTGGCGTAGACCATCATCAGCATCGTACGCCCGCCGAACACGCTCTCGTCGCCCGCTTCGGCTTCCAGAAAGGCGCATTGCCGTGCCTTCACCGGATCGGCCTTCACGCCGATGCCGTAATAGAGCTTCTCCGAATCGCACCCTTTGAGCGCCTGCGCCTGCGCCGCACTGGGCCGGTCCGCGGCGGGCGGCTCGCGGTCGCGCACCTGCCGGCACAGCGCCTTCGACGCGGCATAGTCCGCGCCATAGTCGTCCTTGGCATCGCCCCAATCGTAGCGCTGGGCGGGACCCGCGGCGAGCGAGGCGGAGAGGGCGAGCGCGAGTGCAGCGGCTTTCATGGCGCGGGACGCTAAAGCCCCCGCCGCCCCGGTTCAACGCACCTGCTGGAACCGCGCCCGCGCCAGGCTTATTGGAGCCGGCATGAAATACCTCCACACCATGATCCGAGTCTCCGATCCGGAGGCGACGATCCGCTTCTTCACCCTCCTCGGCCTGAAGGAAATCCGCCGCATCGACAACGAGGCCGGACGCTTCACCCTCATCTTCCTCGCCGCGCCGGGCGACGAGGATGCGCAGGTCGAGCTCACCCACAATTGGGACGAGCAAGGTTATGGCGAAGGCCGCAATTTCGGCCACCTCGCCTACGCCGTCGACAATATCTACGAGAGCTGCCGGCGGCTGATGGACGGCGGCGTCACCATCAACCGCCCGCCGCGCGACGGCCGCATGGCGTTCGTCCGCACGCCCGACAACATCTCGATCGAGCTGCTCCAGGCGAACGGCTCGCTGCCCCCGGAAGAGCCCTGGGCCTCGATGCCGAACACGGGTCATTGGTGAGCGGCCGCTGGCCCGACCAACGTTTCCTGGCGCTGACCGGCGCCGAGCACCCGATCGTCCAGGCGCCGATGGCCGGCGCCGCCGGTACCGCCCTCTGCATCGCCGCCATCAAGGGTGGAGCATTGGGCTCCCTCCCCTGCGGCATGCTGTCGCCTGAAGAAATGCAGGCGCAGGTGGCGGAGGTCCGCGCGGCCGGGGAAGGCCCGATCAACCTCAACTTCTTCTGCCACTCCATGCCCGAGGCGGCGGACGACACCGCCTGGCGCGCGCTCCTCGCACCTTATTATGCGGAGTATGGCGTCGAGGCCGGCAATGGCGGCGCGATGCGACTGCCCTTCGACGCGGCGATGTGCGCGGCGGTGGAGGCGGTGCGGCCGGAGGTGGTGAGCTTCCACTTCGGCCTCCCCGCCGCGCCGCTGCTCGCGCGGGTCAAGGCGAGCGGCGCAATCGTCCTCGGCAACGGGACGAGTGTCGAGGAAGCGCGCTGGCTCGAAGCGCGCGGCGCCGACGCGATCATCGCCCAGGGCTTCGAAGCGGGTGGCCACACCGGCCGCTTCCTCGGCGGCGATCCGGCGGAGGCGCTCGGCCTCTTCGCCCTCGTGCCGCAAGTCGCCGACGCCGTCCCGGTGCCGGTGATCGCCGCGGGCGGCATCGCCGACGGGAGGGGCATCGCGGCCGCCTTCGCGCTCGGCGCGAGCGCCGTGCAGATCGGCACCGCCTATCTCGCCTGCCCGGAGAGCGCGATCTCCGCCCCCCACCGCGCCGCCATCGCCACCGAGCCGACGCTCTTCACCAACCTCCTCACCGGCGGCCTCGCCCGCGGCGTCGCCGGGCGGCTGGTCCGCGAACTCGGCCCGGTGCGCGACGAAGCGCCGCCCTATCCGCTCGCCGCCGCCCCCCTCGCGCCGATCCGCAAGGCCGCCGAAGCCCGCGGCGAATACGGCTTCGGCCCTTTGTGGGCAGGCCAAGCGGGGCGTCTCGCCCGCGCGATTCCCGCAGAACAGCTCACCCGCACCCTCGCCTGCGAGGCGCTGGCGGCGATGGCGCGGCTGGCTTAGAGCGCGAGCATGGAGATCGTCCGCATCCCGGTGCTCAGCGACAATTATATCTGGCTGGTCCGCGAGCCGGTCTCCGGCGAGACGATGGTCGTCGATCCCGCCGTCGCCGAGCCGGTCCTCGCCGAAGCGGACCGCCGCGGCTGGCGGATCGGGCAGATCTGGAACACCCACTGGCACCCCGATCACACCGGCGGCAACGCGGCGATCAAGGCGGCCACCGGCGCCCTCATCACCGGCCCCGCCGCCGAAGCCGAGCGCATCCCGACGCTCGACCGCACCGTCCGCGAGGGCGACCACGTACGGCTCGGCGCAGCGGAGGCCGTGGTGCTCGAAGTCCCCGCCCACACCGCCGGCCACATCGCCTACCATTTCGCCGAGGAAGAATTGCTGTTCATCGGCGACACCTTGTTCGCCATGGGCTGCGGCCGGCTGTTCGAAGGGAGCGCCGCGCAGATGCACGCCAACATGACCCGCCTCGCCGCTTTGCCGCCCGAGACGCGTGTCTATTGCGCCCACGAATACACCCTCTCCAACGGCCGCTTCGCCGTCACCGCCGAACCGGCCAATGCCGACATTGCCCAGCGGCTCGCTCAGGTGGAAAGCCTCCGCGCGGCCGGCGAAGCGACAGTCCCCACCACCATCGCCGCCGAGCGCGCCACCAACCCATTCATGCGCGCTTCATCGGTGGAGGCGCTCGCTGCGTTGCGCGCCGCCAAGGATAATTTTCGCGGCTGACGGGGCGGTTCGCCCCGACGCGCGTTCATCGCGGCGATGGAGGTGAGGATGAGAAATCTCCTTTTACTAACCTGCGCCGGCCTCGCCGCCGCGGCCTGCAGCATGAACGGACCGGCCGACACACGCGCCGCCCAGACCAGCGCGGAGCAGCTGTCCCGCGCGCTCGCCAACTACCAGCCGGACGGCCCGCCGGTCTCCTGTGTGCAAATGCGCGACCTCCGCGGCAACCGCTCCGCCGGCGACGCCCTCATCTTCGATTCGCAGAGCATCCAGAAAATCTACGTCAACCGCCCGCCCGGCGGCTGCCCCTCGCTCGATTTCGGCCGCGCCCTCGTCACCCGCACCAGCAGCTCCCAGCTCTGCCGCGGCGACATCGCCGACGTCGTCGATCCGGTCAGCCACACCAATTTCGGCGGCTGCGGCCTGGGCGATTTCGAGCCGTACCGGCGGGTGGCGCGGTAGTACGCCTAGCTCCTCCCCGGGACGGGGAGGATCGCTTATTTCTTGTACAATGCGTCCAGCCGCTCGCCATAGGCGTCGCGCAGGACATGGCGGCGAATCTTCACCGACGGGGTCAGCTGCTCGTTCTCGACCGTGAAGGGCGCGTCGGCGAGGATGAAGCGGCGGACCTTTTCGATCACCGACAGCTCGGCATTGACCCGGTCCACCGCCGCCGCGACGGCGCGGTGGAAGTCCGGATCCTCGCGCAGCGCCGCATAATCGTTCTTGCGCCCGTTGGCCTTCGCCCACTCCGCCATCCAGTCCGCCTCCGGCACGAGCAGGCCGACCAGATACGGCCGCCGGTCGCCCGACACCATTGCCTGGGCGATCTCGTTCTGCAGGGTCAGCATCCCCTCGACCCGCTGCGGCGCGACATTGTCGCCCTTGTCGAGGATGATGAGGTCCTTCTTGCGGTCGGTGATGACGATGCGGCCCCTGTCGTCGATATGGCCGACGTCGCCGGTGTGCAGCCAGCCGCCGATCACCGTCCGCTCGGTCAGCGCGGGATTGCGCCAATAGCCGGTCATGACCAGCTCGCCGCGCACCAATATCTCGCCGTCCTCGGCGATCCTGACCTCGGTGTTCTTGAGCGGCGGCCCGACCGAATCGAGGCGGATGCCGGCCTTGGGGCGGTTGCAGCTGATCACCGGCGCCGCCTCGGTCTGGCCGTAGCCCTGCAGGAAGGTGAGGCCGAGGGCGTGGAAGAAGATGCCGACCTCGGGATTGAGCGGCGCGCCGCCCGACACCATCGCCTTGATCCGCCCGCCGAAGCGCGCGCCGACCTTGGGGCGCAGCGTTTTGGCGAGGAGGAGGTCCATCGGCCGGTCCCACAGCGGAATGCCGCCCGCCAGCTCCTTCTGGGCGATGCCGAGCGCGCGCTTCAGCAGATATTGGCTGAGCTTCCCCTGCTTCTCGATCTGCTTGAGGATGCGCGCCCGCAGCACTTCGAACAGGCGCGGCACCACCACCATGATCGTCGGCCGCGTCTCCTCGATGTTGGAGGCGAGCTTCTCGATCCCTTCGGCATAATAGATTTGCGCGCCGAGCCCGATCGGGAAGGCCTGGCCGCCGGTATGCTCATAAGCGTGGCTGGCGGGGAGGAAGGAGAGGAACACTTCCTCTTCCCAGCCGAAATCCTCGGCGATGACTTCGAGGCAGCCTTCGACATTGTGGAGGATGGCGCCGTGCGGCTGCATCACCCCGCGCGGCGCGCCGCCGGTGCCGGACGTGTAGATGAGGCAGGCGAGGTCGGCGCGGCCGAAGTCGCATGCCGCGGCGGTGGCGGCGACGTCCGCCGTCTCCGCCCCGATCAGCGCCGACCAATCGTGGAACTGGATGTTGCTGGTCTGCCCGGCCGGCAGCGCCTCGATGCCGATGACATGCTCGCAGCCCGAGGTGCGCTGGGCGGCGGGGAGCACCGTCTTCATCAGCTTCTGCGTCGAGACGATCACCGCTTTGGCGCCGCTGTCGTCGAGGATGTGCTGGTGGTCGCGCTCGGTGTTGGTCGTGTAGGTCGGCACCGTCACGCAGCCCGCGGCCATCACGGCGAGATCGGCGATGCACCATTCGGGGCGATTCTCGCTGACCAGCATCACCATGTCGCCGCGCCTGAGACCAAGATTCTCCAGCGCCTGCGCCAGCCGCGACACCGTCTCCGCCGCCTCGCGCCAGCTGGTCGGCTGCCACGCCCCCGCCTTCTTCGCCCACAGGAAAGGCGCGTCGCCCTTCTCCGCGGCGCGGGTGAAGAACATGGTGACGAGGTTCGGGAAATGCTCGAACGCCCGCATGGATTTACCCCCCTCGTTCACGCTCATTCCGGCGGCCGCTGTTGCGCTCCCGCCCGTTCGATGCGGCTCACCGCCCCCGTCTCGCTGATCGCCACACCCTCGCTCCTGGGATCCGCGGCGCCGACCCAGCGGCCGCCCACCCGCTCAATGGCATTGGCCTTGAGCCCGAGCGGCGCGACCTGGACGTTCTGCCCCAGCGCCCGCAGCGCCGGCGCTATCGCTTCCAATTGCGTCCCCTTCTCCGCCACCGCCGTGTCGCCGGGGGCGTAGAGGAGGCCGAGGCCGATCGCCTGCTGCGCCGGCATCTTCCAGTCGAGCACCGCGACCAGCGCCTTGGCGACCTGGGCGATGATCGTCGATCCGCCCGCCGCGCCGAGCGCGATCCGCACCTTGCCGTCCGGCCCGTAGACGATGGTCGGCGCCATCGAGCTGCGCGGCCTTTTGCCGCCCTCGACCCGGTTGGCGGCGAGATAGCCGTCCTTCTCCGGTACAATGTCAAAATCGGTGAGCTCGTTGTTGAGCATCGTCCCATCGACCGACAGGCCCGATCCGAACACGCTTTCGATAGTGGTCGTCACCTCGACGACGTTGCCGGCGCGGTCGGCGACGACGAGGTCGGTGGTTCCCGCCCGTTCGCCCGGCGACACCGGGAGGCGGCGCGGGGCGCCCGGCGGGGTCCCGGCGCTCGCGTGGGCCATGGAGCGATCCGGAGAGATCAGCGCCGAACGCGAGGCCAGGTAGGCAGGATCGAGGAGCCCCGCGACCGGCACATGCACATAGTCGGGATCGCCGACGTAGAGGTCGCGGTCGGCATAAGCGAGGCGCGAGGATTCGGCGAACAGGTGCCAGGCCTGCGGCGAGCGCGGCCCGAGCGCCGCCATGTCGAACCGCTCAAGCTGCTTGAGGATCATCAGCACGGCGATCCCGCCCGACGACGGCGGCCCCATGCTGCACACCCTATAGGCGCGGTAGCTCGCGCAGACCGGCGGCCGCGGCTTCGCCTGATAGGCGGTGAGGTCCGCGAGCGTCATCTTCGAGGGGTTGCGGGCGGCGCCGTTGACCGTGGCGACGATCTTCGCCGCCTCGCCGGCGTAAAAGGCTTCCGGTCCTGTCCGCGCGATCCGCTCAAACAGGGCCGCCTGCGCCGGATTGCGCACCCGAGTCCCGGCCGGAACCGGCGTCCCGTCGGGGCGGAGGAAGACGCTCGCCGCCCCGGCGTCAATCAGGCGGGTGGACATGCGGATCATGTCGACGCCGCGTGCCGTCAGCACCCACCCGTCGCGCGCCAGCCGGATCGCCGGCTGAAAGAGGGCCGCCCAGGGCAGCCGCCCCCCGCTCCTGTGCGCCAGCGCCATCGCCCGGATCGTGCCCGGCACGCCGACGCTGCGGCCGCCGGGAACCGCCTCCGAATGGCTGAGCGGGGTGCCGTCCGCGCGGTAGAACCAGCGGCCGTCCGCCGCCTTGGGCGCCGCCTCGCGGCCGTCGATCGTGTCGGTCCGCCCGGTCGCAGCCGCGTAGCGGACGATGAAGGCGCCGCCGCCGATACCCGAGCTTTGCGGCTCCACCACGTTCAGCGCCAGCATCGTCGCGATCGCCGCGTCCGTCGCGCTGCCGCCCTTGCGCAGGATCTCGACGCCCGCCGCCGCGGCGCGGGGATCGGCGGCGGAGACCATGCCCGGCTCCCCCCGCGGGGGTTTGGGGTGAGCCGCGGGGCGGGCCGCGGCGGGCGCCGCGCTCAGGAAAAGGGCGGCAAGCAGGAGGGGCGCCAAGCGCCGGAGGGGCCTATTCGACATCGCGCGCGACACTAGCCGCCTTCGCTCCGCCCGCAAGGCCTAAGCCGCCGCGCTGCCGACCGCCTCCTCCAGCCGGTCGAATCCGTCACGCGCCAGCAAGGCTTTGAGCTCACGGCAAATCCGCCGCGCCAGCCCGGGCCCTTCATAGACGAGCGCGGTGTAGAGCTGCACGAGGCTCGCCCCCGCCCGAATGCGAGCATAAGCGTCGGCGCCGCTCGCGATCCCCCCCGCGGCGATCAGCGGCATCGCCCCGCCGGTCGCGCTGCGGAGATCGCGCAGCCGCTCGAGCGCCAGGTCCCGCAGCGGCACACCCGACAGCCCGCCCGCCTCCCCTGCGTGGCACGAACGAAGCGCCGGCCGCGACACCGTCGTGTTCGAGACGATCAGCGCGTCGACCCCTTGCGCGCACGACACCGCCGCAATGTCGTCCACGTCGGACGCCGTGAGATCCGGCGCCACCTTGAGGAACACCGGCGGCCCCGCCGGTCCCCGCGCCTCCCGCACCGCCGCCAGCAGTTCCTTGAGCGCCCCCTTGTCCTGCAGCGCCCGCAGCCCCGGCGTGTTCGGCGAGGAGATGTTGACGGTGAGATAGTCCGCCACCCCCGCCATCGCCCGCACGCCCGCGACATAATCCGCGATCCGGTCCGCCGAATCCTTGTTGGCGCCGATATTGACGCCGACGATCCCCGGCCCTCGCCCCGCCAGCCGCGCCTTCGCCGCCGCCTGGCCTCCATTGTTGAACCCCATCCGGTTGATCACCGCCTTGTCCTCGGCGAGCCGGAACAGCCGCGGCTTGGCATTCCCCCCCTGCGGTAGCGGCGTCAGCGTCCCGACCTCGACCGAGCCGAAGCCCAGCCCGAGCATCGGCCGGAACACCTCCGCATCCTTGTCGAACCCAGCGGCAAGCCCGACCGGGTTCGGAAAGGCGAGACCCGCGACGCTCGTGGCGAGCACCGGGTCCGCCTCCGTCGGCGCATGCCCCGGCCACAGCTTCAGCACCGCGATCGTCAGCCGGTGCGCCCGCTCCGCGTCGAGCATGAACAGAGCGGGGCGCAGCAGCGAATACACGGGGTTGCAAATGCCCCGCCGCTGGCACACATGCAATCCGACCGATTCACTCCGATTGGACCCATGCGCCTCACCAGCCTCGCCGATTATGCCGTCGTGATGATGGCCGCCGCCGCCCGCCATTCGGCCGGCGCACGCCTCACCGCGGCCCTCCTCGCGGCCGAGACGGGCGTTCCGCTGCCGACGGCGCAGAAGCTGATGGGGCGGCTGGCGGGCGCGGGCCTCTTGACCTCGGCGCGCGGCACCGGCGGCGGCTTCACCCTCGCCCGCGCCGCGCAGGGGATTAGCCTCGCCGACATCATCGAGGCGGTCGAAGGGCCGATCGCGATGACCAATTGCATCGAGGGCACGTCCTACGATTGCGCCCTGGAGCGCAGCTGCCGCGTGAAACCCCACCTCAACGCCGCCAACACGGCCGTGCGCGGGGCCCTGCAGGGCGTCAGCCTGCTCCAACTCGCCTCCGAGACCCCCACTGCCGTTCGGCCTGAGCCTGTCGAAGGCCTGTCCTTTTCTTCCATCGCCGCCGAGAAGGGCAGGGCTTCGACAGGCTCAGCCCGAACGGGGATCGGGAACCGCGTATCATGAGCGAAGTCCGCAACCGCGAGGCGCAGGATGCCGTCGACCGCGCCTCGTCCTACGAATGGGGCTTCACCTCCGACATCGAGCAGGACTTCGCGCCCAAGGGGCTGAGCGAAGACACCGTCCGGTACATTTCGGCTAAGAAGAACGAGCCGGAATGGATGCTGGAGTGGCGCCTCAAGGCCTATCGCGCCTGGCTCGAGATGGAAGAGGTCAGCTGGGCCAAGCTCGACATTCCCGCCATCGATTTCCAGGACGCTTATTATTACGCCGAGCCGAAGGCGAAGCCGACGCTGGCCTCCCTGGACGAGCTCGACCCCGAAATCCGCCGCACCTACGAAAAGCTCGGCATCCCGATCGAGGAGCAGAAGGTCCTCGCCGGCGTCGAGGGCGCGCGCAAGGTCGCCGTGGACGCGGTGTTCGACAGCGTCTCCGTCGCCACCACCTTCCGCGAGGAGCTCTCCCGCGCCGGCGTCATCTTCCTCTCCATCTCCGAGGCCGTGCGCGAGCATCCCGAGCTGGTCCGCAAATATCTCGGCTCGGTGGTCCCCCAGCGCGACAATTATTTCGCGTGCCTCAACAGCGCGGTCTTCTCCGACGGCACCTTCGTCTACATCCCGGAAGGGGTGCGCTGCCCGATGGAGCTCAGCACCTATTTCCGCATCAATGCGGCGAACACCGGCCAGTTCGAACGAACCCTGATCGTTGCGGACAAGGGCAGCTACGTATCCTATCTGGAGGGCTGCACCGCGCCGATGCGCGACGAGAACCAGCTCCACGCCGCCGTGGTCGAGCTGGTCGCCCTCGACGATGCCGAAATAAAATATTCGACCGTCCAGAACTGGTATCCGGGTGACGCCGAAGGGCGCGGCGGCATCTACAATTTCGTCACCAAGCGCGGCGCCTGCCGCGGCGCCCGCTCCAAGATCAGCTGGACCCAGGTCGAGACCGGCTCCGCCATCACCTGGAAATACCCCTCCTGCATCCTCCAGGGCGAATCCAGCGTCGGCGAATTCTACTCCGTCGCCCTCACCAACAACCGCCAGCAGGCCGACACCGGCACCAAGATGATCCATATCGGCAAGAACAGCCGCTCGACCATCATCTCGAAGGGGATCAGCGCCGGCCGCTCGAACAACACCTACCGTGGCCTCGTCCGCGTCCTCGCCAACGCCGAGAACGTCCGCAACTTCACCCAGTGCGATTCACTGCTGCTCGGCGACCAATGCGGCGCCCACACGGTGCCCTACATCGAAGTGCGCAACCCCAGCGCCCAGATCGAGCACGAAGCGACGACCTCGAAGATCAGCGACGACCAGCTCTTCTACGCGATGAGCCGCGGCCTCAGCCGCGAAGACAGCGTCGCCCTCATCGTCAACGGCTTCGCGCGGGAGGTGCTGAAACAGCTCCCGATGGAGTTCGCCGTCGAAGCCCAGAAGCTGCTGGGCATCAGCCTCGAGGGGAGCGTGGGATGATGCCGCGGCACGCCTTCCTCATCGGACCCATCTGCCTGGCCGGCGCCTGCTCGGCGCCCTCTGCGTCCAATCAGGCTGCACAGGCGCGCCCGGCCGAGCCCTGCGCGCATGTGCGCCGCGACCACGCGCAGGACCGCGCCGCGGTCTTGCGGCGCGTGCGAGAACTGCAGGCCGACGAACAGCGAGCCAGCCGCGCCGGCAAGAGCGAATTGGAGCGCCAAGGGAAATTCATGGAACTGGCGAATGCGGCGCAAGCGGCGGAGAATCGCTACGCGATCCGCCTCAGGGAATGCTCGGAATCGTGACCATCGGCGACATCGTTGCCGGGCAGCGGGTCCGGAAGGGCTTCGGCCGCTCCGTGAACGCCGGCCAGGGGCAGAAGCTGGCGGAGATCTATCTGGAGAGGTCCGTTGGCTGAGACTCTTTCCGGCATGACCGTCAACGAGCGCCTCTTCGCGTCGGGCCTCCTCGATGCGTACGACGCGGCGAAGGGCTCCGGCGACCTACTGAAGATCAATGCAGTCCTGAAGCAGGTCGGGCTGCGGCAGGACGAGAATGGGATGAACTGGTCGGTGTCGAATGCTCAGAATTGAAAACCTCCACGCCACGGTCGCCGACAAGCCGATCCTGAAGGGCCTCAGCCTCGCCGTGAATGCGGGCGAGGTGCATGCGATCATGGGGCCGAACGGGGCGGGCAAGTCGACGCTCGGCTATGTGCTCGGCGGGCGCGAGGGCTATGCGGTGACGGAGGGCTCCGTCGCGTTCGACGGCCGCGACCTCCTCGCCATGGAGGCCGACGAACGCGCCGCCGCCGGCCTGTTCCTGGGCTTCCAATATCCGGTCGAGATTCCCGGCGTCTCCAACGTCCAGTTCCTGCGCACCGCCTTGAACGCCCAACGCCGTGCGCGTGGCGAGGCGGAGATGTCGGCGGGCGATTTCCTGCGGCTGGCGCGCGAGCAGGGCGGGGCGCTCGGCGTGTCGATGGACATGCTGAAGCGGCCGGTGAACGTCGGCTTTTCGGGCGGAGAGAAGAAGCGCAACGAGATGGTGCAGATGGGCATCATCGACCCGCGCCTCGCCATCCTCGACGAGACCGACAGCGGCCTCGACATCGATGCGCTGCGGGTGGTCGCCGACGGCATCAACCGGATCATGCGGGGGCCCGACAAGGCGGTTCTGCTCATCACCCATTATCAGCGCCTG
>Ga0207690_10001810_pt1 | contig 13125 bp, 9 predicted proteins | sample KBSC23metaG_FD_184315 | JGI IMG/M metagenome (GOLD analysis project Ga0207690, IMG submission 184315) | Corn rhizosphere microbial communities from Kellogg Biological Station, Michigan, USA - KBS C2-3 metaG (SPAdes) (version 2) | ecosystem: Host-associated > Plants > Roots > Rhizosphere > Soil ...
AACATCCGCGGCGACCGCTTCGTCTCCGCCACGCTGGGCGATGCAGTCGGCAAGCTCTATGCCGAGCGATATTTTTCTCCCGAAGCCAAAGCACAGGCCGAGGCGCTCGTCTCCAATCTCCTCGCCGCCTTTCATCAGCGCCTCGAAAACGTCACATGGATGGCCTCCTCCACCAAAGCCGAGGCGCTCGCCAAACTCGGCACGCTTCAGGTGGGCGTAGGCTACCCCGACCACTGGCGCAGCTACGCAGGCTACGAAGTCTCGCCCGACAACCTCTTTGAAAACATGTGGCGCTCCGACCTCTTCGAGTATCACTACTCGCTCAGCCGCATCGACCTGCCGGTCGATCGCAAAGAGTGGTGCATGACGCCCCAGACCGTCAACGCCGTCAACCTGCCGCTCGACAACGGCCTCAACTTCCCCGCCGCCATCCTGCAGCCGCCGTTCTTCGACCCCAAGGCCCCGTCGGCCGCAAACTACGGAGCCATCGGCACCATCATCGGCCACGAGATCAGCCACACCTTCGACTCTCAGGGCGCGGCGTTCGACTCCAAAGGCCGCGTCCGCAACTGGTGGACGCCAGAAGACCTCGTCCACTTCAGGGCCGCCACCGCCGCGCTCGCCGCGCAGTACGACACCTACAAACCCTTCCCCGATCTCGCCGTCAACGGCAAACAGACCCTCGGCGAAGACATCGCCGACGTTGCCGGCCTCACCGCAGCCTACGACGGCTTCCACGCTTCGCTTCACGGCAAAGAAGCGCCCAAAGCCCACAACTTCACCGGCGACCAGCAGTTCTTCATCGCCTTCGCCCAGAACTGGGGCTCGGTCATCCGCGACGCGGCCTTGCGCAAGCAGGTCCTCACCGACCCGCACGCGCCCGGGCGATACCGCACCGAAACCGTCCGCAACAACGACGCCTGGTACGCCGCCTTCGACATCAAACCCGGCGACAAACTCTACCTCACGCCCAAAGAGCGCATCCGCATTTGGTAATGCAGGCGGGCGCATCGGACAGATGCGCCCGCCTGCCGTTATCCTTGCTGCATGGACCAGAAGCTCTTCACTGAAGTCGACAGCTACCTTGCAGACAAACTCCTCGCAGAAGATGAACCGCTCCGCGAAGCACTCAAGGCAAACGCAACAGCGGACCTGCCATCGATCGACGTTAGCCCCACGCAAGGCAAGCTACTCTATCTGCTTGCTCGCATGTCAGGAGCAAAGCGCATCCTCGAAGTAGGCACGCTCGGCGGCTACAGCACCATCTGGCTTGCGCGTGCGCTCCCCAAAGACGGCGTACTGGTCACGCTCGAACTCAACCCGAAGCACGCTGAAGTCGCCGCCGCAAACATTCGCCGCGCAGGCCTCAGCCACCTCGTTGATCTGCGCATAGGCCCTGCCACCGAATCGCTCGCGCGTCTTCACGCCGAAAACGCCGCACCGTTCGACCTCATCTTCCTCGACGCCGACAAGCCCAACAACCCCGTCTATCTCGACTGGGCCGTAAAGCTCTCACGCACCGGCACCGTCATCATCGGCGACAACGTCATCCGCGAAGGCGCGATCATCGACGCGCACGATGCCGACCCAAGCGTCGCAGGAACGCGCCTCTTCCTCGAAAAGCTAGGCAGCCACCCACGCCTCGATGCCACCGCCATCCAAACCGTCGGCAGCAAAGGCCACGACGGCTTCGCCCTCGCCATCGTCAACGCCGAAAGCTGAGAACGACTGAAAGCTATAGCTGTTTTTCCTGGAGGTATCGTCCCGGCACCCTCCTCATCCCCAAGACAGTCCCCACCTTTTTATTGTCATTCCCGAAGGGAATCTGCGTTTCGCATCGGCCCGCGCCGGGCGACACCTGGATGGAAAATGCTCTAAATCGCCGGAGGCGGAGGAGGAGGCGGCGAATACGGTCGAGCCGACTCCGCGCCTTTATACCAATCCACATTCCGGGTAATGAACATCACCGCCGCCAGAATGACGAACAGCATCACAGAGCCAAGCACCAGCGCATTGTCTTCGGAGATCAACAGCCCGTAAATCGCAGCGTAGAGCAGCGTGAGCATCGCGCCAAACGCCACTCCTCGCGTCACGCTGCGCAATACATACGTCAGATAAAACGTCAGCAGCCCAATACACGCAATGCTCGCGCACAGATAAGCCAAACCAAATTCAATATGCTCACTCAAGCTGATGAGCAGCAGGAAAAAGATCGCCAACCCGAACCCGACCAGCAGATATTGCACCGGATGAATCGGCAGTTGCTTCATCACCTCGAAGACAAAGAACCCGCCAAACGTCAGCAGCACAAAAAGAATCCCGTACTTCACAGCGCGATCGGACAGCTTATAGGGATCAATCGAAGTAATCAGGTCCACGTTGACCGTATCAATATTCCCGGTCCGGCTCGCAATCTGCTGCTGCGTTCCCGAGGCAAGCGACGACACATCCCACACCGCGTGAAAGCCATGATCGTTCACCTCGCGCGCTCGCGGCAAAAACTGCCCGCCAAACAAAGGCGAGGCCCACGACGACATCATCTCAATGTGGTTCGTTGCGCCAACCGGGGCAATCGCCAGACGCTGCGTCCCCGCCAGGTCCATGTCGAGCGAAAAATTATATGTCCCATTCACGCCGCGCGCCGTCTCAGGCAAAGCCATCTGCAAATTGGGCTGCCAGCCATCGCCGCCCTCTTTGCTGCCGTACTGCGACATCGCCGTCCCGGAGATCGTTCCACCCTGCTTGATCTCCAGCGACGCATTGTTCACCTTGATCTCGGGCCTGCCCACAAGACCGCGCACATCGCTCACCGACATCGCCAGGTACGGCTGCCCATACGTCACGTTCGCCGCATTCGGCAGGCCTGAAACCTTGATGACGCCCGTCAGCTTCGTCTGAAACTCATACACCGACACGCGATACAACCCGTGGTATCGCTCCGAAGGCGTCATCGTTCCCTGCACATTCAGTGTGTCAGGAAAAGCAAGATAGCTTCCCTGCGACGTCGAAGAAGTCACCTTCGGCTTGCCGTCCGTTCCGACGGTCACTTCATGCCTGGTCTCCGTGTAGGGCTGCACAAAGATCGGCCCGACTATCGTCTGTGCCGATGCGTAACTCGCGGAGATGCTCTGGACCGCCTGATCGCGGTAAGCCTGCCTGCTATTGATCACGCTGCTGACCAGACCAAGCGCAACCAAAATGACGCCGGTCAATAAACCAATCACAACTATCTTAATAATCAGTTTTACGTTCGCCATGCACTCCCCCGCAGTCATTCAGGCCCGATACGCATCTTACACATCACACACAGGCAGACCACGAGAAAAATGCAGGAGAGGCTCTACAGGCACCAGGCAGTATCGACATCTAGGTTAAGCGTAAGTGGTTGATTGATATAGGAATTGTCATCCTGAGCGGAGCTTCTCGCAGTTTGATCGCGGGAGGCGGAGTCGAAGGACCTGCGGTTTGCGATTTCAATTTACGCAAGGAACTTTCGAGACACCGCACCAGGCAATATCGACATCTAGGTTAAGCGTAAGTGGTTGATCGATATAGGAATTGTCATCCTGAGCGGAGCTTCTCGCAGTTTTATCGCGGGAGGCGGAGTCGAAGGACCTGCGGTTAGCCCGTCGTATCGAGATGGTCTCGTTGTTGTTCACCACCTTCTATCCAGCCCGCCTCATTTCTATTTGTCGATACTGCCTAAGTCCGGCAACGAACACTCAAGTCAGATCGTCCGGATTGAACGAAGGCCGCTTCCGTCCCAGCGCCGAGACATCATGCGCGCCACCCACCAGCCCCTTCACCACCTGGTCGATCTCGTCCTCGACATCCGCCGTCGCCACCATCCGCGCCGGAGGATCGGCCAGCTTGAGGCTCTCCAGCAGCACCGTCGCATGCGCCACGGCAACGCCATCCTGATTCAACCCCTCCGGAGTCTTCGCCTTGATGCCGACATCGCCCGGCCTCAGCCCCAGCAGATCCGCCACGCGCTCGCGCATCTCGCCCGCAATCGGCACAATCTTCGGCTTCGACATCACCAGCACCGTATCGACGTTGACGATCTTGTACCCCGCCATCGCCACCTCTTCCAGCGCCGTCTTCAGAAACACCCGCGAATCCACACCCTTCCACCGCGGATCGCTCGGCGGGAAAAACGTGCCGATGTCGCCCGCCGAGACCGCCCCCAGCAGCGCATCCGTAAGCGCATGAAGCAGCACGTCGCCATCCGAGTGACCGGCCAGCCCCTCCGGATGCTCAATCGCCAACCCGCCAATCACCAGCGGCACGCCCGCCTTAAACGCATGTGAATCAAACCCATAGCCAATTCTCATTCCCATACGCTATCTTCCCACGACTTCAAGCAACTCCCGCGAACCAACATTAAGGAAGCTCTGATTAAGTCTTCGTTGTGAAAGAGCGTGGCTTCAGCCACGCCGCAAAGCACCGATTTCGGATGGGGCTTCAGCCCCCGGGGGAATTTCCCGAACTTAATCAGACCCTCCTTAAGCCTTCCCCTGCCTCAGGTAAAACTCCGCCAACTCAATATCTCCCGGCTGCGTAATCTTAAAGTTCCGCGCCGACCCCGGCACCACCGCCACTTCAATCCCCGCGCGCTCCAGCAAACTCGCCTCATCGGTTCCGGCAAAACCATCTGCCTCGGCCTCCGCAAAGGCGCGGCGCATCAGCTTGCACAGCGCGCCCTGCGGCGTCTGCGCATGAATGATCAGCTCGCGCGGAATCGTCGCCGTCACAATCGCGCCCTCGGCCGTGCGTTCCACCTGCTTGATCGTATCCACCGCAGGCAGCCCCACAATCGCCGCGCCATGTTTGGCCACCGCGTCAATCGTCCGCTCAATCGTCGCCGGGTCAATCAGCGGACGCACCGCGTCATGCACCAGCACCACATCATCGGGATGGCACTCGAGCGCAGCCAGCGCATTGCCCACCGACTCCTGCCTGTGATCGCCGCCCTCCACCATGTGGACGCGCGGCCCCAGCTTATGCTCGGCCACCTGCGCCTCCATACGCGCTCGCTCCGGCCCGCGCACCGCAATGCACACCGCATCCACACGCTTCACCGCAAGAAACGCCTTCACCGACCGGATCAGCACCGGCACGCCATCAATCTCCAGAAACTGCTTCGGCACAGCCGCATGCGTGCCGCCCGCGGCCATCCGTGTCCCAATCCCTGCTGCCGGAAGAATCACAAATACTTGCATAAATACCCAGCGAAGTATAACAAGTCCGCGAACGCAGCCGCTCAACCGCCGCAGGCGATAATACCTATGTGCCTACCGCCGCCACGCCGTCGCCCGCAGAAGAGTACCGCCAGCGCCGGCACGCACGCCAGTCGCTCGCCGCGCACTACGAAAAAACCCACATCCGCCTCGGAAATCTCCGCCTGCTCATCGCCATCGCGGCCGCCGTGTTGGCATGGTGGTCGTTCTATCTGGATAAACTCTCCGCATGGTGGTTGCTCGCGCCTGCCGCACTCTTCGCAGGCATAGCCGTCTATCACGCGCACATTCTGCATAAACGCGATCGCGCCCAGCGCGCCGCCAACCACTATGCCAAAGGCATCGCCCGCATCGAAGACCGCTGGGCCGGCAATGGTCAGCAGGCCCCGCGCGCAAACACCGCAGACCACGTCTACGCCGCCGACCTCGACCTCTTCGGCCCTTCCAGCCTCTTCGAGCTGCTCTCCCAGGCCCGCACGCACATGGGCGAAGACACACTCGCCCGCTGGCTCCTCGCGCCCTCGCCAATCGCCGACCTCCGCCAGCGCCACGCCGCCATCGACGAGCTTCGCCCGCGCCTCGGCCTCCGCGAAGACATCGCCGTCCTCGAAGGCCACCTCCACAAAGACATCAAAACCGGAGTCCATCCCGCAGCCCTGCTCGCCTGGGCCGAAGCCCCCGCGCAGCTCGTCCATCCCAACATCCGCTGGCTCGCGCGCCTGCTCGCCCTCGCCGCCATCGCAACCGCCATCCTCTGGATCGAGTCCGGCACGAAGACCCCATTCTTCTCCGTCCTCATCATCGAAGCCGCCATCGCCGCGCTGCTTCACAAGCGCACCACCGAAGTCCTCCACGCCGCCGCGCACGCCTTCGAAGATCTCAACCTCCTCTCCGCGCTCGTAGCCCGTATCGAGCGCGAATCCTTCACCACGCCGCGACTCCAAAGCATCCGCAAAAGCCTCTTCTCAAACCAACTCCCCGCATCGAAAGCTATCGCCCGCCTCGCCACCATCGCCGGATACATCGACTCGCTCGAAAGCCCCATCGTCCGCTTCCTCGACATCCCCCTGCTCTACTCCATCCAGACCGCCTACGCCGCCGAAGCCTGGCGACGCGCCCACGGCAGCGCCGTCCGCCGCTGGATCGAAGCCATCGGCGAAGCCGAAGCCTTGCTCTCCCTCAGCGCCTACAGCTACGAGCACCCCGCCGACCTCTTCCCCGACCTCATCGAAGACGGCCCGCCGTTCTTCAACGCAAAAGACCTCGGCCATCCCCTCCTCCCCGCCGCAAAGTGCATTCGCAACAGCATCGTCATCGGCGACCAGGACGGAGACACAAGCCGCGCAAAAGCCCTGCTCATCAGCGGCTCCAACATGTCCGGCAAAAGCACGCTCCTTCGCGCCATCGGCATCAACACCGTCCTTGCGATGGCAGGCGCACCCGTCCGCGCCGCCAGTATGAAGCTCACCGCGCTCCACGTCGGAGCCAGCATCCTCATCAACGACTCGCTCCAGCAGGGCAGCTCCCGCTTCTACGCCGAGATCACCCGCCTCCGCCGCATCGCGGACCTCGCCGAAAAATCCCCGCCGCTGCTCTTCCTGCTCGACGAACTCCTGCAAGGCACCAACTCCAAAGACCGCCTCACCGGAGCCGAAGGCGTCGTCCGCGCGCTGCTCGATGCAGGAGCCATCGGCCTCATCAGCACCCACGACCTCGCCCTCACCAACATTGGTGGCACTCAAGACCACCGCCTCCACAACGTCCACTTCCAGGACGAGATCGAAGACGGCCACATGAAGTTCGACTACAAACTCCGCCCCGGCATCGTCACCCACAGCAACGGCATCGAGCTGATGCGCCTCATCGGCCTCAAAGTCTGAAGCATCGCTCCAACCCTCTCGGGAATCGCTTTTGCAAAGAACCTGAGCCTGTTGCTGACAACCCTTATCCAACAAAAAGAATCACACAGCTAGCGGAACGCATCGATCATCCATATCTGGACTTGCAGCCCCCGGGGGTCCTTATGGCTACTATCCCGACGAGGGCGGATCAAATCGCCGCTCTATCGCAATCGCCGGAAATGATGGACGATCTACTCCGTCTGCAGAAGGCATCCCAGCGGATCAGCTCAATCCTCGATCTGGATCAACTGATCGACCGTATCGTGAATGAGATAGCGTGTTCCTTCGGTCTCGTCGAGGCGAACGTCTTCCTCTATGAGGAGAACCGCGCAGAACTCGTACTGGCCAGCGTCCACGGCTGCACGATGTACGGCAAAGGACGTTGCCTGAAACTGGGCCAGGAAGGATTGGTCGGCTATGTAGCCGCCACCGGGCAGATGCGGTACGCGCCCGACGTTCGCAAAGACCCGTACTACCTCCCATGCGAAGAGTCCACGCTCTCCGAGGTTGCCATCCCCTTGCTGGTGGGGGAGCTGCTGGTCGGAGTCTTCACCGCATCCCATCCGCAGCTCAATGCATTTCCGCCGCAACAGTTGAAAATCCTGCAGGCCCTGTGCAGTCACATTGCCGTCGCCGTGCAAAACGCGCGCCTCTTCCAGCAGGAGCGGCAGGAGCGGGAGCAGATGACCCGCGATGCAATCGAGGCACAGAGCATCCAGCAGGCTCTCCTGCCCAGAAGCTCACCGTACATCCCCGGCTTTGCCGTCTCCGGACTGTGCATCCCCGCCGGCGCGGTCGGCGGCGATTGGTACGACTTCATCCCGATGAACGATGGCCTCTGGGGACTGGTGCTGGCGGACGTTTCAGGAAAAGGCACTGCCGCGGCCCTTCTCATGGCGGCCACCAGAGGCATCCTCCGCTCGCTCGCCGAAGCCTGCTGCACGCCCGGCGAGGTGCTCCAGAGACTGAACCAGTTGCTCGTAGAGGACTTCCCGCCGGCACGCTTTGTAACGATGGTGTACGCCGTGCTGAATCCCGCTAAACGCACTTTGACATTCGCAAATGCAGGCCATCTGGAGCCGCTCCTGGTACACGGCCAGGAAGCGCGGTTCCTCAACACGGATGCGGGAATGCCGCTTGGCTTGGGATTGGGCGATTTTTCCGAGGTCGAGATAGAACTCACGCCGGGCTCCCGTCTGGTGTTCTACAGCGATGGCATCACGGAAGCTCAAAACCCTGAAGAGGAGGAGTACGGTCAGCTCCGCTTGAAAGAACACCTCCTGCAACCTGAAACCTCCGCCGAAAGTCTTCTCGCGGATGTGCGCTCATTCGCCAGCGGATCCGGGTTGCACGACGACGCAACCGTCATCACGGTCAGGATGCTTGGGGAACCCCAGTAGCGCACGAGGGCACAACGCCACGCTCGCACCCCATCTGTCTATCATCATTGCTACCGCCACAGACTCTCGGGTGCCCCGTCCATCGCGCTTTTGCGATGGGTGGGAATGTAAACACTCGCCTGGCCAGCTTTTGCCGTTGTCTTTGCCGTTGTTCTTGCTGTTGCCGTTGCGGGTGCCCCATCCATCGCGGCTTCATCGCGATGGGTGGGAATGAACACGCTCCACCAGCCAGCCTTTGCCTTGCTCATTGTCATTCCGCAGCGGAAAATCTGCTTTTGCCTTTGGAACTGCACCCGCCTGTCTTCTTCCCTACTCTCAATCATTCCCGTGCGTCACGGAAATCCGTCCGCAATGAGCTATCATCAGGCGTCGAGGTTAGACTCACATGCGATCGATCCGCCGTGATTTCGTCCTTCGCTCATGGTTTGCAGTCTTGATAATTGCCGCCTCATACCTCGCCCAAGCACAACCTCAGACCGCCATAATCACAGGAACCGTAAAAGACATGACAGGCGCAATCATCCCAGATGCTTCCGTTAGCCTTGAAGCCAACAAAGAGGTAGCTCAAAGAACGCATACCGATGAAAATGGCCTTTTCACAATGACGTCCCGACCGGGAGATTACATTTTCAGGGTGGCGGCCCAAGGCTTCATCACTTATGACATATCAATTCATCTCGACGATGCAGCCATAGTCCGGAAGCATGTCGTGCTCAATGTGGGCTTTTGCAGCCCTTGTGTCACAGTCTTCGATTCCTCAGGCCAACCGATTTCTCCCCGAGTAACCACCCCACACAACACCACGGTTCTTGCAGGGACAGTCATAGATGCCACCGGCGCATCCATCCCAACAGCGACGGTTGAACTGGATGCCAATGGAAAGCCCACGATGTGGATTACGGTCGATGGTGCAGGACACTTCGTGGCCCAAGTCCCCCCTGGAAATTACATCCAAAAGGTGATCGCACAAGGTTTTTTAGCTTATTCAGAACCAATCCATCTCATCGAGAACACCTCTATGAGGAAAGACATCGTCCTTCAAATAAGCTCTGTTGTACCCTGTGGCCCTTGCGTTACGCAGGACCTTCTGGAAACAGTCGATGCCTCACTCAAATCCACGTTGCCACTCAATCGGCTGCCACCACTCAAACTTCACAGATACGCACGCCGATAAGATAAAGGCTGCATGTCCACAGTCCCAACCCTTCCCTTCGACCGCACCCACATCAAACCCGGCGACCGCGCCTGCGTCGCCATCTCCGGCGGGGCCGACTCCGTAGCCCTCCTGCTCGCCATCCACGCCGCCAACACGGCAAAGCACAACGCGCTCGGCGTTGGTCTCTCCGCCGTCCACGTCCAGCACGGCATCCGCACCGAAGAAGCCGACCGCGACCTCGACTTCGTCCGCGACCTCTGCGCCACGCTCGAAGTCCCCCTCCACATCCATCACGCCGACGTCCCCGAGCGCGCCGCCCGCACCGGCGAGACCATCGAAGAAGCCGCCCGCGCCGCCCGCTACGACTTCTTCTCGACCCTCATCGCCTCCGGCCACGCCGACTCCGTCCTCACCGCCCACACCCTCGACGACCAGGCGGAAACCGTCCTCATGAAATTCCTGCGCGGGGCCTGGACCGAGGGCCTCAGCGCCATCCATCCCGTAGTCCTCGTCAACAACCCCGGCCAGCGCCCCGGAAAAATCCTCCGCCCCTTCCTCCACACCCGCCGCTCCGAGATCGAAGCCTTCCTCAAACAATCCAACCAGCCCTGGCGCGAAGACTCCACCAACACCGACACCGCCTACACCCGCAACCGCGTCCGCCACCAGCTCCTGCCGCTGCTCCGCGAGTACAACCCCAGCCTCGACCAGACCCTCGCCAACCTCGCCGAGCTCGCCCGCGAAGAAGAGTCCCGCTGGCAAGCCGAACTCGCGCGCATCCTCCCGCAACTCCTGCTCCCCGGCAAACCCGTCCGTGGAGGCGGCCGCGCCGTCCCAACCGCTCCCGGCGAATCCCAATCCGCGGTCGCCATCGAACTCGACCGCCTCAAAGCCCTCGACCCTGCCCTCCGCCGCCGCGTCATTCGCGCCGCCGCCCGCCAGCTAGGCGCGCGGCTCAGCTTCGATGAAACCGCCCGCATCCTCGCCCTCTGCGGATTCCGCCCCTATCCACCCGTCGGAGCGCCCACCGTCGCCGCCCGCACCGGCGCCACGCTCACCCTTGCCAACGGCCTCCGCGCCGAGCGTTCCGCCCGCGAACTCCGTCTTTTCCGCGCTCCCGCAACCATTGCCTAACCATATCCTCCATCACCCTTTAGTCACATCACGATTCCCAATTCATCCCCCTGAATCCCCCACCGGAAGAGTAGAATCAAATCACATGGCGGCAGTGCGCCGTCACAGGAAGGCTCTGTCCAACGGGCTGTAACCGGAACCTTCCTGTAGAGATACCGTCTAATGGAGTAGGGCTTCCGGAAAACCAGTTCGCATCCGGCAGCCGAGTCTGACCAGCCGCCAGATGCGATGTCCCGAGGCGCTTCAGACCGGAAAATGAGGAATTCGCTTTGAACTCGACCGTTCGCCAAATTCTTATCTGGGTCTTCATGGCCGCCTGCCTTGTGTTCCTCTGGCAGTTCGTCGTCAAAAGCACCGGCCAGCAGGAAAAGAACATCAGCCTCACCCAGTTGCTCAACGACTCCGACGCGGGCAAGATCAGCGACATCACCGTCAACGGCGAAGAGGTCACAGGCCACTACCGCGACGACGCCAAGAACCAGTTCCACACCATCATTCCGGCCAACTACCCGGATCTCTACAAGTCCCTGCGCGACCACGGCGTCAGCATCACGGTCAAGGACACCAACTCCAACGGCTGGCTCACCTTCCTGCTCCAACTTGCCCCGTTTGCCCTGTTCCTCGGCCTCTGGTTCTTCTTCCTCCGCCAGATGCAGTCCGGCGGCAACAAGGCCATGAGCTTCGGCAAATCGCGCGCACGCCTGCTCTCCATGCAGCAGAAGAAAATCACCTTCAAGGACGTCGCCGGCGTTGACGAAGCCAAAGAAGAGCTGAAAGAGATCATCGAGTTCCTCCGCGAAGCGCAAAAATTCCAGCGCCTCGGCGGACGCATCCCCAAGGGCGTCCTGCTCGTCGGACCTCCAGGCACCGGCAAAACCCTGCTCGCCCGCGCAGTCGCAGGCGAAGCCAATGTTCCCTTCTTCTCCATCTCCGGCTCCGACTTCGTCGAGATGTTCGTCGGCGTCGGCGCATCGCGCGTCCGCGACCTCTTCGAGCAGGGCAAAAAGAACGCCCCCTGCATCATCTTCATCGACGAGATCGACGCCGTAGGCCGTCACCGCGGCGCAGGCCTCGGCGGCGGACACGACGAGCGCGAGCAGACCCTCAACCAGCTCCTCGTCGAGATGGACGGCTTCGAGTCCAACGACGGCGTCATCCTCATCGCCGCCACCAACCGCCCCGACGTGCTCGACCCCGCGCTGCTCCGCCCCGGCCGCTTCGACCGCCGCGTCATCGTCGATCGCCCCGACATCAAGGGCCGCGAAGAGGTCCTCCGCGTCCACGCCAAGAAAGTCCCCCTCGCCGAAGACGTCGATCTCCCGATCCTCGCTCGCGGCACTCCGGGCTTCAGCGGAGCCGACCTCGCCAACATGGTCAACGAGGCTGCACTCACCGCCGCCCGCTTCAATCGCAAGTCGGTCCACATGTACGACTTTGAAGTCGCCAAGGATAAAGTCATGATGGGCGCGGAACGCAAGTCCATGCTGCTCTCCGATGACGACAAGAAGGACACCGCCTACCACGAGGCCGGCCACGTCCTCGTCGCCGCCAAGCGCAAGCACTCCGACCCGCTCCACAAAGTCACCATCATCCCGCGCGGCATGGCGCTCGGCGTCACCATGCACCTGCCCGAAGAGGACAAGCACACCGTCACCAAGGACTACCTCGACACCCAGCTCGCCATCCTCATGGGCGGACGCTGCGCCGAGGAGATCTTCATGGGCCGCAAGACCACCGGCGCAGGCAACGACATCGTCCGCGCTACCGAACTCGCCCGCAAGATGGTCTGCGAGTACGGCATGAGCGACCTCGGCCCCCTGACCTACGGCAAGAAGGAGCAGGAGGTCTTCCTGGGCCGCGACCTCGCCCAGCCCCGCGACTACTCCGACGACACCGCCAAGCAGATCGACATCGCTGTCCGTGGCTTCGTCGACACAGCCTATAAATCCGCCTATGAGATCCTCGAACAGAACGCCGACGTCATGCACCGCATGGCCGCCGCCCTGCTCGAGCGCGAGACCCTCGACAAGAACGAGATCGACCTGATCATCGCCGGCAAGGAACTGCCGCCGTTCAAGTCTCCGCTCGCCTTCGCCGACCCCAATGAGCCGCAGAAGGTCCTCAAGCCCGAAGGCCGCAAACCCGGCTTCGGCGACAGCCAAACCTCCCCGGCCTAAACCAAAACCCATTCTCCAAACGAGGCGACTTTCGAGTCGCCTCGTTTTATTTCACCTGCTGTCCCTTTTTGCATTTCCATTCCGCAGCGAAGCGGAGGAATCTGCTTCTTCACTCGC
>Ga0207690_10001815_pt1 | contig 13100 bp, 14 predicted proteins | sample KBSC23metaG_FD_184315 | JGI IMG/M metagenome (GOLD analysis project Ga0207690, IMG submission 184315) | Corn rhizosphere microbial communities from Kellogg Biological Station, Michigan, USA - KBS C2-3 metaG (SPAdes) (version 2) | ecosystem: Host-associated > Plants > Roots > Rhizosphere > Soil ...
TCCCAATAGGCCATGAAATCGGCCGCCGAGTTGTTGCGGAGGCTGGTACCGTCGAGATAGCCGTTCAGCGCTTCGAGAAAGCCATTCCACTCGCCGCCCGGCTCGAGCGCATCGCTGGCACGGTCGCTGGCCGGCGGATTTTCGCGGAGGCGCTTCGCGAACGCCTCCATCGCCGCCCAGGATTCCGCCTGCTCCTGCGGCGAGTAGCCCAGATTCCGATACTGGTTCCGCCACGGCACCGGCGATCGGTCGATGTCGAAGCCCAGCTGCTCCGCCAGACGCCCAAGCGGGTTGCGCCCAGCCGAGTGCAGCCATGTCGCGCCAAGATCGAGCGCACAGCCTTGCCAGTCGATGGTGTGGGTCCGGCCACCGATCCGCTTCGACGCTTCGAGGATTACGGCCGTGAGTCCCCGTTTCCCCGCTTCGCGCGCCGCCGAAATCCCCGCAGCGCCTGCTCCGATGACCGCGACGTCGATCACTCGACGGTGACGCTCTTGGCCAAGTTGCGCGGCTGGTCGACGTCGGTGCCTTTCAGCACGGCAACATGATAGGCGAGCAGCTGCACCGGAACGGCATAGACAAGGGGCGCGATCAGCGGGTGCACCTGCGGCATTTCGATTGTCGCCATGCAGCCTTCGCCCGCTTCATGGATTCCCTTCGCGTCGCTGATCAGCACGATCTTGCCCCCGCGGGCGCGGACTTCCTGCATGTTGCTGACGGTTTTTTCGAACAGCGGACCAGAGGGAGCGAGGACGATCACAGGGACATGCTCGTCGATCAGCGCGATGGGCCCGTGCTTCATCTCGCCAGCCGCGTAGCCTTCGGCATGGATGTAGCTGATCTCCTTGAGCTTCAACGCGCCTTCGAGCGCCATGGGGAAGTCGGGACCGCGGCCCAGGTAAAGCACGTCGCGCGCCGGCGCGATCAAATGCGCCATAGCGGCGATATCGTCGTCATAGCCAAGCGCCGCATTGAGCGCCGCCGGCGCCTCCTGCAGGTGCGCGACGATTTCCTTCTCCACCTCACGGTTAAGGCGTCCCTTGGCGCGTGCAAGGTTCGCGGACAGCGCAGCAAGCACCGCTAGCTGGCAGGTGAAGGCTTTGGTCGAAGCGACGCCGATCTCTGGCCCTGCATGGGTCGGTAGTAGCAGATCTGCTTCGCGGGCCATGGAGCTGGTCGGCACGTTCACCACGACGGCGATCCGCTGCCCCTGCGAGCGCGCGTGACGCAGGGCCGCGAGCGTGTCTGCAGTCTCGCCGGACTGGCTGATGAAGAGCGCCAGCCCGCCCGGCTCGAGCACCGGCTCGCGGTAGCGGAACTCGCTCGCCACATCGATGTCGACGGGCACGCGCGCGAACTGCTCGACCCAATATTTCGCGACCAGGCCGGCGTAGAAGCTGGTCCCGCAGGCGACGATGGTCAGGCGCTTCACCTGCTCCAGATCCGCATCGGCTACCGGCAGCGCGACCTCGCCCTCAAACGGCCGGACATAAGTCTGGAGAGTTTGGGCAACCACGATCGGCTGCTCGAAAATCTCCTTCTGCATATAGTGGCGATAATTGCCTTTCTCGACCGGCGCCGAGGATGCTCCGGATTCGACGATCTCGCGCTCGACGGGTCGATTGTCGCGATCGAAGATCTCGATCGCTTCTCGTCGAACGACAGCCCAGTCGCCCTCGTCGAGATAGGCGATGCGCTGCGTCCACGGCGCGACTGCTAGCGCATCGGAGCCGAGGTAATTCTCGCCATCGCCGTAGCCGACCGTCAGCGGCGCGCCCATGCGTGCGCCAATGATCAGGTCCGGATGATCGCGGAACAGGAAGGCGATGGCGAACGCTCCGGTCAACCGCGGAAGCACAGCCGCGACCGCATCCTGCGGCGAAGCACCGCGCTCAACTTCACGGGCGACGAGATGTCCGACAACCTCCGTATCGGTCTCGCTCTCGAACTTGCGGCCTTCCGCGATCAGCTCGTCGCGGAGCGGCTTGAAATTCTCAATGATGCCGTTGTGGACCAGCGCAACCGATCCGATGATGTGCGGGTGAGCGTTGCCGACTGTCGGCGCGCCATGTGTCGCCCAGCGCGTGTGCGCGATCCCTGTGACGCCATTGAGCGGATGCTCGGAAAGCTCGCGAGCGAGATTGTCGAGCTTGCCCTCCGCTCGGCGGCGTTCAAGCTTGCCCTCGTTGATGGTACAAATGCCCGCGGAGTCGTAGCCGCGATATTCCAGGCGCTTCAGCCCATCGAACAGCCGGTGCGCAACGTCCGATTTCCCGACAATTCCGACAATCCCGCACATTCGCAGTCATTCTCCTTCGGAAGCGTGGATAGATCGGCAGGCCGAGTGAACCAAGTGACGATCAGGCAAGCTCCGCGAAAGAAAGCTGCCGGATCACTCTGCCGCTTTCCGCGTCATGCGTTCGCGGAAGCGGCGGGCCCAGCCGGCGATGCCTTTTTGTTCGTTGCGCTCAAGGGCGAGGCTGTCTGGCTCGACGTCGCGAGTGATCACCGATCCCGCCCCGACAATGGCCCCGTCGCCGATCGTCACCGGCGCGACCAGCGCTGTGTTCGAGCCGATGAACGCGCCCTCGCCGATATTGGTTCGATACTTGCCGAACCCGTCATAGTTGCAGGTGATCGTGCCCGCGCCGATGTTCGCCCTCGCCCCCACCGACGCATCGCCGACGTAAGAGAGGTGATTGACCTTCGCCCCTTCGCCGATGTCGGCCTTCTTCAACTCGACGAAGTTGCCGACCTTGGTTTTATCGGCCAGCTTCGTTCCGGGGCGGATCCGAGCGAAGGGGCCGATGCTGGCCTTTGCGCCGATCGTCGCTCCTTCGATGTGGCTGAACGCGTGGATCGTCGCTCCGTCGGCGACCTGAACTCCGGGGCCGAAGACCACATGCGGCTCCACTGTCACATCGCGGCCTAGCCTCGTATCGTAAGCGAACCAGACGCTCTCCGGATCGATCAGCGTCGCGCCTTCATCCAATGCCTGTTCGCGACGCCGGCGCTGCCATTCGAGCTCGAGGTGCGCCAGCTCGGCTCGGCTGTTGACCCCCGCGGCCTCATAGGGATCGCCTTCGATGATGACAGCTTCGCGCCCCTCGCGCGATGCTACAGCGACCACGTCAGGCAGATAATATTCGCCTGCCGCATTGTCGTTGCCCACCTGACCAAGCCAGCGGAACAGGTCTTTCGCGCGCACCGCCATCATGCCCGAGTTGCAGAGGCGCACCGCGCGCTCCTCCTCGGTCGCGTCCTTGAATTCGACCATCTTGGCGACACGGTCACCTTCTCCGAGGATGATCCGGCCGTATTTCAGCGGGTCAGCTGGCGAGGAGGCGAGCACGACGACGCCCGGTCCATCGTCGCCGTCGAGACGGTCGAGCATCCGGCGCAAGGTCTCGGTCTCGACGAAGGGCGTATCACCGTAAAGGATCAGGACGGGCCCGTCGTAACCAGTGAGCGCGCCTTCGGCCTGCTGAACGGCATGGGCGGTGCCCAGCTGTTCCGCCTGGTGGGCGATCGACACGTCGCGCCCGTCGAGGGTCTGCTCAACCTGGTCGCGGCCTTTGCCTACGACCACTACGCGCTTGTCTGCGCCCAGGGCGTCGACACGGTCGAGCAGGTGCAGGAGCAATGGTCGGCTGGCGATCGGATGCAGTACCTTGTGTGTGTCCGAGCGCATGCGGGTGCCTTGGCCGGCAGCCAGGATGACGACGGCGAAACGGCGCTGGTCACTCATGAGCGCGACCAATGGCATGGTGCCATGGCCGGCGCCAGTAGTCTCTAAAGCCTAGAGGGCATAGGCTTCGTTGCCGACAAACCCGAACCTCTGGACATTCGCCTGCTTTATCATCGCGAGCACTTCATCGACGGTCCCGTAGCGCGCCCCTCCATCGGGGCGCAGGTGAAGCTCCGGAGCGGGCCGCATCTCCTGCGTCCGATTGAGCAGATATTTCAGACCCTGCTTCGAAATCGGCGCGTCGTTCCACGCGATCTGGTCGGTGGGGCTGATCGTGATGACGTTCACCGTACCGTTTGGAATCGGACAGCCGGTGCACGAACGCGGCAAGTCGAGCTTCACCGAATGCGTCTGAACCGGGATCGTGATGATGAACATGATGAGAAGCACCAACATGACGTCGATCAGCGGTGTCGTGTTTATCTCGCCGAACGGAGCGGCGTTTTCGAAAGCGATGACCCGGCGCATCCATGTGCTCCTTCGATATTGTGATAATATCTCATATCGTGGAAGGCGAGGCAACTGGCGCCCAAAAAGAAAGGGCGGCTCCCGGAGGAACCGCCCTCAACTATTCACGGACCGTTTGGCCTAGAAGACGTTCATATAATATTCGTTGCCCACGAAGCCCATCTTCTGAACATTCGCCTTCTTGGTGACTGCCAGCACATCGTCCACGATTTCGTACCGAGCAGTCGCATCCGGCTGCAGGTGAAGTTCCGGGATCGGATTCATCTGCTGGGTCGCATCGAGATACTGCCGCAGCTGCGGCATCGTTACCGGCGCGCCGTTCCACAGCACCTGGTCCTGCGCATTGATCGACAAGGTGTTCTTGATCGGGTTGATCGGCGGCGGAACGTTCCTCGGATCGTTGACCGGCAGGTCGAGCTTCACCGCGTGCGTCTGGATCGGAATCGTAATGATGAACATGATCAGCAGCACCAACATGACGTCGATGAGCGGCGTCACGTTCACGTCCAGCATCGGCTCGCCGGAGGTGTTGTCGCTAGTGGTTTGCATTGACATCGCGAAAGGCTCCTATTCGGCGCGATAGCCGGTCAGCGGCGGTGGCTCGGAAATGAATCCGACGCGCTGGAATCCAGCCTGCTGCATGGTGATGATCGCGGCGCCGATGCACTTGTATTGAGTGTTGACGTCACCGCGGATGTGCGCCTCAGGCATATTCTCTTCGTTGATGTTCTGGACTCCGCCGACCTTCTTGATCTGGTCTTCCAGCTTCTTGACGGCTCGGTCGAGCAGTTCCTTTTGACTGACCTTGGTCAGCCCCCAATACACCTCACACGTGCCGCCGGGGCCGTTGCGGGCCGTCAGGGACACATTCTCCGGCTTGGTCGTGGTCGGCTCGTACCGGACGTTCGGCAATTTGATCGGGACTGCCTGCTTGATTACCTGAGTGGTGATCAGGAAGACGATCAGGAGCACCAGCATCACGTCGGTCAGTGGGACCACGTTGATGTCGGACAGCGCCGCGTCTTCATCACCTTCTTGGATTACTTGTCCTGCCATCAGGCCGGTCTCTTTCTAATCCTGAATCGGACGGAGGCCCGGCACGACGCCAGGCCTCCGCGCGTCATTACTTGGCGGCGGTCGGTGTGCGAACCGGCTCGCTGGGAGCGGTCCGGGTCGGAGCCGCGCCCCTCGCCGGAGCTGCACCGCCGAGGCGCGGTTTCACGTTGCCCGCCGACATGATGTAGCCGTGCACGTCGTTCGTGAAGGCCGCGAGGTCCTCCATGATCGACTTGTTGCGGCGGATCAGCCAGTTGTAGGCAAGCACGGCCGGAACCGCGACAACCAGACCAAGAGCGGTCATGATCAGCGCCTCACCGACCGGACCGGCGACCGCGTCGATCGATGCCTGACCAGAAGCGCCGATCCTAATCAGAGCGCGATAGATGCCGACGACGGTGCCGAACAGACCGATGAACGGTGCCGTCGAACCGACGGTCGCGAGAAAGGCGAGGCCCTCGCCGAGACGGGCGCCGATCGAGCCCTGGCTGCGCGCCAGGCTGTTCGCCATCCAGTCGTGCTGATCGATCGGGTCGGTCAGCTTGCCGTGCTGCTCCTGTGCGAGCAGCGCATCGTCGACGATCGCGCGATAGGCGCTCTTCGCCTCGAGCTTGGTCGATGCCTCGCGCAGGTTCGGCGAGTTCCAGAAGCTCGACCGGACCTTGCGGCCCTGGCTGATGATCTTCTGCTGCTGCATCAGCTTGGTGAAGAGGATGTAGAACGTACCGATCGACATGATCACCAGGATCGCGAAGACTGAGATGGCGATAATGCCGCCCTGCTGGAGGGCTGGAACCAGGCCGTAGGGGTTTGCGGTTGCTGCGGCGGGTGCTGCTTGCATGTCTGTAACTTCCTTCTGAAAACTAGAATTGGAGCGTCATTCAGGTGGGAGTACCCACGTAATCGGCGGGGTGGTGTAAGTATCGCTGGTCGGATTGCCGTTGCTGTCACGCGCTGGCGTGAACTTCACACGACGGCGGAGAATGTTGCACGTCGTCGAATCCAGTGCGCCATTACCCGTCGAACGAATGAGGTCGCACCCGGTAACGCGGCCGTCCGGGCCAATCGTCAGCCGAGCCTGAGCCGTACCCTGGGCGTTCGCAGCAATTGCTGATGCCGGGTAATCGTCATTGCTGAACGAAGTTCGGACGTCGCCTCTGGCGGGGCTTGCCGACACGGTCTTGCGTGGCGGCGGCGGCGGTGCGGGCGGCGAGGGCACGACCGGCGGAATGACCGGCGGAGTCGGCGCGGTGACCGTCTGAATCGGCGGCGGCGGCGCTTCCATGCGCACCAGCGGCGGCGGCGTGATCGGCGGCGGCGGCACCTTCGGCATGTCCTTGGGCGGCGGCGGCGGCTCCTCGGGCGGTGGCGGCGGCTCCTCGACGTCGAACGTCTTCAGGTCTTGCGTCGCCTTCTTGATGACATTGTACGCGAGCCCCGTGACGATCGCGTAACCGAGCGCGAACTGGAGCAGGACGACCAGGATGATCGACAAGGTCCGGTTGCCACTGATCTCTCTTTTTTGGGCGTAGGACATTAACCCGCTATTCTCCTCGACACGCCGTGGAGCGCTCCACGGTCGGACCGGGTGTTGGACGCGCACCCGGAACAATGGTTAACGCACCGATGTATCAACATATCATCGGTAACAAGCGCGCCTCCTTATATCCGCGTCAAAGGTCGCGCAACGGATTTTGTTCCACAGGCGGAAGGCCTGAAACTGCTGTTATTAACGACGCTTCTTCAAGCCTCGGGCCAAGCCCCGGCAAAGGAAGCGATTTCGACCCCGACTCCATGGGCTTCGGGGTAGACGTCGGGTTTTGACAGCCGGACCCTCAGCGCGCGCGTTCCGCGAAGCGCCGCCACCCGATCGAAGATGGCGTGGGCGAGCGTCTCCTGAAGATTATAACGCCGCGCCGAGGCGAGCCTCTCGACCTCCTTGCGCAAAAAATCATAGTTCCATGCGCGCGCCGGGTCGTCGTCGGTCGGTGGATTAAGGTCGTCGAGCCAGATCTCGACCGTCACCAGAAGACGCTGGGGCGACCCGATCTCGAAATCGTGGAAGCCGATGTCTGCCTGCACCTCGAGCGATTCGAGAAGGATTCGCGCCGAGCGGACGCGGAAATTTGCCGGCACCAGGCCGGAAAGCTTCGGTTCGATTGCCGTCATGCGTCACCCAGGAACTGGACGTCGCGATGCAGGCCATAAAAGCGTTGGCCGGAATCGATCGTGATTACCTGACCCGTGACCGCCGTTGCCTCGATCAGATAGCGGAGTGCTCCGACTATGTCCCCAGGCTCGACACCGCGCCTGAGCGGGTTGTTGGTGTGCATGATTTCGAAATTCTCCTCACTCTGCCCGCTCGATCGCAGCATCAGCGCAGGCGCGATGCCGTTCACCCGGATTCCGCGCGCAGCAAGCGCCCGCGCCGCCAGTTCGGTGAGTGCCAAGAGCGCATGCTTCGACAACGTATAGCTCAAATAGTCCGGATTCGGCGCCGTCAGCTTAGAGTCGAGCAGGTTGACGATGAGTGCGTCGCGACCTTTGTGGGTCACCGCAAGGGCCTCGATCAGCAGCGCTGGGGCACGAACATTTACGGCCATGTGAGCATCGAACTCGGCGGCGCTGAACTCGCCGAAGCCATCCCAGGCGAACCGCGCGGCGTTGTTCACCAGCAGGCGCACTGCGGGAAGCTCCCTGGCGGCGTCAAAAATCCGAGCTGCGCTGGCCGGATCGATGAGGTCGGCAGCGACCTTCGTCGCGCCGACTGGAACATCGTCGTCCGCATGATGCACGTGCGCGACCACCGCCCAGCCATCGTCGAGCAGCGCCCGCGCAATTTCTGCGCCGACGCGCTTGCCCGCGCCTGTCACTATGGCCGTTCGTTCGCTCATCGCGGAAACTCCTGCCTTGAGCGGGAGGACGAAGCAATCCAATGACGCGACGATGCCGGAGACCCGACCGCCAATCGAGCTTCAGGGTGTGAGCCTCGCCGAGCTGCAGGAACTCATCGACGAGCGCCGGCTGCCGCCGGTCGACCAATGGCATCCCGAGCGTTGTGGTCATTCCGGCATGCGCATTGCTCGCGACGGCACCTGGTACCACGAGGGCGCGGCGATTCGCCGTCCAGCGATGGTTCGCCTCTTTTCCACCGTACTGCGGCGGGAACCGGACGGCCGGCACGTCCTCGTCACCCCGGCCGAAAAGCTCGACATCGACGTGGAATCGACTGCGTTTCGTGCAATCGACATGCGCGTCGAAGGGGAAGGCCGCGAACGGCGGATCGCCTTCGCGCTTGATAGCGGCGACGCGGTCGTTCTTGGCCCCGATCACCCGCTGAGAATAGTCGATACGCCGAACGGTCCCTCTCCGCGCCTGCTCGTCCGGCACGGTTTGGAAGCTGAGCTCTCGCGTGCAGTCTATTACGAACTCGCTGAGCTAGCGCTCGCCGGCGGGAACGAGCAGCACAGCGTCTGGAGCAGTGGCGCCTTCTTCCCACTGAAGCCTGGCGAATGACCGTTCGCACCGCGCTTGCCGGGCGCCTGCGCGAAGCGCTTTCGGCGCCCGCAACCGAGCCACCGCTCGACGGGGACGTTCCTGAGCTTCGCGCGCAGGCCGACATCGACGCCGCCGTTCTCATCGCCATCACCGACCGGGCGGAGCCGGGGGTCATCCTCACTGTCCGCCGCGAGCATCTGCGCACGCACGCCGGGCAAATCGCCTTTCCGGGCGGGCGCGTCGACCCGGGAGAGGATCCGGTGAAGGCCGCACTGAGGGAAGCCAGCGAGGAGATCTTGCTAAGTCCCACGGTCGTCGACGTGCTCGGGACAATCGAACCCTATCGCACCGTCACCGGCTATGTCGTGACTCCGGTGCTCGGAGTCATACCGCCGGACCTCCCGTTGGAGCCGCACGAGCATGAAGTAGCCGACTGGTTCGAAGCCCCGCTCGGCTTCCTTCTGGACCCCGGCAACCAACAGCGCCGGAGCGCCCTGTTCCAAGGCGTTGAGCGCCACTATTACGAGATCATGTGGAACGATCGCAGGATCTGGGGGGCGACCGCCGCCATGATCGTCAATCTGTCGCGCAGGCTGCAGTGGCGCTGAAGCTCGACGCCGCGAAATGGCGCAAGAAACGGGGAATGAAGCGGCTCCTCGCGGCGCTGGGCGCCGAAAAGGGGCTGACGCGCTACGTCGGCGGCGCAGTTCGCGACGACCTCCTCGGCCTGCCGATCAGCGACATCGACCTTGCAACGAGAATTCCGCCACACGAGGTGGTCGAGCGCCTCGAGAAGGCGCGGATCAAGGCGGTACCCACGGGCATCGACCACGGCACGGTCACCGCCGTCAGCGACGGGCACCCATTCGAAATTACGACCCTGCGCCGCGACGTCTCCACCGACGGCCGCCGTGCCACGGTCGCCTTCACCGACGACTGGCAGGAAGACGCAGCACGCCGTGACTTCACCATCAATGCCTTGTCGGCGGACCCGGTCACGGGCGAACTGTTCGATTATTTCGGGGGGCTCGCGGACCTGGAGCAGCGCCACATCCGCTTCATCGGCGATCCCTTCCAGCGCATCGCCGAGGACCATTTGCGGATCCTGCGCTTCTTCCGCTTCCACGCACGTTTCGGCTCCGGTGCGCTCGACCCGGCGGCCCTTGAGGCCTGCACGGCGCGCGCCAAGGACCTCATGGCCCTTTCGCGCGAGCGCATCGCCGACGAAATCCTGAAGCTGCTCGGAATGGCCGATCCATGTCCAACGCTCGCGATCATGCTCGATCGCGCGATTCTGCGGCCGGTGCTGCCGGAGATCGCGGCCGAGCGCCTCGTCGATCTCAGCGCGCTGATTGCCGCCGAGCGGGAAGCAGGCATCGAATCGGATTCTCTGCGGCGCTTGACGGCTCTGCTGCCTCGCCAAAGCGATACGGCACAGGACGTTGCTGCCCGACTGAGGCTTTCCAACAAGGCGAGAAAGCGGATCGGCTGCAGCGCGGATCCCAACATTGCTGGTGACCCGAACGCCTTGGCTTATCGCATTGGAGTCCAGTGCGCCGTCGATCGGCTGCTGCTTGCTGGACGCCCTCAGGATGCCGCCGCAATCGCCGGCTGGCACCCGCCACGCCTGCCCATCGGCGGCGGTGCGCTGATCAAGCGCGGCCTTCCCGAAGGCCCGATCGTCGCGCAAACCTTGAGGCGCATCGAGCATCGCTGGGTGGAGGCAGGATTCCCGACGGCGTCGGCCCTCGAAGAGATCATAGAAGCCAGCCTGGCCGAAGCGAACCGTTAGAACGCCCCGAGCGCGAGTTCTTGAGGCACATCACCAACGGCGATATCCAGGCGCGCCGCCGGCTGCATGACATGCTGTGGCGCAAGCGCTTCATAACGCGCGAACAGCTCGGCGAAATGCTCGTCCATCGTCCGGCTTCGACTCGAGCGGACAGCCGCGGCGCGCTGGAGCTCCGGCCCGCGGTCAATGAAGCGGGTAATGGCACGCGCGAGCGACAGCTCGGATGCCGAGCTGTACGTCGTCCCAGCTCCCGCGATCAACTGGTCGGCCGCAGCGCCGCGATCCGGCACGATGAGCGGCACGCCGCTCGCCCGAGCTTCAGCGGCGACGAGGCAGAAAGTCTCGGCCTCGCAGCCGTGCACCAGCGCGTCGGCACTCGCCAGGAGCCGCGCAAGCTGGTCGCGCTCGCGGATCGCAGGCAGTAAAGCGACCCGCCCGATGCGCTCGGACAGCAGCTCTAGCTTGGCTCGCTTCGATCCATCGCCAACCAGGAGCATGCCCACGTCCCGCTGCCGCGCCGCCTCGCCAACTGCTCGAAGCACCATGTCCCAACGCTTCTCGGCCGAGAAGCGACCGACGCCGATTAGTAGGGTCCCGTCCTTGGCGAGCCCAAGCGCGCCCAGCGCCTGCTCACGCAACTGCGCGGAACGCAGCGTGGGGGAAAAGATCCCACCCTCGACCCCCATGCGGATCGTTTCGCAATTTGCCACGCCGCCGTCGCGAAGCCGCGTTGCGAGCTGCGCGTTGGCGCACACGACAGCGTCGAACATCCCGCCAAGCCCGCGCAGGTGCCGCCAGAACCAGCCGAACCAGCGGTCTATCCGGCCGGTCGAGGCGAAGCCACCCAGCCATCGGTAGGCATAAGCGGCCAGCGGATCGGCATGCATGACGAGCGAGCGGCTCGCCGCGCCCTGCCAGCGGCCGACCATGGTCGCGCTCGACCATGGCGAGGAGGCTTCGACATGGTCCGGCTGCCAGGCGTCGAGCACGGCATGAAGCGCTCGCTCGTCGTCGAAGTAGCGGTAGCGGCGATCCACCGGGAGACGGGGCGACGGGATCGTCACCATCACCGCGCCGGGGCCGCGCCGGATCACTTCGTGGCGTTCGCCGGGAGCGATCACGATCATCTCGTGACCGAAGCGCGCAGCGGCGCGCAATTTGGCTTCCACATAGGTACGCACACCGCCGCCGGCGGGCGTATAAAAGGCGCAAACGTCGGCGATCCGCATCGGGGCGAAGCAGACGGTTGGGGCCGGTGAACTTCAAGTGAAGCTTTGTTAATGGGGTCTCCTGCTGCGGATTGGTTAGGATCGGCGCGTTATGGTCTCTCCCCACACGCGCCTGTTGCTCACCTCCATCCACGATGTCTCGCCGCGCTTTGAAAGCGAGGTGGACGGCTTCCTTGACATGCTCCACCCGTATGTCGGCCAGCGCCTGGCGATGCTGGTAGTCCCCAATCATTGGGGCGATGCGCCGATCGTTCCCGGCTCGCGTTTCGCGACGCGTCTGCGTGACTGGGCGGACGCTGGTATCGAGATGTTCCTCCACGGATTTTACCATCGCGACAACAGCCGCCACGCGTCACCGTCAGCTCAGATACGCGCACGAACGATGACCGCAGGGGAAGGCGAATTCCTCGGCCTTTCTGAGGGCGACGCCGCGAGCCGCATTGCGGAAGGGCAGTCGTTGCTAGAGGATATTATCGGGAAACCGGTTGCGGGATTTATCGCGCCGGCCTGGCTGTACAGCGATGGAGCGCACCAAGCGCTCCGCCAGTTCGCATTGCCGATTGCCGAAGATCATTTCCGGGTCTGGTCGCCGGCAACCGGAAAACAGCTGGCTCGCGGTCCCGTGATTACCTGGGCAAGTCGAACAAGGCTGCGTCTCGCCTCCTCGCTGGCGGCGGCTGCGGCATTGCGCCACATCCCACTCGACGTGCTTCGTATCGGAGTCCATCCGCCAGATGTGCGCCATCCAGCCCTCGTTCAAAGCATCAGGAAAACGTTACGGAAGACGGCAGGCGAACGACTGCCCGCGCGCTATTCGGACCTGCTGAGATAGGCTTTCAGAACCTCATTCGAAATCTCAGAGCAGCGGCCCGCGAGCGCGATATGCCATGGAGCCGTCCGTCCGGCATTTTTGGCCCGCCGCGGACAAGTCCAAAGCTGAGCGTGGAATTGGCGGTTATGGGAGCCTCTGGAAAAATCACCGGTTGAAACTGGCTCGTATCGATCATTCCGTCCTGACGAAGACGGAGATCGAGTCCTGGCGCTCGTCCAGCCACATGCTGCGACAACAAGCCCGGCGCTTTCGCCGGGGACTGCCCAAATGCCGGCGTTCCCAACAGCGGCGAAAGCACGAGCATCAGGAGCCATCCTCTCACGGCTCGCAATTCTCCCCTGTGCCAGGGGAGATAATCTCCGACCGGGCACTCGGGTTCCGAAATGTCAGAGTGTGTTAACGGCGGACAGCTCGCAATCAGCGCCGGCGCGATTTCCAATATTCGAGCGCCTTATCGGCTTCGAGCGGTTTGGCGAA
>Ga0207690_10001824_pt1 | contig 13069 bp, 12 predicted proteins | sample KBSC23metaG_FD_184315 | JGI IMG/M metagenome (GOLD analysis project Ga0207690, IMG submission 184315) | Corn rhizosphere microbial communities from Kellogg Biological Station, Michigan, USA - KBS C2-3 metaG (SPAdes) (version 2) | ecosystem: Host-associated > Plants > Roots > Rhizosphere > Soil ...
TCCAACCGATCATCAACCACCCAATCGCCCGGAAACCCGCACCACTCCTACTTCTCCACCGCCTCAACATCACCGCCGGAACCTGCGTTTCGGCGCTGTATTCTGCAGCGAGGGGCGAACTATAGGCAGGTTTTTCGATCTGCGCAAGCCCTTTCTTTCCGGAGGGTCTTTCTTACCGTTTTGCGGGTCATGGCGCCCTATGCGAGCGGATCCAGCGCAGCCCTTTGGCGGCGTGCTTGCGGGCCGCGCCGTCGCGCTTGTGAAAAGCGCTCACGATAGAGCGCGGTGGCGGGGCATCCAATAAGCCGGCTACGCGATCAAGCGAGACCCCCGCGTCATGCACTTCGCCCAAGGCGTCCTGCAGCTTGCGCAAATACCTCCTGTAGCGCTTGGGCGCCTCGGCGCCGAGTGCCGGGTAGAACGCCTCAAATAGATAGCGCCATTGCTTGGCTGCGATACGAGCGCGATGCAGCTGCGGTGCGGGCGACCGTTTCGGGTGGCGGCCACGGCGGATCACCTTCTTTCTGAGCGCCTCGGCTCGGCTGCGGGCGAACCGGCGATGCCGCTCGGGCTCGCCTTCCATATGGAAAGGCGCGACGGCCTGCTCCAGTTCAAGCAGCGTTTTCGGCACATCCGGCGAGGCGAGTTCGGCGCGCAACGCCCGCCAAGCGCGGTTGCGCGCTTCCTTTGCACGCCTGGTCGCTGCGTCAAGCCATACGTGGCCGGCCTTGTCGTCGCCAACCAGGCAACGCTGGGCGGCGGGGAGCCAGTCGGTCAGCAGCACGTCCCATTCGCGTACGGGGCCGGTGGATGCGGCGAGCGCCCGCAGGCGCGGCTTCCACTCTCTAATGAAGGCTTCCGGCAGGACAGGCGCGAATGTGACCCAGGCCGAGCGCAGCCGGCGCAGGGTGACGCGGAACTGATGGAGATCTTCGTCGCTGGGGTTGGTTGCGGCCAGCTTGGCCAGGGCATCGCGCAAGGCGGCGATGTGTTCGGTGACGATGCCCGCGAAGATCGAAAGGATTGCCGCATGTGAGTACTTGCTCACGATGCTCCCCGTGTGGACGAGTCTGGATGACAAAACAGGCACGCAAGGTGCGCGCCTTGTCATTTCACTGTAGTCGACGGGGGAAAAAACCGACGGTGCGTCAGCGCAAGATCAGCGCGCTTCGCTGGCGACGACCACGTCGACTTCGGCGGCGCGAAAGACTTCGGCCATCGACTCCGGCACCGGCACGTCGGTGAAGAATTTGTCGATCTGCGAGACGTGGCCCAGGCGGACCACGGCACGGCGGCCAAACTTGGAGTGATCCGCCGCGAGCCAGACTTCGCGCGACTGCTCGATGATGGCCTGGGCGACGCGCACCTCGCGGTAGTCGTAGTCGAGCAGCGTGCCGTCTTCGTCGATGCTGGAGACGCCGATGATGCCGATGTCGACGCGGAACTGCTTCATGAAGTCGATCGTGGCCTCGCCGACGATGCCACGGTCGCGATTGCGGACCAGGCCGCCGGCGACGATGACTTCGGCATCCGCGCTGCCCGACAGGATGGACGCGACGTTCAGGTTGTTGGTGATGACGCGCAGCCCCTTGCGACCAACCAGCGCCTTGGAAATCTCTTCGGTGGTCGTCCCGATATTGATGATGAGTGAGCGACCCGGCTCGACATGGCGGGCGACGGCTTCGGCGATGCTGCGCTTGGCATCGATGTGCAGAACCTGACGCTGGTCGTAGTCGATGTTCTCGACCGACGACGGCAGGCCGACGCCGCCGTGGTAGCGCGCGAGCAGCCGCTCGTCTTCGAGCTGGCGGATGTCGCGGCGGATGGTCTGGGTGGTCACGCCGAGCACGCGGGCAAGCGCATCGACGGAGGCGTCGCCGTGCTGGCGAACGTATTCAAGGATCTGGCGGTGTCTCGGGAGCATCAAGTCATCAAACGAACACAAACGAACACATGTGAGCGGTTTAGGCGTTTCCCTATGTTGCTTTATTTTCGCCTTTCACTACACTATCCGCCAACGCGTGACAGTTCGCAAGAATTGCGCGCTCAACTGAACATAAAGCAACCATGCAACACACCGATGCCTCGCATCTGGACTGTGATCTGCTGGTGGTCGGTGGAGGCATCAACGGGGTCGGCATTGCGCGCGACGCCGTGGGCCGTGGCTTGTCGGTCGTCTTGTGTGAGAAAGACGACCTGGCCCAGCACACCTCTTCGGCCTCCACCAAGCTGATCCACGGCGGGCTGCGTTACCTCGAATATTACGAATTCAGCCTCGTGCGCAAGGCGCTGCAGGAGCGCGAGGTGCTGCTGCGCATGGCGCCGCACATCATGTGGCCGCTGCGCTTCGTGATGCCGCACGACGCGGCGCAGCGCCCGGCGTGGATGATCCGCGCGGGCCTCTTCTTATATGACCATCTGGCGCGCCGGCGTTTTCTGCCGGGCTCGGAGTCGGTCAAGCTGGCACGGCATCCGGCAGGCAAGCCGCTCAAGCCGGGGTACACGCGCGGCTTCGTCTATTCCGACGGCTGGGTGGACGACGCGCGCCTCGTGGTGCTCAACGCCCGCGACGCGGCGGATCGTGGCGCGCAGATCTTCACCCGCACACGCTGCCTGAACGCGGAGCGACGCGCCGATGGCTGGCACGCCTCGCTGGCGGGGCCGGACGGCATCCGCTCAGTGCGCGCCAAGGCGGTGGTCAACGCGGCCGGCCCGTGGGCGGCGGAATTCGCCCGCTCGGCGCACGCCCTGCCCAGCACGCGCGGCCTGCGTCTGATCAAGGGCAGCCATATCGTCGTGCGGCGGATGTTCGACCATCCGTTCGCCTATATCTTCCAGAACCCGGACGGGCGGATCGTGTTTGCGATCCCGTACCAGAATGATTTCACGCTGATCGGCACGACGGACCTCGAATACAAGGGCTCGGTGGATCAGGTGGCGATCGACGCCGGCGAGATTCAATACCTGTGCGAGATGGCGAGCCGCTATTTCACGCAGCAGCTCACGCCGGCCGATGTGGTGTGGACGTACTCGGGCGTGCGTCCGCTGCTGGATGACAGCGCCGCCAACGCCTCGGCCATCACGCGCGACTACCTGGTCGAATGCGAGGCCGGCGCTGACAACAACAGCGCGCCGCTCATCAACGTCTGGGGCGGCAAGATCACGACATACCGCAAGCTGGCCGAAGAAGCGCTGGACCAACTGGCGCCGCATCTGCCGGCCGCCGGCAAGCCGTCGTGGACGGCTACCGCATCGCTGCCGGGCGGCGATCTGGAAGCGCCAGGGCAGCTCGTTGCCGAATACACCTTCGACGATTTTGTCGCGCGCATGCAAAAACGTTTGCCGTGGCTGCCGACCAAGCTGGCGACGCGCTATGCGCACCAGTACGGTACGCGCGTGAACACGCTGCTGGCCGGTGCGACGCGGCTGGAAGAACTGGGCACGGAAGTCACGCCGGACCTGTATGAGGCGGAAATTCGCTACCTGATCGAACACGAATGGGCCCGCACGGCGCAGGACATCCTGTGGCGGCGGACCAAGCTGGGGCTGTATGCCAGCGATGCCGACCTCAGCCGCCTGGAAGGTTGGCTGGCGCGGCATCTGCCGGATAACGAAGCCGCTCCGGCGGCAGAACAGGCCCCCTGAGGCGCGCAGCAACCGGGCGCGGCCCGAACGCAGGTCAAGAAGTCAAAGCAAAAGAGACGGGAGACGCAATTGATTCTGGAACTGGACCAGGTTACGGCCGTGGTTGGGGCGCAGACACATCTGTACCCGACCAGCCTGCGGCTGGCGCCCGGCGCGATCAACGTGCTGCTCGGGCCGACGCAGGCCGGCAAGACCACGCTGATGCGCATCATGGCCGGGCTGGACCGGCCGACCACCGGCCGCGTACTGGTCGACGGCAAGGATGTGACGGGCGTGGGGGTACGCGATCGCAATCTAGCGATGGTGTACCAGCAATTCATCAACTACCCGGCGATGACGGTGTTCGACAACATCGCCTCGCCGCTGCGCCTGCTGGGTACCAACAAGGGCGAGATCGATTCGCGCGTGCGTGCCGTGGCTGCCAAGCTGCATATCGACCACCTGCTGCAACGCCTGCCGGCCGAGCTGTCGGGCGGCCAGCAACAGCGTTGCGCGCTGGCGCGGGCGCTGGTCAAGCGCGCGCCGCTGGTGCTGCTGGACGAGCCGCTGGTCAACCTCGACTACAAGCTGCGCGAAGAACTGCGCGCCGAGCTGGCCTCGCTCTTCGCCGACGGCGGCACGACGGTGGTGTACGCCACCACCGAACCGCAGGAAGCGCTGCTGCTGGGCGGCCACACCGTCGTCATGCACGAAGGCCGCGTGCTGCAGGACGGCCCAACGCTCGACATGTATGAAGTGCCGGTCTCGGTGAACGCCGCCGCCATCTTCAACGACCCGCCGATGAACGTGCTGGATGCCACCGTGGCCGAAGGTAACCACATCCGTCTTCCGCAAGGGATCGATGTGCCGTGGACGCGCCCGCTGCCGATGGTGGCTGGCACACGCTGCCGCATCGGCCTGCGCCCGAGCCACATCCGACTGGCGCCGCGCAACGGTGGTGCCGTTGCCCTGCCGGGCACGGTGGAACTGGCCGAGCTGTCGGGTTCCGAAACCTATCTGCACGTGCGGGCGCATGCCCCCGGCCAACCGAGCAGCATCGGCCTGGTCGCGCAATTGCCGGGCGTGCATGAGTTCGAACTGGGCGCGGCGCTGGATGTGTTTGTCGATCCGGCCGAGCTGTTCCTGTTCGATGAAGCGGGCAAGCTGGTGAGCGCGCCCAAGCAGGGAGACGCACATGGCGCGCATTGAATTCCGCAACCTGGGGCATAGCTACCGCCCCAACCCGCAAAGCCTGAGTGACTACGCGCTGCAACCGATGAACATGACGTGGCGCGACGGCGGTGCGTATGCGCTGCTGGGCCCGTCGGGCTGCGGCAAGTCGACGTTGCTGAACATTATCTCGGGGCTGCTGATTCCGTCGGAAGGCCAGGTGCTGTTTGATGGTGAAGACGTCACGCTCGCCACGCCGCGCGAACGCAACATCGCCCAGGTGTTCCAGTTCCCGGTCATCTACGACACGATGACCGTGTTCGACAACCTCGCCTTCCCGCTGCGCAATCGCAAGACGCCCGAAGCCGAAGTGAAGAAGCGCGTGGAAGAAGTGGCCGAGATTCTTGAGCTGCAGCACGCGCTCAAGCGCCGCGCCTCGGGCCTGGCGGCGGATGCCAAGCAGAAGATCTCGCTCGGTCGCGGCCTGGTGCGCAAGGACGTGGCGGCCATCCTGTTCGATGAGCCGCTCACCGTGATCGACCCGCACCTGAAGTGGCAACTGCGCCGCCAGCTCAAGAAGATTCACCAGCAACTGAAGCTCACGCTGATCTACGTGACGCACGATCAGGTGGAAGCGCTGACCTTTGCCGACGAGGTGGTCGTCATGACCGAAGGCAAGGTGGTGCAGCAAGGCGGGCCGGAAGCGCTGTTCGAGCGGCCGGATCACACTTTCGTCGGCTACTTCATCGGCAGCCCCGGCATGAATCTCTATCCGGTGACGGTGGATGGCGACGTGATCTCGCTCGCTGGCCAGCGCTTATCCGTGGGCCGCGACACGCTGGCCACGCTCAAGGCGACCAACGGGCCGCTGAAGCTCGGCATTCGGCCGGAGTTCGTGCAATTGGCCGCGCCGGGTGAAGTCGGCACCGTGGCGGCCAACGTGCACCAGGTGCAGCAACTGGGTACGCACCAACTGCTGACAGCCAGCCTCGGCGAAGCGGGCGGATTGCCCATCAAAGCCAAGCTGCCCAATGAAGTGAACGTGACCGAATCGCGCGTGTGGCTGCGCCTCGACGCGCCGCAGACGCTGTACTACAGCAACGACGAGAGGATCGGCCGATGAACAAGCCGCTCAACAACAAGGCGTGGTTCCTGATCCTGCCGGTGTTCCTGTGCGTGGCGTTCTCCGCCATCCTGCCGCTGATGACGGTGGTGAACTACTCGGTGCAGGACATCATCAGCCCCGAGCAGCACGTGTTCGTGGGCGTGGACTGGTTCCGCCAGATCCTGCGCGATGGCGATCTGCAGGACGCCCTCACCCGCCAGTTGATCTTCTCGCTGTGCGTGCTGGCGGTGGAGATTCCACTGGGCATCGGCTTGGCGCTGTCGATGCCGAGCAAGGGCTGGAAGGCGTCGGCCGCGCTGGTGGTGCTCGCCATGCCGCTGCTGATTCCCTGGAACGTGGTCGGCACGATCTGGCAGATCTTCGGGCGCTCGGATATCGGCCTGGCCGGCTACTGGCTCAACCAACTGGGCATTGATTACAACTACACGTCGCATTCGTTCGACGCGTGGATCACCGTGCTGATCATGGACGTGTGGCACTGGACGCCGCTGGTGGCGCTGCTGGCCTATGCCGGCCTGCGCTCGATTCCGGATGCGTTCTACCAGGCGGCGGAGATTGACGGCGCGAGCCGCCTCGCCGTGTTCCGCTACATCCAGTTGCCGAAGATGCGCGGCGTGCTGATGATCGGCGTGCTGCTGCGCTTCATGGACAGCTTCATGATCTACACCGAGCCGTTCGTGCTCACCGGCGGCGGCCCCGGCAATGCCACGACCTTCCTGTCGCAGTACCTGACGCAGAAGGCGGTCGGCCAGTTCGATCTGGGCCCGGCGGCGGCGTTCTCGATCGTGTACTTCCTCATCATCCTGCTGTTCTGCTTCGTCCTCTACAACTGGATGCAGCGCGTGGGCAGCGCCAGCGCGGCCGTGGGAGACGACCATGCGTAATCAAAACAACGAACGCCAGCGCAAGATCGCCCGCGCCATCACGCTCGTCGTGTACGTGGCCTTTGCGGTGCTGCCGCTGTATTGGATGTTGAGCATGTCGCTCAAGACCAACGAGGAGACGCTCGCCGGCTTCTCGTTCTGGCCGAAGCTCGTCACGTTCGACAACTACAAGATCATCTTTACCGACCCGTCGTGGTATTGGGGTTACATCAACTCCATCATCTACGTGACGATGAACACGGTGCTCTCGACCGTGGTGGCGCTGCCGGCGGCCTACGCCTTCTCGCGCTACCGCTTCCTGGGCGACAAGCACATGTTCTTCTGGCTGTTGACCAACCGGATGACGCCGCCCGCGGTGTTCCTGCTGCCGTTCTTCCAGCTGTATTCGACGGTCGGCTTGATGGATACGCACCTGGGCGTGGCGCTGGCGCACATGCTGTTCAACGTGCCGCTGGCGGTGTGGATTCTGGAAGGCTTCATGTCGGGCATCCCGCGCGAGATTGACGAAACCGCCTACATCGACGGTTACAGCTTCCCCGCGTTCTTCCTGAAGATCTTCCTGCCGCTCATCAAGGCGGGCGTGGGCGTGACGGCGTTCTTCTGCTTCATGTTCAGTTGGGTGGAGCTGCTGCTCGCGCGCACGCTCACCTCGGTCGATGCCAAGCCGATCACGGCCGTGATGACGCGCACGGTGTCGGCCTCGGGCATGGACTGGGGCGTGCTGGCCGCGGCCGGCGTGCTGACAATCATTCCCGGCGCGCTGGTGATCTGGTTTGTGCGGAACTACATCGCGAAGGGCTTCGCGATGGGCCGCGTCTAAAAGAACAACGGGAGACACAGCCATGTTCAGCTGGATGGCCTGGACGCCCGAAGTGGCGATCTTCTTCGGCTGCATCGCATTGATGCTGGCCAGCATGACGGTGTGGGAGGTGACCCGCCCAACCGTGGAGCGCAAGGGCTTTCTGCCGATTGCCACCACGCGCGGCGACCGCCTCTTCATCGGGCTGTTGACCGCCGCGTACATCAACCTGGCGTGGGTTGGACTCACGGCGGAAGGGACCAGCGCCTGGGGCGGTTTCATCGCCTCGATGGTGGTGCTGGTGGTGGTGATGTGGCGCGGTTGAGTTCGCAGTTGGGTTAGAAAGCAGTCTCGATTACGCAAGACCGGAAGTGTCGGCGGAATGCCGCGCTTCCACGCCCGAATTGACGGTCGGGCACACGCATTCCACCACGCTCCCCGCGTCGGAATGTCGGATGTTTTCGCTGCGGGGAGAACAAAAGCACAAGGAGATACCGATGAAAACATCCTGGCGTATGACGCTTCAGATCAGTGCCATTGCACTGGCAAGCGCCCTGGCTGTCGGCGCAGCACATGCCGGCGAAGCCGAAGCCAAGAAGTGGGTCAGCAGCGAATTCCAGCCCAGCACGCTGTCGCAAGACAAGCAGATGGCGGAAATGAAGTGGTTCATCGACGCGGCGGCCAAGCTCAAGGCCAAGGGCGTCACCGAGATCCACGTCGTGTCGGAAACGCTCGACACGCACGCGTACGAATCGAAGACGCTGGCCAAGGCCTTCGAAGAAATCACCGGCATCAAGGTCAAGCACGACATCATGCAGGAAGGCGATGTCGTCGAAAAACTGCAGACCTCGATGCAATCGGGCAAGAGCATTTATGACGGCTGGATCTCTGACTCCGACCTGATCGGCACGCACTACCGCTATGGCGTGGTGATGCCGCTGTCGGATTACATGGCCGGCGAAGGCAAGGAGTTCACCAACCCGGGCCTGGACCTGAAGGATTTCATCGGCACGAGCTTCACCACCGCTTCGGACGGCAAGCTGTATCAGCTGCCCGACCAGCAGTTCGCCAACCTGTACTGGTTCCGCGCCGACTGGTTCGCCCGCAAGGACCTGCAAGACAAGTTCAAGGCCAAGTACGGCTACGACCTGGGCGTACCCGTCAACTGGACGGCCTATGAAGACATTGCCAACTTCTTCACCAACGACGTGAAGGAACTCGACGGCAAGAAGGTCTACGGCCACATGGACTACGGCAAGAAAGACCCGTCGCTCGGCTGGCGCTTTACCGACGCGTGGCTGTCGATGGCTGGTTCCGCCGACAAGGGCATCCCGAACGGCCTGCCCGTGGACGAATGGGGCATCCGCGTGGACGGCTGCGCTCCGGTGGGCGCCTCGATGTCGCGCGGCGGCGCCACCAACAGCCCGGCTGCCGTGTACGCCCTCACCAAGTACATCGACTGGATGAAGAAGTACGCCCCGCCCGAGGCGACCGGCATGACCTTCAACGAAGCCGGCCCGGTGCCCGCACAAGGCCACATCGCCCAGCAGGTGTTCTGGTACAGCGCCTTCACCGCGCCGATGACCAAGCCGGGCCCGGTCGTGAACGCCGACGGCTCGCCCAAGTGGCGCATGGCCCCGTCGCCGCACGGCCCGTACTGGAAGGACGGCATGCAGAACGGCTACCAGGACGTCGGCTCGTGGACGTTCTTCAAGTCCACCCCGTTCGAGCGCCGCTCGGCCGCGTGGCTGTATGCGCAGTTCGTCACGTCGAAGACCGTGTCGCTGAAGAAGTCGATCACCGGCCTCACGTTCATTCGTGACTCCGACATCCACAGCGACTACTTCACCAAGAACGCAGCCAAGTACGGCGGCTTGATCGAGTTCTACCGCAGCCCGGCCCGCGTGGCCTGGACCCCGACCGGCAACAACGTGCCCGACTATCCGAAGCTGGCCCAGCTCTGGTGGAAGAACGTCGCCACGGCCGTGACGGGCGAGAAGACCCCGCAAGGCGCGATGGACAACCTAGCCAAGGAAATGGACCAGGTGATGGGCCGCCTGCAGCGCGCCGGCATGAAGAACTGCGCGCCCAAGCTGAACCCGGAAGGCGACCCGAACAAGTGGCTGTCGGCCGAGCACGCCCCATGGAAGAAGCTCGACAACGAGCGTCCGAAGGGCGAGACGGTGGCGTACGACAAGCTGCTCGCCGCCTGGAAGGCTGGCAAGGTGCGTTAATTCGCGTGTCCGCCGGTCGACCCACCGTCGGCCGGCGGGCTACCATGCCTGCATCCGTTTTCCCTACCGCCGGGCGCGCCGACCGTAGCCTGCCCGGTGGTCACCAGACTCTGCCTTATGGAATACCTCCTCGCACTCGACCAGGGCACGTCCAGCTCACGCGCCATCGTCTTCAACCGCGCCGGCCAGATCGTCGCCAGTGCCCAGCAGGAGTTTCCGCAGCATTTCCCGCAGCCCGGCTGGGTCGAGCATGACCCGTTCGACATCTGGAACAGCCAGCTCGCCACCTGCCGCGCCGCACTCGAACAAGCCAAGCTGACCGCCGCCAATATCGCGACCAATGTGGCCGCGCTCGGCATCACCAACCAGCGCGAAACCACCATGGTGTGGGAGCGCGCCACCGGCAAACCCATCTTCAACGCGATCGTGTGGCAGGACCGCCGCACGGAAGCGATCTGCGAACGCCTGCGCGCTGAAGGCCTGGAAGACGAAGTGCGCAAGCGCACGGGCCTGATCATCGACCCGTATTTCTCCGCCACCAAGCTGCGCTGGATTCTCGACCATGTGGACGGCGCCCGCGAGCGCGCCGCGCGTGGCGAACTCGCCTTCGGCACCATCGACAGCTGGCTCGTGTGGCAACTCACGCGCGGCCGCCTGCACGTAACGGATGTGTCCAACGCCTCGCGCACGATGCTGTGGAACATCCACACCGGCCAGTGGGATGCGGACCTCATGCGCGCCTTGGACATCCACCCGAGCCTGCTGCCCGAGGTCCATCCCTCCGCGTATCAATTTGGGCAGACCGACGCCGATTGGCTCGGCGCGCCACTCACCATCGGTGGCATTGCGGGCGACCAACAATCCGCACTCTTCGGCCAGGCCTGCTTCAAGCCCGGCATGGCCAAGAACACCTACGGCACCGGCTGCTTCATGCTGCTCAACACGGGCGACAAGGCGGTGCAATCGCACAACGGCCTGATCAGCACAGCCGCCTGCCAGAGCAGCACGAAACGCAGCTACGCGCTGGAAGGCAGCGTGTTCGTCGGCGGTGCGGTGGTGCAATGGCTGCGTGACGGCCTGCGCGCCATCCAGCGCTCGGCGGATGTGGAAGGGCTGGCCGCCTCGGTGCCCGATTCCGGCGGCGTGGTGTTCGTACCATCGTTCACCGGCCTGGGCGCGCCGTACTGGGACCCGACCGCGCAGGGCGCCATCGTCGGCCTGTCGCGCGGCACGACCATCGGCCACATTGCCCGCGCGGCGCTGGAGTCGATCGCGTTCCAGAGCACCGCGCTGCTGCAAGCCATGACGCGCGATGCCGTCTCCACCATCTCGGAACTGCGCGTGGATGGCGGTGCCTCGGCCAATAACCTGCTGCTGCAGTTCCAGGCGGACCTGCTCGGCATTCCGGTCGTGCGCCCGGAGATCATCGAGACCACGGCGCTGGGCGCGGCCTACCTGGCCGGCATCGCCACCGGCTTCTATCGCGGGGAAGACGAAGTCGCCCAGCAATGGCGTGCCTCGCGCACGTTCCACCCTGTCATCAGCCGTGACGAAGCACAGCACCGCATCGCGCAGTGGGAAATGGCCGTCGCCCAGGTACGCCTGCCGACCACGCGCGGACATTGACCGCAGACGCAGCAGCCAGAGAAAAGGCGACCCGAGGGTCGCCTTTTTCATGGTGCCTTATGGTGCGATCAGGCGCAGTCAGCGGCTTACTTGCCTTCGCTGCTCGGCGTCTGTGCCGCACCGCCCTGTTCGCTCATCGCTTCCTTACGCTTGGCGCGGGCTTCCTTCTTCTCGGCCTTGCGATTGGCCTTGGCGGCCTTCTTTTCATCCTTGTAGGCAGCCTTGGCGTCGGACTTGCGGGCCTTGTATTCGTCGCTGGCCGCCTTGTCGTCCATGCGCTTTTGCACCAGCGGGTCGGACGACGATGCCGCCGGACCCTGACCGCCCGGTGCCGTCTGCACCGTACCGGTGGTCTGTGGCGAAGTCTGCGGTGCCGGAGTCATCTGGGCAAAAGCCGCCGAAGCAGCAAATGCAGCGGCCATAGCAACAGCCGTGCGGAATGTGGTCTTGGTCGGGCGCGGTTCCATCATGGTTTGGGCTCCTTCTTTTACACAGTCACGGGAATATCTGACCACTTAAGCGGTGCACCCAGCACCGTCAAAGCGGCCTCGGCGCGCATCAAAGGTCACGTGCCGGAACGTTGCAAGTCACAACACCCCCGGTGACGCAAGAAGCGCTCCTAGGCCATGAACTACACTGCGCGCTGGTTTCTTCTCTTGCGCACCCTTTTCCGCCACGCCGTGCCTGATTCCGCTCCCGATTTCATCCTGCTCGACCCGCCCGCCGACGCCCTCCCCCTGACCGAAGACGCCGCCGCCGGCCACGTCAAGCGCGTGCAACGCTGGCTGGAAGACGCGGTGATCGGCCTCAACCTGTGCCCGTTCGCCAAGGCCGTGCATGTCAAACGCCAGGTCCGCTACGCCGTGAGCCGCGCAACGATGGACGGCGACGTGCTCGACCACCTGCGCGCCGAAGCCGACCTGCTGCACACCACCCCCGCCAGCGAGATCGACACCACGCTCCTGATCGTCCCCGCACTGGCCGATTTCTTCGACTTCCACTCCCTCACCGAACGCGCCGAAGCGCTGCTAGCCAAAGCCGGCTTCGCAGGCGAACTGCAACTCGCCAGCTTCCACCCCGACTTCGTCTTTGCGGATGCCGACCCAGGTGACATCGCCAACGCCACCAACCGTGCCCCCGCGCCAATCCTGCATCTGCTGCGCGAAGACAGCATCGCCCGCGCCGCAGCGGCCGTACCCGATGCAGCGGACATCTACGAACGGAATATCGCGACGATGGAGCGACTGGGGCCCGAGGGCTGGGCGGCAATGGCAGCGAAGTTCAGCGAGAAGCCACCCCGCGCCTAAACCAAAGCATCGGCAACAGCCCGCCCAGGCGCTCACCCATGCGCCCCGCCGGTGTGGCCTTTGGCGTTCCTGCCCTAGATGGCGCCTTGGATTTTTGTTGCGGGGAGGAAAAAGAGAGCGGGCCTGTTTGAGCGAAGCGAGTTTGCCCGCGCTCCCTCCCCGCGACAAAAATCCAAGGAGGGGGTCGCCATCTCGGGCGCGCCTTTCTTTGCTTACTTTCTTTGGCAAGACAAAGAAAGTGAGTCAGCCCCGGCAGGGGATGAAACAGGGGATGGACCACCAAGACCCAAGCCAGCAAA
>Ga0207690_10001841_pt1 | contig 13027 bp, 16 predicted proteins | sample KBSC23metaG_FD_184315 | JGI IMG/M metagenome (GOLD analysis project Ga0207690, IMG submission 184315) | Corn rhizosphere microbial communities from Kellogg Biological Station, Michigan, USA - KBS C2-3 metaG (SPAdes) (version 2) | ecosystem: Host-associated > Plants > Roots > Rhizosphere > Soil ...
GGCGTGACTCCCCTCGCCCCCCTATCTCCCGCACGGCAACACCAGCAGGGAAAGCGCGATGAATTATCTCCACACCATGATCCGGGTGAGCGATCCGGAGGCGACGGTGAAGTTCTTCGAGCTGCTAGGCCTGAAGGAAGTGCGCCGCTTCGACAATGAGAAGGGCCGCTTCACGTTGATCTTCCTCGCGACCGAGGACGATCAGAAGATCGGCGATCGCCGCGCGGAGGTGGAGCTGACCTATAATTGGCCCGCGGAAGACGGGAGCGCCGAGCAATATTCGGGCGGACGTAATTTCGGCCATCTCGCCTATCGCGTCGACAATATCTATGAGACGTGCCAGCGGTTGATGGACGGCGGCGTGACGATCAACCGCCCGCCGCGCGACGGCCATATGGCGTTCGTCCGCACTCCCGACAATATCTCGATCGAGCTGCTCCAGAACGGCGTGCTCGAACCCGCCGAGCCATGGGTATCAATGCCGAATACGGGCGAATGGTGACGCGGTGAACGCGGCAACCGATCGCTTCCTGGCGCTGACCGGCGCACGGCTGCCGCTGGTGCAGGCGCCGATGGCCAATTTCGCCGGCAGCGCGCTGGCGATCGCGGCGCTCAAGGCCGGCGCGGTCGGATCGCTTGCCTGCGCGGTGCTCTCGCCCGACCAGGTCGCGGCCGAGGTCGCGGCGATCCGGGCAGCGGCAGCCGGCCCGATCAACCTCAATTTCTTCTGCCACACGCTCGGCCCGCAGCCCGACGAGAGCGCTTGGTACGCCGCGCTCGCCCCCTTCTATCAGGCAGAGGGAGTCGCCGCGCCGGCCCAACCCCCGGCGTTGCGCAAACCGTTCGACGCGGCGATGGCCGAGGCGATCGAGGCTGTGCGGCCAGAGATCGTCAGCTTCCATTTCGGCCTGCCCGAGCCCGACCTGTTCGATCGCGTCCGAACGACCGGTGCTAAAATCTTCGGCAATGCGACCAACGTGGTGGAAGCGCGGTTTCTCGCCGGCGCCAAGGTCGACGCGATCGTCGCCCAGGGATTCGAGGCGGGCGGCCATGCCGGCCATTTCCTGATCGGCCATCGCCCGATCGGCATGCTCGCTTTGGTCCGCCAGATCCTGACGGACGTGGATTTGCCGGTGATCGCGGCGGGCGGGATCGCCGATGCCGGCGCGGCCCGGGGCGCCATAGCAGCGGGCGCGGCAGCAGTGCAGATCGGTACCGCCTATCTCCGCACGCCCGAAGCGACCACCAGCGCGGTGCACCGCCAGCTTCTGGCGGCGGCCGGGCCCGAGGATAGCGTCTTCACCAACCTGTTCTCCGGTGGGCTCGCGCGTGGGCTGCGCAACCGGCTGATCGAGGCGCTGGGGCCGGTCAGCGATGTCGCCCCGCCTTTCCCTTATGCCAGCGCCGCGCTGGCGCACTTGCGCACCAAGGCTGAAGCCGATGGGCGCGGCGACTATTCACCTCTATGGGCGGGGCAAGGCGTCCGGCTCGCCAGCGACGGTCCCGCCGAAGAACTGACCGCCCGGCTCGGCGCCGCGGCGCTGGAAGGAAACAGATGAGCAAGCTCGACATCGTCCGCATTGCCGCGCTCAGCGACAATTACATCTGGCTGGTGCACGATCCCGACAGCGGCGAGACGATGGTGGTCGATCCCGCCGAGGCCGATCCGGTGCTGGCCGAGGCCGAGCGCCGCGGCTGGACGATCGACGCGATCTGGAACACGCATTGGCATCCCGACCACACCGGCGGCAATGCGGCGATCAAACAGGCGACCGGCGCTCCGGTGATCGCCCCCGCTGCCGAAGCGGCGAAGATCCCCACCGCCGACCGGCTGGTGGTCGAAGGCGACATCGTGCAACTCGGCAAGCACGCTGCGACCGTACTCGAAACCCCCGCGCATACCGCCGGCCACATCACCTATCATTTCGCCGATGACGCCGTGGCCTTTACCGGCGACACCTTGTTCGCAATGGGGTGCGGCCGGCTGTTCGAAGGGACCGCGGCGCAGATGTATGCCAATATGCAGCGGCTGGCCGACCTGCCGCCCGAGACGTGCGTCTATTGCGCCCACGAATATACGCTGTCGAACGCGCGCTATGCGCAGGTCGCCGAGCCCGACAATGAGGCGATCGCCGACCGTCTGCGCGAAGTCGAAGCGATGCGCGAGCGTGGCGAGGCGACCGTCCCGACGACGATCGCGCAGGAACGCGCCACCAATCCGTTCATGCGCGCACAATCGATTGAACAATTTGCCGAAAGGCGAGCCTCTAAGGATGTATTCCGCGGCTGAACCGGTGTAGGATCGGGCCGAGGGGATGCGAAGGAGCCGCTTATGCGTAACCGTATCTTTCCGCTCGCGTCGTTGTCCGCGGCGGCAATCGCGCTGTCATCCTGCGCGATGACGCCCGCTGAAACCGCTCGCGCCGACGCCGCCAAGGCAAAAACCCAGGCCGATCTCGACACGGCGCTGGCCGGTCTGACGGCCACCGATACCAGCGATTGTGCACCGCCGTCGATGCAGCCCTCTTCGCTCAAGGCCTATGGCTCGACGCTCGTTTATACCGTCAACCGCAAGCTGAAATACGTCAATCGGACGACCGGCGGCTGCGAAGCGGTCGAAAACGGCGACATATTGGTCACCAAATCCGTTTCCGGACGGCTGTGTCGAGGAGACATTGCTCGCACGGTCATGCCGACCGCGCGCATGCCGAGCGGCAGTTGCGCGCTGGGCGATTTCGTCACCTATCGGGCGCGGTGAGGCCATGCGCACGATATTGATCCCGATCGCCGCTTTGGGCCTGTTCGGCGCCGCCGCCCCCGCCGCGCCGGGCCAGGAAACGGCCGAGAGCGTGCTTGCCGGCCGGATTGCGGGAAAGCCCGTCGACTGCGTCGATAAATCGCGTCTCGAAGGGCCGCAGATCATCGACGCGAAAACGCTGATCTATCATGAATCGGGCAGTCGTCTTTGGCGCAACGACCTGATCGGCGTGTGCCCGGGCCTCCAGCCGATGGACACGCTGATCGTCGATATTTACGGCACTTCGCTATGCCGGAACGACCATTTCCGCGCGTTGACGCCCGGCCTGACCATTCCGGGCCCATATTGCCGGCTGGGCAATTTCACGCCCTATGACAAGCCGGCGAAGGCGAAGTAGAGTCAATTCGCTCCCAGCCATCGCCCCGGCCGACACCCTCGTCACCCCGGCGAAAGAACGTCGGGTTGAGCATGCCCCGCATGCTCAAGGATCGTCCGGGGGACGATCCGACCCGACGTTGGTCTCAGGCGGTCGCGCGATACGGCTCGAGATCCCAGCTTTCGCTGGGATGACGAATAGGCCGGGATGACGAATTGGCGCCGAATGTCGATCCGTTCTGGTGCTGCGACGTTGCTCCGCACCCCGACCTCGTCAAAGCACGAACCGGCTGAGGTCGGTGTTGCGAGCGATCGAGGCGAGTTGCTTGTCGACATAGGCGGCGTCGATCGTCAGGCTGGTGCCCGACCGGTCCTCGGCGTCGAAGCTCACTTCCTCGATCAGCTTTTCCATCACCGTCTGCAGTCGCCGCGCGCCGATATTCTCGACCGCGGCGTTCACTTCGGCGGCGATCTTGGCCACCGCGCGGATGCCGTCGTCGGTGAAGTCGATCGTCACGCCTTCGGTCGCGATCAGCGCCTTATACTGTTCGGGTAGCGACGCCTTGGTGTCGTTGAGGATGGCGACGAAATCGTCCTCGGTCAGTCCCTTCAGCTCGACCCGGATCGGCAAGCGGCCCTGCAGTTCGGGCAGCAGGTCGGACGGCTTGGCGACATGGAATGCGCCTGACGCGATGAACAGGATATGGTCGGTCTTCATCGGCCCGTATTTGGTCGCGACCGTGGTTCCCTCGATCAACGGCAGCAAGTCGCGCTGGACGCCTTCGCGGCTGACCGATCCGCCGCGCACGTCGCTGACCGCGATCTTGTCGATCTCGTCGAGGAACACGATGCCGTTGGATTCGGCATCCATGAGCGCGACCCGCGCGACGTCTTCCTGGTCGAGCCGCTTGTCGGCTTCCTCCTCGACGAGCTTGTCCCAGGCCGAAGGCACGGTCAGCTTGCGGCGCTTCATCTGGCCCTGGCCGAATGCCTTGCCCATCATCTCGCCGAGATTGATCATCCCGACCTGACCGCCGCCGGGAATCTCGAACGGCATTTGCGGTGCCGCCTCCAGTTCGATCTCGATCTCGGTCTCGTCGAGATGGCCGTCCTTGAAGCGCTGACGGAACGCCTCGCGCGTCGCGGTCGAGCTGTCGCGCCCGGTCAGCGCGTCGAGGAGGCGATTCATCGCCGCCTCCTCGGCCTTGTCCTTGACCGCAACGCGGCGGCGCTCCTTCTCGAGCCGGATCGCTTCCTCGACCAGGTCGCGCGCAATCTGTTCGACGTCGCGGCCGACATAGCCGACCTCGGTGAACTTGGTCGCCTCGACCTTCACGAACGGCGCGTCGGCCAGTTTCGCCAGGCGGCGCGAAATCTCGGTCTTGCCGCACCCGGTCGGGCCGATCATCAGGATGTTCTTGGGCGTCACCTCGTCGCGCAGATCGGCCGATAGCCGCTGGCGGCGCCAGCGATTGCGCAGCGCGACGGCGACCGCCTTCTTGGCGTCGGTCTGGCCGATGATATGCGCGTCGAGTGCGGCGACGATCGCCTTGGGAGTCAGTTTATCGTTCATCTCATTCTCGTTCCCCTCCCTGCAAGGGAGGGGTTAGGGGTGGGTTAGCGGCGACGGGGCTCGATGCCCCGACGTCGCTTTATGTAGTTAGGGAAGAGGCTCGCCTGACGGCTCGCACCCACCCCCGACCCCTCCCTTGCAGGGAGGGGAGCGTTCAGGCGGCGCTATCCAAACTCTCCACCGTCACGCGGTCATTGGTGTAGACGCAGACTTCGGCGGCGATCTTCATCGCCTTGCGGCAGATCGTCTCGGCATCTTCTTCATACTCAACCAGCGCGCGCGCCGCCGCGAGTGCGTAATTGCCGCCCGATCCGATCGCGGCGATCCCCGCTTCGGGCTCTAGCACGTCGCCATTGCCGGTCAGGATCAGGGTTACGTCCTTGTCGGCGACGATCATCATCGCTTCCAGATTGCGTAGATACTTATCGGTTCGCCAGTCCTTGGCGAGGTCGACCGCGGCGCGCATCAGCTGGCCGTTGGCGCGTTCGAGTTTTGCCTCGAGCCGCTCGAACAGGGTGAAGGCGTCGGCGGTCGCGCCGGCGAACCCGGCGATCACACTGCCATCGCCCAGGCGGCGCACTTTCTTGGCATTGGGTTTCATCACAGTCTGGCCGGCGGTCACCTGGCCGTCGCCGATGACGATCACCTTGCCGTTCTTGCGCACGGAGAGAATCGTCGTGCCGTGCCACGTCATCTTGTCGCTCATACCTGCGGATGTAGTCATCGGTTGCGCGCGCGCAACATCACGCTCCCCGTGACGGCAAAACGATGGTATCGTCGCCAGGACGTGCTGCCCGTACGGCAGGCGATGTCGGGTCGATCCAATAAATAGGCCGCCCAACGCGGCAGAAGGTGACGGTAGCGGCGCGCTTCGGCGCGGAAAAGAAAGGGGTTTCAGCATCATGGCGAGCGAATTTCCCAAGGATATCGGACAGCCTCCGGTCGGCGGCGGCGGCATGGTCGGGCGCATTCAGCGACTGATATTGAAACCCAAGGACGAATGGACGGCGATCGATGCCGATCCGATGACCGTCCAGGGAATCCTGATGGGCTGGGTGGCACCGCTCGCGGCGATCGGCCCGGCCGCTCGCCTGATCCAGGGCCAGGTATTCCCGATGAGCGTGTTCGGCATCACGTGGCGCCCGCCATTGATCGGCGCGATCGTCACCGCGCTCCTGACCTGGGCGCTGGCAATCGCCTCGACCTATGTCTGGGCGCTGATCATCGATGCCCTCGCGCCCAGCTTTGGCGGTGCCAAGAACCAGATTTCCGCGCTGAAGGCCGCGGCCTTTTCCGGTACCGCAGCGTGGATCTGCGGGATTTTCGGAATCCTGCCTTTCCTCGGCATCCTCGCCATCCTGGGTCTGTACAGCATCTATCTGTTCTGGGTCGGCGGCCCGATGCTGATGAAGGTACCGCAAGACAAGGCGCCTGGCTTCATCATCGTATCGATCATCGTCGGTGCGGTTGCGATGATCGTCGCCGGCATGATCGCCTTTGCGATCGGCGGCGCGATGTTCGCGATGACACCCAACGCCTTCGGCCCGGCCGGCGGTGGCTCGATCACCGTCGGCGGCACGACGCTCGACACCAGCAAGCTGGACGACGCGGCAGCGAAGATACAGGCTGCCAGCAGCTCGATGGAAGCGTCGGTCAAGGGCGGCAATGGCGCGGTCAAGGCAGTCGATCCGGGCACTCTCCAAAATCTGTTGCCGAGCTCGATCTCGGGCTGGAATCGGACCAGCGTCGAGAATCAGGGCGGCGCTGCCGCGGGCATCGGCGGCAGCAATGCCCGGGCCGAATTCCAGTCGGGTGACCAGAGCTTCAGTCTCTCGGTCACCGACACCGGCGTGCTCGGCAACATTGCGACCTTGGGCGGCGCGCTAGCCACGTCGTCCAACAAGCAGACCGCGACCGGCTATGAAAAGTCCGAAATGCAGGGCGGAAACATGGTCGAGGAGAAGTGGGACAACCAGTCGAAGTCGGGCAGTTACTCAGTGCTCGTCGCCAGCCGCTTCTCGGTCGAGGCGAGCGGATCGGCGCCCAGCATCGACACGCTGAAATCGGCGGTCGCCTCGGTCAATCTCGGCCAATTGCAGTCGATGGCGAAGTGAGCCGCCGAGCGCGCGCCACCGCCGCTCGATCCTGCAAAGGAGCCCGATGAGGCTCCGCATCATTCTCGCCGGCGCCATGCTCAGCCTGGGCGGGTGCGAGGCCGGCAACGACAATCAATCCGCCGAAGAGCCCGGACCGGCCGCCGCCGCCATCGCCGGAGCCGGGGCCGGCAATGCTCCGACGGACTGCAGCAAACTCCCCGATTTCGTCCCGCTCTATGCCGATGCCCGCGTCGAGACTTGTGTCTCCGGCCCCGCCAGCGAGCCGCATCGCGAGAGCGGGACATTGGTCTACACAACCGGCGCCACGCCCGAAGCTATCATCGCCTGGTACCGTGACAAGGCGGCGCTCGATGGCCTCGTCCCAGCCCTGTCGACCCCGTCCCTGTTCTCAGCGCGCGACGGCGGCAAGAGATCGATGATGGCGGTAGTCGAAACCGCGCGTGGCGCAACCAAGGTCACGCTTAATTGGGGGCGGGACACCTAGCCCACAGCTATGTCGGCGTTGGCCGCCTAGGCACTTTAGCCGCGGCCAAGCACAGCTCATCGTATCGAACGCGATTGGGACAGGTTTCGCAATGAACCGAACGGTTGCGGGCATGCACCGACGGCTGTCCCAAGAGCAGGAAGTGCGCCGCGCAGGTGCCTGAGGTCGGCGCGCTCGTTGGGCCACAATCGCAAAGGAGCCTTCCGATGAAAGCCAATATCCTCTTGATCGCCGCGACGACTCTGGCGCTCGCGCCGGCATTGGCCTCTGCCCAAAAGGCACCGACCGCTACGCCAAAGGCGTCAGGAAGCCAGAATGGCCCGACGACGACCGGCCAGCCGAGCCAGGACTGTGAAGAGCTGATTGCCACCGGCACAGGATCCGACCCGGGCAAGTCAGCGGACAACGGCCATTCGGCCTTCGGCGGAAGCGCGGGAGACGTTTATGCCGGCTCGCAGCCGCAGAACTCCCGCAATACGGCATCCGTGTCCCAGTACGACGTCGCCTGCGCAAATCAGCCGCAGTAACGCCGCGAGATCCGCCGGGGCGCTCGCTGGCTGGAGCGACGAGCGCCCTCGGGAGGGCATCAGCCCGAAACTACCCCAATCAACAACTTCACGTTGAGCGCGATGATCGCCGCCGTGACCGTCCAAGCCGCCGCGCGCAGCGCCCAGGGGCTGGCGAACTCGCCCATCATCCTTCGGTCGCCGGTGAACATCACCAGCGGGACCACCGCGAACGGTAATTGCAGGCTGAGCACGACCTGGCTCAGCACCAGCAGGCTGGTGGTCGAGCCTTCGCCGGCGATGCCGATAACCAATGCCGCCGGCACGATCGCCAGCAAGCGCGTGACGATGCGGCGCAACCAGACTGGCAGGCGCAGATCGAGGAATCCCTCCATCACGATCTGGCCCGCCAGCGTGCCGGTGATGGTCGAATTCTGCCCCGAGGCGAGCAGTGCTAGCGCGAACACCACGCTCGCCGCCCCCGCGCCCAGCATCGGCGACAGTAAGCGGTGCGCCTGCTCGATATCCGCGACGTCGGCGCGGCCCGCCGCATGAAACACCGAGGCCGCCAGAATCAGGATCGCCGCGTTGATCAGGAACGCCAGCCCGAGCGAGACAATCGTGTCGACCGTGGCCAGCCGAATCGCCCCGCGCTCGTCGCCCGCCGCGACCTTGCGCGTCTGCACCACCGAGGAATGGAGGTAGAGATTATGCGGCATCACCGTCGCGCCCAGGATTCCGATCGCGATGTAGAGCATCGCCGGGTTGGTGACGATCTCGGGCCGCGGCACCAGTCCGCCGGCGACCGCACCCCAATCGGGCCGCGCCAGCCACAATTCGTAGGCGAAGCACCCCGCGATCACCACCAGCAGCGTGGCGATGAACGCCTCCAGCTTGCGGAACCCAAACCGCTGCAACGAGAGCAACAACAGCACGTCGAACGACGTGATCGCCACGCCCGCCAGCAGCGGCAGCCCGAACAGCAATTTGAGCGCGACCGCGGTGCCCAGCACTTCGGCGAGGTCGCAAGCGATGATCGCCACCTCGCACAACAACCACAGCACGATCGTGGTCTTGCGCCCGTATCGCGCCCGACACGCCTGGGCGAGGTCGAGCTTCGCCGCGATCCCAAGCCGCGCCGATAAGGTCTGGAGCAGGATCGCCATCAGGCTCGACAGCAGTACAACCGCGAGCAAGGTGTAGCCGAACGCCGATCCGCCAGCGAGGTCGGTCGCCCAATTGCCCGGATCCATATAGCCGACCGCGACCAGATAGCCTGGCCCGATGAAGGCGAAGAACCGCCGCCAGGCGCCCGTCGCCGGCACCGCGACGCTGGCATGGCTTTCGGCAAGCGACGGCCGCCCCCGCGCGAAAGGCGCGGTAGTGCTGATCGCGTCGCTGTTCGGCGGTGGCGTCATTCGGGTCCCTGTTCGCATCCGCGCATTCAAGCCGCTCATTCAAAGCCGCACGGGCATCGATCGTTCCTAGCGCCGCAAGACCCGGCCCGCCACCGCGTCAAGCTTCGCCAGCAACGCAGGATCACGCTTGGCCGGATCGGTGATCAACGCGACGTCGAGGCAGGTGTCGATCGGCGACGGCGTGCGCGCTCTGGGCAGTGCCTTGACGAACGCCTCGACTGTGCGACGCGCGACCTCGCCATTCTTGTGCATCTGCGCGATCACTTCGGCAACCTCGACGGGGGCTTCGCTCTCCCGCCAGCAATCGTAATCGGTGACCATGCCGATCAGCGCATAGGGCAGCTCGGCCTCGCGCGCGAGCTTGGCCTCGGGCATCGCGGTCATGCCGATCACGTCCGCGCCCCAGTCGCGATAGAGCAGGCTTTCGGCGCGGGTCGAGAATTGCGGTCCCTCCATCGCCAGATAGGTGGCGCCGGTCGCGACCTTGCCGCCGGCCGCCTCGACCGCCGCCGCGGCGAAGCCCGACAGCCGCTCGCACACCGGATAGGCCATGCTGACATGCGCGACCATGCCGGTGCCGAAGAAGCTCGACGCGCGATGCACGGTGCGGTCGATGAACTGGTCGACCACGACGAAATGCCCCGGCGGCAGATCCTCCTCGAGCGAGCCGATCGACGAGATCGCCAAGATGTCGGTCACGCCCGATCGTTTGAGCGCGTCGACATTGGCGCGGAAATTGAGCTCGGACGGCGGGATGGCATGGCCGCGGCCGTGGCGCGGCAGGAAGACGAGATTGACCTGGCCGATCCGCCCGAACAGCAATTCATCCGACGGCGGGCCCCAGGGCGTATCGACCCTGCGCCACTCGGCATCCTCCAGCCCGTCGATCGCATAGAGTCCCGATCCGCCGATGATTCCGATCGTCCAGCCGTCGCTCATATTGTCTCCTGTGGGTGCCGATTCGTTGCCTCCTTAGGCGATCGGGACGCAGGGCGCAGCGTCCGACGGGCACGGATCCGACGCAATGAACGATCGGTTCGTCCGGCGGCACAAAGGCCTGCTATGCCCTCGTTTATGCCATCGCCGATGATTCGCCCGCTCCTTCTCGCCCTCGTCGTCGCCGCCGCCGCCGCGCTACCCGCCCCGCTGTTCGCGGCGGCGCCGATCGCCGGCCGCTGGCTGACCGCCGATGGTGGCGCGGTGGTCGCGATCGGCGATTGCGGCGGCACGATCTGCGGCCGCGTCGTCAAGGTGATCAAGGGTCCGCCTACCGGCAAACCCTGGGTCGACTCGCTCAATCCCGACCCCAAGCTCAAGACCCGCCCGCTGGTCGGCCTGCCGATCCTGACCGAGATGGCGGCGTCAGGCGACGGCTGGAAAGGCAAGATCTACGATCCCAAGAGCGGCAAGACCTACCGCGCCGTGGTCGCGCGTGATGGCGCCAATCTGAAGGTTCAGGGCTGCATCGCGATCTTCTGCCAGACGATGACCTGGACGCGAGCGGGATAGTTGATGGCCGCTATTGGTGGAAAGCGGACGCTTAGCGATCCGCGACCGGGACTGCTTTCCATGCCTCGAAGGTCGGGAAAATGTCTGTCCATGGCCAATTTGGCTTTGTTTCGGGACGCCATGTGAGATGAACTTGGGCAAGGCGGCCGTCATCAAGCAAAAACAAAATGTCGTCTCGTCTCCACCGCCTCCCGAGCGCGATGGCGGTGTGGCCATGCAATACATGCGCGGGGTGAGCTTCCCGCTGTAATTCAGCTTCTAACTCTTGGCGCTCCGTCTCGCTTTCGATAGCGTTCCAGTCGCCATCCCAATCATATGCCGTGGTCATCGGCGCATAATATCGAAGCGTTTGATGTCTGCAATTGGGTGGCAAGCAGACGCCTGCTCGCTAAATCACGTCCATATCGACCTTGTAGTGATGCCAAGCCAGGATCGCTGCCGCCCCGCGATGCGGACGCCAGTTCTCCGCCAGTTCCCGCATCAGCTTTTCCGCCGGCCGCTCGTCATGCCCCAGGATACGGCCGATCTCGATCTGCACCGCCAAATCGCCGGCCGGCCAGATATCCGGGCGTCCTTCCGCAAACAGCAGATAGATTTCCGCCGACCAGCGGCCGATGCCCTTGATTTTGACCAGCTGCGCGATCGCTTCCTCGTCATCCTCGGGCAATTGCGCGAAATCGAGCCGCCCGCTCGTCACTTCATCGGCCAGGCTGCGCGCATAGCTGACCTTTTGCCGCGACAGGCCGGCGGCGCGGAGTTGCTCGTCGCTCGCTGCGGCGACCGTGGCGGGGTCGGTCAGGTCGCCGATTTGCGCCTCGAGCTTGTTCCAGATCGATTGTGCCGCCGCCACCGACACCTGTTGCCCGATGATCGTCCGCAGCAAGGTGGCATAGCCGCGGTCGCGCACGCGCGGCTCGGGATAGCCCGCGCGCTGTAGCGCGACAGCGAAAGCGGGCTCGATCGCGGCAAGCGCGTCGAGCGCGGTGTTCAACGACTTGGCGGTCTGGACCATATGAAACCTTATACGGAACCTTGATCGATGCGCCCGGGCACGGCATGGGCCGGTGCAACCGGACGGAGGAAAGACATGCCCAAGCTTATCGTCGTGACGCGCGACGGGAAAGAACAGGAAATCACGGGCGAGGCTGGCCTGTCGGTGATGGAAGTGATCCGCGACGCCGGGATCGACGAGGTTTTGGCGCTGTGCGGTGGCTGCTGCAGCTGTGCCACCTGCCACGTCCACGTCGACCCGGAATTTGCTGCCAAACTGAAACCGATGAGCGAGGACGAGAATGATTTGCTCGATTCGTCGGCCGACCGCGACGAGACCAGCCGGCTGTCGTGCCAGATCGAGTTCGGGGATCACCTCGACGGCCTGAAGGTTCGGATCGCCGAGGAGGATTAGGTTCTCCTTGCTCTCGATCGTCATGCCAGGCTCGTCCCAGCATCCACCGCGCCCCAGACTGAGGAAGTAGAACCTCGAGTTCCGCGCTCGCCTCCCAGTGGATCCCGGCACAAGGCCGGGATGACGAAATATGGGTAGCGCGGCCAGCCGCCTACTTCGCAGCCCCAGCGAACCGCACCACCGCCATCGGCGCGGTGCTCGATAGCGGGGTCGCCTTCCACGTCACGGTCTTGCGGCCGTTGACGACCTTCACTCCGTCCTCGTTATTCTGGCTGACGATCTCGGCGTCGGTGTCGAGGATGAAGGTGCCGTCGAGCTTGGCCGATGCCTTGCTCGCGTCCGATCCGGCCATGCCGCCCGCCGAATCCTTCGAATCGTTGGCAAAGCCCGGCGCCTTGACGCGCGCGGTGCCGTTGGCGCGGATTTCGACCGCGACGAAGGGAATGATGATCCCGGCATCGAGATTGTAGGGAAACAGATAGGTGTGATCGAGCTTTCCGCTGATCTGATAGTCGATCAGGAACTTGCCGTCGCCGACATAGTCGACCTTGCGGAACCCTGCCTCCTTGGACAACGTCGCCGCCATTTCGCGGTTCTTCGCGTCGGCTTCCGCCTTGGCCTTGGCCGCGTCCTTGGCGCTGTCCTTGTCCTTCGTCTGATCCTTGTCGAAACCGACATGCTGGAACGAAACGCCATCGGTCTTCTTGGTGTCGTCATCGCCGCCCGATGGCATGTCCTTCATCGCGTCATTGAGATCGAAGGCATAGACCTCGCCTTGATAGCTATAGGTGAAGGTGCGGTCGGCGTTGATCGTCAATGTCGAGGTGAACTTGCCCGGCGCGAGCAGGCAGCCGAGCAGCATCAAGGGCGCGAGCAGCACCA
>Ga0207690_10001850_pt1 | contig 13005 bp, 11 predicted proteins | sample KBSC23metaG_FD_184315 | JGI IMG/M metagenome (GOLD analysis project Ga0207690, IMG submission 184315) | Corn rhizosphere microbial communities from Kellogg Biological Station, Michigan, USA - KBS C2-3 metaG (SPAdes) (version 2) | ecosystem: Host-associated > Plants > Roots > Rhizosphere > Soil ...
GTCGGTGTGAGTTTCGCGCTCGCGGCTATTTCTTCTTCGGCGCGAAAGCCTGCTGCAGCAGCGCCTGGTCGAAACCGACGCTGGCCTCGCCCGCTTCCGCGTAGCGGTACAGCGCGGCCGAGTAGATACCCTGCAGCGACGCCTGGACCAAACCGAGCAGGGTCAGCCCCAGCACCACCACGGCCACCGCCAGCACGATCGCCACGGCGGATTGCAACGCGACCGCGCCGCCGATCAGGACCGCACCGAGCAACACCGCCAGCACCATCAGCAGGCCGAACACCACGCCGATGCCGCCGTTGCCGATCAGGTTCTCGCCCCAGCTGCGCTTGAGCAACTCCACGCTGCGCTTGACCGCGTCGACCGGGCCCACGTCCTGGTTGGCCAGAATCGGCACCACCAGGAAGGTGGCCACGGTCCAGGCCAGGCCGATGAAGCCGACCACCAACCGTCCGATCAGGCCGAGGCGCTCCTGGATCATCCGCAGCAGCAGGCCGACGGTGGCGGCGATCAGCGCGTAGCCGAGGATCTGCGGCAGCTTCGCGCGGGCCAGCGCGAAGCCCGCGCCCACGCTGGTCGGCTCGCCGCGCAGGTGCATCAGCGCCACGCCGGTCAGCGCGGTCTGAAAAAAGATGATCACGAAATACTGCACCAGGTAAAAGCCGAACATCAGCAGATAGGCACCCGCGGACATGCCCTGCCTGACCTGCTCGCCGGCGTGCTCGTTGCCGATCACCATCACCCCGACCGGGATCAGGAAACTCGCCGCCACCAGCAGCGTGCACAGCCCCGACAGCAACGGAAACACCAGCAACGATTTGTCCGAACGCAACACCGCCGCGCTCGCCTTCAACAACGCCCAACTGCGTGCAAACTTGCCGGCCATGCGTGTCCCCTTCATCCGTGGATCGTGAGTGCGCCCTTTCTAGCACCCGTCGCACGCCTGCGACAGTGCGCTTCGCTCAGTCCGGCAGCGATTCGACCTGCAGCGGCTCGTGCCCCGCCGGAAACGCCGCCCACAACTCGGCCATGCTCAGCCCGCTGACGGGATGCCGGAAGGCCGGCGCGATGTCGGCGATCGGCCGCAGCACGAACGCGTGCTGCAGTTCCTTGCGCGGGATCTGCAAGTGGCCTGGGCCGTCGAGCACCAGCGCGTCGTAGAACACGATGTCGACGTCCAGCGTGCGGTCCGAATAGCGCGGCACGTCGCGGCGGCGGCCGTGGCGGTCCTCCAGCGCATGCAGCCAGTCGTTCAGCGCTTCGGGCGACAGCTCGGTGTCCAGTCCCACCGCCAGGTTGACGAAGTCGGCACTGTCGAAACCCACCGAGCGGCTGCGATACGCCGGCGACACGGCGATCGCACCGAAGCGCTCGCGCAACGCGTTGATCGCCGCGGACAGGTGGCGCCGCGGTTCGAGGTTGGAGCCCAGGCTCAGGTAGACCCGCGCGATCATTAGAGCCTCTAAGTCCGCGTGCCGCGTTCGATGCACACGCCCACCGCCTTCGCGCCGCGCACCGCGCCCGGCTTGGACAGCTTCAGGCGCACCCAGCCGACCCCGAACTCCTCGCGAATGATCGCCGCGCAGCGCTCGGCCAGCGTCTCGACCAGGCCGAAGCTGGACGCTTCCACGTAGCCGATCAAGCGTTTCGACACGTCCTTGTAGTTCAGCGTCAGCGCAATGTCGTCGCTGCCCGCCGGCACGGTGTTGTCGAACGCCATCTCGATGTCGAACGACAGCGTCTGCCGCACCCGGCGCTCCCAGTCGTAGATGCCGATGACGGCGTCGATGCGCAGATCTTCGATGAAAACGGTATCCATGGCGGTGATCACGAGAGGCGGTAGCCGTACAGGGTCCGCGAGCCGGCGCGCGGATGCAAGTCATCCAGTCATCGATGGAACGGCAGTTGACGACCGAGATTTTCAGATGTATATATTTAACTATTACTTTAAATAGTTAAATGAGTTATGGCCACCGACCGTATCTTCGAAGCCCTCGCCTCCCGTCCGCGCCGGGAAATTCTGGCCTATCTGTCGGCGCAGGAGTTGAGCGCCGGCGAGATCGCCAGCCGCTTCGCGATGAGCGCGCCGGCGATTTCGCGGCACCTGTCGGTCCTGGATGCCGCCGGGCTCGTCACCAGCGAGCGCCGCGGGCAATTCATCGTCTACAAACTCAACAAGGACAGCCTAGTGAACACGCTCACTGGCTTCGCCTTCGAGATCTGCCCGACAGCCGGTCCACTTAAACGCGAGTCCCGCAAGCTGGCGTCGAAAAAGCAGGGGGCTTGAGCCCAACGGAATAGGGACACCGGAGAATTCGATGGCGACACACACGAAGCGGGTCAGCAGCTTTCCGTCCACACGCATTCCTTCCGCATCAGGCGGCCTGCCGGTGGAGGTCGCGTTGATCGCGCAACTCGGACATGGCGCGGGCGACCACCTGTTTGCCGGCGCGTTGGCGCGCCAGAAGACGCACGCCGAGTTCGTCGATGAGCTGGACGAGCCATCCGCCCGACTCGGCGGCATGGATCTATCGAAGGGCGACGCCACCTCGCTGTATTCGTTTGCGGTGGGCGCGAAAGGCCATCCGTTCCATCGGCACGCCGGCCATCGTGTGTTCACCGCAATCTCAGGCAGCGGCGGCGCGCAGTTGCGTTTCTCCACCGCCACACAGGCGCAGATCGAACAAGACCCAGAAAGCTTCATCCGGGCATTGCGCCATATCAACATTCCGCCGGACTGCCTGTTCACCGTGCGCTTCGGCGGCGATGTATGGCATCAATTCGCGCCGCTGGCAAAGAAATCGCTGCATCCGGCGTTCTTCGCGCTGTCGTGCCACACCAACGAACTGGGCGGCGACCTGCCCGACGCATTGCGCGCGCAGGTGCTGGCGAACGCGGCAAGTATCCCCGCACTGACTGTGCTGCTGCCCACGGCGGTCGCCGACTTGCTGCGCGACATGCCGGCCGATCATCTGCATGTGCCGACCACCCATCTTTCGCTGGATGCCCTGCCCGGCACGCTGCAGGCTCTGCTGTGCAAATCGGTACGCTGCGCCGCCGGACTGCTCCGTAGCGCCTGGGCCGCGTGGCGACGCACGACCGGCTTTCTCAGCGAGAAAAGTGGCCGGCTCGCCGTCATCGAGCTCGATGAGCTGCCCGCCGGTTCACTGCTGACGCAGCAACTGAACGGCAAGCCGTGCCAGCACCAGGACATGTTCCGACTCACGCTCAACGCCAGCGATGCTGCCGGCAGCGCCACGATATTGCTGAGCCGGTTGCTGGACGGCTTTCTGAGCAACCCACCCGCCGGCGTCTCGCGCCTAATGGCACTGCGCAACCTGCTGGTAAAGCCGGCCGGCCTGCGCACCTCGCCGCTTGGCTGCCCGGTGTCCTCGCTGTTGTCGCCGCCCGGCAGCAAGCTGTTTGATCGGCGCTACCCGGTGCTGGACCAGTGTGTCGACCATGAGGACCGCCGCGCGCAGGTCATCCTCGGCGTCAACGACAAGCATCTGATCTTCCGCTCTTGCGTCGGCGTACATGTGCGGGACGGCAACCGCGTGGAAATCACGCTGGGCACTCGTGTCCATTGCAAGAACCTGTTCGGTCGTTTCTACATGGCAGCGATCCACAACGTCCACCGCGCCTATATCGCGCCAACGATGCTGCGGATGGCTGCGGAGCATGCGTTTCCGCTGACCGAAGCGGCCCGCAGTCCGAGTCGCGCCCTGCTTCCCCAATATAGCCACAGCGAGTGAGGTGAGCCCGATGACGCTCGATCCCGCCCGGCGCCAGCAGCATGGGCGCGGCATAGATGCGATCATGTGCGGATGACCACGTTCAGCACGCTCCCGCTCAAACCCGCCCTGCTCGCCAGCGTCGAGACGCTCGGCTACACCGAGATGACCCCGGTGCAGGCGCAAAGCCTGCCGCCGATGCTGGAAGGGCGCGACGTGATCGCGCAGGCGCAGACCGGCAGCGGCAAGACCGCGGCGTTCGGGCTGAGCCTGCTGCAATCGATCGACGTGGACACGATCCGGCTGCAAGCGTTGGTGCTGTGCCCCACCCGCGAACTGGCCGACCAGGTCAGCAAGGCGATCCGCAAGCTGGCCGCGAACATCCCGAACGTGAAGCTGCTGACCCTGTGCGGCGGCATGCCGCTGGGACCGCAGCTGGCGTCGTTGACGCACGATCCGCACATCGTGGTGGGCACGCCCGGCCGCGTGCAGGAGCATCTGAAGCGGGAAAGCCTGCACGGCGGCGGCATCAAGGTGCTGGTGCTGGACGAGGCCGACCGCATGCTCGACATGGGCTTTGCCGAGGCGATCGACGACATCATCGGGCGCATCGCGAAACACCATCAGACCCTGCTGTTCTCGGCCACCTACCCGGACGAGATCCGCGCGGTGAGCCAGCGCGTGCAGAAGGATCCGGTGGTGGTCACGGTGGACGCGCCGTCCGAGCAGAAGCCGGCGATCGAGCAGCAGTTCATCGAGGTGGATCCGGCGCAGAAGCTGGACGCGCTGGCGCAGTTGCTGGCCGGCGAGCGCGGGGCGGACGTTGAACGGAATCAGGCACTGGTGTTCTGCAACATGCGCCGCGACGTGGACGCGGTGGCGCAGGAACTGGACCGCCGCGGCTTCTCCGCACTGGCCCTGCACGGCGACATGGAGCAGCGCGACCGCGACGAGGTGCTGGTGCGCTTCGCCAACCGCAGCTGCGCCGTGCTGGTCGCCACCGACGTGGCCGCGCGCGGGCTGGACATCGTGGCGCTGCCGCTGGTGCTGAGCTACGACGTCGCGCACGATCCGGACACCCACACCCATCGCATCGGCCGCACCGGCCGCGCCGGCCAGACCGGCCTGGCGATCACGCTGTGCACGTCGCGCGAGCGGCCGAAGGCGGCGAACATCGAGGAACTCAACGGCGCGCCGCTGCCGTGGCGCGCACTGAAGATCGCGCCGCCGCGCGGCAAGACCCTGCACCTGGCGCCGATGAAGACGCTGGTGATCGACGCCGGCCGGCAGGACAAGCTGCGTCCCGGCGACATTCTCGGCGCGCTCACCGGCGACGCCGGGCTGGACGCGAAGGACATCGGCAAGATCGACGTGTTCGCCACCCGCGCCTACGTGGCGATCAGCCGCGCACTGGCGAACAAGGCGCTGGAGCGCCTGCGCGCGGGCCGGATCAAGGGCCGCAATTTCCGCGTGCGTCCGCTAGGCTAGGCGCCCCGACTCCCGGAAGCCGATCCGATGCCGCGCTGGTCCATCCGCCTCCTCGCCTTCGCCCTGCTCGCCGGCAGCGCTGCCGCGCACGCCGCCGCCATCCCGGTCTACGGCTACCAGGTCGTGCACGCCTACCCGCACGACACCGGTGCCTATACCGAGGGGCTGTTCTACAAGGATGGCTACCTCTACGAGAGCACCGGCCAGGTCGGCCAGTCGACCGTGCGCAAGGTGGCGCTGGAGACGGGCGACGTGGTGCAGCGGCATCGACTGCCGAAGCAGTACTTCGGTGAAGGCATCGTCGCCTGGAAGGATCGCCTGGTGCAGCTCACCTGGCAGAGCGGCACCGGCTTCGTCTACGACCTGGCCAGCTTCACGCCGCAACGCAGCTTCAGCTACGAGGGCGAAGGCTGGGCGCTGACCCGCGACGACACGCACCTGTACATGAGCGACGGCACGCCGGTGCTGCGCGTGCTGGATCCGGAAACGCTGCAAGTGGTCCGCCGCATCACGGTGACCGCCGACGGCGCGCCGGTGACCCACCTCAACGAGCTGGAGTGGGTCGACGGCGAGATCTACGCGAACGTGTGGCTGACCGACCGCATCGCGCGGATCGACCCGGCCAGCGGGCATGTGGTGGGCTGGATCGACCTCGCCGGCCTGTTCGACATCAACCAGCTGCCGAATCCCGGCGACGACGTGCTCAACGGCATCGCCTGGGACGCGGAACACAAGCGCCTGTTCGTCACCGGCAAATGCTGGCCGCAGCTGTTCGAGATCAAGCTGGTGAAGCGGCCCGCACGGTGAACCCGCGTCGCGGCCGATGGCGTCACAGCGTATTCAGATAGGTCGACAGCGCCTGCACGTCGTCGTCGCCGAGCGTGGCCGCTATGCCATGCATCACCTTCGCATTGCTGCTGCCGCCGCGCGCGCCGCTCTTGAAGTCGCCCAGTTGCTTGGTCACGTACAAGCCGGACTGGCCACGCAGATGCGGGAAGGTCGCCCACGGCGGCTGCGGCGCGCTGCTCGGATGCGGCTGCGGGCCCAGCCCGGCCGGGCCGTGGCAGCCCTGGCACGGCGGAATGCCCTGCGCCGGATCGCCGGCCAGGTACAACTGCGCGCCGCGCGAATTCGCATCGGCCTGGCCGGCCGGCTTCGGCGCCAGCGCGGCGTAGTAGCTGGCCAGGTCGCGCATGTCGGCGTCGCTCAGCGCGGCGGCCTGGCCGGTCATCACCGGGTCATTGCGCTGGCCGTCGTGGAATTCCTTCAGCTGCACGTACAGGTAGGTGGCCGATTGTCCGGCCAGGTTCGGAAAGTTCGGCGCGATCGCCACGCCCTGCGGGCCGTGGCAGGCCGCGCATACCGCGGCCTTGGCCGCGCCGGCGTGGGCATTGCCGCTGACCGGCTGCATGCGGCGCAGGTCCAGCACGCCGACCGGCGCAGCGGACGTCGCGGTGGCGGGTTGCTGTGCGGCGACGTCGAGCGCGGCAGTCGACATCAGCAGGCAAGCCAACAGGAGACTGGTGCGATACGTCATCACGGCTCCTACAACTTCAGGTTCAACATGACGCCGACCAGGCTCACGTTGTAGTGCAGCTGGCCGCCCTTATCGGTGTAGAGGCGGTGGTCGTAGCTGAGCGTGTCGTCGAGCCCGGCGTAGTGCCAGTCGCTGAAGGCGCCGGTCTCGTAGCGGCCGTACAGGCGCACGCCGACGTTGCGGTTGACGCGGAAGCTGAGGCCCAAGTCGAGCGTGTTGGTGCGGTACTTGTTGTCGGGAAAGCCCGCCGCTGCGGCCGCCACCGAGGCCGGATCGCGGGTGGCCAGCGCGTCGATGGTGGCGTAGTTGTAGCCGACGTGACCGAACGAACCGGTGTAGTTGTAGCTGACATCGGCGCGCGCGCGACCGAAATCGTGGCTGAAGCTCAAGCCCGCGTTGCGATTGCTCTCGCGGTCGAACTCCCACCACTGGTTCGCGTATGGATACAGCGGCCCACCGAGATCGGGGTTGACCTGCTCGGGCGTGCCGAAGACGGCGCCGTTGTCCGGCCCGTCCGCATCGTTGACGTTGGAGATGCCCATGCGCGAGGTTTCCGCGCCGAGGTAGGCGTTCATCGTGGTCGCCGGGGTCGGCTGCCAGTCCCACTGCAAGGTGGCGCCGGTGGTGCGGGTGTTCTGCCGGCCGATCAGCGCGTCGTATTGATCGCGGTTGCCGTAGAAGGTGGCCGACAGCGTGGCCGAGTCGCCCCACGGGTAGGTGACGATCGCGCGCGCCTTGCTCTCGGTACGGTCGGACAGGTCGTACTTGCGCATGTCGGCGACGGTATGCGCCGGCAGGCCGTTGGCCGGATCGACGAAACCGGGCAGCGACTCGGAGAAGAACTGCACGTACGGATCGTAGTTGTACTTGTCGCCGTCGCGCTTGGCGTATTCCCAGCTCAGCCGCACGGTGGCGCCGATGACGTCGCGACTGACCCAGTCGAACTTGATGCGCTGGTCGTCGACGCGCTTGCGCTCGCGATACTTCGGCCGGTTGTGGTCGTAGGTGTAGGTGACGCCGAGCGAGGTCTTGCGCCCGAGCTGCCAGTCCGCGCCCAGTTCGAGGATCGTGTCGGTGTAGCCGAACGGCACGTTGCGCACGGTGACATTGACCGACTGATACAGCGGATTGGTCGGGTCGAAAATGCCGGTCTCGCCCGGCACCACGCTGCCCTGCGAGCCGTTCTCGGAGATGTAGCCGTACTGGCCGGTGAGCGGGTTGTAGGCGAGGTAGCGGGTCTTGTTGTCTTCGCGATACCAGCGCAGGCCGGCATGCCAGCCGAACGCGGGGGTGGGATGGAAGGTGACCCGCGCATCGAGCAGGCCGGTGTCGATGCGCGCATTCGCGCTCTTCTGCGACAGCGCCGCGGTGGTGTTCCAGTTCGCGCACTGGAAGGTGTAGTCGGCCGGCGGCGCGATGAAGATGCCGCCGGTGCCGGTGCAGGTGGTCGGTGGCAGCAGCGCATCGTTCTGCCGCATCGTGCCCCACGCGCCAGCCACGGTGAACTGGCCGTTCCACTTCAGTTCGCGCGACAGGTCCAGCCGCACATTGTGGTAATCGTTGTCCGGCTCGAGCGAGAACTGGCCGTCCTTGATGTCGGCCACCTGCGGCGTGCCGACCACGTTGTACAGGGCGAACGGGCTCTCGAAATTCAGGTGGTCCTTGTGGTTGCGGAAGAACGAGCCGTTGTAGGTCGCGAGGAAGTGCCACAGCTTGCCGACGTTGCGCACGCTGAGGTTGATGTCGGTGGTGCGGAAGTCGATCGGCCGCACGGTTTCCAGGATGCCGCCGTTGTCCGGGAACGGGAAGTTGAAGAACATCGAGCCGCCCCACAGGCGAGTCCCTGTGCGCTTCTCGTTGGTGATCGCGGCGGAGCCGATCCAGTTGCGATACAGCACGCCTTCGTAGCTGAGCCCTTCGCGCGTGCGGGTGAGCCCGATGCTGCGCCGTGGCGTGGCGGCCGATACGGCGGCCACCTGGGCCGGCGTGCTGGCGCCGGCCACCAGCGGCGCGGGCAGGGTCAGGTCGGTGCTGCCGACGCCATTCCAGATCGGGTACGCGCTGGTCGACACGGTATGCGGCATGTCGCGGTAGAAGCCCTCGATGCGGTAGCTGCCGTAGCGGCCAGCGCGCAGGCGGTAGTACTGGTCGTCGCCACTCAGGCGGCTGCCACGGACCTCGACGTAGTTGCCGGTCTTGCGGTTGTCGAAGTTGAGCGCAAACAGACCCAGCACGGCGCCGCTTTTCCAGTCGGCGTACTGGCGGAAATATTCCGCGTTGCGGTCGCCGCCGACGTGCAGATAACCGACGTCGAGCACCCCGGCATAGGTCCAGTCGCCCTGGCCCACCGGTTTGCCGGCGTCGACCATCGGCGGATACGGATACAGCGCGCCGGTCGGCGTGCGCAGCATGCCCGCGTGCAGGTACGACATGCCGTCGGGATCGGCCGGCTGCAGCATCGGTGTCCAGCCGCGCAGGTCGAGCGCATTGCCGAACTGCATGTCGCCCACGCGCATGGTGCCGCTGGTATCACCCGCCAGCACGCCCTGCGTGCCGAACAGCCCGCACAGCAGAGCCAGGGTCAAGGCTGTCGGCGTCGTGCGATTTCCTTTCAGCGCAAGCATCGTCCGCCTCCGTCACTTGTGGAACTTCGGTCCGGAAGGATTGTTCGAGCCGTGGATATTGCTGTGGCAAGTCAGGCAGCCGCGCCCGATCAGCCGCTCGTCCGGGTGCGGACCGTTGCCGAGTCCGGCCGCGCTCTGCAGGTCGTTCGGGTGCAGCGTCATGGTGTGGCACTGCTGGCACAGCATCGGGATCGGTGCGACCAGCAGGGTCTGCTGGTTGGAGCCATGCACGTCGTGGCAGTTGAGGCAGTTCGCACGCACCGGCGCGTGCTCGAACAGGAATGGCCCGCGCTTCTCGGCGTGGCAGGTGTAGCAGGTCTCGTTGACCGTGTCGGTCTTCAGCAGCGGCTTGGTGATCGAGCCGTGCGGGTTGTGGCAGTCGGTGCAGGCCATCTGCCCTTCCGGCAGCGGCATGTGCGAGCGGCGGTTGAACTTGGCGCGGATGTCCTGGTGGCAGGTCGAGCAGACTTCGTTGATCGAGGACTTCGCCAGCACGCCTTCGGGCGACAGCCGCGCCATCGGGTTGTGGCAATCGGTGCAGGACAGGCCGCGGTTCTGGTGGATCGAGCCGATCCAGTGCTGGCGCGCGCCGCCGGCATGGCAGCTGAGGCACACCCCGGCCTGGACTTGCGGCGAGGTTTTCGCATCGTGGGTGAAGGCGATGATCGAGCCCGGCGCGGTCGGGTTCTTGGCGTGCTCGGAGCCCGGGCCGTGGCAGCTTTCGCAGGCGGCCTGCGGGCCGCTGTTCGCCGCACCGGCGCGGAACGAGGCGACGTGCAGGCTGTGCGACGCCTGCATGTTTTCCTGCGAATGACAGGCCACGCAGGTCTTTGCACCGATCGGATCGGCGTTCGGCGCCAGCGGATTGGCCGGAATGGACGCGGCATCGAACGGCGTGGCCGGGCTGTCGCTTGCCGGCGGCAGGTGCGGATTGTTCGCCCGCGCCGCGCCTGCGCCCATGTCGGTGGCCGGCAACATCTTCGCGATATCGCTCTGGCTGAGCGCGCTGGACGGGCTGTGCGCGGAATCTGCCGGCGCGGGGGCGGTCGCCTGCTGGGCCCGCGCACCCCAGGATCCCGAGAGGATGCCCCCGGCACCCAGCACCACGCACAGCAAGGCGGCAGGAAACAACGAAATCACACGCATGGCTTGAAGCCCCTTGGCTAGCGTGAACAAACCGCAATCGGCCGACGCCCCTGCCCGGTACGAATTCCTTGGCAGCCGGCCTTGTCCCAAGCCGGAGTATTCACCCGGAAGCGAAAGATTGTTAAGCCTTTTTGATTGCGTTGAATGTCCATGATCACAGAACAATTTCTGATGATTGTGCGTCGCAACAAGACATTGCGCCGCATCGCGCTAGCCTGATCCGGGCCGCAAGGACATGTTGTGCAGGATCTCAACGACATTTACTACTTCGTGCAGGTGGTGGAGCTGGGTTCGTTCACCGCCGCCAGCAAGGCGCTGGGCGTGGCCAAGTCGCAGCTGAGCTTCCGGGTGGCGCGGCTGGAGGCCAGCCTCGGCGTGCGGCTGATCCAGCGCACCACGCGGCGCTCGCACGTCAGCGAGATCGGCCAGCGCTACTACGAACAATGCCGGCAGCTGCTGGCCGCCGCCGAGCAGACCCAGCGCGTCATCGACGAAGCCCAGGCCGCGCCGCGCGGGCGCATCCACGTGGCCTGCCCGGTGCTGTTCGCGCAATTGCTGCTGGCGCCGATCCTGGTCGACTTCCTGCGGCGCCATCCCGAGGTGCAGGTCGACCTCGACATCTGCCACCACCAGGTCGACGTGATCGCCGGCGGTTACGACATCGCGTTCCGCGTGCACGATTCGCTCAAGGACTCCAGCCTGGTAATGCGCAGCTACGGCATGGACCCGCAGGTACTGGTGGCCAGTCCCGAGCTGTTGCGACGCCAGGGCCAGCCGACCCAGCCGCTGGAGCTCAAGCGTCTTTCCAGCGTGGGCCTGATCAGCGCCGAAGGGCGGCACTTCTGGCACCTGCAAGCCGCCGACGGCCGCACCCAGCAAGTGGAACACCACCCCAGCCTGACCAGCGACGACCTGCAGGTGCTGTACCAGGCGGTGATCGGCGGCGTCGGCGCGGCGCAGCTGCCGCAGTTCGTCTGCCGCGGACCGATTGCCGAAGGCCGGCTGGTGCCGCTGCTGCCGGCGTGGTCGCTGCCGGCCGGCAACGTGCACGCGGTGTACCCCTCGCGCCACGGCCACACCCCGGCGCTGCGCAGCTTCATCGAGTTCGTGGCGCAGCACATGCCGCAGGTACTGCGCCGCACGCAGCAGGGCGTGCTGGCCGAGAATGTGAAACCCGCACCGGCAGGCCTGATCGCCGGCTGAAACGGGGCCGGCTACGCAGCCAGCCAGCGGGCCGCACCGCGGCCGGCGATCAGGCCGCTGGCGAAACAGGCGGTCAGCAGGTAGCCGCCGGTGGGCGCCTCCCAGTCCAGCATCTCACCGGCGCAGAACACGCCGGGACGGGCGTGCAGCATCAGGTCTTCATCCAGCGCCTCCAGCCGCACGCCGCCGGCCGTGCTGATCGCCTCGGCGACCGGCCGCGGCGCGCGCAGGCGCAGCGGCAAGGCCTTGAGCCGCGCCGCCAGCGCCAGCGGATCGGCCAGGGTGGGCTTGTCGGCGAGCTCGAACACCAGCGCGCACTTCGCCGCGTCCAGCCCGGCGCGGCGGCGCAGCCAGTCGCCGATGCTGTGCTTGCCGCGTGGCGCGGCAAGGCGTTCGGCGAGTGCCGCTTCGGTGTAGCCAGGTACCAGGTCCAGGCGCAGCAGCGCTTCGCCGTGCTCGCGGATCTGCTCGCGCAACTCGGCGCCGATCGCGTAGATCAGGCTTCCCTCGATGCCGTATTCGCTGAGCACGAACTCACCCTGGCGCGAGTGGGCAACACCGTGACAGTCCACCCAATGCGCCACCACCGGTTTCAGCGGGGCACCGGCGAAGCGGCTGGAAAGATGCTCGCTCCACTCGAGTTCGAAACCGCAATTCGCCGGTTGCAGCGGCGCGATGTCGATCCCCATTTCCTGCAACGGTTTTACCCAGGCGCCATCGGAGCCGAGCTGCGGCCAGCTGGCACCGCCGAGCGCCAGGATCACCGCCTTGGCCGGCACCGCACGCTCACCCTGTGGCGTGGCGAAGTGCAAGGTGTCATGCGCCTGCCAGCCGAGCCAGCGATGATGCATGTGAAACGTCACGCCGGACTCGCGCAGGCGTCGTAGCCAGGCGCGCAGCAACGGCGCCGCCTTCAGGTCGGCGGGAAATACCCGGCCGGAACTGCCGGCGAAGGTTTCCACGCCGAGTCCATGCGCCCATGCGCGCAGCGCATCCGCATCGAACGCGTCAAGCCAGCGCCCCACCTCGCCATGGCGCGTGCCGTAGCGTTCGACGAATCGCGCGCGGGGTTCGCCATGGGTGAGGTTGAGCCCACCCTTGCCGGCCAACAGGAATTTCCGCCCGACCGAGCCCTTCGCGTCGTATAGGTCGACCGCCACGCCGGCCGCACACGCGGCCTCGGCCGCCATCAGCCCCGCCGGACCGCCGCCGATGATCGCCAGTCGGGGAAAGGCTGTCCGGGTCATCCGTGCATGGTCGCATGCCGCCTGTG
>Ga0207690_10001852_pt1 | contig 13001 bp, 7 predicted proteins | sample KBSC23metaG_FD_184315 | JGI IMG/M metagenome (GOLD analysis project Ga0207690, IMG submission 184315) | Corn rhizosphere microbial communities from Kellogg Biological Station, Michigan, USA - KBS C2-3 metaG (SPAdes) (version 2) | ecosystem: Host-associated > Plants > Roots > Rhizosphere > Soil ...
AGAATGACAGAGAGCATAGCGGTGTAGCTCGCCACGGTTAGATCATGGTAGAGAAAGACAGTATCCAATGACGATGTATTGTGTCAACTCAATGGATCCGCGCTGAGGAGATGATTTGCACGGGCTTGAGCTGGCGCGCGCCACTTCATTCAGCTTACTCGTTCATTCCCAAACCCACAGATCGTTTCAGACGGAACCAAAACCGGCGTAGCTTCCAGAACTTGCTACTCTCCATCGACGTGATTTTCGCCAAAGCTTGCCTCGCCTCCTCCAGCGCCCTTCCCAGGCTCTGCCGGGCCTGTTCGAGCTCTGTCGAGGTGGCGGCGTGATCCTCCCGGGCTTGCCTCGCCTCCTCTAGCGCCACGCGCAGGGTCTGCCGAGTCTGCTCGAGCTCCGCCCGCACGGCCTGCTCCCTCGCTGCGTATTCGTTACACTCGCGCTGAATTTCAGCAACGGCGGCTCGCAAGGAAGCAAGCTCTCTGTGCGTCGAATTTTGAGGAAAAAACATCGGATCATGGGATTCGAATCGCCGAAGATACTCACGGTAGGTGAGCGGACGCTCGATGGGACCTTGGGCTTGGGCCGCAAGCGAGTCCAAGATGCGCTCGACGTCACAGGAGTCGCTCAGCCTCTCTCTGAACCGGAGAGTGATCTCCGCCGCGCAGTCCGGCAGATTGAAAGCCGCAAAAATGCAGATCAGTTTGATCAACTTCGCCAAGGGCAGTCGCGCCGCAAATTCATCCTGCTCGTGCCTGCCAAGGTCCCGGATGTAAAGGGCGTCCCCTAAAAGGGGGCGACCGAACTCAGTCTCAGCGGGGAAGTTCGACACGTACGGAGACGGCAAACAGGCAAGCGAGTACCGCCGGACCGTCGTGCCAAACAACTCGAACCCACGTGCTTTCATGAATCTGTCAACGTTGTGAAAGCTGTAGTCGGTGTCCGCGGCTGAACCGAAGTAGTTCACTTCGATCCCAACGCCAAGTACGCCCAGTGTCTCGAAGGCCAAATCGAACGAGTTCAGAATCTCGAAGTCGGGCCCATCGACGTCGATTTTCAGAAAATCGACGCTGTGGATACCGATGTCAGCGAGGTATGCCGGCGCCACGATCACTTCCTTGGAGAGCTTCGTCTCCGGAGCCAATGCCGCCACGCCCATCTGCGGCGGCAATGTTTGCCCGCGAGATCTCATCAGCTCGAGCGACTTCACAACGCTCAGTCGAAACCACGGGCTACGTTCCAAGGGGTCTCGGCCCGCCTTCCGTAAAGCAAAGGGATGATCTGCGGGCAGGCCGGCGAACGCAGCCATATACTGGACTCCTGGATGTGTTTCTGAGCTTTGGAGCCGCTCGACCTCAGCAACATTTGGGTCGATTGCTAGCGTTCGCAACCGGGGCCCAAAACCTCTCCAGACCTCATCGATCCCGCCGCTACAACCGATGTCGATGAGCGTAAACTCGCCTAGCAAAGGTATCTGAGACAGGTAGCCGATTACCGGTACGTAGTTGGCAGTTCCTTCCATCGCTCAGTTCGGGCTCGAGGTCGAATTTTTCAATACTACACCGCGAAGTCTCGTCACCAGTTCGTTACAATAATTTGTATTTAGGAGCGAAAGGCTCCGTAAGGACACGAATCGCACACAGGCAGATGTTGGTCTGTGGTCAGTGTACGCCGGACTAGTTTAAACCCGTCTGCGTTGTACGCCTCGAGCACCGGCTTATCTTTCAAGTTTGACCGCCTCTCACCGGGCACAGTCTCCATGTAGCAGCAAATCGACAGGTCAAGCGAGTGCTGGAACACGCTCAAGGTGGTATAGACCATAGGACAGTAGATTCGGCTTGGTTTGTATAGCCCAGGAGTTCTACTTTTCTCTGAATCAATGCCGGACGCCTGCGGCACCGGGGTTTTCTCGGCGTCGACTGTTGTGCTCGGCAGCTCCGGCGGCTGCACCGCTTCTGTAACCGCCAGATTTTCCTCTGCGGACTCGCCTTCTGCTGGCTCTGCGACGCCCGTCGAGACCCGCAGTCGTCCATAGCGATAGATTGCGCTTACCGGCGTATCTTTCGCACCTTGTCGAATTACGACGTCAATTAACCGGTCCTCTGCCAAGGCAAACTGCATCCGAGTGGTTTCAGACTGCAGTTCCTGTTGAACGATGAATTCATTTTTTTCAATATCCAATATTCCCCCGTACAGCTGACCGGAAGAGATCTCGACCCGCAAGTCTAATATGTATTCGCCCGCGGGGAGTTCAAGCCGAGGGGTGCGAAGAAGGTAAGCCCAGCGACATGATTCCGGAGTGCCACGAAAACGCACCCCCTCGCTCTCACTTCCGGTAACATCGCCGTACTTTTCATGGGGCACGAGAACCACTTGCCGATTGTTCACCCGGATACAAAGCGCTTCCCACTTCGGGTTATTATAGGTCGTCGGAACCGAACCAGCTTGGAAAACTGCCGCGCTCTGCTCATCTGCCGAAAGCTGGATCGGGTAGGAGCGAAGAGATGGACTGACGGGCAAGAGCCACTGATCGGGGCTAGCGACGATACGAAAACCCATCCTGCGATACAACACGATGGCTTTCGTCGCCTTCTCCACTAGTTCTCGCGCATTTGGCAGACGACCACACCAAACGTCGAGGTACTGATCGGTTCGACCGAAACCCCAGTCAGGGCTCGTGAGTGGCAGGAGCGCGTTAAGCTGGAAGTTCTCGACGCCCTTTTTTACGAAGAGATCAAGAAACTGCGGGACTTCCGGCAAGGAGTGACGAGTAACCACCATTGACACCTTGAGGAGACCAGGTGACGTCTCGGGAAGATTACGCCAGTCCGGATCAGCCAATATATTTTCAATATTGGCCACTACTCGATCAAAGGTACCTGGTTTAGAGCCCATCGCGATCTGGTGGGTATGGTCCGTGGCCGCGTTGACCGACACCTGGATATGGCTGATTCGCAATGACTTCAACAACTCCCAGCGATGGCCAGACAGCAACCAGCCGTTGGTAATAATCTCCAAGTGGGCGACCGGGTTCAGGTGCTTTTTAATCTCCGTGGCGATTTCCTCGAATTGCGGATGAGCCAAAGGCTCGCCGAGACCCTGCAAGCTAATGCAAACCGCATAGCGAAGCGCGTCAGCAAAATGTTCCACCTCATGCACGGCGAACGCCTTCGGACTGGGCACCAGAGGCGAGCTGCAGAAGGTACATATCGCGTTGCACACCTCCGTCATAGGAATCGTGATGTTCCATGGATAGGAGGTAAGCTCCTCCACGCCGTGCTCGTACTCCCAGAGATTCACCACGTAATTGGCCCAAACGTCCGCGCCCTCTACCGGTTGGCCTAGATAGTATGCGCGCAGCACCTCTCGGTCGTATCGGCGAATATGTTCCATAAACGCTGTGCGCTCGTAAACTAAAGGATTAGGGGACAGCTGCTCTATGGAGCGCACTCTGTCCAGCGACACCGAGGAAAGTTTCAAGAGCATCCCAGGATCGATTCGGAATAGTCTTCGCCACATTGACTTCATATCCACCTCAGTTCACGTTCGCCCTCCCGGAGGAATGACAAGGCAATAAGCAACAGCGAAGACCAAGAGGCCGCTCGTTCTCATAGGATTTATAAATTCCGTTCCGGCTTTCATTTATTGCATATCCAAACAGCCCTTGTATACTCTCTCGACAAATTTTTAAGACGTTTCCTTTCTCTTTCACAAATCCGGTACAAGGACTACTTATTTACTGAAACGGTTAAAAGTCTGATGGACCTTACTACGGCCCTGCGGGAACGAGAGATATAGGCCGAGCTAAAAAACGGCAGAAAAGATATATTTCCGGCAATAATATTTCCGAAATGTTTAACTTAAAGAAAGTCCGCTTTTAACGGTATGCGTTCGAAACTTCGCAAATTCGCTTTTTATTTGATTCTGGTAGTTTTTGGTTTTGTTGCAACAGTCTTTGTCGGCGAGCTTGGTGTCACGGTTTATCATATCGTCCGTGACGGCAAGTATATTTCCCCAGGGGATCGGCTCGCGGCCGAGAAGAACGCTTACGTCGAGGAGGCTCGAGCGCAGACACGCAAAGGCTGCGGCTATGAAGATAGCCTTATCGTCCACCCCTATCTGGCTTACGTGCAGACGGCTCTGGGCCCGTGTGGTTTCCGTTATGCCAACAGCAAGAGTTTACTCGGTAAAGAGTTTCCCGACAGGCCACGGCCAAGAACTGGTATCATACTTCTCACCGGTGGCTCTGTTGCTGCGCAGTTCGTCGGGTATGACCGAGAAATAGACAGTCCGCTCGAACGTATTCTCAACGCGGAGTTTACCGGTGATCGTTTCGACCGGTTCATTGTTCTTAACGGCGGACGCGGAGCATGGAAACAACCCAACCAGTACATTTTTTTCGGACTTTACGCGGATATTCTTGCTGGTGTCATCACGCTCGACGGCTTCAATGAGCACTATATGATCAACTCTCGGCGGAGATTCGAAGAGCCTGCCAATCTCTATCTCCAACTCGTTGAACGCCTAGATCCTCGTGTGACCACAGCTCCGTTCACCATGGCCGCGCTCAAGCTGGATGCTGACCTTTACCGATTTGCTTCCCGTCATGCGATTTTCCACATCTCGAATCTTGCCTATTTCGCGGTTGATGCTGTACGCAGGAGGCTACGCCACTACGCCTCTCACACACCAAAGCTCTCGATCCCTGCTGAAGACGATTGGGTCAAGGCCTCGTATACACAGATGTTCGCCTTGCACGATGAAATGACGCCAGAAGAAAGCAAAATATGGTCGCTGGGGCAATATGAAAAGTACATTCGCCTGATGCATGGGGGAGCCGAAGCTCTGGGTATTAAGAGCCTCTTTCTTCTTCAACCGATCCCAGGTTGGGGAAAGCCGCTCACCGAGCGGGAAAGGAAATTCACTCAGGGCACTGATCGCAATTTGTACAAAGAAATGACCGATCAACTGCTGGGTTTGCGCGCGCAGTTTGGGATTCCGGTCTACAGCCTGCTCGACGTGTTTCAAGACACTCACGAAGGGATCTACAAAGACCACGCTCATGTCAATCAACTAGGCGATGAGATCATGGCCAGGCGAGTCGCAGATTTGATTGCGCAGGTTTGGGGCTGGCCACGCAAGCGGGCGCAATAACTTGCCACAGCAGAGCTGTATCTCAAAGTTAAAACGATAGCGGTATGCAGCCTTGCTAATGCCGCAAATGAAATTCTGGACTTTACGGCCCCTTCGGGGTGTTCTCGGTCTATCGGGCAATTCATTGATGCGAAGCTATAGCCGGCGCTATAAAAATACCAGATACGCTTCCATCGTTTTTCCTCCATCGCGATCGACTTATCACGCCGGGCCGGTTAGAGGTTGCCGCCGGTCTTCGTAGTGGCCCGGATATGCTTTCAAAACTTCGCAAATTCGCTTTTTATTTGATTCTCGTAGTTTTTGGTTTTGTTGCGACGCTCTTTGTCGGCGAGCTTGGTGTCACGCTTTATTATATCGTCCGTGAGGGCGAATATATTTCCCCGGGAGACCGGCTTGCAGCCGAGAAGAACGCTTACGTCGAGGTGGCTCGAGCGCAGACACCGAGCAAAGGCTGCGGCTATGGAGATAGCCTTATCGTCCACCCTTATCTGGCCTATGTGCAGACGGCTCAGGGACCCTGTGGTGTTCGGTATAGCAACAGCAAGAGTTTACTCGGTAAAGAGTTTCCCGACAGACCACGGCCGAGAATCGGTATCATACTTCTCGCCGGTGGCTCGGTCGCCGCCCAGTTCATATGGGATAACCGGCAACAAGAAAGTCCTCTCGAACGTATTCTCAATGCTGAGTTCACCGGTGATCGTTTCGACCGGTTCATCGTTCTCAACGGCGGGCACGGCGCATGGAAACAACCCAACCAGTACATTTTTTTTGGACTTTACGCGGATATTCTTGCTGGTGTCATCACGCTCGATGGCTTCAACGAGCACTATATGATCAACTCTCGGCGGAGATTCGAAGAGCCTGCCAGCAATTATTTCCAAGCCGTGGAGCGCCAAGATCCCCGTGTGACCACGGCTCCGTTCACGATGGCGGCGCTCAAGCTGGACGCTGATCTTTACCGATTCGCCTCCCGTCATGCCACCTTCCAGGTATCCAATTTCGCTTACATAGTGGTCGATGCTCTACGCACGGCTCTGCGGTACTACGCATCGCGCGCACCAAAGACTGCAATCACCGCTGAAGACGACTGGGTCAAGGCCTCGTATGCACAGATGTTCGCCTTCCGAAATAAAATGACGCGGGACGAAAGCAAACTCTGGTCTCTGCGTCAATATGAAAAGTACATTCGCCTGATGCATGGGGGAGCTGAAGCTCTAGGTATTAAGAGCCTATTTCTCCTTCAACCGATCCCAGGTTGGGGAAAGCCTCTTACGAAGCGGGAAAGGAAATTCGCTCGGGGCACTGATCGCAAAGTGTACAAAGAAATGACCGACCATATGCTGGGTTTGCGCGAGCAGTTTGGGATTCCGGTCTACAGCCTGCTCGACGTGTTTCAAGATACGAGGGAAGAGATCTACAAAGATTACGCTCATGTCAATCAATTCGGTGATGAGATCATGGCCAGGCGAGTCGCAGATTTGATTGCGGAGGTTTGGGGCTGGCCACGCAAGCGGGCGCAATAACTTGCCACAGCAGAGCCGTATCTCAACGTTAAAATGATAGTTATGCAGCCCTGGTAAAATAATGGACTCTATTGCTTGTTTGCGCTGTTCTCACTCGACCTAGGCAATTCATGGTCCAACGGTCGCTGCGGTTCGGCCTCCAGTTTTGCGGTGACGGTCGGCGAAAAGCTAAGAAACCCGTCCGGGTTGTCCGCGAATTGTAGTTTACAAGCGGCTACAATTCCGTCTGTCACCCGATTCAAAACACCTGCTGTAACTGGACCCTATGCCCGGGCGCGAGCGGCCACGGAGAAAAAACGGTGAACTCAGAGCCACTGTCAGTGAGTGGCAAAGCTTTCGCGGCGCCACAAGCCGGCGACGCCTGATTCGGTTACCTGGTTTCGGTACAGGCCGGCAGTACAGCCAAGCGTTTTGTGATTGGATTCAGCGCGGGGGAGTTCGGAAATAAATACCGTAGTGGAAACATATGTGATGACGCTGGAGGGGTTACCCGAACTTCGATCAGGAAGGCTTACTGCGTCCGGAAGCAAGACTCCCGAATCATCATGCCGGCCGCGGCCGCGATTGCGACCCGCAATCCGATCGGACTGATCATCGTTGAAGTATTTATGGCGAGGCGAGCGGTAGCAATACGCCTGAGGGAAGAGCCAAGGCGACCGCGGACACAATCGCGGACCAGATAAAGATCGAATTTCGGAACCAGGGCTAGGTCAATTGAGAGTCGGTCTTCGAACCGATCAGACTAAAGACCAAATAAGAAAGGAAGAATGGCATCAATGCTTTGGATCAACAATGCGAACCCATCGGACGTGGCTCGTTCACATCGCGACCATAAAAATGAGCGAAGAAATTTTAAATGGGATTGATCCGCCGATCAATTCGTCTTGACCCGATCTTATCTCCGCGCTCTTTTCTTTTTTTGCTGATTCTTGCGAGAGTTTCGCACCGCTACTCGAACGGCACATCGGTGTGAACAATAAAAATTCCTCTATCCGGTTTACCGGATAGGAAAAATACCTTTCTGCACGCTGAGCAATGCCGAAATTGGTCCGGCTTTGCTCCGGATCTGGCAAGGCACGCGATCAGCGCGATCGATGCTGAGTTAACAGGATTTGAACTAGAGACCTCGTAACTGAGTGGTTGAGATCTATCTTAGACAGGAAGTGTCAACGAGTGAGAAGTCAGTCGCGTGATGAACGAGCCGAAACAAACTCGAACAAGTCGCCAGCTATTATCAGTCTCTGCAAAGCAAAATTAAATATCTCCAAAAGGCTCTAAAGCTTCAGCGCTATCTTAATTTTTCCCTCTTGTCACGTTCGGGGTTTGCGGGTATGACAATTGCGCGCTAGCGGAAATCAAACCAAACAGCTTGGGAGAGCAAAGCTCTTGACATGCGTCACACGCCGGCCACTTCAGGCATGTGATCTGGCAATCCGGCAGTTGGGAGCTGTCGGCCTGACAAAGGAATACAACCATGAGCCTGCATCACAGAATCCTTATCAGTTTTCTATTTACCGCCTTGACTGGCTACGCTGGTACGCTTCACGCGGCGAGTCTCACGTTGTCGTGGAGCGACAGGTCGAACAATGAGGACGGCTTCCGGATCGAACGGATGGTCTCCGGTGGTATTCTTGCGCAGATCGCGACTGTCAGCGCCAACACCACTTCATACACGGACGTCACTCTGACTTCGGGGCTGAACTACTGTTATGTGGTCCGCGCTTTCAATTCCGTGGGAACTTCTGATGCTTCCAATGCGGCTTGCGCGGTCGCGATGGATTCCAGTACTGGTCCAAGCACGCCGCCAGTTGGCGCCGCACCCAGTGCTCCAATGCCAGGTAATACGACGGGGACCGGCAGCAACTCTGGCGATGTAACTTTGACGAATGACCCTGTGGATGGTCGCTCGACGCGCGGCGCAGTGCTCTCTGGCGACAATGTTATGATAGCTGGATTTATCATCAGCGGAGATTCACCCAAAACAATGTTGATCCGCGCACGCGGGCCAACGCTAGCGGATTTCGGCGTGCCGCACGTGATGCGTGATCCGTTTCTGCGCCTCTATTCCGGACAAACAGTAATCGCTCAGAACGACAACTGGCGCGATACTCAAGAGCAGGTGATCTTAGCGACTGGACTAGATCCATGCCAACCATTTCAAGTCGGCGGCACGATGCCGACAGACTGCAGCCGAGAGTCGGCCATTTTAGCTACGCTCAATCCGGGAGCTTACACGGCCATTGTTAGCGGAGTCGCGGGAGAGACTGGCGTCGGTCTGGTCGAAGTTTATGAAGTTGGCAACACGTCATCCAGACTAGTTAACATGTCCACGCGGGTCCGCGTGGGGACGCAGGATGACGTGATGATCGGCGGGTTTATTATTGAGGGAACCGACAGCAAGACTTTATTACTACGCGCGCGAGGGCCTTCACTGGCTGATTTCGGCGTCGCCGGAGTGCTGCCGGATCCAATATTGCAACTCTACTCAGGGCAGAGTGCCATTGCGCGAAACGACGATTGGCAAACTGTCGATCCGCTGTGCAGCGTTGGTGGTTCGCCTTGCGGTCCGATGAATCAAATCCAGAGTATCGGATTGGATCCGTGCCAGTCTTATCAATCAGGTGGGACCGCTCCGACGGGCTGCAGTCGTGAATCAGCGATGCTGGTCACATTGAATCCCGGCCCCTACACCATGATTGTCAGCGGCTCAGAAGGGTCAGCCGGTGTTGCTCTTCTTGAGCTTTTCGAAGTAAATTAATTTCCCCCTCTGCTCCCGGTCAGTTATTCATAGGTTAAGCGAACCCGACCCGACTCACTGAGGCCACCTCTCCCTTGAGGTTCGGTGCCTTTTGTTGTTTGCTGGTTCCGCGCCCAGCTCAGTGCCATTAATTTCGAAGAACCAGGTGATCCCCCAGGTAAGCGTCATTGTCGTAAACTGGAACGGCAAGGCTTTGCTCCAGGAATGTTTGGGTCCTTTGTTGCGGCAGAGGGATGTCGCATGTGAACTCATTCTCGTAGATAACGGCTCCAGCGATGGTTCGGTGGATTGGGTGCGGACGAAATTTCCCCAGATTAAACTGGTTCAGCTTTCAAGCAATCAAGGTTTTACCGGCGGCAATTTGGCAGGTCTGGACGCTGCGCACGGCGAGTTTATAGCCCTTGTAAACAATGACACGCGTGCGGATGAACGATGCCTGAGCGAATTGCTTCTACCGATGATTCGTGACTCGCAAGTTGGCATTAGCGCCGCTAAGCTTTTGCTCGATCGAACCGAGGTGATCAATAGTGCCGGCGTCGCTCTGACCACAGCGGCGGTAGGGTTTGACCGGGGCTATGGTGAAGATTGTTGTCTTTACGACGTTCCGGAGCACGTATTCGGAGCGTGCGCTGCCGCCGTGCTGTACCGTCGCTCAATGCTCGAGGAGATCGGGTTTTTGGATAACGATTTTTTTCTCTACGGCGAAGACGTTGATCTTAGCTTTCGCGCGCAAATCGCCGGCTGGAAATGCGTCTACGTTCCTACCGCAATCGTTTATCACAAACTCAATGCGACCGCGCGGAAACTAAGCGATGTTCATGTCTATTATCATACGCGCAATCTCGAATTTGTTTGGGTCAAGAATATGCCGACAAAGCTAATGATCCGCTATGTGCACCACAAGATTCTCCAGGAGTTCGGCGCATTTTGTTATTTGTGCCTGCGGCACGGTAAGTGGAGGCCATTTTTCCGCGCCAAGAGAGACGCTCTGAAAATGCTGCCGTTGGCGATACGAAAGCGACGACAGATACAAGGGCGGCGCCGTGTTTCAAACGATTACCTCCAATCGATGCTGACCTCAGTTTTTAACAAAGCCTGGCTCCAACGAAAGATTTCGCAGCTCCTGCAGGGCTGATGCGAAAACATAGAAAACACTGCGTGCATGGCGCGCGATTCATTTTCCGGAGTATTTGCGATAGAGATTTTTCATGCGAGTGGCCCTGGTGCATGATTGGCTAACCGGGATGAGGGGCGGTGAAAAATGCCTCGAAGTTTTCTGCCAGCTTTTTTCTTCGGCCGATCTCTACACACTGGTGTACGCACCCGAAAAAGTTTCGTCAACCGTGAGACGCATGGGCGTAAAAACCTCTTTTATTGATCGATTGCCCTGGGCGAAACGAGCTTATCGCTATTACTTGCCGCTATTTCCGACTGCCATCGAGCGGTTTGAGCTGGGTCGCTACGATCTCGTTCTTTCCAGTAGTCATTGCGTTGCAAAGGGAATATTCCCCCATCGCGCCTTGCACATTGCCTATGTGCATGCGCCCATGCGTTATGTCTGGGATCAGCACGACCATTATTTTGGCACTGACTCGGGTTGGATGTCGCGGACGGGTATGGCTCTGTGCCGGAGCTATCTTCAGCAGTGGGATGTCCGTTCGGCCAGTCGCGTCGACTATTTTATTGCCAACTCAAAGAACGTTGCCGCTAAGATCAAGAACCTGTACGGGCGCGACGCGGCCGTTATCTATCCGCCGGTCGAGGTGGAAAAATTCAATTTGCTTCCCGATCTTCAGCCGTATTATTTAATTGTGTCGGCTCTGGTTCCATACAAAAGAATAGACATCGCCATCGAGGCTTTTAATCGATTGAGACTGCCACTGAAAATCGTAGGAGAAGGTCCTCTGCGAACGAGATTGCGAAATCTGGCCCAGCCGAACATCGACTTCCTGGGCTGGGTAAACGACCAGGAATTGGCTACGTTATACGGTCATTGCCAGGCGTTGATCTTTCCGGGCGAAGAGGACTTTGGTATTGCGCCTCTGGAAGCCCAGGCAAGCGGTCGACCCGTCATCGCATACGGCCGGGGTGGCGCGCTCGAGACGGTGCTGCCGCTCGAAGATGGCGACGCCAGTCCGGCAACGGGAATTTTTTTTTCCGAGCCTAGCGCGGAGAGCTTGATAGCGGCAGTTGAGTTATTTCAAGGAAACCGGGAACGATTCGAACCCGCAACGATTCGCCGTCATGCTTGCAAATTTTCCCGTGAACGGTTTAAAGCACAAATGAGTGATTATATCGCGACCCGCGTACATGAGCACAAAATCGAAGCGAAGCCATGCTGAAGCGCTATAGCGAACTTTTTAAGAGTCTCATGTTGGTCAACGACCTCATGTTTCTCACTCTTGCATGGTGGCTGGCTTATCTGGTGCGATTTCATTCAAATCTGCCTTTTTCACCGGAACCCTATACTTTCCGCCACTACGTCATTGCCTGGCTATTGCTGCTGGTGGTCTACGCTGGAGTTTTTTTGGCCTTGGATCTGTATCGGCCGCGCCGGATTTCGACGCACTGGCGCGAGGCTGCCGATCTGTTCAGGGGTGCCAGCCTGGCGATGCTGATATTTCTCGGCCTGATCTTTCTTGTCCGTGAAATCGTTCTTTCTCGATTTGTGGTGGTTTTTTTCTGGCTCTTGAGCGTCGCACTTTTCAATCTGAGCCATCTGTTGGTGCGAGAGGCACTGCGTTTTCTGCGCCGGCGAGGCAAAAATCTCCGTCATGTGGTCGTAGTCGGCAGCCCGGCTGAGACCACCTGGCTAGTGCATAAACTGCAATGGTATCGTCACCTCGGTCTTGCGGTGGTCGGGGCGCACCTCATGGGGCACGGAGAGTCTGACAAGAAATCCAAGGGAGTGCCGCTGATTGAGAGTCGAGATGAACTCGTTTGCATGGTTCGCTCCGGGCAGGTTGACCAGGTGTTTGTGACCTTTCCACTTCAAGAGGCGGCACGATTGGCAGAGGTTCAAGGCTGGCTCGGGGATGAGCCGGTAACGGTCTCCTATGTCCCTGACCTCGCCGAATTCGCCAAGCTGCGCGGCAGGGTCGAGGAATTCGAAGATCTGCAAATTGTGACCTTGCAGGCGTCGCCCTTCGAGGGTTGGAACGCGATTCTGAAGCGCTCCGTGGACCTGGTTCTTGGGTCATTGGCGCTGATGTGCTTTTCTCCCTTAATGGCTTTGATTTCCGTTGGAATTCGATTGACCTCGCCGGGACCGATACTTTACAGACAGGAGCGCATGGGACTCGATGGCAATCAATTCCAGATGCTTAAGTTTCGAACTATGGTTCACGAAGCCGAGAAATCCACCGGTCCAGTGTGGGCGACCCGGAATGATCCGCGGGTCACCTGGTTGGGCTATTGGCTTCGGTGTACGAGCCTGGATGAACTGCCGCAGCTGATCAACGTCCTACGTGGCGAGATGAGCCTCGTCGGCCCCCGACCCGAGAGACCTCTGCTGATCGAGCAATTCCGAAAATCGATTCCGAAATACATGCTTAGACACAAAGTCAAGG
>Ga0207690_10001858_pt1 | contig 12978 bp, 15 predicted proteins | sample KBSC23metaG_FD_184315 | JGI IMG/M metagenome (GOLD analysis project Ga0207690, IMG submission 184315) | Corn rhizosphere microbial communities from Kellogg Biological Station, Michigan, USA - KBS C2-3 metaG (SPAdes) (version 2) | ecosystem: Host-associated > Plants > Roots > Rhizosphere > Soil ...
GCGCGGAAGGCGAGCAGGCCGATGGATTCGGCGTTCACCGTGCCGAGGTCCAGGCGTTTGCCGATCGCCTTCAGCCGCCCGCCCTCCTCGACGACCTTCATGTCGTCCTCGTCGTACGAATCCTTGCGGTCGATCGTCACGCAGATGCCCGCGCGGTCGTTCGCCACCACGCGCCGCATCAGCGCATTGGAAACGAGCGTATCGCCGTTCCACACCAGGCAGTCACCGCTCAGCTCCTCGCGCGCCATGTAGAGCGAGCCGGTGTTGTCGGCGACCTTGTAGAATGGGTTGAAGATAGTCCGCACCCTCGGCCCGCCGCTGCGCCTCGCCAGCGCTTCCTCGACGCGGTCGTCGTGGAAGCCGGTGACCACTACCGCCTCATGCACATTGTTCGCCTCCAGCGTGTCGAGCTGGCGGTCGAGCAAGGTGCGGCCGTTGAAGTCGATCAGGCACTTGGGCCGCTCGTCGACCAGATGGCCGAGGCGAGAGCCCTGCCCGGCGGAAAGAATGATCGCTTTCATGGCTTGCGCGCCCTGCCTTCCAAATGCGGCGGCGATTGGGCATTAGCCGCGCAATCGCCATGGGGAGAGCCGCGTGAAGAAGATCGAAGCGATCATCAAGCCCTTCAAATTGGACGACGTGAAGGATGCGCTGCACGAAGTCGGCGTGTCCGGAATCACGGTCGCCGAGGTCAAGGGCTTCGGCCGCCAGAAAGGCCATACCGAGCTCTACCGCGGCGCCGAATATGTCATCGACTTCCTGCCCAAGGTGAAGATCGAGGTCGTCGTCGAGGACAATCTCGTCGAAAACGTAGTCGAAGCGATCGAAAATGCCGCTCGGACCGGTCGCATCGGCGACGGAAAAATCTTCGTCTTCGACGTCCTCCAGGCGATCCGAATTCGCACTGGCGACCGCGGAAGCGACGCGATTTAGAGCCGTTTCTTGTTCTGGCTAGAGGCGGCTCAACAAGTGGCCGATTTCGGCACTCGATCCCCCCAGATGCTTGACCTGCAGCTAAATGGTGAAAAACTCACCGAAAACGTGGCATAATGAGCCCGACGCAGTGCCGAAGGAAGTGATGAGTACAAATCCATCTTCATCGGGCTTGGCCGATCCCCGGCTTGCGTCCATGTCGCCCGAGGAATTGCGCTCCGCGATGCGCAACCTCGGTTATCGCACGCAAAACGATCTCGCCCAGGCGATCGGTGTCTCGCGCTCGGCAGTCAGCCTGTGGCTCGAGGGCAAGGTCGGGGTGCCCCGCCCTGTCGCCATGCTGCTACGGATGCTCGTCCACGCGCAGCGGCGAGTTTACTGAGGCGAGCTCAAGCCACCGAGCGCAGGGGAACGATTGCGCGGCAATCGCGAGCCAGCGCGTAGAGATGGCTAGAGCCGGCCGGCGGGGCGGCAAAGCCGAACCCGTCCGACGTCACGGGATTTACTCCCGTGACGGCCCCGATCGGTTATTTACTGAGGCTGGGTCTGCGGTTGCGCCGGAGGCTGAGAGGGCGCCTGCCCTTGAGCACGCTGCTCTCGCGCCTGCTGACGTTCCGCCGCAGTGACCGTACCATCATGATTGAGGTCTTGGGCATCGAAGCGGGCTAGCGCCTGCGCTTGGAACTGCTGCAGCGTGATCGACTGCGCGCTCCCGAAGGCCTGCGCGATCATGCGCTGGATTCGGCCACCGCCCCGCGGGCTTGAGAATTGCGCCGCGCCCTGGTCGGCCTCGGCGCGGGTCAGCGTGCCGTCGTGATTGGCGTCCAGCTGCTGGAACATCATGTCGGCCATTTGCTGGGCCTGCTGGCGGGTGAAGTCGCGCTGCATGAAACCGCCGCCTCCAGGCGCCTGCGCCAAAGCGGGCGCGGAAATGAGGCTCGCGCCCAGCGCGGCCATGACGAAAAGCTTCTTCATTGACCAAATCCTTCGATTGTTCCGCGGTTTGCGGAGCCCCGCCCTGTCGCGCGTGCAGTCGCTCACTGCGTGTGAACAGCGGATTTATTCTTCCTCTTCCGAAGATGAATTCCGGGTCATCTTGCCCCTTCGCGCTCAGCGGCGGTGAGGATCCCGTCGTGATTGGCGTCCATCTCGTCGAAATGATCGAGCATCGCTTGCTCGAACTGCTGCCTGGTGACCGCCTCGACGCCGGAGAACCTGTGCTTGAGGAAGCGCACTGTATGCCCGCCGAGGCCGTGGGCCGGATCGCGCCCGGTCGCCGCGCGCTGGAGCATGAGCTTGCGGCCAAGCCGCTCCGCTTCGTCGCGGGTAACGACTCCGTCGTGATTGAGGTCGAACCTGTCGAACAGCTGGTCGGCCCGTTCGAGCGCCTGGTTCCGGGTGAGATCAGGTTGTGGAGAAACGCTGTCGGCCGGCTGAGCGAAGGCCGGCGCAGCGGTAGCGGCTACGAAGAGCGCGATGGCGCCGAAGAGTCTTTTCATCTCTGGGTCAGTGGACCAGCCGGCGTGAACCCGCACTTTAGGCGGAATTACAATGATGTAACGGGCCGCCTTGCTTCCGTGGCGCACTCCCGCAATGACGCGCCCATGCTCGAGCTCGACGATCAGCAGCAGGCGGCGCGCGACTGGTTCGAGTCGCTGCGCGACCGGATTTGCGCTGCGTTCGAGGAAATCGAGCGCGAGACCGGATCCAACGCCAGCTTCACATACATCCCATGGGATCGCACCGAGGCAAGCGGCGAGCCGGGCGGCGGCGGGGTGCGCGGCCAGATGGCGGGCAAGGTATTCGAAAAGGTCGGGGTCAACGTCTCGACCGTCGGCGGTCAGCTCAGCCCTGAGTTTGCCAAGAGCATCCCCGGAGCCGAAGAGGACCCGCGCTTTTTCGCGACTGGGATTAGCCTCGTTGCGCACATGGCGAACCCACATGTGCCCGCGGTGCACATGAACACGCGCTTCCTGACCACGACCAAGCGCTGGTTCGGGGGCGGCGCCGACCTCAATCCGGCAATCCCTTACGAGGAGGACACCGAGGCCTTTCACGCGCGGCTGCGCGCCGCCTGCGCCGCGCACGATCCCACTTTCTATCCGCGCTTCTCGAAATGGGCCGACGAATATTTCTGGCTTCCGCACCGGGGAGTCGCGCGCGGTGTCGGAGGAATCTTCTACGACCATCTCGAAGGCCATTTCGATGCGCATTTCGCTTTCACGAAGGACGTCGGCACCGCCTTCCTCGACATCTTCCCGCAGATCGTCCGCAAGCGGATGGACACCCCTTACGCCGACGAGGACAGAGACCGGCTGCTCACCTTCCGCGGCCGCTACGTCGAGTTCAACCTGCTCTATGATCGGGGAACGCTCTTCGGGCTCAAGACAGGCGGCAATATCGACGCGATCCTGATGAGCCTGCCGCCGCTTGCGAAATGGCAATGAGTTACGAACCAGTCCCCGATGGCGAGCTGGCCGCGGTTGTCACCTATCTCGAAATGCGCGCTCCCCCAGAGCATCAGGTCCCGCTCTCACCGCTTTCCCTCAAACGGGTCGAAGTGCCACAGCCCGAGCACTATCGCGAACTGTTCCGCCTGATCGGCGCGCCCTGGCTCTGGTTTTCGCGGCTCATTCTCGACGATGCCCACCTCGCCGCAATCATTCAGCACCCGAAGGTGGAGCTTCATTCGGTCCTCGACGAGGCCGGCCGCGAAGTCGGCATGCTGGAACTCGATTTTCGCGAGGCGCACGAGTGCGAGCTCGCATTCATCGGCCTGATCCCGGAGCTATCCGGAAAGGGTCACGGCCGCTGGTTGCTCGCTGAAGCAGTCCGGCACGCTTGGCGCGAAGGGATCGACCGGGTCCACGTCCACACCTGCTCGCTCGACCATCCAGCGGCCTTGTCAGCCTACCGCCGCGCCGGTTTCACGCCCTACAAACGGGCGATCGAACGCTTCCCCGACCCGCGGCTGTTGGGCGTCTTGCCGAAAGATTGCGCCCCTCAGATTCCGCTGCTGGGCACGCTCGGCTGAGCTTCGCTGCGGCCGGCGAGCTGGACGTAGATCCGCGCCAGCATGACTGCGGTGACGACGGTAAAGGCAGCCTGGATGATTCCGGCAATAAGCCCGAGAACCAAAGCTGAAAGGCTTCCTGGATTTGGCTTGCCCAGAAGGAGAACAATCAGGCTCCCAAGGCCGACCTGGGTGGCGATCACCACGATCCCGAGGCCAACGAAAACCGTGACGACAAAGCCGAGCAGCCGCAGATAATGGCCTCGCGCCAATTGCCAGCTTCGCGAAATCAGCCGAATCGGATTTCCGGTTTCGACGGCGGCAAGCGGGAAGACCAGGAAGAAAATCGCGAAAGTCAGTGCGGTCAGGATGACGAGCAACGCGACGATCGCGGTCGGCGGCTGCCCGGTGCTCTTCAGCGTCGCAAGCCCCGCCGCGCCGAGCAGCAGCGCGAACACCATCGTCACCACGACGAGGGCGACCATCACGACCACGAAGACCGCCATCACCGGCAGCAGCCGCACAAATCCCTCGCCGATCGCCTCTTTGACCATCACCGCCGAACCGATGGCCATTCGGTTGAGAGCGATTTGCGCAACGAGGCCAAGCAGGACCACCGCGACGTACAGCAACTTGGACAAAATGCTTGCTTCCGGACCGACGGGCGCGCCGACAACGGCCAGGACCACCTGCGGAAGAACGATCAGTGCAAGGGCCACCGCGGCGAGGAGGCTGCCGTCGCGGACTAAAACCGCCTTCGTCTCTTCCCAGGCTGCCGAGATCGACAAAGCGCGCATTGATTCCTCCCGTTGTTCGCGCGCGTTATGCTGGGGCTGGCGTCACTGCGCAACGCTTGCTCTCTTGGAAGACCGTCGCCATCTCGCGGTCCGTGAGCGAAATCCCGGCCGATATCGAATGGCGCATCAGCGATTCGCCGGTGCCCTATGACGAAGCGCTTGCCTTCATGGAGCAGAGGGCGGCCGCGATCCGCGAAGGCACGGCGCCCGAGTGCGTCTGGCTGCTGGAGCATCCGCCGCTGTTCACTGCGGGAACGAGCGCCGATCCAGCCGAGCTGTTCAATCCTTTGGATTTCCCTGTCTTCGAGGCGGGCCGCGGCGGCCGATACACTTACCACGGTCCGGGCCAGCGCGTCGGCTATGTGATGCTGGACCTCGAAAAGCGCGGAAAAGACATCCGCCGCTTTGTCCACGCACTAGAGGGCTGGATGATCGAGGCGCTGGGCGAGATCGGCATTTCAGCGCATCGCGCGGATGGCCGGATAGGCATTTGGGTGGACCACGGGCCAGACGAGAAAAAGATTGGCGCCCTGGGGGTTCGAGTGAAGCGGTGGGTGACGCTTCACGGCTTTTCGCTCAACGTCGCACCAGACCTGTCGCATTTCGGCGGGATCGTTCCGTGCGGCATCGCCGAATATGGCGTCACGAGCATCGATAACCTTGGGAAACAAATCCCCCTGACGGGGGTTGATGCGGCCTTGAAGTGCAGTTTCGCGTCGTTTCTCAAGGCTTTGGAACGCTAGTGCAAAGAGTCTTGATGGAACCTTGTGCTTCAGACTATTGTCCGCGGCGATTTGCGGGACGGGAAACCGTTGCAGATCGCAAATAAATAGGGAGTCTTGAATGCGTGCTCTTATCCTGGTCGCTGGTGCGGCCCTGGCGGTTGCGGCTTGCAGCAGCAACGAATCCGCCAACAACACGATGAACGTCGATGAGAACCTCACGACGACCGACATGAACGCGACGACGACGGACATGAACGCGACGGACATGAACGCCATGAACGCCACGGACATGAACACGACGACGACGACGACCAACGAGACGACGACCACCACGACCAACAACGCGATGTAATCCAGACGCCTCCTTCACGGGAGGCGTTGGCTTTTGAAGAGGCTGTCGGTAACTGCCGGCAGCCTCTTTTTTTGGGCAGTTTTGGGAGCTCTTGATGCGTCGCCTGATCCTCATTGCTGCGATTGCGATTGGCTTGGGCGCTTGCGGTAGGAACGGCCAGGAAGCCGTCGATCAGAATGCCGGCGAGAATCTCACGGCCGACTCGATCGTATCCAACGACGTCACGGCGATCGACGCAGTCACCGGCGACGCCGCGAACATGGCCGCTGACGTCGACATGAATTACGGCAATCTCGAAGAAAATGGCGCCGAGCCGATGTCCAACGCGCCGGCACATATGCCTTCGCCGAGGAAGCCGGCGGCCGGAAAGCCGCCGCTGGAGACGCCGACCCCGACCGAGGCCGTCACCAACAACGCTACTTGATTGCTATGGCAGGCCGACGACCTTGTGCGCCTGAAGCGACAGGCGCCACTTCGGCCGCTCCATCGCCAATTTGATCGCCGCCTGGAGCGCTTCCTCGCGATTCTCGCAGTCCATCGGCTGCACGAGAAAATGGTCGAATCGCCAGGATTCCAGCTCAGCCGGCTCGATCGCTTGTTGCGGCCACACCAGCTTGAGCTCGTCCCCTTGCTGCTGAACGACGTCCGTACCCGCCTTGGGACTGACACAGATCCAGTCGAGTCCAGAAACTGCAGGAAGCGTGCCGTTGGTCTCCACCGCTACTCGAAACCCGCGAGCATGAAGCGCATCGACGAGGGCCGCATCGAGTTGGAGCATCGGCTCGCCGCCGGTGATCACTACCAGCCGTTGCTCCCTCCCCTCGCCCCATAGCTCCTCCACATGCGCAGCGAGCTCTTGGGCTGCACGAAACTTACCCCCACCTGCCCCGTCGGTGCCGACGAAGTCAGTGTCACAGAATGTGCACTGGGCTGTCTCGCGGTCGCGCTCCCGACCGGACCACAGGTTACATCCGGCAAAGCGCAGGAATACTGCCCGGCTGCCCGACTGCACGCCCTCACCTTGAAGGGTGAGGAAACATTCCTTCACTGCATAGGTCATGCGTAGGACGTGGGATCCTCGATCCCGGCTTCCTCAAATCCCTTCGCCCGCAGCCGGCACGCGTCGCATTCGCCGCAATGCCTTCCATCCGGCAGCGGATCGTAGCAACTGTGGCTAAGCGCCGCATCGAGCCCCAGCCGCTGCGCCTCGCGCGCGATATCTGCCTTCGTCATATGCTGGAGCGGCGCGTGGATCGCGAAACGCTCGCCCTCAACGCCAGCCTTCGTGGCCAGATTGGCGAGCTTTTCGAACTCGGCGATGAACTCGGGCCGGCAGTCGGGATAGCCCGAATAATCGAGTGCGTTGACGCCGATGAAGAGGTCGCGCGCTCCACTTGCCTCGGCGAGGCCCAGCGCGAGGCTCAGGAAGATGGTGTTGCGCGCCGGCACATAAGTGACGGGGATTCCCTCGCCTACGCCATCCTTCGGAACCGCGACGTCACTAGTCAGCGCCGAGCCACCGAACGCGCGCAGGTCGAGTGGAAGAACGATATGTCGCTCCACCAGCTCGCCAGCAATCTTCCGCGCGGCTTCGAGCTCGACCCGGTGCCGCTGGTTGTAATCGACCGTCAGCGCGATCACCGAAAAGCCCTGCCCGCGCGCAATTCCGGCGCAGACCATCGAATCGAGTCCGCCGGAGAGAAGAACCACTGCCTTTTTCACGGCGCGCCACTTAGGCGGTCGGTGCGCACAAAAGAAGGGCCGCCGATCCGGAGACGGGCGGCCCAGGTATCGGGCACAACTGCCCGATTGGGAGGAAAGCGTGCCAAAATCCGGCACAGGTCTTTCTTAGCTGACGATGGTTAAACGAGGCCTTAATGGCGTGCGACAGAAGCATTTTTCGGGCAATCGTCGATCCGGCGCGCCTGCAACACATAGTTGAACGGCAGGCCATCGGAGATGCCCTGCGTCGCAATCCGCAGTGATCGCGGCGTCAGAACGGTGATTTCGCTATGCCCGAATCCTGCTCCGGCGCAGCTATATTCGATCTGCGTGGCCGTGCCGGCGTCCTTCAGCACCCTCGCGGCGCAATTCTTCGACCGATGCTCGAACCGGGCGAGCGTCGCGATGTCAGCGACGCATTGGCGGATCGGCGCACGAGATCCGGGCGCTCCGCTGATTTCCCATAGGCCAGCCTGTGCCCGGGCAAGCGCCAGTGGGCTTGTCGCCGCCGTCAGAGTCAGCGCCGCGCCAAGTCCCGCCGCTGCCAGCAAGAGAGTCGCCCTTCGAGCCATTGTCGTCCCGTTTTACCACAGCATATTTAGAGGCGGTAAACGGCAATTTGAAGATCAGGCGAGCTCGCTCGGCTGAATTGCGAAGCTCGACGAACAAAAGGCGCAATCGACGCGAATAAGGCCGTCGTCGCCGACCATCGCCTCGCGCTCCTCGGCGGGGAAGCGCGCGATCACCGAGCGCACATAATCGGGATCGCAGCGGCATCCGCGGCTGAGCTTGATCGGTGTCAGCGTACGCAGCTCGTCCTCTTCGTGGAAGAGGCGCCACAGAAGATCGTCGAGCGGCAGTCCCGAATCTGTCAGCTCCTCCGCCTTCACCGAGCCGCCGAGGATCGCGACATGCGGCCAGTCGGGATGATCGAGCCGCGTGTGCAGTCGCTCGCGGCCTTCCTCACCCTCCGGCAGATGCTGGAGCAGCAAACCGCCCGCAAACCAGTGCCCCTCGCGCTTGTCGGCAGCGAGGCGCACCAGGCTCGGGATCTGCTCCGACTGGGCGAAATAGCTTTGTGCCGCCTCGGCGAGATTCTTGCCCTCGAGCGGGACAATGCCTTGATAGCGCTCCTTGGCAATGGGCTGATCGAATGTGATCGCGAGATAGCCTTTACCGAACAGCTCCTTCAGGGTCGGCTCTCTTGAGGCATCGGCGAGGCGCTCCGGGTCATGGCGCACATAGCCGCGCAGTTCGCCGCCAAGATAGTCGCAGACCATGAGGTCGATGATCCCGCCTTCAGTCTGCGCTTGGAGCGTCAGCTGCCCCTGCGGCTCTTTCAGCAGCGATCCCAGGAGCGCGGTCAGAGTCAAAGCCTCGGCGAGCAGTTTCTCGATCAGGAGCGGGTAGCCGTGGTTGGCAAGGACGGAATCGATCACCGGCCCCAGGCGCGCGATCCGGCCCCGGGCGTTACGCGAAGGGATTGCGACGCCGAGCGCGACGTCGGAATTCAGCTCGATTGTCGGCATGACGCCTAGATAAGTGCCGCGACGCGGCTTCTCAACTGGGCTTAAGCCGCCTCGGCAGCCGCGTCATAATCCGCCGCCGCCGACGAGAGCGTCTCGACGAACTCACGGATATGCTCCTCTTCGATATTCAGCGGCGGAAGAACGCGCATCACATTGTCGCCGGCGCTCACTGTCAGCAGCCCCTTGGTGCGCAGATAAGTCACGAACGCGCGGCTATCGGCCTTCATCCGGATTCCGAGCATCAGCCCCACGCCGCGAACGCTCTCGAACAGATGATCGTGGTTCGGAATCATCTGCTCCAGCGCCGCGCGCAGCCGCTCGCCCTTCTGCCGCACCTGCGCGAGGAACTCGTCATTGGCGACGATGTCGAACACCGCCTGCCCGGCCGCCATCGCCAACGGGTTGCCGCCATAGGTCGACCCATGTGTACCGATGACCATGCCCGCTGCTGCCTTCTCGCTGGCGAGACACGCGCCCATCGGGAAGCCGCCGCCGATCCCCTTCGCCGAAGCCATGATGTCCGGAACGACATTGTAATGCTGGTAAGCGTAGAGCTGCCCCGTGCGCGCGACGCCGGTCTGCACCTCATCGAACACCAGCATCAGGTCATGCTCGTCGCAGGCTGCGCGCAACCCCGACAGGAATTCGTGCGTCCCGGGGCGAATACCGCCCTCGCCCTGGATCGGCTCGACCAGGAAGCCGGCCGTATTCTCGTCGATCGCCGCGAGCGCGCCCTCCAGATCGTTGAACTCGCGCACCTTGAAGCCGGGGAGCAGCGGCGCGAAGCCGTCGATCATCTTCGCCTGGTCGGTCGCGCTCACCGCGGCCATCGTCCGCCCGTGGAAGGCGTTCGAAAAGCTGATCAGGTCGTGCTTTTGCGGATTGCCCTTGGCGTAATGGTAGCGGCGCGCCGTCTTGATCGCGCATTCGACCGCCTCGACGCCAGAATTGGTGAAGAAGACGGTGTCAGCAAAAGTGAGGTCGCAAAGCCGCTTGGCGAACGCCTCCCCCTGCGGCGACCCGTAGAGGTTCGACACGTGCATCAGCGTCGCCGCCTGGTCCTGGATCGCCTTCGTCAGGTGCGGATGACCATGCCCCAGGATGTTGACCGCAATCCCCGCGGCGAAATCGAGATATCGCTCGCCCTGCTCGCCGTAGAGATAGGCTCCCTCGCCGCGGACCGGACGGACCGGAGAACGCGGATAAACGGGCATGAGCGGCGTAGTGGCCATGAAAATGCGGCTCCTGTGAAACGGCGGTGATTTGGGTGGCGCGGCTATAGCCAGCGGCCCCAAAAAGGGCAAAGTCGAGCACGTGCCAGAGAAAAGGCGCCCCGGATTCCTCCGGAGCGCCTTCCTTATGCGGCACTAATGCCGATTAGTCGCGGTCGCGATCCCACCGATCGTCACGGTCGCCATAGCCGCGGCGTCCATAGCCATTGGCCAACGAATACTGGACACGCTGCTCGAGGCGGGCGATCCGGTTCTGGATGTCGTTAGCCTCGTAGGGATTGAGCCCTCCGCGAGCTGCACGGTGCAACCGCTCTTCGATGCGATCGGCCTCATGGCGCAACCGGTCGGCCGAGCGGTCGCGGATGCGGTCGCGCCGGTCAAGGCGGTTGATTTGCCACTCGATGCGGTCGACGCGCGCCTGGAGCGCACGAACTTGGCCGTAGCCATTGTTGTAGCCGTAGCCATAGGGCGCGGGCTGCGGCTGCGGATAATATTGGGCGGCTGCGGGGGTGGCGGCGACGAGAGCCGCACCTGCGGCGGCCAGAGAGATCATCAGTTTACGCATCACGGCTCTCCTTCTGAGCACTGGTTGATGCGCCTGTTGTGCGCGCTTGCGGTTGATGCAGGTCTGAACGCCACCGTTATCAGCCGTTCAATATCGTAAACACCTCATGTCATTGAAATGACTAGTTCTTAATCTTCCAGCCCTTCCGAAGAAGCGAGTAATAGGCCGCCCAGAGCACCACGTTCAGCAATAAAAGCCCCGTCGCGCCAACCCACAACGGCGAATCGCTTGTGGCATTAAGGCGCGCCAAGGTGCACCCATGCGAGTTGGCGCCTACATTGCCCCGATGATGCTGATTTCCGCCACCCCCGCCGGTGCTCCGGCCGGAGGCATTACCTTCACCCGCACGCGCGTTCCGATCAACCGCTTCGTCTCGACGACCCGCTTTTGCGCCGTTTCGGCCGTCGCGGATTGGTCGACGAGGTCGAGCCACTGGCCGTCCTCTCCCTCGATCTGCGCCACGAAGCGGTAGTTGCCCGCCTGAGGGAAGGTGATTTCGAGCTTGCGTAACTGGATGACCTTCTCCGTGCTGATCAGCACCCAGGGCGCCGCGTCGCCCTTTGCCGCCTGCCACCAAGTCGAGAGATTGCCGTCATTCACGAACCGTGATTCGTGGCCCTTCGCATTCGAGCTGGCGGCGGTCGGGTTATCGATGCCGAACACCCCGTCCGGAACAAAAAAGAACTCCGCCTCGGTCCGCTTAGCCTCCTTGTAGACCCGGTTTGGAGCCAGCGGCGTCACGCCGGGTACGAAGTCCGGTCCGCTCAACGTATCGATGGACAGCACCGCATCCTTAAGTCCCGGCGAGGAGGCTCGCAGCATGCTTCTGCCCTTGTGCCAGCTGCGCATGCTGATCGCCGCCTGCCCGTCGCGGATTGGAATGTCACTGTCCGGAGCGAAGCGGATCGCGCGGCCTGTGGGCAACTCGCCCGGACCGGATTCGATCGTTAGGCTCACCGGGGGGCTGTTGCTAAGCGCGCGTCCTTCGGCGTCGACCACTGTAACGGTCAGATGCACGTCATCCGTGCCGTCCGCACGCTCGATCACGGGGCTGGTGGAGGTCAGGTGCAGCGCCGCTGGTTTGCCTTCGTTGGGCCAAGCAGGTGGCGGCACGTGGCGATAGGCGTTGCGGTACCAATAGTAACCGCGCTTGGGCAGGCGCGAATAATCGACCAGGCCCATCGACCCAAACTTCTTGCCGACGATCGAGCCATGGTCGAACCCGGCCCAGATCGCCTCGCCTGACCGCCACGGTAGGCGCCAGGAATATTCGACTCCCTTCGCTGCTCCCGGTGTGTTGGGAAGATCGCCCCAGCCAGGGCCGTACTCGCCGGGCCGATCCAGCATGGTAGATCCGTACTCGGACACGACGCTGGGGACTCCAGGATCGGGAAACAGCGCCGCACCGTCGCCATTGTAGCCGGCGATATCGCCGAGCTTGTCGATCTCGCCGCGTTGGGCACCGCCGATCGCGGCAGGGCGCGTGGAGTCGAGCTTGTGCGACAGCTCGACCAGTTCCTTCAGAAAGCGCCTCACCTCCGGCATCACCTCGCCGGCCGAGAAAAAGGGCTCGTTGCTCATGCTCCACACGACCACAGATGGATGATTGCGGGCGATCCGGATCATTTCCGTGAGCTGTTGCTTGACGCTCGCCTCGAAAGCCGGGCGGTCCTTCGGATCCACCGGATATGCGCTGGAAAGCCAGCTCCCATCCGGTCTGAACCCGCCGCATCCCCAGAACGGCGTTTCCGACCAGAACAGCATGCCAATCCGGTCCGTGGCTTCGGTGAAATGCGGATCGTGCGGATAGTGCGAGCCGCGGATGAAGTCGAAGCCCGCATCCTTCATCATCTGAACATCGCGTTCCATGGCGCGGTTGGTGACGGCATCGCCCCAACCCGCCTGGTCTTGATGGACGTTTGCGCCTCTGAAGTAGCGGTGCTTGCCGTTGAGGAAGAAGCCGCGATCCGCAGTCCATTCCGTCCAGCGGAAGCCGAAATCGGTCTCGTAGCGGTCGACCGGTCGACGACCCGCGACAACGGTCGTTATCGCCTTGTAAAGCACTGGGGTTTCAGGGCTCCACAGCGACGGGCGCGTGATCGCCCGCGAA
>Ga0207690_10001859_pt1 | contig 12970 bp, 10 predicted proteins | sample KBSC23metaG_FD_184315 | JGI IMG/M metagenome (GOLD analysis project Ga0207690, IMG submission 184315) | Corn rhizosphere microbial communities from Kellogg Biological Station, Michigan, USA - KBS C2-3 metaG (SPAdes) (version 2) | ecosystem: Host-associated > Plants > Roots > Rhizosphere > Soil ...
TGGTGGTGTCGATCCTGACCATGGCGGGCTATTTCCAGCTCTTCGCCGAGCCCTATGTCATGACCCAGGGCGGCCCGGTCGAGAGCACCGTTTCGATCCTCTATTTCATGTACGAGCAGGGCTTCCGATGGTGGAACCTGGGTTTTGCCAGCGCGATCGCGTTCGTGCTTTTCCTGATCATGTTCGCGCTGACCCTGGTCCAGCTCAAGGTCAGCGAGCGGTGGACGCAATGAAGCGCGCACGTCTCCTGCCCAATCTGGCGCTATGGATCGTCGCGCTGTGCGCGATGGCACCGTTGCTGTGGATGGTGTCGGTCAGCTTCATGACCCCGGGCGAAGCCTCGTCCTTCCCGCCGCCATTGCTGCCGGCGCATCCGACCATTGCCAATTTCGTCGAGCTCTTCGCCAGCACCGACATGGCGCGATATCTGGTCAACAGCCTGACTCTGGCCACGCTGGCGACCTTGCTGTCGCTGACCTTCAACGTGATGGCAGGCTATGCCTTCGCCAAATTGCGCTTCCGTGGCCGCGACGGGCTGTTCCGTTTCCTGCTCACCGCGCTCGTCATCCCGGCGCAGGTCGCGATGATTCCGTTGTTCCTGATCTGTAAGTCGCTCGGCATCGTCAACAGCTTCGCCGGCGTGCTGGTACCGTCGATCGCGACGGTGTTCGGCATCTTCCTGGTGCGGCAATATGCGCTGTCGATCCCCGACGAGATGCTCGAGGCCGCGCGGATCGACGGCGCGAGCGAGGGCAGGATCTTCCGCTCGATCGTGCTGCCGACATTGAAGCCGATCCTGGCCACCCTGGCGACGTTCAGCTTCCTCGGTTCCTGGTCCGATTTCCTCTGGCCGCTGATCATCCTCAACGACAGCCAGAAGCAGACCTTGCCGGTAGCGCTCGCCAATCTCAGCCGCGAGCATGTCCAGGATGTCGAGCTGATGATGGCGGGCAGCGTGGTGACCTTGCTCCCCGTCCTCCTGCTCTTCCTGCTGTTGCAGCGTTACTACATTGCCGGGCTGATGGCGGGGAGCGTCAAGGGATGAGGAGATTGATCTTGGCTCTGGCCGCCGCGGCGACGATCGCCGCGACCAAACAACCGCCCGCCCCTCCCCCGCTTCCCGAGGGCGTGCAGACCGCGCAGCCGGCGCCGGCCGTGGGCGGCTATCCCTATCTGCTCTTCAAGCCGCGCGGTTACGATGCCGACAAGACGCGGCAATGGCCGCTGGTGATCTTCCTTCACGGCTCGGGCGAGCGCGGCAGCGATATCGAGGCGGTCAAGCGCAACGGCCCGCCCAAGATCATCGCGCAGCATCCCGGATCGCCTTTCATCCTCGTCTCGCCGCAGCTCGAAGCCGCCAGCGACGAAGACAGACGGTGGGACACGGCCAAGCTCGACCAATTGCTCGCCGCCGTCCGCAAGCAGTATCGCGTCGATCCGAGCCGTGTCTACCTGACCGGGCTCAGCCTGGGCGGGTACGCGACCTGGGCCTGGGCGCTGAGGCATCCCGAAATATTCGCCGCGATCGTGCCGGTCGCCGGCCTGTCCGAGGATAGAGACCTCGACCCGTGCGTGCTCAAGGACATGCCGATCTGGGCGTTTCACGGCGACCAGGATGACGTCGTCGATCCCCAGCAAGGCTTCGCGATCGTCAAGAAGGTCGATGCCTGCAAGGGCAGCGTCCGCCCCAGGATGACGATCTACCCGCAGATGACCCACGGATCGTGGGAGCCTGCTTATGACGACCCGGCGATGTGGCGCTGGCTGCTCGAGCAGCGTCGTACCGTCCCCGCCCCAAGCGGTCCCCAGGAAACCAGCAAGAAAAAGGCCGACAAGAAATGAGTAATCCGTTCCCCGACGATTTCCTGTGGGGATGCGCGACCGCGGCGTACCAGATCGAAGGCTCGCCGCTCGCCGATGGCGCCGGCGCGTCGATCTGGCAGCGGTTCAGCCATGACCCGCGGCTGATGGCAGCCAAGGGCGATACCGGCGACGTCGCCTGCGATCATTACAACCGCATGGCCGACGACGTCGCGCTGATGAAGCGGCTGGGGCTCAAGGCCTATCGCTTCTCGGTCGCCTGGGGCCGCGTGTTGCCCAACGGCATCGGCAAGGTGAACGAAGCGGGGTTGGGGTTCTACGAGCGACTGGTCGACACGTTGCTCGAAAACGGCATCGAGCCGCTCTGCACGCTCTATCATTGGGACCTGCCGGCAGCGCTCGACGACCGTGGCGGCTGGCTCAATCGCGACAGCGCAGACTGGTTCGCCGACTATGGCCGGGTGATGTTCGAACGGCTCGATGGCCGCGTGACCAAGTGGGTGACGCTCAACGAACCCTGGGTCGTCACCGATGGCGGGTATCTTCACGGTGCGCTCGCGCCGGGGCACAGGAATGTGTTCGAAGCGCCGATCGCCAGCCGCAATTTGATGCGCGCGCATGGCGCCGCGGTGAAAGCCTATCGCGAGGTCGGCAAGCACGAGATCGGGCTGGTGGTGAACCTCGAGCCAAAATATCCGGCGTCGGACTCGCCCGAGGATCAGGCGGCGACGGCACGAGCCACGGCATACATGAACCGCCAATATCTCGACCCCGCGATCCACGGCACCAACCCGGCCGAACTCGCCGATGTGTTCGGCGAGGCCTGGGTCGATTGGTCGGCCGAGGACCTGGCGCTGGCCAGGCAGCCGATCGATTTCGTCGGGGTCAATTACTACACGCGCAACGTCACCAAGGCGGATGACAGTTTCCCGGTCCGCGCCGGCATGGTTGTCCAGCCACAGGCGACCTACACCACCACCGGCTGGGAAGTGTTCGGCCAAGGCCTGACCGACGTCCTATTGTGGGTGAAGGACAATTACGGCGATCCGACGATCTACATCACCGAGAATGGCGCCGCTTTCTACGATCCCCCTACCGCGTCACAGGGCCGGGTCGAGGACCCATTACGCGCCGCCTATCTACGCGAACACATCACCGCGGTCGGCAAGGCGATCGAGCAGGGCGCGCGGATCAAGGGCTATATGCTGTGGTCGTTGTTCGACAATCTCGAATGGTCGCTCGGCTATTCGAAGCGGTTCGGCATCGTTCACGTCAATTTCGAGACGCAGGAACGGACGTTCAAGGACTCGGCCAAACTGTACAGCGAAGTGATCGCGACCAACGGGGCGTGTCTGGGGTAGCTAACGTCGAACGTGACCCTAGCTGAACGTCACCCCGGCCTTGTGCCGGGGTCCACTCCTCCACAACCGAGATGAGGTGTTGTTGCGCGGTGGATGCCGGGACGAGCCCGGCATGACGACTGAGCTTGGTCCTCCACTGTCGCAAAGCAGCAAGGCGTCGAATGAGAATGTCGGAGCCGCCCCTTACCCCCCGATCGGCGCGCACTTCGCCAACAGCCATGCGCGCTCGTCGGCATTGAGCTCGGGACCCAGCACGTCGAGCACGCGGCCATGATAGGCGTCGAGCCACGCGCGCTCGGTCCGGGTCAGCATCGCCGGCTCGATCAGCCGGCGCTCGATCGGCGCGAAGGTCAGCGTTTCGAAGCCCATCATCGGTTGTTCGGCATCCGGAATGTCGCGCCGCTCGACCAACACGAGATTCTCGATGCGGATGCCGTATTCGCCCGCTTTGTAATAACCCGGCTCGTTCGAGATGATCATGCCGGGACGCAGCGGCTCGGCCGGACCGCCGCCGGGATAATTGGGCTTGGCGATGCGCTGCGGCCCTTCGTGCACCGCGAGGTACGCGCCGACGCCATGGCCGGTGCCATGGGCGAAATCGAGCCCCGCTTCCCATAAGGGTCGCCGCGCAAAACTGTCGAGCTGACCGCCATTGGTGCCGTCGGGGAATACCGCCGTCGCCAGCGCAATATGCCCCTGAAGCACACGGGTGAAGCGGTCGCGCATCTCCGCGGTCGGCTCGCCCACCGGCACGACGCGCGTCACGTCGGTAGTGCCGTCCGCATATTGCCCGCCCGAATCGACCAGATAGAGCTGGCCGGTCTCGATCTTGAGGTTCGACTCCTCATCGACGCGGTAATGCGGGCTGGCGCCATGCGGGCCGGTCGCGGAGATCGTGTCGAAGCTCAGATCCTTGAGCAACCCGGTCGCCTCGCGCAATTCCTGCAGCTTGGCGGCCGCCGACAATTCGGTCTCGGTGCCCTTGGGCAGCGTCTCCTCGCACCATTTGAGGAAGCGGGTCAGCGCCGCGCCGTCGCGCACGCTCGCGGCGCGATGCCCCGCCGCCTCGGCCGGATTCTTGATCGCCTTGGCCAGCACGACCGGGTCGCGCAACGCGAGCACCGTCGCGCCGCCGCGCTGCAACCCGTCGAAGATAGCCGCCACAGCGCGTTCCGGGTCGGCGGCGACACGCTTGCCGCCATAGGCCGCCAGCGCCGGCGCGAAGTCGGCGCGATCATGCACGCGCACGGCATTGCCGAGATGCGCCGCGACTTCCTCGCTCATCTTCTCGGGCGCGACGTAGAGATCGACCGTGCCGTCGGCGTTGGCGATGGCATAAGCGAGCGCGACCGGCGTGCGGTCGACATCGGCGCCGCGCACGTTGAGCGTCCAGGCGATCGAATCGAGCGCCGACAGCACCACGGCATCGGCCTGCTGCTCGCTCAGCCAGTCGACGATATCAGCACGCTTCTCCGCCGAGGTTTTGCCCGCGAGCGCATCCGGCTGGACCACCAGCCGCGCATCCGACGGCGCCGGGCGATCGGGCCACACCGCATCGACCGGGTTGGTGTCGACCGCAACCAGGGTCGCGCCTTTCGCCGCCAGCGCCTTTTCGGCTTCCTTCACCCAGGCCGACGTGTGCAACCAGGGATCGTAGCCGATCCGCGCGCCCTGCCCGGCATGGCGGCCGAGCCAATCGGACACGCTCGTCTCCGGCACGCCGACGAACTGCCAATGATCGCCATCGACCTGTTCGCGCACCTGGAGCGTGTAGCGCCCATCGGTGAAGATCGCCGCCTCGGCCGGCAGCACCACCGCGGTCCCAGCTGACCCCTGGAACCCGGTCAGCCACGCCAACCGCTGCGCATAGGCGCCGACATATTCGGACATATGCTCATCGGTCAGCGGAATGATGAACCCATCGAGGCGGTCGCGCTTGAGTTGGTCGCGTAGCGCGGAAAGGCGGTCGGCATAATTGGACATGATGACGTTTTGGCAGAGTTCGGCGGTGCCCGACAAGTCTTGACGCGCGCGCATGCCGACGTTCCGCCGCATGGGCACGGCACACCCGACGCCGTCCGTGTTCGAGACGCTGGCTGCGGCGCTGTGATGCCGCTAGCTTCAAGGCGATGACTCAGCCCCGGCCGATCGCCGACCTCGCCGAGCTTGTCGCGCCATTGCGCGCGGCCGAGTTCGCCAACCTGCTCGCCGCACGTGTGCCGCATCATCTGCCGCGGGCGGGCGGTGACGGGAGAGGATACGCTGCCTTGCTCGATTGGGACGGGCTGATCGACGGCGTGCGCGACCACAAATTTCCGGCACGGGACCTTTCGCTGCTGCGCGACGGCGTCAAGGTGCCGCCGATGTTCCTACGGGGTGGCGCCAGCCCGCGTAGCGAAGTGGTCGACAAGCTGCTAGCCGCCAACGCCAGCATCATTCTCAGCCGTGCCGAACAATATGTCCCGGCGTTGGGACGGCTTTGCTCCGCTATTGCCGGCAGCACGTGCGACCATGTCAGCGCGACTGCGGTGGCGACCGCCGGCGGGGGCGGCGCTCTCCCCCTTCACTACGACCATTACGACATCGTCGTGCTGCAGGTGGACGGCGCCAAGCAATGGTCGATCTACGGCGATCCGGTAACCAATCCCGTTTACGGCATGGCGCCGCAGCCGCCGGGTGATACGACCACGCCGCCGGCAATCGAGGTCGTGCTGACACCGGGTGACTGGTTGTTCGTCCCCGCCGGATGGCGCCATTGCTGCGACACGAAAAGCGCGCGATCGCTCCACCTCGGCATTCTGTTTTACCCCCTGACCGCAACGCGCGCGGTCGAGCTGATCCTGCGCGAGATGCTGAACACTCCTGGCGATCGTGCGCCGTTGCGCTTCGACGAGAAAGAGGCCGCCGCTACCGAAGCGGCGCTCCGCCGAACCATCATCGAGCGCGCCAACGCGATGCCGATCGACGATATCGTTCGCATCCACCAATCGAGCGGCGGGCGCCCTGCTCGTCCCAATCAGCAGGCCGACGATCCGGCTGGGTGACGCGGGCGGCGACACGTCCTAGATGGGTCGCATGACCGACCGCACCAAGCCGCCCATCGCCGCCACGCGCCCGCATTCCTTCACCACCCACGACATCACCATCGAGGACCCCTGGGCCTGGCTCAAGGACCCCAGCTATCCAGACGTGAAAGACAAGGACGTGCTCGCCTATCTCGAGGCGGAGAACGTCTATTTCGAGGCGATGATGGCGCCGCACAAGCCGCTGACCGACCGGCTGTATGAAGAGATGAAGGGGCGGATAAAGGAAGACGATGCCTCGGTCCCGCAAAAGGACGGCGACTGGCTCTACTGGACTGCATATGAGACTGGCGGCCAGTATCGCAAATGGTGGCGCAAGCCCGTCGCGGGCGGTGAGGACCAGCTGATCCTCGACGAGCCGGCGCTCGCCGAGGGCAAGGAATATTTCCGGCTCGGTGCCTTCTCCGTGTCGAACGACGGCAAGCTGCTCGCTTATGCGATCGACGATAATGGGTCCGAACGCTTCACCATCCGGGTCAAGGATCTGGCGACCGGCGAGCACCTCCCCGACACCATCCCCGGCATGCTGTCGGAGATCGTCTGGACCGCCGACGACAGCGCGTTCCTCTACGGCCTCGCCAACGAGCAATGGCGCACCGACAATGCCCGGCTGCACAAGCTCGGCAGCGATCCGGCGACCGATATCGAGCTCTATCACGAGGATGACGAGGGCTTCCGCGTCGGCGTCAGCGAGACCAGCGACCGCCAGTGGATCGTCATCGCGACCGGCGATCACGTTACCAGCGAAGTCTATCTGCTCCCGGCGGCCGACCCGATGGCCAAGCCGATCTGCGTCGCGCCGCGCAAGACCGGCCGCGAATATGATGTCGAGACGCATGGCGACACGCTCTACATCCACACCAACGACACCGACCCGATGTGGCGGCTGGTGACCGCGCCGATCGCCGATCCGGAGACGTGGAGCGAGCTGATCGCGCCGTCCAAGCATTTCTACATGACCGGGGTCGAATGCTATCGCGATTATTTCGTGGTCGAAGGGCGTGAGGACGGGCTCGATCAGATCTGGATCCACCGCTACGATCCGGCGATCAAGCCGCAGCGGATTACCTTCCCGGAGGCGAGCTACACCGCTGGTCTCGGCGACAATCCGGAATACGATATGCCGGTCATCCGGCTCGGCTATGAATCTATGGTCACGCCCGGGACGGTCTACGATTACGACGTCGCGACGGGCGAGATGACGACGCTCAAGGTCCAGGAGATTCCCTCGGGCTACGACGCGGAAAAATACGCCACCGAGCGGCTCAAGATAAAGGCGCGCGACGGCACCGAAGTGCCGGTGTCGATCGTCTATCCCAAGGATTTTCCCAGAGACGGATCGCGTCCGCTCTTCCTCTACGCCTATGGCGCGTACGGCTATGCCATTCCGCCGGGCTTCTCGACCGGGCGGCTATCGCTGCTCGACCGCGGCTTCGCTTATGCCATCGCGCATATCCGCGGCGGCGACGATCTCGGCCAGCAATGGTATCACGACGGCAAGCTCGAAAAGCGCAGCAATACGTTCAACGATTTCGTCGCTGTGGCGAAAGCGCTGGTGGCGGATGGCTGGACCAGCCCCGGCAGGATCGCGATCGCCGGGCGTTCGGCGGGCGGCGAATTGATGGGCGCGGTGGTCAATTCGGACCCCGATCTTTGGGGCGCGGTGATCGCCGACGTGCCGTTCGTCGACGTGCTCAACACGATGCTCGACGACAGCTTGCCGCTGACTCCCGGCGAATGGCCCGAATGGGGCAACCCGATCGAGGACAAGGCGGCGTTCGAGCTGATCCGCGGCTATTCGCCCTACGACAATGTGAAGGCCCAGTCCTATCCGCCGATGTTCATTAGTGGAGGACTCAACGATCCGCGCGTGACCTATTGGGAGCCGGCGAAATGGGCGGCGAAGCTGCGCGCGACCAAGACCGACGACAATCTCCTGCTGCTCAAGACCAATATGGGCGCGGGGCATGGCGGCAAGTCGGGGCGGTTCGACAGCCTGTACGAAGGTGCGGAGGAACATTGCTTCGTGTTGTGGCAAATGGGGGTGGAGGAATGACAGTCCAAAACCGTCATGCCGGACTTGTTCCGGCATCTAACGCGCAACAACGGAAGGATTCCGTTGTCGAAGCTTGGACCCCGGAACAAGTCCGGGGTGACGATTACTGAAATGGCCGGACTGTCCTATCCCATCACCGCGACCGAGGCCGACATCGACGAGCTCGGCCATGTCAACAATGCGGTCTGGGTGAAGTGGATCCAGGACATCGCGGTCGCGCATTGGAACACGATCGCCACGCCCGAACAGCGCGACGCCATGATCTGGGTCGTGACGCGGCACGAGATCGATTATCGCGGGAACGTGTCGGTCGGAGAGACAGTGACGGCCGAGACCTGGGTGTCGGAGCCGCCGCAAGGCGCGCGGTTCGACCGCCATGTCCGGTTCACCGGCGCGGATGGGAAAGTGAAGGTCGAGGCGGTCACGACTTGGGCGCTGATCGACCGGGCGACGGGCCGCCTGATGCGGGTCAGGCCCGAGCTCGCGGCGCCGTTTATCGACTGACGCCGCCCTTCCGTGTGGCACAATGCGACGCTCGCGGCGCGAGCTTGGAAGCCCGCGCCGCGCCGCATCATTCAATAGCGGTAGTCGTCATAGCCCCAGTAGCGCCGGTGATGACGATGCTCGCGGCGCCATTCGCGCTCGCGCTCCCAGCGCCGCCGCGCTTCCCAACGCTCGCGGCGTTCGCGCCAATGGTCGCGCCCGCCATCGCGATAATAGCCGTCATTATAACCATAGTGCCGATAGCCGTCGCCATACGAGCCCCAGCGCTGCGCCGAGGCAGTGGTGGGCAGGAAGGCAAGGAGGCTACCCGCCACCGCCGTCGAAAGAAACATCATGGTACGCGTCATTACAACCTCCTGTCGGTGCTGACCCGACGGGATGTATCAACCACAACCTTGGCCAGCCCTGAACCGGCCGTACAGGCGGGGTTTAGGATCGGCTGCCGCTCTTATCGAGTGGAGGCGATTGTCTGCCGGCCGGATTGAAACCGCTCAGCGGCCTCGATAGCCTCGCCCCATGCGGATGTTGTTCTTGGCAATTGCGGTTCTTTGTGCCGGCGAGGCGGAATCTCGGCGCAACTGGAGCGCGGCTTTGCGTGCGGATGCAACCGCGATGCACGATGCCATCGCAGCCAATCATCCCGGCCCGGTCAATCCGGCTGACCCCGGCTTCGCCGCGCGTAACGACGAACAACTCCAGCGCGCGTTGCGCCGCGCGCAGACGGCCAAGACGTTCGAGGACTATTTCTACGCGATGCAGGAATATGCGGCTTCGTTCGACGACGGACATCTGTCTTTCGGTGTATTCGGCGATACGCCGGATCAAGTACGGAAATGGCCGGGTTTCCTCACCCGATATGACGGTAACGGTAATCAGACGGTGTTCGTCGCCGAACCAGATTCGGGCGTTCCGACGGGCGCTCGTCTGCTCTCATGTGACGGAGTTGCCGCCGACGCATTTACGAGCATTCGGCTCGGTTCCCGGTTCGGTCGCTGGAAGCTGGCCTCGCAGCGCGCCTTGCTTGGAATGACGGCCTTCCTCGATGTCGGCAATCCTTATGTCCCTACTCCTCGGCACTGTCGCTTCCGCATTGAGAACCGGACGATCGACCTCGCTCTCGACTGGCGGGCACCGCGAGAGAATCTCTACGAGCGTTACATGTTCGCCAAATCGGTCAGGGCCGATATAGACTGGAGCATTCTCGACAATGGCACGCGATGGTTCCGCATGCCGTCGTTTGACGGCAATCCGGAATCTCCGAGCGGTCGGCGATTGCGCGAGCTAATCACCTATATGCAGTCGCACGCCGCCGATATTCGCACCGCGCCTGCGATTGTCTTCGATCTTCGTGGAAACGGCGGCGGCTCCTCCGACTGGGCATACCAGATCGCGCGCGTGTTGTGGGGCGAAGGTGCGCTCCTTCGTCGTTCTGAAGCGCCAATGACCATCAGTTGGCGGGCTTCCAAAGACAACCTTGCTTCCATCCGGACGTCGTTCGCCGAGCGATCGAAGGGGGGCAATCTCTCGCCAGAGACAAAGGCATGGTACGAAGACACGATCGCAAACCTCGATCAGACGATAGCAAGCGGGCACGCGCTTTGGGTCGCGAAGCCCGGCTATGTCGACACCGAGACGCAAGCCAAGGGCTTGCCTTCCTACAAGGTTCAAGGGCCAGTCTATGTGATCACTGACCCAAATTGCATGTCGGCATGCCTCGATGCGGTGGACCTCTGGACCAGCATGGGAGCTGTCACCGCCGGCCGCGAGACCGGTGCCGACACGACCTACATGGAAGTTCGCCAAGTAAAGCTGCCGGCGGGAATAGGCGGCTTCTCGCTACCGATGAAGGTATTTTCCGGAAGACCTCGCGGCAGCAATCAGCCGGTTTCTCCGAAATACAGATTCGATGGTGACATTGCGGACACCGTTTTGCTCCAAAACTGGGTGGCCGGTCTCCCGAAGCGGAAATGACAACAGGGCCGAGCGAACGGCAGCCTTCCACGGTCGGCACAGCAGGGGAGCACAATCGCTACTCGCCGCCGCATTGGCCACACCTCACCCCTCCCGCTTCACCTCGGCGATCGCCGTCCGGCTCTGCCGCGCCCAGGTCTCGCGGCCGGTCAGGAACGCCTTCCACCCCAGGATCGCGCCCCAGTGGCGGAATAGCTGGAAACTGAACGGCTCGAGCACTGCCGCCGCCAGTGCCGGCCCGAAACGCAGCCCCTTGGTCTGGCCGGTCCAGCGCGAATAGAGGTGGAGCGAAGTCAGGTGGAAAGTCAGGTCGACCAGGATCTTGACCGCCATGATGATCAGGATGGGCAGCACGATGTGGAAGCGGCCGCTGAACAGCACCACCAGCAGGATGACAAACGCGGCCAGGCCGAACACCGGTTGCACCGTGTCGGCCGCCTTGACCGGCAGCATCGCGGTGCCGAGCTTCCCGAAATGCCCATTGGCGACCATGTCGCGGTTCCAATGCTGAGTCTGCAGGAACCCGCCGAACCAGCGGCGGCGCTGGCGCAGGAACGCGGGAAGCGTCGCCGGCGCGTCGGTCGAGGCGAGCGCATCGCCGACCACGCGCACTTGCCAATCGCAGCCCGTATCGTGCGCGACGCGGTGCAGGCGGTGGATCAGCTCGTAATCCTCGACCAGGCAATCGGGATCGAACCCGCCGACCTCGACCACTGCCCTGGTCCGGAACGCGGCGAACGCGCCCGACACCAGCAGCAGGCCGTTCAGCCGCTCCCAGGCGTAGCGCGACAGGAAGTTGCGGACATATTCATAGGTCTGGAACCACTCGAACAGCCGGCCGGACAGGCTGGGCCCGCACATCGGGCGGATCACGCCGGTCGCCGCGACCAGTTCGGGCTCGGCGGCGAAGGCGTTGCGCATCGCGGCGATCACACCGGGTTCGAGCAGCGTATCGGCGTCGACCGTGACGACGATTTCTTCGTCGACATGCAGGATCGCGGCGTTGAGCGCGCGTGCCTTGCCGCCATGCGGCAACCGAAGCCAGCGCAGTGACGGTAGTTTGGGTGCGGGCGGGCTGATCGTGCCCAGCGCCGGCTGAGCCAGGCCATAGCGCGCGAGCGTCTCCGGCGTCGCGTCGTCCGACCCGTCGTCGGCGATCAGGATCAGGTCGGGCACGCCATCTTGCGCGGCGAGGCGGTCGATCGTCACGTCGAGCACCGCGGCTTCGTTGCGCGCCGCGACGATAATGGCGAGACTGGACCTCGTGTCGGACGGCAGTGCGGGCCGGGCGCCGTGGCGCAGCGGCCAGATCTTCACCGCGGTGAAGATCAACAATGCTGTATCGTAGAGGATATAGCCGACGCCGACCGACCAGACCAATATGCCCTGGCGCAGGAACGCCTGAACCACCAAGGCGACGAACGCCACATATACGAGTGTCGTAACTCCACGGCTCCGCCACCCCACGCGGCGTGGATTGAGGCGCGGAGAGAGTTTGGCAAAGGACTGGGCGAGCGCGTCCGCCGGCGTACGCTGGAGCATGGAGTAGAGGACTTCATTGGGGGGGCGGATATTCCCTAGCGTTCGTTTCGGCCCCGCACTAGCCTGATTGCCAATGCGTTAGGGAGTACGTCGTGGAGAGCGAACGGTTCACGAAAACCGCGATCTGGTTGCACTGGTTGATCGCGATCGGCGTGGTGGCCAACGTCGCCCTCGCCTGGGTCTGGCCGCTTGGCGATCATAACGACGCGATCGGCGAATATGTCCGGCCGATGATCGACAGCCACAAATCGATCGGTATCACCATCCTGGGGCTCGCCATCCTGCGGCTGTTGTGGCGGATCGGGCACAGGCCGCCGCCCTTCCCCGCCAGCTACAAGCCGTGGGAGCGGATCGCGGCGCATATCGTCCACTGGGGACTCTATTTCGTTATCCTGGCGATGCCGATCACCGGATGGGTGATGGATTCGGCGTGGAAGGACGCCGCGGCCAATCCGATGCATTTTTTCGGCACGTTCGAATGGCCGCGGCTGGGCTTCATCATGTCGATGGCGCCCGACACCAGGGAGTGGATCCATTCCACCTTCGGCGAGGCCCATGAGCTGATCGCCAAGCTGGTCTATCTGTTGGTCGTCCTGCATCTGGGCGGAGCGATCAAGCACCAGATGGAAGGG
>Ga0207690_10001860_pt1 | contig 12965 bp, 10 predicted proteins | sample KBSC23metaG_FD_184315 | JGI IMG/M metagenome (GOLD analysis project Ga0207690, IMG submission 184315) | Corn rhizosphere microbial communities from Kellogg Biological Station, Michigan, USA - KBS C2-3 metaG (SPAdes) (version 2) | ecosystem: Host-associated > Plants > Roots > Rhizosphere > Soil ...
AGGAGTTCCTCGGCCTGCTCGTCGAATACCGCATCGAGGCGATCGCCGACGTGCGCCGCTTTCCCGGCTCGCGCCGCCATCCGCATTTCGCCAGCGACGCGCTGGCCGCCACGCTGCCCGCGCACGGTCTCGCCTACCAGTGGATCCCCAGGCTCGGCGGCCGCCGCAAGGTGCAGCCAGGTTCGCCAAATACCGCGTGGCGCAACGCCTCGTTCCAGGGCTACGCGGATTACACCGCCACCGCGGAATTCGCCGAAGGCCTCGCCGAGCTGCTGAAGCTGGCCGCCAGCAAGCGCACCGCGCTGATGTGCGCCGAGGCGGTGTGGTGGCGCTGTCACCGCTCGATCATTTCCGACGTGCTGAAACTGCGTGGGATCGAGGTGATCCACATCATCGATGCGACGCACACGACGGTGCATCCGTATACGTCGCCTGCGCGCGTCGTGGGTGGACGGTTGAGTTATGCGGCAGTGCAGGGGGAATTGCTGTAGCGCCTTTCGCCACGACACTCGCGGGGTCGAACCGGGAGATTCGGAGAACCTTCGAACGGTCGCCAATCTGTCACTGATACAGATGCGCCTGAATCGCAATAAAGGCATCACGAATCGCGGGCACCGGACCCAGCAAGCGCTTGGCGTCGTTGGTACCGCCATAACGGATGCGCAGGAAATCGGCGATCTTGCGCGAGGCCAGCTCGCCGACCCCGTGCCTTTCGTAGGCTCCCAGCACGTACTCCAGGAAGTTGCGCATCTCACGCTGGTAGCCGCCCAGCCCCTTGGCGCGAGCGGCACCGGCACGCTCCGCGCGCGACAACGGCGCCAGGGTGAATCGCACATAGGCCAGTACGTCGAAGATGTCGCTGTTTGGCGCATCGATCAGGCGTCGCATGTCGTCCAATCGATCGGAGTCGTAGCCCAGTTCCGTCAGTCGCTGTTGGAACGCCTCACGTCGATCCGGATCGCTCCACACCGCGCGGAGTTCGTCCTCCGAGGCGACGAGATTGCCGAGGTCGCCGAACAGTTGCTCCATGAACTCCTGCGCGGTGATCGGCCGACCGTCGTGTGACCAGTAGCTCGTTGCTGCGAGGTAGCGAATTCGGCGTTCCTTGCCGTCCGCCAGTTTCACCACGATTTTCTCGACCGGATCAGGTTTCTCCCGCACTCCGCCGGACGTGCCCGGCGGCTCATCCGGGTTGTTCGACCCGCGCGGCGGCCGGGGCTCGCCAGGCTCTTCCGGCGGCAGCGGCTCGCCATCCCATTCCGGATCGTTGAAGTGCTCGTACGCCTTCACAAAGTCGTAGATGGTGAAAAAGTCCTTGCCGTCGAAGGTACGCGTGCCACGGCCGATGATCTGCTTGAACTCGATCATCGACTTGATCGGCCGCAGCAGCACGATATTGCGCACGTTGCGCGCATCCACGCCGGTCGAGAGCTTCTGCGAGGTGGTCAGAATCGTCGGCAGCGTCTTCTCGTTGTCCTGGAACTCGCGCAGGTGCAGCTCGCCGAGCTTGCCGTCGTCGGCAGTTACGCGCTCGCAGTAATGCGGATCCGGGTTGTCCTTGACCTGGTTGATAAAGTTGCGCACGCGCGCGGCATGATCCTGCGTGGCGCAGAACACCAGCGATTTCTGGCGCTGGTCGATCTGATCCATGAACTCCTGCACGCGACTCTCTTCGCGCGCATCGATCCGGATCTTCGTGTTGAAGTCGGCCTCCCTGTATTCCCGGTCCGGGTCGATCTCGCCGCTAAGCACCTGGTCCTCGTCGGAGAACGTGTAGGTATCCAGCGTACTGGCCATCTGCCGCACCTTGAACGGCGTGAGGAAGCCGTCGCCGATGCCTTCCTTCAAGGCATACGTGTAAACGGGGTCGCCGAAATAGCAGTAGGTATCGGTGTTCGCATCGCGCTTGGGCGTCGCGGTCATGCCCAACTGCACGGCGGGTGCAAAGTATTCGAGGATGCCGCGCCAGGTGCTTTCGTCCTTCGCCCCGCCGCGATGGCATTCGTCGATGACGATGAAGTCGAAGAAGTCCGGTGCGTAACCCTCGAAGGTGAACTGCGGTTCTTCCGAGGCACCGCCGTCCGTCATGAAGGTCTGGAAGATGGTGAAGAACACGTTCGCGTTCTTCGGAATCTTGCCCTGCTTGCGGATCTCGTCCGGGCTGATGCGGCACAGCGCGTCGGGCGGAAACGCGCTGAACGCGTTGTAGGCCTGGTCAGCCAGGATATTGCGGTCGGCCAGGAACAGGATACGTGGCCGACGCCGCGGATCGCGGCTGAGATTCCACTGCGCATGGAACAGCTTCCACGCGATCTGGAAGGCGATCGACGTCTTGCCGGTGCCCGTTGCCAGCGTCAGCAGGATGCGCTGCTCGCCTTTCGCGATAGCTTCCAGCACCGCGGTGATCGCATTGTGCTGGTAATAGCGCGGCTGCCACTTGCCGCCGCCGGTCTCGAACGGCACCGCGCCGAAGCGATCGCGCCAGTCGTTGCCTTCGGGGAAGCAGCGCTGCCACAGCTCCTGCGGTGTCGGAAACGGCAGGCCAATATCGCCTTCCGCGCCGCTCTGCATGTCGATGCCGTACCAACCGAGTCCGTTGGTCGCATAGGCGAAGCGCGCCAGCAGCCGTCCGGCGTAATCCTTGGCCTGGCCCACGCCCGCCGTATGGCCCAGCCCCGCGCGCTTGGCCTCGATCACCGCCAATTTGCGGTCGCGATAACTCAGCACGTAATCGGCCGACAGCGGGTTGGCCCGCCCGCCACCGCCGGTGATGCGCCCCGGGCAGATCATTTCGCGATTGACCTTCGATCCCTCGACCAGGCCCCAGCCGGCATCGCGCAACACCGGGTCGATGCGGTTGGCTCGCGTATCGGCTTCGGTTTCGTTCATTTCCGTGAATGCTTCCCCTGATGCCCGGATGGTGGCCGGATGCTGTGTCTGGCGCAATGTCCCTTGTGGTTGACTCCTTGCATTTCCCTGCATCCAGAAAGCAAACTTGCCAGCAAGTGGGTTGGGAGATCCCGGCCGGCGTCATGGCTTCGGTGCGTTCACCGGGGCCTTTCGCTTTTCTGGCCGGAGTGAATCCCAACCATTGTCCCTTGCCAACGCCCTGGCCAATCTTGGCATCTGGACATTGCATCTGGCGCAGCGCCATGTGTTAAGATCACACTCAACATGACCCCCGCCTCTTGGTTCTTCGGAACTTACGCGGGGGTTCTTATTGCCTGTCCTCCAGCGACCACCATTTTTCCCAGCCGTCAGGCGCGCCCATGTCGCTGACGGACAATCGCCGTTCCGAGGCTTGGCAGGGAAACTCGGCCAAGTGCGCGGCCACCCTATCGGGCCAGCGGCTCCCCGGACAAATCACCTCAACCAGATGACGAACTACGGCCAACTGGATAAACGGCTTGGTCAACAGTTCCCGCTTGCCTTCGAACGCCTTGCCCCAGGCTGGCCACGCACCGGAAGGCGGCATCGGGTAGCTCACCATGTTGCGGTTCCACACTCGGCTGTGATGCGCTGCCAGATTGCGCAGGTAGCTGAGCGCACGCACCCAACTGGCGAACACCTTCCAATCGACGATGCCGTAACGGGCAGCGATAGCCTGCTGGTCGGGCACCTTCATCATTGACAGCAACTGTGAAACCGCGCCGAAGTCCCACACCTCGATGGCCACCCAGATCGGCATATCGGGGCCATGTTTCTCCCGGTAGTGCTTGACGAAATCCTCCTTCGAGCGCTGCACCAGCCCTTGGTGCTTTTGCTGCCACGCGGCAAATGCCGTCATGCCCGAACGAGGATCGCGCCGATCGCGGAACGTCGGATGGAAACTGTGTTCGTGCAGGTGGGCGAAGGTGTCGATCTTCCCCAGCCGATAGGCCACTTCCACCCGCAGCGACACCTCGATGCGTTCCAATGCATCGACCAGCAGCCCGCGCAGCTTGCGGTCGAACAGGTACAAATCGACGGCATCGGAGAACGTGGTGCCCGGCACGAAATCGTCCGTGCGCACGGAACGGATCACGCCGGTCGCGGCGTCCTGCTCATGGCGAAACACCCGGAACGGATACCAGTAGGCGCTGAGCCGGTAGTAACCCGTGCGCTGCAGCCATGCCGCCGCCCAGGCCTCGTCCGGCACGGCCATGCCGCGCGATTTGAGCAACTCAAGCTGCTCGGCAAAGGCTTTCCAGGGGCGGTCGTAGCCGTTGGCTTCGGTCATGTGCGTCCTTGCGAAGTGGAATCAGGTCAACTGGCCGGAGAAGGCTTTTTGCAGGAGGGATTGGCGGAGGGCGGAGAGGTCAGCGAGCTTCGATGCTGCATGTTTAGTCAAGCTATCGATGTTCGTGTCGAGCAAGGCCATCGAATCAATGAAGGCGCGCTGTTCTTCGAGGCTGGGGACGGGAACCGTCAGGCTCGAAAGGACCTTCTGATTCAAATTGCTGATGTTTGCACCGCCACCACCAGCGCGAAGATGCGCGATTGCTTCGTCTGATTTCATGTAATGGCAAAGGAAACGCGGATCGAGCTTACCGGCAGTCAATCGGATTCGGATCACGAACCCAGAGTAAGACACGACCTCGTCAACGTCGCCCATGACCATGACCCTGCCAACGAGGTCTTTGTTTCCATTTGATCGGACGGCCAGAATGTCGCCAGCACAAAGCTTGTCGCTGCCGGGTAGCAGGCCGTCGATCGTCGCAAACGCCAACTCGTCCAGCGGCACCCAAAAGTTGCCCCGGAAATTTCCCACACCAGCAACCTTGACGGTTTCGCCGCTGCTATGCCGCGAGAAATTGAGGCCATTCCGGAACTCCGCCAGTTCACCAAGTCGCTGCTTTGGAGCGGACGCGGCGTGGCGGCGCAACAGCCGATCCGCACCGCGTCGTGTTAGAACGCTCGCATCTGCCAGATTTGCCTCGGCATGGGCGCGGGCGCGGTCGAGGGCGGCGAAGGCCTGGTCGAGCACCGCAACGACCCGCTTTTGCTCTTCCAGTGGCGGCAGCGGAATCGGAATGTCACGGAGCCTTCCTTGATTGAGCTTCGGAACTGTCATCCCGGAGATGAACTCTGAAAGATCAGTCGCGTTGAGGTAATAGATCAACCAGTCGTCCAAAACCTTGTCGCGGTGCGGGCGCAAGACGTGGGCATGATTGTTTACCCAAGTCTTCCCAGCGACAGCGAAAGCCGAGTTCTCGCCCGCACCCCATTTCGCACCGTCTTCGCCGATGAGAACGAGAGGTTCATCGAACAGAAACGCACTCACCCAATCGAGTACACCGGTCGCGCCATAGTAGGGGTGGCGGCCTGCGATTCTGTCTCGTTTGGTTATCGGCCTGCGCTTGTTGTCCAAAATATCGACAAGCTCACCGAGCGGCATGAACCTCCAAATCGATTCCGTTGCATCGAGGCGGATGCTTCTTGCGAGAACGCTCACAACATCCCCCGAATCTCTTCCAGAATCCGCGCCGTCTCCTCATCCCGCGCCAGCATGTCCGCAATGATCTGCTCCGGACTGCGCAACGCCTCCGCCTCCGGCGCATTCGGATTCTTCACCGACAGATCCCACGTCGCCTTGTCCAGACCCGCGACAGCGACCGTCCAGCTCTTAGCGCTGTCGGCCTTGTCCGCCTGTAAGGCCACGAACTCGGCCAGATCCTCGTCGTTGAGCGGACTGGTCTTGCCCATGTTGCGGCCAGGATCGAGCTGGTAGAACCAGACCTTGCGCGTCTTCGAGCCCTTCTCGAAGAACAGCACCACGGTCTTGACGCCGGCGCCCTGGAACGTGCCGCTAGGGCAGTCGAGCACACTGTGCAGGTTGCAGCTTTCCAGCAGTTCCTTGCGCAACGCCACGCTGGCGTTGTCGGTGTTGCTGAGGAAGGTGTTCTTGATGACGATGGCGCCGCGACCGCCGGCCTTGAGCTTGCGGATGAAGTGCTGCAGGAACAGGTAGGCGGTTTCGCCGGACTTGATCGGGAAGTTCTGCTGCACCTCCTTGCGCTCGCCGCCGCCGAACGGCGGATTGGCCAGCACGATGTCGTGGCGGTCCTTCTGCTGGATGTCCATCACGTTCTCGGCGAGCGTGTTGGTGTGGCGGATGTTTGGCGCGTCGATACCGTGCAGGATCAGGTTCATCACGCCCAGCACGTAGGCCAGCGATTTCTTCTCCTGGCCGTAGAAGGTCTTACGCTGCAGTGTGTCCCATTCGGCGGCGGAGAGGTTGTCGCGGCGCAGGTAGTCCCAGGCCTCGCACAGGAATCCGGCCGAGCCGCAGGCACCGTCGTAGATGGTTTCGCCGATCTGCGGCTGCACCACCTGGATCATGGCTCGGATCAGCGGGCGCGGCGTGTAGTACTCGCCGCCGTTGCGGCCCGCGTTGCCCATGCGCTTGATGCGGGTTTCGTACAGATCGGACAGCTCGTGCTTGGCCTCCTGACTGCCGAAGTTGAGCTGGTCGATGATTTCCAGTGAGTCGCGCAGCGAATAGCCGGAGCGGAAGCGATTGGCGATCTCGGAGAAGATCTCGCCGATCTTGTATTCCAGCGAGTCGGCATCGTCGATGTTTTCGCGGAACGTCTTGAGATACGGGAACAGCTCGCCGTTGACGAACTCGATCAGGTCGGCACCGGTGCGCGCGGCGTTGAGGTCCGGCGTACCGTCGGCCTTTTTCGGCGCAGCCCACGATTGCCAGCGGTAGGGCTCGTCGAGGATCGGCGTGTACTCGCGGCCTTCCAGCGTGGCCTCGTCCGCCCACTCGTGCTCCATGTCGTCGAGATACTTGAGGAACAGCAGCCACGAAGTCTGCTCGGCGTAATCCAGCTCGGAAGCCAGGCCCTCGTCATTGCGCATGACGCGGTCCATGTTGTTGAAGGCGTTTTCGAACATGCGGCGGAGTGTTCCTGATGGGGTTTTGGGTGCGGCCGCTAGCATCCTGACGAGGCAATCAGCCGAATGCGCTTTCGATGGGACGCATCCCGCACGAAACCGGGGGCAGCGCGCACTTTACAACGTCCGGCTCCGTTCGACTGACGCAGCGAAGCTTCGCGTTGACCCGATCCCCGCGGGCTCCGCCGCAAATTGAAAGCCACTGCCGGCGAGAGCGCGCCGCCCTGCTTTCGCCCTTATGCCTTTCTGAAATGTGCGGGCCAGGATGGCTCGTTGCTCTACCCGCCCCTTCCCGTGCGGCGGTGAGTCGGGGTCGACAACCGCGCAGCGGAAACCAACATGAATGTTGGTTACTTTTCTCTTGGCCCCAAAGTAACTCGGCCTCCGAGGGAGGACGAAAGCTCTTCGCTCTGAAGCCGCAACAACGCGGCAGAAGCATCGCCCGCAAGCGGGCTCCCACAAGAGCTATCGAGCATCCAGGCATCAGCGAGCAGCGCGCAGCGCCAGCTACTCCTTCTTGACCGCATGTCCCCCGAACTCGTTGCGCAGCGACGCCAGCAGCTTGTCGGCGAACGAATCGCTGTCGCGCGAGCGGAAGCGTTCCATCAGCGACAGCGTGATCACCGGGGCGGAGACGTTGAGTTCCAGCGCGGCGTTCACCGTCCAGCGGCCTTCGCCGGAATCGACCACGTAGGGCGCAATGCCGTCCAGGTTAGGGTTCTTGCCGAGCGCATCGGTGGCCAGGTCGAGCAGCCAGGAACGCACCACGCTGCCGGTGCGCCAGATCTCGCCGATCCGGTGCAGGTCCAGGCCGAACTCCTCCTTGTGCTTGAGGATCGAGAAGCCTTCGGCGTAGGCCTGCATCATGCCGTACTCGATGCCGTTGTGGACCATCTTGGTGAAGTGGCCGGAACCGACCGGGCCGACCCGGCCCCAGCCCTGGTCCTTCGCCGGCGCCAGCGTCTCGAAGATCGGCCGCAGCGCCTCGACGGTTGCTTCGTCGCCGCCGATCATCATGCTGTAGCCCTCCTTGAGACCCCACACGCCGCCGCTGGTGCCGCAGTCGACGTAGCCCACGCCGCGCTCGGCGTAGCGCCGCGCCCGGCGCAGGCTGTCCTTGTAGTTGGAGTTGCCGCCATCGACCACGGTATCGCCCCTGGCCAGCAACGGCAGCAACGCCTCGACGGTGCCGTCGGTGATCTCGCCGGCCGGCACCATCAGCCACAGCACACGCGGCGCGGGCAGCGCCTCGACCAGTGCCGCCAGCGAGGCTACCGCGACGATGCCGTTCGCCGCCGCGGCCTGGCGTGCGCCGGCGCCGGGGTCGAAACCCGCGACCTTGTGGCCGCCCCTGACCAGGCGTTCCGCCATGTTGGCGCCCATGCGCCCGAGACCCACCATGCCAAGTTCCATCGTGTTCACTCCGTAACGGGAAAGGTTGTCGTGTTCATGCGTGCCGCTTGCCGGCATCCAGCCAGCCGCCGTCGAAGCCGGCGCGGCGCAGGCCGTCGACGATGGCGCGGCAGCCGCGCATCAGTTGCCACGGCAGGCCGCTGCGGTGGTTCTCCACCATCAGCACGATCGGGCCGAGGTTGAGTCCGAAACAATACGGCGAGACCCAGCCGCCGGGCGACGACCCGGACCAGGTCTGGTTGAAGCTGGCCTTGAAGCCGTAAGGGTGCTCGTCGTGCAGCTGCAGCGTATGGATGAAGTGGTGCACGGTCGGCAGCACGATCTCCGGCGCGAACGGCAGCGACGCCACCACCGCCCACGGCGCCAGCGTGCCGTCGTCGAAGCCGTACGGGGCGCCGCGGCCGACGTAATCCTCGAAGTGGCGTTCGATGCCGTCGATCCTGCGCGTGGCCGGGCCGGGACCGTCACTGGCGGTGATGCCCCAGCAATGCTCGCTGTAGCCGTTGAAGCCGAGCGGGTTGGCGCTGGCGTAGCGCTGCTGCACCAGGGTGGCGCGGCGGCTGTTCTCGAAGTAGTCGATGCCCTTGTCGCGCATGAACGCGTCGCGGATGCCGCGGAAGTCGATCCACGCCTGCGACAGCTGGTGGGTAAACAGGGGGGCGCAGTACAGGTAGTCGATGTCGTAGCAGCGCTTCCACTCGTAGCTGGACGCCCATGCCGCGTACGCCGCGGGCGACAACGAATGGGTGGGCGAGCCGAGCGCCAGCACGTACAACAGCAGCGCCTCGTCGTAGCCCTGCCAGCTGTGCGTGATGAAGCCGCTTTCCGGGCGCCAGCCGTGGCCGAGGGTGCCGTCGGCGGCCAGCGCCCACGGCCACTGCGCGCGCTGGTAGAGGAAGTTCGCCGTGTCGCGGATTTCCCTCTGCTCGGCGGTGTCGTCGTCGAAGTACGCCGCCGCGACCAGCATGCCGGCGAACAGGAAGGCGCTGTCCACCGTGGACAGTTCGCACCGCCACGCGCGCCTGCCGGTGTGCATGTCGAGGAAGTGGTAGTAGAAGCCGCGATAACCGCTGGCATCCGGCTGCTCGCCCTGCGCGCTGTCGCGGAAGAAACGCAACGTGGCCAGCGTGCGCTCGACCGCGGCAGCGCGGCTCAGCAGGCCGCGCTCGACCGCCACCGGGTAGCAGCTCAGCGCCAGCCCGGTCGCGGCGATGCTGGCCGGCCAGTTCGACGCGGTCTTGTCGGCGACCAGGCCATTGTGCAGGTTCGTCTCGTGCTGGAAGTAGGCGAACGCCTTGTTCTGCAGCTGCTGCAGCAGCGGGCCGGATTCGAGCGGATGACTGGACGGATGGGAACGCATGGATCGGGTCGTGGTCTCCGCGGGTTGGCGGCGTGCCGGGAGCAGCCGCTCCCGCACCGATCGATCAGCGGATCGACAGCCCGGCCATCCTACTCCGCGACCCGGTGAAGCGAAGGTTGACGCCGCTTTACGCCACACCGGCCGACCACGGTTCAACGCCGCCGCGTGCGCGAGGCGCCAAGCTTGCGGGTCAGCGTGTTGCGGCCCACACCCAGCGCCTGCGCCGCGTTCTGCCGATGGCCATCGGCCGCCTGCAGCGCCACGTTGAGCAGGGTCTGGTCGAGCGCCTGGCGCGCGCGCGCATGGATGTCCGCCTCGCCGTCGGCCAGCGCCTGCGCGGCCCATTCGCGCAGCGCGTCGGTCCACTCGCCGCCGCGCGCCGGGTCGGCGCCGCCGCCGAGGTCGCCCGGCAGGATTTCGCTGCCCGGCGCGATCACCGCCAGTCGCCGGCACAGGTTTTCCAGTTCGCGCACGTTGCCGGGATAGTCGCGCTGGACGACCAGTTTCAGCGCGGCCCTGGAGAAGCGCTTCGGCGGCAGTTTCAGTTCCTGCGCGGTGGCGGCGAGGAAGTGCCGGGCCAGCAGCGGGATGTCGCTGCGGCGGCTGCGCAGCGGCGGCAGTTCGATGCGCACCACGTCGAGCCGGTGCATCAGGTCGGCGCGGAACGCTCCGGCGGCGACGCGCGCGGCCAGGTCCTGGTGGGTGGCGGCGACGATGCGCACATTGCCGCGGATCAGCTCGCGCCCGCCCACGCGGTAGAACTCGCCGCCGGCCAGCACGCGCAGCAGGCGCGTCTGCAGGATCAGCGGCATGTCGCCGATCTCGTCAAGGAACAGCGTGCCGCCTTCGGCCTGCTCGAAGCGGCCGGCGACGCGGCGAGTGGCACCGGTGAACGCGCCGGCCTCGTGGCCGAACAGCTCGCTCTCCAGCAGCTCGCTGGGAATCGCCGCGGTGTTCAGCGCCACGAAGGGTTGGCCGCGACGTGCGCTTTCCTCGTGCAGCGCGCGCGCCACCAGTTCCTTGCCGGTGCCGGTCTCGCCGGTGACCAGCACGTTGAGATCGCTGGCGGCGACGCGGCCGATCAAGCGGAACACCTCGCGCATCGGCGCGCTCTCGCCGAGCAACGCGTGGTTCGGCGCGATCGCGTGGCCGGCCACCACCGTTGGTGCGGCCACGCTGGCCAGCGCGCGCTGCACCGCCGCCACCGCCTGGTCGAGGTCGAACGGCTTGGCCAGGTAGTCGACCGCGCCGGCACGATACGCCGCCGCCGCGGTGGCCACGTCGGTGTACGCGCTCATCACGATCACCGGGCCGATGCCCTGCGCCTGCAGCTCGGCGAGCAGGCCCAGCCCGTCCTCGCCCGGCATACGCACGTCGGTGAGCAACAGCGCGGGGCGCGCGTCGCGCAATGCCGCGCGCACACCGGCCACTGCATCGAACTCTCGCACCGCGAGCCCGGCGTCGCGCAGCGCCTCGGCCAGCACGAAGCGCACGCCGCGGTCGTCGTCGACGATCCAGATTTCATTCGTCATGGCTCTGCTCCGCCGCTTTGCTCCTCCCCCTGCAAGCAGGGGGAGGCTGGGAGGGGGTTGCGCGGGATGGCGAGAAAGATCAAAAGCTGACCCCACCCCAACCCTCCCCTGCTGCGCAGGGGAGGGAGCACTGAGTACACGCTGGAATCAGTCATGCGGGCGCTCCAGTGGCAGGTACAGCGAGAAGACGGTGTGGCCGGGGTGGCTGGCGTAGCGCAGTTCGCCGCCGTGTTCGTGCGCGATCTCGCGCGCCAGCGCCAGGCCGAGGCCGCTGCCGCCGGCGCGGCCGGAAACCAGCGGCTGGAACAGCGTGTCGCGCAACGCGGCGGGCACGCCGGCGCCGTCGTCGATCACGTCCACTCGCAGCGCCATGCGCAGCATCCGTTCGCCCACGCGCAGGCCGTGCTCGACCCGCGTGCGCAAGGTGAGCGTGCGCGCGCCGGCTTGCAGCGCGTTGCGCGCCAGGTTGAGCAGGACCTGCTGCAGGCGGTCCGCGTCGCCGTGCAGGTCCGGCACGCTGGGGTCGTAGTCGTGGCGCAGCTGCGGCGGCGCGGGTTCGGCCAGCAGCAGATCGCACAGCCGCTCCAGCAGCCGATGAATGCTCACCGGGCCAAGTTGCGGCGCGCCATCGTGATGCAGCAGGCGGTTGGCCAGCGCGCCGAGCCGGTCGGCCTCGTCGATGATCATGCCGGCCAGCGCCTGCAGGTCCGCGTTGTCGACCCGCCGCTGCAGCAATTGCGCCGCACCGCGCAGGCCGGCCAGCGGGTTCTTCACCTCGTGCGCGAAGCCGCGCAGGGTCGCCGACAGCGGCGAGCCGGCCGACGACGGTTCGGCCAGCACGTGCACTTCCAGCAACAGGCCGTCGCCGAACGGCTGCAGCGCAATGTCCGCACTGATCTCGCGGCCATTGGCCGCGGCCAGCGCCACGGCGCGCCATTGCGCCGGCCGCTGCTCTGCCAGCACCTTCGCCGCCTGCGCCATGCCCGCGTTGGCATCGTCCAGCAACAGCCCCAATGGCTGTCCCGCCGCATTGTGGAAGCCCAGCTCCAGGCACTCGACCAGGGCGGGATTGAGCCAGCGCAGGCGCAGGTCCGCATCGACCAGGGCCAGCCCGGTTGCCATCTGCTCCGCCCACGTCCGCCACGCCAGGTCGCCCATTGCACCATCATGGGCAATGTCTCGTCCTGGTGCAAATCCAGCATGGCAAAGGCGGTTGTCGGCGTGCGGGATACCAAACACTTTGTTCGGTCTTGCTCCCGCTTATGCCCGAATCTGCTCCCTTTTTGGAGCACGCAAGCGCCCGGCCCGGCAAGTGCCTCATTCGGAGCGTGTACCGCCGAATCGGCGAAAGGTGTCATCGAGAGCCGGCGCGACCGACAGATATCGGCGGCGGACTCAACCGCTCGACGCTACCCCTCGGGCAGTCGGCAAGGCATCCACCTCATCGGTCAGCCGTCCAAAGACAGCCGCGGGTCTCGCGCGGAGGCGCCGTCCGGTCACTCCTTGGGACCGGCCAGGTACTGCTCGTCGGTCACCGGCTCCAGCCAGCCCACAAACTTGCCATCCAGCGCTCCCTGGACGGCAAGGCGGGTCATGGGTCGGCGTGGCGCCGAGCCCATGCTTGGGCCAATCCATGATCGGCGACAATAACGAAAGGACTTCCTACGTCGATCAACGCCGCTCCGGCTCCGCCGGAGCGGCGTTGATCGACCTTCTCAGAAGCTCACGTCCAGCGTCATACGGGCGCCCTGGTTCTTCGCCTCACTGGCGAACTGGCC